>Ga0187876_1000755_pt1 | contig 31273 bp, 24 predicted proteins | sample June2016WEW_17_4_FD_133000 | JGI IMG/M metagenome (GOLD analysis project Ga0187876, IMG submission 133000) | Peatland microbial communities from SPRUCE experiment site at the Marcell Experimental Forest, Minnesota, USA - June2016WEW_17_40 | ecosystem: Environmental > Terrestrial > Soil >...
CCGCTCATCAGAGAACTGGAGGTCCTGACCACCTCTAAGTCAGAGGTTGTCAAACGCAGGAAGGCGTCGTAGAGTGGGTTACGCAGGGGTCGCGACTTTCAACGGAGTTCCGGACGTTCCCGTTGAAGCCCCAATCATCCGGGTTCTGGCCATTCGGATGCCCGTAGAACCAGTCTGCCGGCTGCGCCGAGTGAGCCACCTCAACTACGGGTTCATGCAACTTAAAAGTGGCACCCTCCAACTGTTTGGCATACCAGCTCTGTAGTTCCTTGATAGCCTGCTCCATCGCGAGTTGGAAGTCCGGACGCGCCTGGCGGTCTCTGGAAACCAGGTAAATCACGCGCACGGTCTTATCCTGGTTCACCTCACATAAGCTCAGCACGGGAGGCATCATCAAAATGGAAAGGCCGATGTAGCGCAGCGTTGTGCGAAAGAGCATAACAAGATTGTGACACCCCGACACCGAGCTGGCGATGGCGTCACTCGGGCTCGGCCCGCTTGGCGCTTCGAATGATACGAGCGCGGCTGCATTTGCCTCGGATCAGCTTAGAGAAGCGCCTCGAATTCCAGATGCCGAAACAGAATCCTGGGGCAGATATCAGTCTGCGACGCGCCGGTTCCGCCGCCTGCGCTCCGGAGACAAGTGAAAGGTGCTGGCGGTTATGGCGTAGACTGCGCGCACACATGCGCGCGCGGGACCCAAGGTTGCGGCTCGCCGCGCGGCGCGCTAGCGGCCGTTGTGCAAGTTGTTGTGAATGGCGTATAGCGCGAGTTCCAGGCGGTCGGAGACGCCCAGCTTATCGAAGATGTTGTGCAGATGGTTCTTCACCGTTTGCTCGCTGATAAACATCTTCTCGGCCATCTCTTTGTTCTTGAAACCCTGCGCCACCAGGGCGACGATTTCGCGTTCGCGCTGGCTCAGCGGTGAGCGCTCCCGCTCGCGGGCCGGCGAGCCGGCGAGTTGCTGGGGCGGCGGGGCGGCATCTTCGTTGGCCACGAACTGGCGGATCACCGCCGCCGTGGTGTGCGAATCCAGCCAGATCTCACCCGCATGCACTTTGCGAATGCTCTTGATCAACTGGTCCGTCGCGGTCTGCTTGAGCACAATCCCGGAGGTGCCCAGCTTCATGGCTTGCACGAATTCGTTTTTGTCGTCGGAGGCAGTCAGCACGATGACGCGCGTCTTGCCCTTCGCCACCTGCAATCGCTGCAAGGTAGCGAGTCCATCCAAACCGGGCATTTTCAGGTCCAGCAGCAGAATGTCCGGTTCGAGCTGTTGTAACACATCAAGGACTTGCCGGCCGTCTTGTGCTTGCGCCACGACATCGAAGTCGTCCTCCAAGGCCAGCAGTTTACAAAGACCATCGCGAAAGATCGGATGATCGTCGGCCACCACGATACGAATCTTGGGTTTGACACCAACACCCGTTCCAGGCGTGGGCCCGTTGATTGCGGCGTTATTCTCAGCCATACACTACCCGCTAGGCCTATTGTATGGTTCCATTACTACCAAGTCAAACTGTTCCACACTCTTAAGCGGAAATTGCGGCCAGTTCTAATGCCGGCGGCCTATGCCGCTGGCGCCAAAGTAGATACGCCGGATGGACCGCCTGTCGAGTACGCTGCCACCCGGCAACACCACTCGCCGCTTGTGTTTGGTAAGGTTGAAATCATATGGACGAAGAGTTGGCCGCCGTGGACTTCCAGCGATTTTGGCGCAGGCTGCAGCAGTTGGGGCTCAACGCATATGAGTCGCGCTCTTACCTGGTGTTGCTGGGACACCCGCGGTTTAAGGCGCTGGAACTGGCGGCGCGCGCTCACGTGCCGCGGCAGAAGATCTACGAGGTTTTGGACAGCCTGGTGGAAAGAGGCTTCGCACAAGTGGTGCAAGAGCGCACCAAGCTGTTCTCAGCCGTCGAACCGAGCCTGGCCATCCCCAGCTATCTGAGCCGCCAGCGCCAGGCACTCGAGCAGGAACTGACCGACAAGGGCCGCGCCGGCTCGGCCTTGACCGACGATCTGAAATCGCTTTACTCCGAAGGCCAGGGCGGCCGTGGCACGCTGGATTTCTTGCGCATTGTGACCGAGCCCGCGCAGACTGCGGCTGAATACCGGCGCATGCTGAGCGAGGTGCGTACGGACTACCTGGAGTTTTCGCGGCCGCCTTACGCAGTGGACCCGCTGGACGAAAAACTGGTGAAGCAAGCCGCCACGGCCGGCGTCGCCTGCCGCATCCTGCTGGAAGCCGCGTCGCTCAACGAAGAGCATCGCCAACGCCTGGGCGAATATGCGGCCGCCGGCGTGGAAGTCCGCGTGGCCGATTCGCTGCCCATGAAACTGGCGGTATTCGACGGAGCGCGCGGCCTGGTGGCGCTGCTCGATCCGGTGATCACCAAGCCCGCCTGGACATCGGTGGTGTTTGAGCACGAAGGCATGGGTGAAGCTATGAAGGGCCTGTTCGACGTGCACTGGCACAAGGGAACAGCTCTGTAGCGGATCCGCCTCGCTACGGACTCTATTAACGGCTCACTCAGAAAGCAGTGAAAGGGCGCGCCCGCAAGCGGGCGTTGGTTGAAACCTGCCCTGGAGTTTCTACTTTCCGGGCGTTCGGCGACGACTCGCTCTGCCCACCCGCTGGTGCTGTCTTGTATCAGGGCACGGCTTGAGCCGTGCCGCAAAATGCAGCTCTCTGGAGGCTTTAGCCGCTGCCGCTTTTTCCCTGCCGGGTAGATAAAGCAATGCGTGAATTCCCCGCGTGCGCCGGCGACTCCTGCTTTCACCGGGTTCGCTCCAATGTGTCCCCGGTGCTGTACGAAGCTTTGCCGGCTCCCGACCCACTGTTCGGAGAACCCATGCTGGCAGGTTGGGTCATTACCCAGGGCTAAAGCCCGACTGCTTACTACGCTTCTGCGGCACGGCTCAAGCCGTGCCCTGATACACAACTAATCCGCAACTCCACCGTGGAATTTCGGGCGGATCACGTCCCCGCGCACTCAGAAATGTAGAAACTCCAGTGGCAGGTTGAAACCTGCTCCGCCTATTCCCGGCGCCAGGCGAACTCGCCGTTGACGATGGTGGCTACCGGGCCACCGCGAAATGTTCTTCCGTGGAATGGGGAGTTGCGGCTACGGGAAAACGACTGGTTGACGTCGTACGTCCAGCTCAGCTCGGTGCTGAAGATAGTGACGTCTGCGGGCGCGCCGGGCGCCAGCGTTCCGCGGCCCAGGCGCAAAATGGATTCCGGGCCGGTAGTGAACAGCTCCACCATGCGCGCCACCGTGATCTTGCCCGAATGGACGAGCCGGTCGAGCGCCAGGCCCAGTGCCGTTTCGAGACCGATGATGCCGAACGGGCAGCGCTCGAATTCCTGCATCTTTTCGCTGCCCGGGTGCGGAGCGTGGTCGGTGGCGATGGCGGCGACGGCGCCGGCGGCAATGCCCTCCACTAAAGCTGCGCGGTCGCGCACCGAGCGCAGCGGCGGCTTCATCTTGTAATTGCTGTCGTAGGCCGCCATGTCGTCGTCGGCGAGCGTGAAGTGATGCGGCGTGGCTTCGCACGTGGCGGACAGGCCCTGGCGGCGCGCGTAGTCCACCATGGCGACCGCGTTGCGCGTTGAGATGTGAGCCACGTGGTAGCGCGCCCCGGTCAACTGCGCCAGTACCAGGTCGCGGGCCACCATCACGTCTTCCGAGGCGGCGGGGATGCCGCGCAATCCCCAGCGCACCGAGCGGGCGCCTTCGTTCATGTCGCCGCCCGAGCTCAGGCTCAGGTCCTCGCAGTGTTGGATGATCGGCAGATCGTAGGAGCGCGCGAACTCCATGGCGCGGCGCATCACCCGGGCGTTCATCACCGGCAGGCCGTCATCGGAAATCGCCACCGCTCCGGCGGCCTTCATGGCGCCAATGGTGGACAGTTCTTCGCCTGCGCTTCCTTTGGTGATGGCGCCGATGGGGAACACGTTCACCGCCGCCAGGCGCCGCGCCCGCTCCACGATGTAACTGGTGACGGTGGCGCTGTCATTCACCGGCTTGGTGTTGGGCATGGCGCAGACGGAGGTGAACCCGCCCGCCGCCGCCGCGCGCGAACCGCTCTCGATGGTTTCGGCGTGCTCGAAGCCCGGCTCGCGCAGGTGGACATGCATGTCGATGAAGCCAGGGGCCACCACCAGGCCGGTGGCATCGAAAACCTCGGCGTTGGGGGATGCCAGATTCTGCGCCACGCCGACAATGCGGCCTTCGGCGATCAGCACGTCGGCGGCGCCGTCGGTCTTGGCGGCGGGGTCGATCACGCGGCCGTTCCGGATCAAAATGGCCATGGCCTATCCAATCACCCTTTCCAGCACCGCCATGCGCACGGCGATGCCGTTTTCCACCTGGTTGAGGATGACCGAGCGCTGAAAGTCTGCGACCTCGGAGGACAGCTCGCGGCCGCGATTGATCGGGCCGGGGTGCATGACGATGGCGTCGGGGTGGGCCAGGTCCAGGTGCTCCAGTTGCAGGCCGTAAAAGCGGAAATATTCGCTGGCCGGAAACGACGCCTCGTGCTGCCGCTCCAGTTGCACGCGCAACATCATGATGACGTCGGCATCGCGAATCGCCTCGCGGATATCGGTGGTCAAGGACACGCCGGGGGCCAGTTGCGCGAGCTCGGCCGGCAGCAGGGAAGCCGGACCGCAAAGCACGATGCGCGCGCCGAACTTGGCCAGCAGGTGAACGTTGGAGCGAGCTACGCGCGAGTGAGCGATGTCGCCGATGATCGCCACCTTGAGGTCTTCGAGCGACGGGCGCCGGTCGAGAATCGTGCGCGCGTCGAGCAGCGCCTGGGTGGGATGCTCGTGCGTGCCGTCGCCGGCGTTGATGATCGGCGTTGGCAGGTGGCGTGCCAGAAAGTGCGGCGCGCCCGATGCCGCATGCCGCATCACGATCGCGTCCGGCCGCATGGCGGCCAGCGTATTCAGCGTATCGACCAGCGATTCGCCCTTGGAGACGCTCGATCCGGCAGCCGTAATCGACACCGCATCGCCGCCCAGCCGCTTGGCGGCGATTTCAAAACTGGTGCGCGTGCGCGTCGAGGCCTCGTAAAAGAGGTTGACGATCATCTTGCCGCGCAGCGTGTCGAGTTTCTTTTGCGACTGGCTCTGGATGGGCTGGAAATCCTTGGCGCGCGCCAGAATGGCTTCGATTTCGGCGCGGTCCAGTTCCTCGATTCCGAGCAATCCGGCCGGCATCGTTCACGCCTCCTGGGCGGCTGTCCGTTCCACCAGGAGGACTTTTTCCATGCCGTCCACCTCCTGGAATTTCACCTCGATGATTTCCTCGTCGCTGGTTTGCACCACGCGGCCGACAAAGCGGGCCTCGATAGGCAGTTCGCGATGCCCGCGGTCGATCAGCACCAGAAGCTGCACTCGCGACGGCCGGCCGTGATCGAACAGCGCATCGAGCGCGGCGCGAATGGTGCGTCCGGTGTACAGGACGTCGTCCGTCAAAATGATGTCCTTGCCCTGCACCGAAAACGGGATGTCGGTGGCGCTCACCACCGGTTTGATATCGACCGTCGTCAGGTCGTCGCGGTACAGGTTGATGTCCAGAATGCCGGTGGGAATCTTGCGGTTCTCCAGCGCCTCGATCTTCCGCGCCAGCCGTTGCGCCAGCGGAACGCCCCGGCGGCGGATGCCGATGAACGCCAGCAGATCGAGGTCTTTGGTCTTCTCGAGCACTTCATGCGCCAGCCGAACCAGCGTCCGGTCGATTTCCGAAGCGCTCATGAGCTGGGCCTTTTCGCGGATGAGAGGCATAACGGTTCCCAGGACAGGGTATCACGCCGCCCGGCAGTCGGGCTGCCGCCCGGAACGGTGGCCGGTGCCCGGCCCGGTCCCGCCGCCTTCCTACCCTCCGCGCGTTGAATTACCATCTTCGGTGGTAACGGACCGATGGGAATCAAAACGGCATGTGCGGGCCTGGCGGTTGCGCTCTCGCTCGCGGCGCAGACGCCCATCAGCGTTCAGGTTCTGAATCAGACCAACTCCAGCGCCGGGCTGAATGGCCGGCTCCAGTCTTTTATGTCCACCGCGTTTCAGCCCGCGGAATGGGACGATACCTTTTTCACCAGCATCCCCACCGGCCCGGGCTTTCTCTGGCAACTCGCGCCACAGCACATTCGTTTGCAACCGGTTTCGCAGGGTGTCCCTATGACGGGCCCGAATCAGTGGGACTTCAGCACGCTCGATGCGGTGCTGATCCCCGTGATCGGCACCGGCGACCACAGCCCCGAGCTGCAACTCGCCACCGCGCCCGCGTCCATGGACGATTCGAGCGGGCACATTATCCTGAAGACACCGGCCGACTTCCAGGCCTTCGCCCAATACTGCGCCAACGTGGTCCGCTATTACAACACCGGCGGCTTCGACGTCAACGGCGTGCACTACCAGTCGCCGAGCCCCTATCACATTACCTGGTGGGGCATTTTCAACGAGCCAAATGGCAACAACGTCTCCGCGTCCCAATACGTGACTCTCTACAACCTGGTGGTGCCGGCCATGCAGACCGTGGATCCCACCATCAAGTTCGTGGCCATCGAGGAGTCGGACTATGGTACTGAGTCGCAGAAATACGTTCCGACTTTCGTGCAGCAGGTGACGGCCCAGGTGGATGCGGTCGCTCTGCACTACTACTCGACCTGCAACCAAACAAGTACAGATCAGGCCATAATGAACAGCATTCCGGGTTTTCTGACTGACCTGCAATACGTGCAAGCACAGTTGCAAACCAATCCGGCGCTCAGCAACGTGCCGGTCTGGGTGACGGAGAACAACGTTAATGCCGATTACAGCAACAACGGCATGAGCGCCTGCAACGCGGGAGAGGTTTACCACACCGACTACCGCGCCACCGACGCCTTCTTCGCGGCCTGGCGTCCCTACTTGTTCTCGCAATTGGCCCAGGGCGGCAATCAATCGCTGTACCACTGGGACTTCGACGCCGACGCGGAGTTCGCCGAAGTGGATTACACGGCCGGCACCACCTACCTCAGCTACTGGACCGATTACGAACTGGCGCATTTGTTCCCTTCGCCGCCCGGCGCAGCCATTCTCCAGATGAAGAATTCCGATCCCAGCGCGCTCGAAGCGCTGGCCGTGCGCAACGACGATGGCTCGGTAGCGATCCTGCTGGCCAACCACGCTGTCCTCAATCCGAAGACCGACAACAATGGCACTGGCGTACCCGCCAACGTCACGCTGGACGTCTCTGCCTTGGGCTCGTTCTCGCTCGCCACCGTTACCTCCATCAACGCGAACACCGATCCCTCCGCTGGCCCTTCCACACAATCGGTTACGCCGCAGGGAACCATCAGCATTTCCTTCCCTGGTTACGGTGTGGCGTTCGTGCGCCTAGCCCAGGCGCAGCCGCAAATTTTGCCGGGTGGCATCGTCAACGCGGCCAGCTATGCCGGCGGCGGGGTCGCACCGGGAGAAATCACCGCTATCTTCGGGAATAACCTCGGCCCAGCCACTGGTGTGAACTATCAGGTCAGTGGGGGCGTCGTGCCCAATTCCCTGGCTGGTGTGCGGGTGTGGTTCGACGGCATTGCCGCGCCCGTCCTTTACGCCGGCGCCGGCCAGGTCAATGTCGTGGCGCCCTACGCGATTGCGTATGAGGCCAGCACCAGCGTGCGGGTCGAGTACCTGGGCACATTTTCGCTCGCCGTCAGCGTGCCGGTGCTGCCGGCGCAACCAGGCATCTTCACTTTGAATGGTCAGGGCACGGGGCCGGCCGCGGTTTTGAATGCCGTCGTGAATCAGCCTGACTCCGTGAACTCCGCCACCAATCCGGTGGCGCGTGGAGATTACATCATGATTTACGCCACCGGTGAGGGTGCCATGTCGCCCGCCGGCACAGATGGACTGGTCGCCCTGGTCGCGTCACCAGTCCCGCCGCCGCCGGCGGTCACGGTCCAGATCGGTGGCCAGGCAGCCACGGTTTCCTATGCCGGCAACGCGCCCGGCTTCGTGGAGGGAGCGCTCCAGGTTAACGCCCTTGTGCCCAGAGCCGTGACGCCTGGAAATACCGTTCCCGTTGTCATCACGGTGGGCACTGCGTCAAGCCCCACCACTGCAACTGCCACCATCGCCGTCCAGTAGAACCGCGGCCCGCTTCCCGCCGTCATTGCGCCGAAGCCCCGGCTTGACATCCCGATACAGATCACCATAAACTCTATAGACAACAAGTATTTAGAGGCGAGCGATGCTCGATCATCTGTCGATAACCCGAAGGCCCGTCGTTTTCGTTGCCGGTCGCTGGCCACGCCGGTTGCCCCTTTGATATCTTCGTGAAGGACACTCCATGCCAAACACAGAGAAGAAACTTGGATTGGGCACCCTCGCGCTGCATGCCGGACAGGAACCCGACCCGGCCACCGGGGCGCGCGCCGTTCCCATTTACGCCACCTCGAGCTACGTTTTCAAAGACTCCGAGCACGCCGCCAATCTCTTTGCCCTGAAGGAATTCGGTTTCATCTATTCGCGCCTGATGAATCCGACCAATGATGTGTTGGAAAAGCGGCTGGCGGCGCTCGATGGCGGCGTGGGCGCGCTCGCCTTCGCCTCCGGCCAGGCGGCCATCACGGCCGCCATCCTCACCATTACCCACGCCGGGCAGAACTTCATTTCCGCCACCAGTCTCTACGGCGGCACCTGGACGCTCTTCACGCAGACGCTCAAGAAACTGGGAATCGAGGTGCGCTTTTTCAATCCCGATCACCCCGAAGAGATTTCGAAGCTGGTGGATGAGAACACGCGCCTGGTCTACCTGGAATCCATCGGCAACCCGAAGAACGACGTCCCCGATTTCCGTAAGATCGCCGATATCGCCCACAAACACGGCCTGCCCGTGATCATCGACAACACCGTAACCACCCCGGCGCTGCTGCGGCCGTTCGAGCACGGCATCGACATCGCGGTGTACTCGACCACCAAGTTTCTGGGCGGTCACGGCGTGCACATCGGCGGGGCCATCGTCGATAGCGGCAACTTCCTCTGGGAAGCCAACGCGCCCAAGTGGCCGGAATTCACTGCGCCCTCGGAATCCTATCACGGCGTCGTCTTCACCGAAGCGCTCAAGCCGCTCGGCAACCTGGCCTATATCATTCACATCCGCACCCACTGGTTGCGCGACACCGGCGGCTGCATGAGCCCCTTCGCCGCTTTCCTGTTCCTGCTCGGAATCGAAACCCTGCACCTGCGGATGGAGCGGCACACGCAAAACGCGCAGGCGCTGGCCGAGTGGCTGGAAAAGCATCCCGCGGTCACCTGGGTGAACTATCCCGGCCTACCCAGCCATCCCCACTACCAGTCCGCGAAGAAATATCTGCCGAAGGGAGCCGGCGCCGTTCTGGGATTTGGCGTCAAAGGCGGCAAGGAAGCCGGAGTCAAGCTCATCAACAACGTGAAGCTGTTGAGCCACCTGGCCAACATCGGCGACGCCAAAACGCTGATCATTCACCCGGCTTCCACCACCCATTCTCAATTGGAACCCGCCGAACAGCAGGCCACCGGCGTCACCCCCGAGTACGTGCGCATCTCGGTGGGCATCGAAGATATCGAAGATATCAAGGCCGACCTCGATCAGGCGCTCGAGGCGTCGCAAAGGTGAGAAGCCGGTGTAGCGCGCCGTTGCTCATCCCGAGCCGCGCTGCATCGTGCACCTTCAGTGGCTGAGCGCGTGTACCAGAAGTGTGATCAGTACAATCAATGCGCTAATTTCTGCTCTGGCTGGGCGTAATACCCGGATCGCGTGCGTGCCGTAAGTTTGGGCTTGTCGAGCTTAATCTCGAGCGCATGGTACTCATTTGGACCATCCCCGGCAAGCGCGTCGAAGGAGAGCACGTAAAAGGCAGTGGCGTCAGCAATGCAGGTTGCGATCTCGCCCGCCACATCGTTACTGGAATTGAGAACCCTGCCTCCACTTTGAACGGCAAGGACCTGTAGCGCCAGGTTTGCAATCTGCACCTGTTTTGCGGACTTCACTCCTTTTGTGAATTCCTCGTAATACGATGTCCGCCACCCGGCGGCGTCCGACATCCCCAACGGATCGATATGGTAGAGAGTAATGCCAGCCCGCCGCAGTCCGTCCGAAAAAGTAACGATGGAGTTGAAAAGCCCTTGCTGCTGCGTAGAGCTCACCAGCACGTCTGGGCCAGTGAGAAGGGGCCAGCCCGGACTAATCCAGATCACAAGTTTGCGTCCAGGCCTTGCCGTTTCATGATCCACGAGTTGCCACAGCGCTTGGAGAGACAACTGTTGACGCTCAGCAGCGCCATAAAATCCTTGTGACCTTCTAATTGTGCGCAAGCCAACGGCTTCTTTCTGATTCAGCTCCGCAATCAGAGCGTTTCCATCTCGAGAAGGAGCGTCCCCGATTGTTGCTCCCGCATCGGAAACGAAGACCATCGATACCGGGCAGACGAGCTCCCCGCCGTTTCGCCGCAGATACTTCTCGATTTGTTCCCGTGCGTACCCCATCTTTGTGAACGGCGTGTTGACTTGATCGATGAGCAAAATGGCTTCCACCGGCGGATCGGCCGTCGCGGCACCACCCTCTACGGCATGAAACGACACGATCTTCTGGGGCTGTTTGTTATCCAGAAGCGTAAAATCCTGCTGTTGCAAGCCGGGGACCGGTTTCCCGGACTTGTCGGTCACCACCACATCGAGCGTGATACGCCGATTCGCACTGCCAGGCGGCACAGATGCCGTAGGTTCGGACTGCCCCGCGGGTACATTCTGCTGTGCAAAGACGGAAAAGAGCGAAAAGCAGAACAGACAGATCCAAGCCCCGCGCCACGTACTCATGCAATTCACCTCACCTTTGGTTTCTACCACGTTGCAACACCATTTGGCGGCTTCATGCCTTCAGTCTGACCGATGCCTAGCCTCTGCGCCAGACTCGCGGGTCGTGCTAGGAAGCCACGCGCAAAGCGCGCTGGAGTTCGACTGGCAGTGCGAGCTTTTGGAAGAGACGGGAGGGGTACAGATAGTCCTCACCAGATTCATCGATCACGCAGATGAGATCGTTGGCCTCTGCATCGGAGTCGCTTACGACCGGATACAGCTTTCGGACCTCGAGCGACGCAGCATAGCCGCGATTCCGAAGGCACACCGCGAAGCCGTCTGTTCTCACTCGATGAGTCGGCATAACTAGTCCACGAAACGCTTAATCTTCATTTCTTTCTTTCCGATGCCCGATGCTTCGTACCAATGGACCTCTGCGCCGATAATCTCACCGCAGACCTCGAAGAACACTCCGTCGGCATTCTAGCACCAGGGACACGCTCTGAAACGGTCTCGCCCGGCAGGCCAGCTCGCCGTGGCTTCGAACCGGCGCAGTGAGACTGCTTCTGGTTGGAAGGTTGCCCGACAAGGAGCACGTTGGGACTCTTGGGACTAGCGAACGCAAACCAGGTGGGCCGGAACAGTTTGGGTAGGGGGATTTGGCTGGGACGCAGGGATTCGAACCCCGATACGCAGATCCAGAGTCTGCAGTCTTACCGTTAGACGACGTCCCAACTGCAAGCCATTTTAACACCGGCCAGTAGCGGAATTCATCTGCGGCTGCGTAGTACACTGAATCTTCAAGATGCGGAACTGGTTGCGGGCAGGCTTGGCGCTCGTGGCGTGTGCGGCGTCGGGCTGGGCGGTGGATTGGACGACGCTCCATCCGCAAGGCTACGTGAGCGACTTCGCGGGCGTGATCCCGGATTCCGACCGCGCCACGCTCGATGCCTATTGTGGCATGGTCGAGCATTCGACCGGAGCGCAGATGGCGCTGGTCACCATCCCGTCACTCGAGGGCGAGCCCATCGAGGACGTTGCCAACACCATTTTCCGCGCCTGGGGCGTGGGGCAAAAGGGCAAGGATGAAGGCATCCTGATGCTGCTGGTGATACGCGACCGGCGCAGCCGGCTCGAAGTCGGTTATGGCCTGGAACCGATTTTGCCCGATGGACTGAGCGGCAGCATCCTGCGCCAGATGCGTCCGGCGCTTCGCCAGGGCGATTACGGCGACGCCATGCTGGCGGCCGCCGAGACCATCGGCAACACCATCGCCCACGCCAAGCACGTAACCATTACCGCCGGCCCGCCCCGGCGGTACCGGCCCAGCGAGTCCGATTCCATTCCCTGGCCGCTGATTTTCGGTGGCATCGGTTTGCTTTTCTGGCTGCTGCGCGCCGGTGCGCCGCGCGGCTACGGCGGATTCGGCGGCGGCGGTATTCTGCCCGCCTTGATTCTTGGTAACCTGATGGGCCGATCCACCTGGGGCAGCCGCGGCGGCGGCGGGTTCGGCGGATCCGATTCCGGCGATGGCGGTTTTGGCGGTTTTGGCGGCGGCGATTCCGGAGGCGGTGGCGCCTCCAGCGACTGGTAGGTGCGGCATGGACAAGCGACTCGATCAACTGGTCGAAAAATTGAAGAAGGCCTACGGCGAGCGGCTGGTATCGGTGGTGCTCTACGGCTCGGCCGCCGCCGGCGATCATCATGCCGGCTTCTCCGATTTCAATATTCTCTGCGTGCTCACCACGCTCACGCCGCGCGAGCTGGCCGCGTCTGCGGAGACATTCCGCTGGTGGCGCGAGCAGGGCAGCCCGGCGCCTTTGCTCCTCACCGAGCATGAGCTGGCCACTTCCGCCGATTGCTTCGCCATCGAGTTCCATGACATGCAAAGCCACCACCGGCTGCTCTTCGGCAAAGACGTCATCCCGGCGCTGGTAGTGGAGGACACTTTCTACCGTGCGCAGGTGGAGCACGACCTGCGCGCCAAGCTGCTGCGGCTGCGCCAGAAGGCTTCCGGAATGCTGGCCGACGAAAACCTGCTGCGCCGCCTGCTGCTCGATTCGGTGTCCACGTTCTGCGTGCTTTTCCGGCACGCGCTGCGGCTTCATGGCGTCGAAGTGCCACCGCAAAAACGCGAGGTGGTGAGGCTGGCGCAAGAGCATTTTGGCATCGATCCAACGCCCTTTGAGACACTGCTGGATGTGCGCGAGGCGCGCATCAAGCCGAAAGAGATGGACCCGCTCACCGTGCTGGCCGCTTACCTGCGCGCCATCGATACGGTGATTGACGCGGTGGACCGCCTGGAAAAATAGGAGAGATACGTGAAAGTTGCCCTGATTGTGATCGTGGTTCTGCTGGTGCTGGGGCTGATCATCGGCGGCAAATTCGTGAGCACCCGCAACGACCTGGTGACGCAGCGCGAAGCGGTGGCCAGTCAATGGTCCGACGTGGACGTGGCGCTGCAGCGCCGCGCCGACCTGATTCCCAACCTGGTGAATACCGTGAAAGCCTTCGCCCAGCACGAAACCGAAGTGTTCAAGGACATTGCCGACGCCCGCGCGCGGCTGGCCGGCGGCCGCACGCCGCAGGAGAAAATTCAGGCCAACCAGCAGCTCGATACTGCCATCTCGCGGCTGCTGGTGATCGCTGAAAATTATCCCCAGCTCAGATCCAACGAGAATTTCCTGCAGTTGCAGGACGAGCTGGCGGGCACCGAGAACCGCATTGCGGTGGAGCGCCGCAAGTACAATGAAGCGCTGCAGCGATACAATACCTCGATCGAGCTGTTCCCGGACAATATCGTGGCCGGAATGTCGGGGATGACGCGCAACGACGCGTACTTCCAAACCGAGCCCGGATCCCGCACCGCGCCGAAAGTGCAGTTTTGATTGCCATGGAGCCCGGCGGTCCTGCTCCCGCTACGGCCGGGAGGGCCGCCTGCAGCCGCGCGGCAGCGCCGTTGACCATCGGAGAAACATCATGCATTTGGGACAAGTGAAAGTTGAAGGCCGGTTGATCGCCGCGGTTTGGGAAGGAGACCTGGCGCGGCCCATCCCCAGCCACACCACGCTCGACCTGATCCGGCGCGCGCAGACCGAGAATCGGCCCCTCTCCACCGTGGCCGCCGCACTGGCCAGCCGGCACGCCGAAAAACTGGCGCCGGCTTTGCCCATACAGCCCCCTGAAGTCTGGGCCTGCGGATGCACCTACGAAGTCAGCTCCAGCTTTCGCGACGCCGAGCATGGCACGCCCGAAGGCATGTACGCCTATGTGTATCGCGAGCCGCGGCCGGAAATCTTCTTCAAAGGCACCGCGCGCGTCTGCGTTCCCACCGGGCAGCCCATCGGCATTCGCGCCGATTCGCGTTTCACCGCGCCCGAACCGGAGCTTGCCGTGGTGCTGGGCAGCCGCGGCAGCATCGCAGGCTACACTTTGGCCAACGACGTTTCCGCGTGGGACATCGAGCGCGAGAATCCGCTCTACCTGCCGCAATCCAAGGTCTATGACAGTTGCTGCGCCCTCGGCCCGGTGATCCTCACCGCCGACGCTCTGCCCGATCCTTACGCGCTCGAAATCACCTGCACCATCGAGCGTGGCGGGCAGGTAGTCTTCGCAGGCGCTGTTTCCACTTCCAAGCTGCACCGGCGGCTGGATGCGCTGATCGCGGCGCTGATGTTCGCCAACCGCGTGCCCGCGGGCTCCGTGCTGCTGACCGGCACCGGGATCATCGTGCCGCGGGAAGCCGCGCTGGCGCCCGGCGATACCGTCCGCATTCGAGTCGCCGAAATCGGCGAGCTCTCGAACACCGCCGCGCTCGTCGGATAGCGGCCGCGCCGCCGGCCAGTTGCGCCGGCGCTACTCGCCGACCACCAGCACGTGGAATGTGTCAGGCAGAATCGGCGGGCGGACCCGCTGGCCCGGCTGGGCTGGCGGCATGGGACCGAACTCCGCTGTCAGCAGGTAGACCTTGTGGGTCACAGTGTCCACCGCCATGGTGCGGGCGCCACGCTCAGTGGTGACGGTTTCGACGGGCTGCCATTTGCCATTTACCTGTTTGACCAGCGTGAGCGTGCCGTCGCGGCCGTTCGAGCTAAAGGCGATGCCCGCGCCTGGATCATAACCGGCCGCATCCGGCCCCTGGCCAATCTCCGGCGTGGCGATCACTTTCATCTCCTTGATATCGGTCACCGCCATCATCTTGTTGCCGCAAACGGAAAACAGCACGCCGTCCTTGGCATCGATCGCCAGGCCGGAAGGCCCGTCGCAAGGGTCGAGCTTGGCGGTGCGGATGACCGCCGGCTTAGCGGCATCGATCTCCACCAGCTCTGACTTGTCCTCCAGATTGTCGTAAATCTTGCCATCGCCGGCGACGGCACAGAACTCCGGCTTGCCGCCCAGGGGAAATGTCGCCACCACGGCGTTCGATTTGGCGTCGATGGCGGTGGAGTTGCCGGAGCGGCCATTGAAGGTGAACACGCGCTCCGTCTTCGGCTCATAGCAGATGGCATCGGGATTCTGCCCCGTCGTCGGGACTTCGGCGGTCTTGGCGAAAGTGGAAAGATTGAACACCGTCACCATGTTCGATCGCCCGTTGCTGATGAACCCCTTGTTGAGCTTGTCCGCGATCGCGATGCCGTGCACTCCATCCAGGCCGTCAACGGTTCCCAGCACGCTGCCGCTCGTAGTATCCACAATCGCGATGTTGGTTCCATGGGAAACGTAAAGCCGATGATTGGCGCCATCCGCGGTAACGTAATCCCAGCCGCCGGTGCCGCCGATTTTGATCTTGTTGAGAACGTGGTAGCCTTCCGCGGCAAACGCTGCGGCCGCTACCAAAACGACTGCAAAAAGCCTCTTCATTGTCTTGCTCCTTCAGTGTTATTCGTTCCTGCTTCCAGGTAATACCGCACGGCCGGCGTCACCACCAGCGAAAGAACCATCGAGGCAAGGATGCCGCCAATGACCGCAATGGCCAGGGGCTGCAACATCTGCGAACCGGCGCCCCAGGCGAGCGCCAGCGGAATCATGCCGGCCACGGTGGCCAGCGCCGTCATCAGGATGGGACGCAGGCGGCGCTCGCCGGCGCGCAGCATGCTTTCTTCGGCCGCCATGCCGGCGGCGCGAAAGTTCTGGTCCGCATCCAAAAGCAGAATACCGTTCTTGGCGACGATGCCGATCACCATGATCAATCCCATGAACGAAGAGAGATTGAAGGTGGTGCCGGTCACCAGCAGCGCCAGGAAAACGCCCGAAGTCGAAAGGATGGCCGAGGCCAGCACCGCCACCGGCGCGGCGAAACTGCCGAACTCGAACAGCAGCACGGTAAACACCAGCACGATGGCCAGAAGCAGCACCACCACCAGCTCGCGGAACGATTTTTGCTGCTCTGCGTATTGGCCGCCGTAGGCCACGCGGATGCTGGATGGGATGTGCAAATCGCGAACCGCCCGTTGCACCTGGTCCATACCCTCGCCCAGGTTCAAGCCTTCAAAGCGGGCGGTCACTTCGACGTCGCGCTGCAAGTTCTCGCGGCGGATCTCGGTCTGCCCCGGAATTTGCACCATACCGGCCAGCGAGCCGATGCTGGCGGTCTTACCGGTTCCGCTCACGAGCACGGTGTTGCGGATGGCATCGAGCGTGGCGCGCGTCCGCTCGGGGAAGCGAACGCGAAGCGTGTAGGAGCGGTCGCTCACCACCACCGGTGTCGCGGCGGGCTCGCCTTGCAGAACGGCGCTGGCATCGACCTCCACTTCCTGCGGCGAAAACCCGGCGCGAGCCGCCACCACTGGGTCCACGTTGAAAACCGTGGCGGGACCGCTGATGGTGTTCTCGATCCCGTCCAGTATGTCCACCACGCCGTGAATTTTCCCGATGGCCTTGGCCGTTTGCTCTGCCCACTGGTGCAGCGCGGCCGGGTCGTTCGAAAACAGCTTGATGATGCAGGGTTCGGGAGCGCTGCTCAGGTCGCCGATCATATCCTGTAACACCTGGGTGAACTCGATATCGAGCACCGGCTCCGCCTGTCGCACACGAGCGCGGACATCGGCCATCACTTCCTCCACGTCGCGGTCGCGATTTCTTTTCAGCTTCACCGCGATGTCGCCGGTATTGGCTTCGGTCACGGTGGCCAGGCCAAGCTGCATCCCGGTGCGACGCGACGTGCTTTCCACCTCAGGCGTCGCGCGCAAGATCTGCTCCACGTGGGTGATCACCCGGTTGGTGGCTTCGAGCGACGAGCCGGCGGGCATGATGTAGTCCAGCACGAAGCCGCCTTCGTCCATCTCCGGCAACAGGTCCGAACCCAGCCGCGTGTAACAGACATACGATGCCCCGATCAACGCCACGGTGAACAGGCCCAGCGCAAAACGGTGCTCGAGGGCGAAGCGCAGCACGCCCGCATAAACGCGCATGGCGCGGGGCGGCGCCTGCTCCTGCTCAAGTTCTTCCGGGCGGCGCCGGCCCCGGCGGCGAATCAGGTAGTGGCTGAGCGTGGGCGTCCAGGTGAGCGCCAGAGCGAGCGAGGTTACCAGCGCGATGCTGACGGTGATGGCCAGGGCGCGGAAGAAGACGCCTTCGACCCCGGTGATGGAAATCAGCGGCAGAAACACCACGATGGGCGTTACCGTGGAGCCGACCAGCGGGACGCGGATTTCCTGGATGGCGCTGCGAATCGCCTCCGCGCGCGTCTGGCCGCGGTCGCGGTGCATCACGATGTTCTCCACCACCACGATGGCGTCGTCGATCACCAGCCCCACCGCCGCCGCCAGGCCTCCCAGCGTCATCAGGTTGAAGCTTTCGTTCAGAACGCGCAGCGCGATGAACGTGATCGCGATGGTCGCCGGTATCACCAGCCCGGCCACCAGCGATGTGCCCCAATCGCGCAGGAACAGCACCATAATCAACGACGCGAGAACCAGCCCCACCAGAATCGCATCGCGCACGCCGCGTATCGAGGCGTTAACCAGTTCCGATTGATCGTAGAACGGCTGCAGCTCCACGCCCTTCGGCAGCGTCCGCCGGATGTTTTCGATCTCGGCATGGACCGCATTGGCCACCGTCACCGTGTTGCTATCCGGCTGCCGGTAGATGTTCAGCAGCACGGCGGGCCTGGCGTTGGCGGTGACGATGGTGTAAACCGGCATCACCGAGGGCGTGACGCTGCCCAGGTCGCCGATATGGATGGGCGCGCCCGCGGCGGTCGTCTTCACCACGATATCGCCGATTTCCGCCGGCGTCCTGGTCTGCCCGCTCACCAGGCTGAGCACAAGCTGATGGTTGGTTTCGATCAGTCCCGGCGAATCGACCATGTTGCTGCGGGAGATCGCATCCAGAATGTTGGGCACCGTCGTGCCGGTCTCGACCAGCTTGGCGGGATCCGGCTCGATTTGAAACTCCGGAACCTGCCCGCCTTGCACCACCACGGTCGAAACGCCCGTGGTGCGGTTCAGCCGCGGCTTCAAGTCATAGGTTGCCATCTCCCAGATGCGCGTTTGCGGCACTGTGCCGGATGTCAGGCTGTAACCCATGATGGGGAACGCAGCGAAGGTGAGCCGGTTGGCGGTGATCTTCGCCGTGGGCGGAAGCGTCGGCTGGATGCGCGCCAGGGTCGCGTTCACCAGCTCCAGCGTTCGGAACATGTCGCTCTTCCAACCGAAGAACAGGTCGACTTCCGCCGTGCCCCGGCTGGTGATGGACCAGAGGTGGTCCAGGCCGGGGACCGTGTTGACGGCCTCTTCAATCGGCCTTGTGACGGTGACCAGCGTCTGGTCGATGGGATAGACGCCGTTATCCGCGCCCACTACGATGCGCGGAAAATTGGTTTCCGGGAAGACCGCAACCGGAATGGTCAGCGCCAGGTATATGCCGACAGCCACCAGGGTGAGAATGACGAAAACGATGGGCTGCCCGTGCCGCGCGGTCCAGTGGCTGGAGCCGGCCGCGTCCGTGCCAGGCGCTGGCGTGAGGCTGCCGCTCATTCCTTCTCTTCGCCCTTGCCGCCGGCTTCGCCGGTCTCGTCCTTTGCGCCGGGCTTGACGATCCGCACCTTGGAATTGTCGTCGAGACCCACGCCGCCTGCTGTGACCACCTGCTCGCCCGGTGAAACGCCGCTCAGAATCTGCACTTTGTCGCCATCGCGCGCGCCGGTCTCGATCGTCTTGCGGTGAACCGTGGCATCGGTGCCCACCACCAGCACCGCGTCGCCGCCCTCTTCGCCGGGCAGGATCGCGGCCGCCGGAATCACCACGGCGCGCGGGATGGTTTCGGTGACAATGCTCAAACGCACGCTGGTTCCCGGATTGAGCCGTTCGCCGGGGTTGGCCGCCTCCGCCCAAACTTGCAGCGTGGTGCTGGCGGGATCGGTGGCCGGGCTCACTACCGTCACCCGCGCCGGCGTTTCAGTCTGGCCGTTGGTGAGGCGGATGGCAGCGGCGTTGCCGGCTCGGATGCTGGCGGTCAGCGCCTGAGGAATGTTGGCGCGCGCCACCACGCGCGAGGTATCCATCACCGTCAGCAGCGGGCTGCCCGGCGCGGCCATCTCGCCGGCGTAGAGCGGCCGGTCGGCAATCACGCCCGCAATCGGGCTCAAGATTTCCGAATAGCTTACCTGTGCAGCGGCGGCGCGGTACTGCGCCTGCGCCGCGGCCACCTGCGCCTGCGCGGTCTTGATTTGTTCCTGCTTGCCCACGCTTTCGAAAGCGCGAAGATACTCGTGCGCCGTTTCAAACTGCGCTTTGGCCTGCGCGTAGGCCACCGCCGCATCGTCTACCGATTTGTGCGCCAGGGCGCCGTCCTGGAAGAGCTTCCGCCGGCTTTCCAGCACGCGCCGTGCGGCGTCAAGCTGCTCCCGGTCGGAGGCAACGTCGGTCTGCGCCTTCGTGATGGCTTCCGGTACCGCGGCCGATTCGGTGCTGCGCAGATTGGCTTCGGCCTGATCCACCTGGCTCTTGGCGGCGCTTTCAGCGGCCACGAGGTCGCGATTCTCGAGCACCGCCAGCAGTTGCCCCGCCCGCACGTGATCGCCCCGATTGACCAGGAACTTCTGCACCGGCGCGCTGATTTTCGGCATCACCGATGCCTGGTCGATGGGGTACAGCACGGCGTCGGCTTCCACTACCCGGCGCATGGAATCCTGCGTCACCGCGGCCACCTCTACCGCGGCCACGCCTTCCGCTTCCGCCGCTTCCTTTTTAGCGCAGCCCGCGGCCAGCAGGCAGAGGATGACAACCGCCGCAAGGCCGCTGCGGACGAGCGCGCCCGCCCCGCTCTGCCGCTCTAAACTCATTTCCTAAAACGCTCCCGTCAGAGTTTGCAAATCTGCCAGCGCCAGGCGGTAGCGCGCCAGGCCATCGGCCCGGGCGTTGCGCGCCTGCGTCAGCGTGGTCTGTGCGTCCACCACTTCCAGCACCGTAACCTCGCCCGCCTGGTAGCGCAGCAGCGTGAGCCGCAGGCTGTCGGCGGCCAGCTCCGCCGAATGTTTGAGCGAATCCACTTGCAAGCCGGCCACCTGCGCCTCCTGGTAGAAGGCCTGCAGCGTGGAAAGCAACTGGCGCTGGGTGAAGCTCAAATCGCTTTTGGCTTGCTCGAGCCCGATCTGCGCCTGGCGAATCTTGCTGCGGGCCGCGCCCCAGCTCCACAGCGGCACCGTCAATTGCGCTTGCGCTACCGATCCCAGGTTATTCCGCTGCTGCGCGTTGTGCAGCGCGAACTGGTTGGCATTGATGCCGAAGAAATAGTCGAAGGAGAGCGTCGGCAACAGCGCCGCCCGCGCCGATTCGACCGCGTGGGTCTGTTGTTCCACCATGGCCTGTGCCGCACGCATATCGGGATTGTTGCGCCCCGCCATCTCCTGCACCTGCGGGAACGGCGGCAGCGCCGCCGCGCGATCTAAATCGTCCTCGATGCTGAAATCCTGGCGGAAATCGGGAAATAGCAGAACCGCGAACGCCAGGCGGGCTTTATCCAGCGCGAGCTGGCCGTCTTCGGCGTCGCGCTGGCGCTGCTCCACCTGAATCTGCGCCTTGATGACGTCGGAGTGCGCCGCCTCGCCGCCGCGCTCCTGCTGTTCGGTGACGTCCAGAAAATGCCGGGCTTCGCGCAGCGCCTGCCGGGCATTCTCGAGCTTCCGCCCGGCCACCGCCATCGCGTAATAGTCCTGCACCACAACGGCCACCAGCCCGCGCGCCGCAACGTCGGCTTTGGCGTGCGCCACGGCCTCGGCGGCCAGCGCGCGGTGATAGTCGGCGCGCTTCCCCGGCGCATAAAGGTCGCCGTGCACCAGCGCCTGCTCGTTGTAAACGTGCGGCCCGTCGTTCGACACAAAAATGCCGCTGAGCGTGTCGTTCGGCTGCGTGTAGATGTACTGGCTGAACGCGCTGACACCGGGCAGCAGCGCCGCCCTGGCTTGCACCGCGTCCTCGTGAGCGCTGGCGGCGGCCAGATTCGCGGCCAGAAAGCTCGGCCCGTACTGTTTGGCGCGGTCGATCGCCTGTTCCAGGTTCAGCGTCAGCTGCGGCACGGCCTGCTGCGCGAGGCTGGCAGCAGCCAGCGCCAGCCCGAGCGACACCCGCAGCGCCGAATGTGGCAGGGAAAGCATTTTGAGCGGTGGGTCGCGGAGTGAGGCCGCGACTCGTAACGATGTCCTCTGTAGTATGGACTTCGCCAGATGAACATACGATGAATCGGCGGGCGGGGTAGACGGGCTTTGGCGTGTTCCGCGTTCCAGGAGGTAGCCTGCACCTCAGGCGACTCTCCTCTGCCCGGGATTCGATTGCGGCCGTTGCCAGGCGGACGCAGGCAGCCCTAGAAACAGCAGGAGACATGCGCGCCGCATTCCTACTCCGTTCCGAAGCCTGAACCAGGATAGCACCCTGGGATAGTACTCTGTATTCTGTTTCAGAACTTCTTGGTGTAGGTTTGTAGATGAAAAAGACGCGCAGAATGACAGAAAAGCAATAGCCGCTGTATGTCACCATGGAAAGACGTGCCTGTTTGAGATTCTTGCTTCCGGCATAACCAAGGTTAATGGCCCGCTTGCGAGTCATTGCTCGACCTGCTGTACTTACTCCGGAGCAGCAGAATATCTCTATTTGGAACTATTGGCACAAGCGCTGCGAGGTCGGCTAAGCAATGCATGAACATGCCCCTGGCCGGTGCCCAATAATCGCGGCTATTCGGAATAAACGGTCATTTGGGCCATTTTGAAATCTTAGCGCTGTTGTATAATGACCGCATGAATGCTCTGGTTCGGGTCTTCTTACTACTAGCATTCTTATTTCATGCTCAGGCGCAATCTCCGGAATCCTGGCGCGGTAAGACATCCGAAAATCACGCTGTTAGTATTTCAATCGTCAAGGGTGCCGTGGTTTCTTTGTCAATTGATGTGGGGATTAGTTGTGCCAATGCGGTAGACGAAGGAACGAAGCTGTTTACCGGACCGGCAGTTCCCATCAGTTCCAAATCGATGAAGTTTACCGGGCAAACGACAACCTTGTGCGGAGTGATTCAGGCGCGGCTTGACGGCACTATTGACGGCGCCAAGGCGAGCGGCAATCTGACGATGATCCCCCCGAAGCTATCTGACGATCCGGCAAAAAAGAAGTTGACCTGGACGGCCGCGCAAGATGTGACCGGCAAGTAGGGCTGGTCTCCGTCCGCTTGCGTCCGGTTCTTGGCTCGCCAATCGTTCGATCGCAGTCGCTGCCTATTCTGCACGCAGTGGCTTGCCTTTCCCAGCGCCGTCCGCAGCCTGCCTCGGATCGAAAATGCGCCTGTCCACGGGCACGGCATAATAGCGGGAGGTGTCTGGCGACTTGGCGAAGCAATCGGTCAGATCGGCGGCTGTGGCATCGAACAGGTCAAGCGCCGGAAGCTGCAACAGGCGGAAGATAGTCTTCAGCAGTCCTGGAAAGCTCACGTTGCGGTGTGAGACGTAGCCCGCCTTCGCCCACGGCCCGGCGCACAGCAGCACCGTGCGGTGGGCGTCCACGTGGTCCACGCCGCCGTGGGTGTCGGCCTCGGTGACTAAGATCGCCATGTCCCTCCACCAGGGGGTGCCGGACAGGTATTCGACGATGCGGCCCAAAGCATAATCGTTGTCGGATACGCGCGACTCCTGGTACGGATATCCATCCTCGGGACGCGCTTCCGCCAGGTAATCGCCCGGCAGGTCGACGAATAACAGCGCCGGCAGCGCCGCGCCGGTGTTCCTGTATCGACGGTCGATTTCCTCGATGAAACGCGTCGCCCGTTGCTGGTCGGAAATGGCCAGGTTGAAGCCCGGATACTGGCGGGCGGTATTGCGGAACAACGCTTCGGGCATCGGCATGTTGGTCGAGAGGCGCACGCCCGCGGGTCCCAGGCCGGTGCCTTCGCGCGCGCCGGCCAACTCGAATCCTTCGCCGAAGTTCAGGAAGGAAACGCCATGGGCCGCCAGGTGGTCCCACAACGTGCCCGCTTCGCCGAGATCCTCCGGCTCAACCGAAGCCGCCATGCCGGCGAAGCTCAAGCGCCCGGGAGCGGGGCCCAGCCGGAAGCTCTTTCGCCCGCCGTACCCCGCCGCCACCGAGCTTGCCATCCACGGATTCGGATAAACGCCCGCCAGCCAGTGGTGCCCTTCCACGCTGGCTTCGCCATCGGCGTAGAAGTTGTCGCTCGAAGCCCAGCGGCGTGCCAGGGCGTGTTGGTTGGGCGTGAGGTTCACGTCCTTGATGCTCAACCGCTGGCGCCTTCCGTCGGCCAGACCGTGGGTGCCCAGGCGCGCCAACCTGGGATCGCCCATCACCGGCCCATTGCGGGCGCTCGCGATATCGCCCAGCACTTCGTCATAGCTCAGGCTCTCTTTCACGATCAGCACCACGTGGCGGACCGGCGGCGCCGCCGGCGCGGCTACCGGCCGCGGCCGGAAGCCATTCAGCTCCAACACCGCCTCGGTATCCGCCTTCAGTTGCTCGCGGGATGGCAGATGGAATACCGTAATCGTGCCCTGGTACAGCCACGCGGGCAGGAAGCCGCCCACCAGTGCGCCCGGGGCGTTTGGCCCCACGCCGTGGCCGCGGGCATTAGCCACCAGCACGGTATCCCCGTCCAGCGCCACCCGCGTCGGAAACCAGGCCACCGGCAGGTGGCCGATCACGCGCCGCTCACTCACGTCGATCACGCCCACCGCGTTGATGCCTGCCTCCGCCACCAGCAGCCAGCCGGACGCTTCGTGATAGGCCAGGCCCGTCGGGATCACGCCGCGCAGCCCTTCGAGGCCGGGAATGCGGATCGGAATCTCCGCCTCGACACGGTTGGTAGCGGCGTCCAGCACGGTGACCGAGTCGTCGTTCGCGTTGGCAACGAATACGTGGCCCGCCGCGGCGAGAATGCCCGCCGGACCGCTGCCGCCGCGCACCGCGCCGCCGAAATCCAGGCCCGTGCGGACGAACGCCTCCACTTTAAGCGCGGCCGGCTTCGTCACGTCCAACACGGCCACCGAATCGGCCTCGCGTGCGTTCGCATCGCCCAATCCCGGCACCGAAATGCCACCCTGCCTCACGCCGCGCACCGCCTCCGCGCTGGGGAAGCCGAATGCGGGAAACGCCAGGCCCGCCTCCGGCGCTCCCGCCAGCGCGCGGTATTCGAACATCCCGCAGTTGGTGACGTACAGTTTGCGCCCGTCCGGCGCCAGCGCCATGAAGAGCGGCAGCCGCCCCACGCGCACCGAGCCTACAATCTTATGCAGCCGCACGTCGATCGCGGCAATCCGAAAATTCGCCTGGTCGGCGACGTAGAGGATTCCGCGCGCCGCATCCAGCGCCAGGTCCCCCGTGAAGCTGTCCGTGAAACCGCCCTGGTTGAGATCGAACGCGCGCCGCCGCTCGTCGGTGGAGTCGAAAAGGCTCACCCGCCCGTTTTCGCCCTCCGCCAGATAAATTCCCCGCTCCCCGGACAGCGCCACGCCCAGGGAAACGCTGTGCCAGTCGGCTAAGTCCGCCTGCGCGGGATTGTCCAGCGGCGGCGCCACCGCTTGCTCCACGTGCCAGCCGCCTTCCCGCGATACCTGCTCGAGAACGGTGTAGGAGTAGCGAAACGGGCCGCCATTGGCGGTAACCACGGTTCTGCCCGAGGCGCTCACCGCAATGCCGAACGGGCCTGGCCCGGTGACGTACTCCTCGCCTAGCGGCGCGATGATTCTCCCACCCGGCAGAATCGATGGCCCGCTCCGCCGCAATGCGGGGCGGTCGCCCGCGGGCGCCGTGTAGGATTGCGCCGAGATGGCGCTTCCGAAAACTACCAGCGCCATCAGCAGACGGCGGGTTCCGGACACTTCTCTATCATATAGCCCGGCCAGCGCTGCCTGCCCGAACCTTCCCCGCGCACGCGACGTTCCGATGTTATGCGGCTCGCGCAGGCCATTTTTGCCTCCCAGAGTCGACGCACGCAGTATCAACTTGTAAATTTGCGGTCTAAATTTGCGGTCTCGCCGCAGCGCCCCGGTTACCGCCCCATGTCTGCCTTCCAAGTGTATGTTTCTACACGGCCGAATCAACAATATTCCCGACGGAGCTATGCGACTTATTTCACCCTCAAAGGCCTGCAATGGGTCATTCGCCTGACTTGCCGCTGGAACGGCGAACGAAGTATCATCGTGATAGTTAGTTTAACTTTCCGGCTTGAGCTACCTCAGAAGCTCGGCTGGCGTGTCGGAGGAATAACTGCAGTCTGAATGGAGGGTATTGAAATGGCAACTAGTCCGGCGATGATGGTGCCATCGCGGTCTCTGGAAGATCCCCTGGCGCACCTGCCGCGTACCAATGTTGTGGAGTATCCCAAGGGTCAAACCATCTACGATCAACATCAGCCTTCGTTTGCGGTTTATCTGGTGATCAGTGGCAAAGTCAAAGTTTCGCGAGTGGCTGGCGATGGCCGGCAGGTAGTGGTGGATATTTACAAGCCGGACGACTTGTTCGGCGAATCGGCATTTCTGGATGCGCCGCCGCGGTCCGATCAGGCCGTCGCCATGGAAGACACGCGGCTGATGTCCTGGAGTTCCGCCGAAATCGAGGCGGCCATTGCCAAGCGACCCCGGCTGGGCATGGCGTTGCTCCAGATTCTGGTACAGCGCACGGGCGACCTTGCCCGCCGCGTGGAAAGCTTCTCGGTGGACAATATCTCGCGGCGGCTGGCGCGCTCGCTGCTCCGCTTTGCCGAGCGCTTGGGAACCGGGGGCCAGGACGGCATGGTGCTTATGGCGCCGTTCACCCACGAGTTGCTGGCGCAATACGTGGGCACTTCGCGCGAGATAGTCACCCATTACATGAGCCAGTTCCGCCGCGAAGGATTATTGCGCTACTCCCGCGCCGGCATCGCCATTGATCGCGGCGCGCTCAACGCGTGGCTGGACGGAGGCCGCTAGCGCTAAGCGGGACCGGCTCGAATTTCGCCGCTCTGGCGAAACTTCGCGCCTGTGCCCGAGCCGGGTCCTGTTCCGGTGCGGCTTGCGCCGCGCTCAAAAATTGGCGCGCGCGGTGGTCGCGGTTCCGGCCGTGTTTACCAGTTGGACCGTAAAGGCGCTCACCTTTGACGGATCGCCGCTCACCGGGAACGAGGCGGCCGGCGCGAACTGGCCGCCATCGCCCGATCCGGCAAAATAGCTGCTGAACGCGGCCGTGCCGTCCGCGCTGATGGCGCCGGGCGGGATGACATTTCCAGCCGCATCGTAAAAGGTGAAACTCAGCTCGCCGGCCGTGCGCGTGTTGTCGAAGCCGGTAATGTCCACCGTCAGCGCCGAGGCTTGGCGCGTGCCCGCCACCGAGGCCACTCCGATGACCGCCGGTGCGATGGCGACGCTCTGCTGGCTCGCCTGGTTGCCGATTTGCGCCTCCAGCGTCAAGGTTCCAGCCGTGGTACCGGTCTGAAACGCGGCGCTGCCGGCCCCGCCGAAGCTCGCCGCCGTGTCGCCCTTGTTGAAAGTGAACTGCGTGGTCTGGCCGCCGCTGGCGAACACGATGCCCGGGTCCGTCGCGGCCGGCGCCTGCGCCGCGAATGACAGCGTCACCGTGCCTGAGCCGCCCGCATCGGCGGGCGCGCCGAAGCTCACGCTCACGGAGCCCTGCCGCGCGCTTTGCGCTTCGCCCAATGCGACCGACAACGTAGGAATCGGCAGCGGCGGCGACGCGCCTGAACCCGTCAGCGTGAACTGCCGGCTGCCAATCGACAGTACCGCAGTCCGCGTGCCGGGCGCCGCTGGGCTGAACTGTATTTCAAAACCGGCGCTCGCCTGTGGATTGAGCGCTGTGCCGCTGGGCGATGACCCAACCAGCGCAAAGTCGCCCGCGGACACACTGATGGGATCCACCGTCAAAGTGAGCGCGGTCTGATTGACGGCCAGGAAATTCAGCGTCGTGCTCGATGCTACCTGCACGCTGCCGAAATCCACCGGTGCAGCGCCCAGCGGGCCGGCGCCGGAAGGCAGTTGCACTTCGTAGGTGAGCGCCGGCACCACATTCGCCGTCAGCAGCACCGAAAGGCCGGTAAGATCCAGCGAACCGCTATAGGCCCCGGCTGTCGCACCTTGAAACGTGACCTTAAACTGCACGCTGACGCCCGCCTTCAGGCTCATCGGCGCCGCCGCGTTGGTCGAAAATCCCACGCCGCTTACCGAAAACAGAGCCACCGTCTGCGTCTGGCTGGTGGTATTGAGAAGGGAAAACGTCACCGTATCCGGCGCGTTCGGGTACACCGATCCAAAACTGAACAGCGTGCCGACCGGCACCTCCGCATTGCCCGACACCTGAGAAAGGCTGAACTGCGCCTGCGCCGCGGGCGCCAGCAGGCCCAGCAGCAGGATCGCGGAGCTCCGGCACCTCATGGTTTGCCCACCGTGATGCTGGGTGGCCCGATCGTCAGTGTGGCAGTAGTCGCGGACCCCGGCGACGAGTGCGCCAGCGCCAGGGCTCCGCCCGCCGCCCCGGCTCCCGCCATCGCGGCAACGATCAACCACTTTTTTCGAGGATGCCAGCGGCCCTTTTCCTTCGCCGCCGTCGCAACGCCGGGACTGGGTCCGGCAATGTATTGGAACGATACCGTGCCCGCACGCGCCTGTTCTTTGGAGGCCACGATGCGGATTTCCATGCGCCCCGCCACGCGGTTGAACTCGACCACGCGCACAGTGGCCCGGCCGTGGTCGTCGGTGATGGCCACTTCAGTGTGTAGCCCATTGACGAAGGTGCCGCTCGGTCCTTGATCGGGCAGGTGGAAGCTCACCGCCGCGCCCTCTACCGGGCGGCCGGTCTCGTCTGTCACCACCACGGTGATGCCGCGGGAATCGCGCGAGCCCGCAGTGTGTACCGCTCCTTCCCCGCTGGACACCTGGATCTGCAGGATGGCCACCTGCGCGGCCGCCGCACCGCAGAGCGCGAAAAACAATGCCGCCGGCGCGAGAAGCCGTGAAGAGATCGCGCCCGCCCTGCCGGCGAGGAGTCTCGAGCCAGGTGTTGCCAAAGTCTGATTTCTTCGCTGCCGGTGATAATTGCCCGGTGGGGCCGGTTGATAACCTGCGCACCGATTGTCAATCGGTGCAGCCGGGCCACGCCCGTCCCGGACCGTGACCATCCTCCGTTTGGTTGCGGCGCGGCGCTCCTCAAAACCCGGGGCCCTGCCATTTTCGCGTCGCCCACCTGGCAGCAGAGGCCATCTGGCCTGTTTCAACATCCCACTAAACACTTACTTCACCTGTGTCTAGATGGTGAATCCGTCAGGCGGCTTTTCTCATCAGAATCACGGTCACGTTGTCGGGGCCTCCGGCCTCTTTGGCAGCCTCGATCAATTGACGGCAGATTTCTTCCAGTTGCGCGCCATCCCGCCCGCCCTCGAGGATCCGCTGCAACTGGCTCGCATCCACCACGCCATGCAGCCCGTCGCTGCAGATCAGAACCAACGATCCCGTTTCGAGCGTCACCGAGTAGTAGTTGACGGTGAGCGGCGCGCTCGCCCCAATCGCCATCGTCAGCACGTGACGCATCGGATGGTTACGCAGGCTCTCTTCGTTGAGGCCCAGCGGCCGGCCCACTTCGTTAACCCATGTCTGGTCGTCGGTAATGGCGTGCAGACCGCTCGCGTCCAGCATGTACGCCCGGCTGTCGCCCACGCTGGCGATGTCCAGCCCGGCGCCGGTTTCGAGCGCGGCCACCAGCGTCGTGCCCATCCCTTCTAGGCTGCTATCGGAGCGGGCCGCGGCCAGCACGCGCTGGTTGGCCTCTTCCATCCCGCGCAGCAACGCCTGCGAATCGCGGAAGATGGCCGACCGCACGATCTCCACCACCGTCTCCACCGCCAGCCGCGATGCGTGCTCGCCCGCCTTGGCTCCGCCCATCCCATCCGCCAGGACATACAGGCCCAGCTCGGCCTCCACCTGGTAATAGTCCTCATTGTTTCCGCGGACACAGCCCTGGTCCGACATGGCGCACACTTCAAGCATAGCGACGCTTTCCCGGCCGAAAACCCGTGTCGCCACGCTCTGGCGGACCCACTCGGGAGCCGGCAATGGATCATTGTATCCAAACCCGGCGGCGCGGCGGTAAAATACTTGCAAAGCCCGTTGGGGCAGGTACTAGCCTGCCGGCGCCCGCTTACGGGCGCGTCTTTTCGCAAGCTTTGCAATCCATGGAGGGGCGGTTTGAAGAAGCCCCGGAACGAGGCCGAAGAGCCTCCTACGAGAGCTCTACTTTCATGTCGCAGACTCTTGCCAGGCCGGGCCGTCCGCGAGCGTTCTTCCAACTCCTCAAGCGCTTGCGCCTGACGCTCGAAATGATCAAGTTCGAGCATTCCGTCTTCGCTCTGCCGTTTGCCCTCACCGGCGCGTTGCTGGCGTTCCGCGAAGAGGGATTTCACGTGCGCTCGGCCGCCGTGACCCTGGTCTGGATCGTGGTCGCCATGGTGGCCGCGCGCTCCGCCGCCATGGCCTTCAACCGCCTGGTGGATGCCGGTCTGGACGCACGCAACCCCCGCACCCGCATGCGCCATCTGCCAACCGGCCTGCTTTCCCGCAGCTTCGCCTGGGGGTTCGTCGCCGTTTCCTCGGCCGTCTTCCTGTTCGCCGCCGGCCGCCTCAACCCGCTCTGCCTGCACCTGGCTCCGCTGGCCTTGGCTGTCGTCTTCTGCTATTCCTTCACCAAGCGCTTCACGTCGTTCTCTCACCTGGTGCTCGGCTTCTCGCTCGGCATCGCTCCCGCGGCCGCCTGGATCGCCGTGGCCGGTTCGCTCGATCCGCGTATTCTGTGGCTCACCGCCGCCGTCACTTTCTGGACTGCCGGCTTCGACGTCATCTACGCCTGCCAGGATTACGAATTCGATTGCGCCGAAGCGCTCTCCAGCGTTCCCCGCCTTCTCGGAATCTCCGGCGCGCTCTGGGTCTCGCGCTTCCTGCACCTGCTGATGGTCGCCTGCCTGCTGGCTCTGGTCCACGCGCTGTCGCTCGGCGCTTTGGCTCTGGCTGGCGTTGGCGCCGTCGCGGCCCTGCTGATCTACGAGCACAGCCTTGTCCACGCGCACGATTTGTCGCGCGTAGACGCCGCCTTCTTCACCATGAACGGCTGGGTGAGCGTGTTATTCTTTATATTCTGGGCCGCTGATATTTTCCTGCGTTATTCGGGTGTTTGATCACATGCAAGTCCTCTTCGAAGACACGCATCTCAACCCGATTCGTCAAAAAGTCGAAGCCGGCGAACGGCTGTCTTTCGAGGACGGCGTTACTCTCTACCGCACCGACGACATCCTCGCCGTCGGCTACATAGCCAACCTGGTCCGCGAACGCCTGCACGGCGACACCACGTATTTCAACGTTAACCGCCATATCAACCCGACCGACGTCTGCGTCGCCAGTTGCCGCCTCTGCGCCTTCGGCAAGCGCGTGCGCGATCCCAAAGCCTACACCATGTCGCTCGAAGAAGTCTGGCAGCGCGCGGGCGAAGGTTACACCGAGGCGGTCACCGAGTTTCACATCGTCGGCGGCTTGCATCCCGAGCTGACCCTCGATTGGTATTGCGAGATGTTGCGCGGCCTCAAGATGCGCTTCCCCCGCGTTCATCTCAAGGCGTTCACCATGGTTGAGATCGCATACCTGGCGCGGCGCGCAAAAATCGGCGTCCGCGAGACGCTGGAGCGCCTCCGCGATGCCGGCATGGATTCGATGCCCGGAGGCGGTGCCGAGATCTTCGACGAGCGCGTGCGTCGCATCATCTGCGATCACAAGATCGATGGCGCGGAATGGCTCGAAACCGCGCGCGCGGCGCATCAGCTTGGCCTGCGCTCCAATTGCACCATGCTCTACGGCCACATCGAGAACGACGAAGACCGCGTCGATCACCTGGTCAAGCTGCGCGCGCTGCAGCAGGAAACCGGCGGCTTCGTCACCTTTATCCCGCTGGCCTTCCATCCCGACAATACGCCGCTCCAGCACATCCCCAA
>Ga0187876_1000760_pt1 | contig 31166 bp, 29 predicted proteins | sample June2016WEW_17_4_FD_133000 | JGI IMG/M metagenome (GOLD analysis project Ga0187876, IMG submission 133000) | Peatland microbial communities from SPRUCE experiment site at the Marcell Experimental Forest, Minnesota, USA - June2016WEW_17_40 | ecosystem: Environmental > Terrestrial > Soil >...
CCGCGCCCGCTGCGCTCCCCGCCGCCGCGTAACGTTACGCTGCCACCGCCGCCTCGCCGCGCCCAACCCCGCCTGCGCGGCCCGTCTTGGCGCGACCTGGCCCCAGGTTATTGAGCAGGTACCGTTGCGCGACAGGCAACGCTCTCTCATCAATACGGCTGAACATGATCTCCAGAGCAGGCCCTTCAATCTGCTGGATAACCGAGAGATCGAAAGGTTGGTCATCCCCTGACAGGAGATCGCGAAGAAACGCCCACGCCAGGCCCGTCATGCTGCTCCGCGCTCGGTCCTTGAGATGACCCAGAACCTCCTGAATATTCGCCTCAACATCTTCCATACCGAAACGCACTAGACTAACAGATGCATCGCGTTCGGTCTGCCGGTCGTTGCGCGCGCGCGATTGAGAGGTCGCCAGTGCCTGGCCGGGCAATATGGAACCGAGGTCCTGCTCTATGCGACGGTAAGTGGGCAGATAGAGCACCTCCCCAAGGTTCGCGGCGTCCAACACTTCACCTGCGTTTCGCACAGAATCCGGAACCGTGAGCGCGTCCGGCGCATTGGCATGTGCGGCCCAGTCCCAGAGGGTGTGCAACGTCGAATACTCCAACGTGTATCCTTCGCTACCAGGGTCCACGCTAACGGACTTGGGGACCGTGTAGAGGGGCTGCCTCCAATCAGGAGCGTTGTGCTTTGCTTGGATGAGCCACGCAGCCCCGAGAGACCCACACGCTGCGCGCAGATCATCCTTCCCGATTGTGAGTACCTTGCCATCGATCTCGGCCTGCACGTCACGAAACTCATACGACATAAGGCGGTGCCAGCGCTGCGTGAGGAACGAGTAGACAAAGTTCAGCAGCGTACTCTTGCCGGCGCCGTTGTCGCCGACGAGCACGAGCTTGTTGTCTTCGATGGTCACGTCGACGGTGCGAGCGTTATGCAAACCCTCGATCCGGAAGCGTGTAAATGTACCTGGCATAGCGAACTCCGCCACCTATCACGAAGGCCAAGCGTATCGAGGCGCATTGCGTTTAGAGCAAGCTCCTGCTGTATCGCGCGCTCACTCGCATCATAGCGCATAAGCGCTAGGCGCTAGGCGCTGCATCCACGTGGCTTTACAGCACCCAGTGGGTTGACACCTCAAGCGTGAACGAGCGCCGCTTCGGTGTCGATGACAACATGCCCGTCAGCATTCACCACCTGAGTATTGCCTACTTGCCAAACGCGTTCCACGAGCCCGTACTCGAGGTGGTTGTGGCCATGCACCCACCAGCGCGGCTTCCAGCGCGCGATCGCTCGGTCGAAGGCAACGACTCCCCGATGGCAGGGATCGGTGGCCTCGGGGCAGAACTCGGGATGCCCTGGCAGCTCTGGATGCGCGCAGGTGTATCCCAGTCCGGCCGGAGTGCGGCACGGTCCGCCGAAGTAGGGGCAGCGGTGCGGCGCCGCGTGCGACACCACGAGGTCCACGCCGTGCCGTGATACGGTGCGGGCCAGCCGCCAGACCTTCCTGCGCATCTCCCAGTTCGTGTACTGAAAGTTCTCCGTCCCCGAGTTATGGCGGAGCGACCCCGCCAGGCCCGCGATGCGCAGGGGCCCGATACGCACGAGCTTGCCGTCAATATTGTCGCACCCCTCTGGCGGCAGCAGCCCGAAGCGGCCGTCGTGGTTGCCGGCCACGTAGAGCAACGGCACGTTGAGCACGGTTACCAGGTACGAGAGGTAGTCCGCGCGCAGGTCACCGCAGGAAATGGCCAGGTCGATGATGCCAACCCAGCGGGCCGGGTCGAAGTGCTCGTACAGCTGGCGCTCTTCATGGTCGGAGACGACGAGGATCTTCATAGCGCGGGTGGCCCCCCGGTCATGCGCCAGACCACTCGTCGCGCCCGCCGCTGCAACGGGCGTAGTAGATGGGCCGTGAGGGGGTGCGGGTTGCGCTTCTGCAGGTCGGCAATGGCGTCGGTGGCCGGGATCGGGGTGCCAAGGAGCTCGCTCAACCCAGCCTGGTGCTCGCGCACCACGAAGTAGAGGTCGCTGACGGTGCGTCCCGGAAATGTGAGCGTGGCAGCGCCCAAATCCAGCGGTTCCGCGACAGGCACGAAGATGTCGCGATACCACTGCCGGGCAGCCTGGGGGAGGGTCACCTGCGGATCGGCACGGCGCAGGCATTCCCGGTACGCCTGGATTTCCGCCAGCAGCCGGTCGTAGTAGGCGGGCTTAGTGAAATCGATCCGATTGAGCCCAGTGCGCCGCTCGAAACGGAGTCGCACGTTGGCAAGGTGGTCCGCGGGTCGTCGCTCCGGAACGATGCACTCGTGCACGGTTGCATCCATGTACTTGACGCCGTTGGCGATGGCCGCGGCGACGCGGTGATGGCCGTCGATGACGTAGTACTCACGATTGAGGTAATACACCTCGATCGGCGGCAGCGATGCTCCGCGAGCCATGGCTTGCGCGATCGAGCGGAACCGGGCCGACTGCCGTTTCTCCCGCTTGGGCAAAAACTCAGGCGTCAGCAGCTTTGCTTTGCCGGCGCTGCCCTTGATTCGTGCCACGGCAATGGTGCCGGTGCGCGGCGGCAACGTGTTCACCGGCGAGCCCGTGGACGCGTAGCCATCGTAGGGGAATGCCTTGACCGGTTTGCGGCGCGCCATGGTGCAGCCTAACGCTGATAACGCATGAGCAACGCTTTCAGGGCAGCTTCCTCGGGGCTGCTGCCCTCGGCGAGCGGCTGCATGTTCGTGACTGTCATGCCGAGCATCTGGCCGGTGTACCAGTAGGTCGAACCGTTGAAAGCAGAGTTGAAGAACCCGCTCGTGCCGAAGTGCCGGCGGATCAAGGCATGCAGCTGCGGGAGAGTAGGTAGCCAGATTGCCCCGGCGCGGGCCAGGGAAGAGGGCCTGTCGCCGCCACTCTGCAGCGCACTCAGGCGGTCGCTCGGGGCGTCGTACGCTAGTACGATCAGTGGCTCTGCCGACGGCGGGTACACGACCCAATCGCCGGGATGAAGCACCCAATCGGCGCCGTCGGGTAACGTAGCGAAGAAGGCGCAGAGGTCCTGGTATGCCGGATCTCGGAGAGCAGGACCGGGCGCCGCGAGCTCGTCAGCCATGATTCTCCGCTCAACACGCCTAGGCGATCGACCGGCGCACGACCCGGAGGGCGGCCAGCGCAATCGCCGCCACCGCCAAAGCAGTCCACAGGATTGCCCAGAACTCGGCCGGCAGCCCGATCCGCTGCTGCGCAAATAGGGCGTCGCTACAGTACTGGCCACAGGAAGCGTTGCCGCCCATATTTGGGGTTCTGGCCGCCAGCCAGTCGAGGTAGCGTAACGAATCAAGAGTGGTGAGGCATAGCTCGACGGCAACGAACTGCTGAAATAGAGCGGCTGCCCGCGGTGGCGCGTAGACGCCCACAAACAACGTAACGCCGCCGAAAATCGCTGCCCAGACCCAGGTCAGGCCGGTAAAGCTAGTACCCAGGAAGAGCGCGCCGGCCAGCGGCATGAGGAGCGATAACGCGCCGACCACCACGAGTACCCGGTTGGCGTAGCGCGTGCGCATCAACAGGAGCAGGGCGCCGGCGCAGGCCGCGCCCACGTAGCCGGCACTGAGGATAGGCAGCTGCCACCCGCCGGCGGTGAACGTCTCGCCGCTGAGGTCGCTATTGACCTGAAGCTCCACTACATGGCCGCCTGTCGCGAGGGCGACCAGGGCATGGCCCCACTCGTGCACAAAGGTGCCAAAGAGCTTGAAGGGATAGACGAGTAGGTCCACTACCGGTACGTGCGAGACCACGACCGCAAGCATCGCGGCAAGTGCTACATAGATCAGGTCCGCAGAGCTAGCGCCAGCCCCCAGTGAGCGGTCGCGCCGGCGGCGCGCCGGCGGCGCCGAGAAGGTCCTGCCACAACGGCTGCAGAACTTGGCACCTGGAATTCGCGGCTCACCACACACCGCACAGTGCATCTCATCATTGGCGACAGAAGCGCTCATCGTCTCATTCCTTTGGTGCCTTGCCAAACGTGGGGATTCTCGGCTGTGTTTTCAGCGTACATCGAGTCCCGGCAACTGGCCAGCGGGATTCTCATCCGCCTATTTCCCCATCAGTGGGTGGATTGGGCTATGGCACTTCCTCGCACCTTCTGTTGCAATGGGGGCGGTGTGTGCAAGTATTGCCTGGATCGCCGCTGGTTTCGCCTCCCGACTCGGTTAGGCTTACCGCACGCGAGTCTACCGGGGGCAGGGAAGGAAGTCTTGTAGTGGCTTTGCGATCAGTGGTGCTGCGCGTGTTCTGCGGCGGCGTGCTGGCAGGTCTCGCGGTGCTGGCACTGCGCCGGATCAGCTGGGGACTCGCCGTACACGAAGCTGTGCAAGTGGGTCCGGGGGCGCTGGCACTGGCGCTCGCCGCCACCGTGCTGTCGATGCTCATCAGTGGAGCAATGTGGACCCGCGTGCTGTGGTGCCTGGGCTACAGGACATCCGTGCGGGTCGGGATCATCGTGCTGGCAGGAACGGGCCTCGCAGCCTACGTCGGCACGAGCGCTGGGGCATTGGGGGAGAGCGTGCTGCTCCTGCGAAAGCACGGCGTGTGCGCGGGCCGAGCCGTGATGCTGCTGGCCCTTGCGAGTCTTGTGGGCTTCTGCGGTGCCATGGCCTGGGTTCCATGTGGTGTGATTGTGCTAGCGACACCCGCGGCGCTGCATGTGTTGCCGCTGCTGGGCACTGCCGGGCCGCTGATCGCCATTGTCGCGACGCTCGTTTGCGCGATGGGAGCTCTCGCTGGGCTGGTCCTCACCACGCTGGTGCCGCGTTTTGCTTCGTGCTGGGGAGTAAGACACCTTGCCGGGGGCACGGCGGAGCAACCACTGCGGCTCTCCCTGGGCCATCTGCTGCCACTGATACTAGTGGCGGCGCTAGCTTGGCTGGTTGGATCGGGGCCGCTCTGGGTGCTCGTGCGGGTGGTCGCGCCGCAGGCATCCGTATCCCTGGTCACGGCTGTCGGGGTGCAGACGATTGCCGCGGTAGCAGGAGGTTGCGCGTTCTTTCTCCCCAATGGTTTGGGCGCGCGCGATGGCGTGATCGTAGCGCTGCTGGCCAGTGTTGCCGGCGTACCGCTGCCGGCAGCAGCGGCCGTGGCGCTGCTGGTTCGCCTGAGCGATCCGACATCGAAGGTGTTGATCCTGCTAGTCGTCACCGGTCTGAATCGCATTCCGGTACCGACCCTAGCACCGCGATGGCCGGCACGTGCTTCGTTTAGCCGCATGCAGAATCTGCTGCAACACGCCGGCAACGCCGCCGGATACTGGCACAGACGGGCGGCCTGAGCGCCAGCGCCAGGCCATCACTCGCCAATGATCTTGACCAGCACGCGCTTGGGCCTCCTACCGTCGAACTCGCCGTAGAAGATCTGTTCCCAGGGACCGAGGTCCAGCTTGCCATTGGTGACCGCGACGACCACCTCGCGCCCCATGACCTGGCGCTTCAAGTGGGCATCGGCGTTGTCCTCGCCGGTACGATTGTGCCGGTAGCGCGTGGGTGACGGATCAAAGGGCGCCAGCTCTTCCAGCCACCGTTTGTAGTCCTCGTGCAGACCCGATTCGTCGTCGTTGATGAAGACGCTGGCGGTGATGTGCATGGCGTTACACAGCACCAGGCCCTCCATGATGCCGCTGGCGCGCACCACCTGCTCCACCTCGGAGGTGATGTTTTCAAAGGCAACTCTTGCGGGAATGTTGAACGTCAGGTACTTGGTGAAAGACTTCATGCTGATCCTCTGTTCGGTTGCTTCTGGCGTAGCGACCGATCCGTCCGATCGGTCGAATCCGGCCGATCGGACTGGACCGGCTGTCCCTACGCGCCTATACGCCTTCGGCCCTTCCGCGCAGCGCGGTCGAGGCCGCTTTGTCAAGCCTGCTCCAGATTTCGTCGATCCAGTCGAGGTGCTCCGGCTTCATCAGTACTGAGCGCAGGCATGTGATGGTGTCTCGATCGCGTTCCATGGTAGGCGTGGCGCCGTCGAAGAAACTGATGGGCAGCTCAGCCAGCGCCAGGTGCAGATCGTGCCGTGCCGCCTCCTCGAAGATCTGGCGTGCAAGCCGCGACGCCTCGCTGGCCCGAGCAGCCCGCGGCGCCCAGACCACGATATCCAGCTCCGGTGCAAACGGCGTGACGAAGCGCTCGTCGGCCAGGAGTCTGGCGTAGAGCGCGAGCGCCGCCGCGCGGCCACGGCTGAGACCCCGCGCGAATTCGCCGTCACGTACGAGCGGGAGCAGCTGCAGTGTGGCCCACAAGGCCACCGCCGCGGCGCCAGGCCGGGAGCACTCCAGGCTAATCTCGCCGAGGTGCAGCTCGGTGGAGCTGAAGTAGGTGTAGGGCGAGTCGTGCTTGTACAAGCGGCCCACGGTGGGGTCGCGGAAGATGACGCAGCCACAACCATACGGCTGCAGGCCATGCTTGTGCGGATCGATCACCACGGAATCGACCTCGTGCAAGCGCGCGTACGCGCAACGGGTGCTCTCCGCTAAGCTGTCGGACAAGCCGAAATAGCCACCGTACGCCGCGTCGGCGTGCAGGCGAAACCCGTAGGTGTCCTGCAGTGCGAGCAGATCCGGCAAGGGGTCGACCGACCCCGTGGCGGTCGTCCCCATGGTGGCGACGACGGTCCCGACGTCGCCGCGATCCAGGATCTGCCGTAGCGCATCCACGTCGAGACGGCCCATCCGGTCGCAGGGGGCGGGGACAAACTCCAGCCCGAGCACGCCGCTGATGCGGCCGTGCGTGTAGTGCGCTTGCTCCGATGCCGCCACTTTCTTGCCGGGCTGCAGCCGGCCGGCAACCCAGAGCGCCTCGAGATTCGCCATGGTGCCGCCGCCGCAGAGATGCCCCAGGTGCGTGTCCCACCCTACCATCCGGGCAATCTGGGCCACCGCTTCCTTCTCCATGAGCGAGCTGGCGCGGCCGCCATCGAGGGCATGGTTGTTGGGATTGATCCACAGCGCGAGCGCGTAGGCAAGCCGTGCCACCGGGTGCGGCGGCTTGAGCATCTGGCCGGCATACAGCGGGTGGTAGTACGGGTAGTTGTCCTGCAGCCGTTCGGCCACCTCGGCGAGCACGCGTGCCATGTCTTGTTCGGCGGGCATGGGCGTACTGGGCGCGGGCAGCGCTGCGAACCCGGCGTCGAGCTTGACTAGCGCGTCGCTCAGCAGTTGCAGGGAAGCGATATCGAGTTGCTCGCCGCCGGGTTGTCCCGCTGAGGCTGAAGTGCCGCACGCACGTAGGGCAGATGTCATGTCAAACACCCTCTAGTCAACCCGCCGAATCCGGCGAACTGTGCTTTCCAGGTTGCCAAGCGTGAGCTGCAGGCCCCCGTGCATCCATCCGGCGCCGGAGCGTACCCCCTGCTCACCATCGATTTCATAGCGAGCATTGCCGTCGAGGCCACGTGGATAGAGCATCGGCAGCTCGGCCGGGAAGGGGAGCCAGGTGCGGAAGGCGAACAGCACGCCCTGCGAACGGTCCTTGCTGATGTACTGGACGGCCGCGAAGGGGTGCGCTTGCGGTGACCACAGGCGGTACTGGTCGCCCTCCTGTACCACCGAGCGAATTTCCTTATAAAGGCCAATCCAGCGGGCAGCCTCGGCGCGTTCGTCGGCCGTCCAGCGGCTGATGTGGCCTCCGATGCCCAACACGCCACACATGGCCACGTGGAGGCGGAAGGTCAGGGGGACCTTCTCGCCGCCCCACTCGGTGACCCACGCCTCCATGGCCGAGGCGGGGAAGACCTGGGAGAAGCCCTCCTGGATACCCAGCCGGGCAGTGGCTTCGGTGTTGTCGCTCACCCAGATTTGGTCGGCCAAGCGCAGGATGGCGAGGTCGGCGCGTCCACCTCCGCCGGAGCAGCTCTGGAAGGTGACTTGGGGATGCCGCGCTCGGAGGGTGCCCCACACGTGGTAGAGCCCCTCGACGTAGCGGACCCAGATCTCCCGAGCATCGGCAGGGGCATCCGGCCAGCCGGGCTCGCTCGCCGATCGATTCATGTCCCACTTGATGAAGGAGATGTGGTGATCTGCCAGCAAGCGATCGAGCTTGTCGATCAGGTACGCCTGCACGTCGGCGCGGGCCACGTTGAGCACCAGCTGGTTGCGTGCCTCCGTGCGGTGCCGCGTGGGGAAGTGGATGACCCACTCCGGGTGTGCCCGGTAGAGATCGCTGTCCGGATTGACCATCTCCGGCTCGATCCACAGGCCAAAGTCCATGCCCATGGCATTGACCTGCTCGATAAGCGGCGTCAGGCCGCGCGGGAACTTCTGCTCGTCCGGCCACCAATCGCCCAGGCCGGCCTTATCGTTACCCCGCCCATGGAACCAGCCGTCGTCCATCACGAACAGCTCCACGCCCAGGGCGGCGGCGATTCTGGCGAGATCGACCTGCGACGGCTCGTCCACGTCGAAGTTAGTCACCTCCCACGAGTTGTAGAGCACCTTGTGCGGCGCGTGCTCATGCGGTACGAGTGCGTCGCGCACGAAGTCATGCAGGTGCCTGCTGGCGGCACCAAAGCCGCTGGCGCTGTACCCGCCGAAGCATGGGGGGGTTGTGAACGAGGCGCCCGGATCCAGGCGCCAGGCAAAGTCCCAGTCATTCAGACCGGCGCTGACGTGCGTGAAACCGGAATCGTTCACTTCGGCCGCCATCGCCCAGTTGCCGCTCCAGGCCAGTGCGCCGAACCACACCTTGCCCTGATCCTCATCCGCGGTGCCGCGATCGAGGGCGAACCAGGGTTCGTGCTGGTGGCTGGTGTTGATACGACGGCTCTCGTAGCGCTTGATGCCGCGGGTGAGCGGCTCGCGCACGAGATGATTCTCGTCGGCCCAGCGTCCGGCGAGATGGGTGAGGCGGTACTGGTCCCCCTTTGGCACCGGCCACTGAGCCGACCAAGCGCGTTCGAGGGTTGTAGGCGTATCGCCATCGTTGCGCAACGTTACCGAACGCTCTATGAGGTCGTAGGCGGGATGCAGGCGGTAGTGGAGCACCACCACGAGCGGGTAGTGGGCATCGTGCAGGTAGACGTCGAGGCCTTCGGGCGCCTGGTAGCCCGGGCTGTACGGCGGCACAGTCGCGCCCCGCGCGGCAGGCACCTGCCCCGCGGGTGCGTGCGCCGGGTTATCGGTAGCCTGGACTGCGCGCTCGAAGCGCAGCACCACGTCACGCACGCCGTCGGCAAAGGCGAGCTTGAGACAAGGATCGCTGAACTTGAATCCGCCATAGCCCGGGTACTCCTCGCGGGTGAGAGCGTCCGCGAAGGAGTTCCAGGTCCGGCCGGGAAGCGAAGGGTAATCCTCCGCCGCCGGCAGCCGGGCGCCCCAATAGCGATGGCGGACATATCCGTCGTCATCGACGGCAAAGGCATAGCCGGTAGAATCTGTCTCCAGAATCCACCCGTTCGACGTTGCGTGAATCGGCACCCTCATATTCCTTTCAGACCACCGGTCGCAGACCGAATGGACAGGATAACATGCTACGTTCCTTGTGATGGTAGCGGATGGCGCGAGCATCTCTGCAGACTGTGCACAGTGGAGGGCTCGGATGATGCATAATCACTGCAAGCGATGCTCAGGCCTGGAAGACGGAGGCGCTGACATGGAGGTAATCACGATACCCGTAGTGGTGCGCGCTGACCGGCGCCTCGTTATCGACCTGCCACACTCGACGCCACTTGGCCCGGCGGAAGTGGTGATCCGGCCGCGGTCCAACGGTTCGGGACAGGTCGCAACGCCAGCCGGCGGTCGTGCTGCCATCCGAGCAGAGCTCTTGGCGGCCGGCTTCTTAACTGAAGACCTCGCTGTGCCAGCAGAGGCGATCCCTCTGTCGGCTGACGAGATCGCAGACATCGGGCGTATTCCCCTTGGTGCGCGCCCGTCAGAAGACCTGATCAATGAGGATAGGGGTCTTTATTGAGCCTGCTTTACATCGATACCAGCGCTCTTGCGAAGCGCTATCTCGTTGAGGCCGGCGCACCATGGGTTGGAGGTTTGACACACCCCGCTGCAGGCAACTTCATCATCATCGCCGATTTAACAACGATCGAGATGGCCACCCTCATGGCCCGGCGTGTGCGTGAGGGTGCGTTAGCCGATGGCAGTGCGACGTTGTTGCTGAATGCATTTCTGCTGCACGCCGAAAGCGAGTACTTGGCTGTTCCGCTGGATAGCCATGTGTTGGCGCAAGCTCGTGCTCTCGTTAGCAAGCACCCATTGCGCACGCTTGACGCAATTCAGCTGGCAAGCGCACAAAGAGCCAGCACAATCCTGAGCGAGCCGCTCACCTTCGTTTCCAGCGACCGCATTCTGCTAGCAGTGGCCATGGCTGAAGGTTTACCAATAGATAATCCATTGGATCATTTGTAGGCTGAACGCTCGTAACACTGGAGGATGTTCTATCTCATGAGCAGCGCAACCAACACTTCCGTGCTGTCGATGCCAGCGGCGCACGCGCGGCTGGCGCGCATCGTTCTGCCGGCACTGGCCGGCAGCCTCTTCATGGCAATCGCGGCCCAAATCAGCATTCCCGTGCCGTTCAGTCCGGTGCCGATTACGGGGCAGACCCTGGCAGTGCTGCTGATGGGCACGGTGCTGGGCGCGCGGGCCGGCGGCTTGGCGATGCTCTGCTACCTGGGCGAAGGCGCCGCGGGGCTGCCGGTATTTGCCGGTGGCACTGGAGGCTTGATAGTCTTCGCAGGACCCACGGCCGGGTACCTCGTGGCATTCCCGCTCGCGGCGTTCGTGGCCGGCGCCCTAGTCGACCGGCTCGGCGGCCGCTACGCGGTGGTGCCGACCTTGCTGGCACTGCTCTGCGCCGATGCTCTGGTGTTCGTGGGAGGCGTGGTCTGGCTCGCGGTGTACTTCCACGTGGGCCTGCCACGAGCGGCGGAGCTAGGCCTGTGGCCGTATGTCCCGGGGGACCTCGCCAAGATCGTGCTGGTAGCGTTGGCATTCCCAAGTGGCCGCTCGCTCATGAATCTGACCGGCTGGAACCTCGTCAGGCGGGGACAGATATAGTAGCCTGTAGTTGGTTGTTCATCTCACCAGTTTGAGACCATGTACTGGGGTTAGCGTGGTGGCAGAGTACGACACGAAAGCTATCGAGGAGAAGTGGCATAGGCGCTGGGAAGACACGGGCCTCTATCGTGTTGATCTGACCAACGCTGCGCGCCCATTCTACAACCTGATGGAGTTTCCCTACCCATCCGGCGAGGGGCTGCACGTCGGCCACGTCTATACCTACTGTGGGGCGGATACCTTTGGCCGCTTCATGAAGATGCAGGGCTACGACGTGTTCCAGCCGATGGGCTTTGATTCGTTTGGCATTCATAGCGAGAACTATGCCCTGAAGATCGGCGTCAACCCAATGGTGCTCACCGATCGCACCGTAGAGCGCTTCCGCGAGACGCAGATGAAGCGGCTCGGGACGATGTGGGACTGGTCGCACGAGGTCATCACCAGCCATCCCAGCTACTACAAGTGGACGCAATGGATCTTCCTCCAGATCTTCAAGGCCGGTCTGGCTTATAGGGCCACGGCGCCGGTCACCTGGTGCCCAAACTGCCTGACGGTGCTGGCAAACGAGCAGACCGAGGAGGAAGACGGGCAGACAGTGTGCGAGCGCTGCCACACGCCGGTGACGCAGCGCGAGATGGAGCAGTGGTTCTACAAGATCACGGCCTATGCCGACCGCTTGGTGGACAACCTGCGCACGCTGGACTGGCCCGAGCTGAGCAAGACGCTCCAGTCCGACTGGATCGGCCGCAGCCCCGGCGCCGCTATCACCTTCGACGTCGCGCGCTCGGCTGAGAAGTTCACCGTATTCACGACGCGCCCAGACACCATTTTCGGCGCGACGTACTGCGTGCTGGCGCCTGAGCACCCGCTCGTCGATCGCATCACCACGCCCGACCGGCGGCAGGCCGTGGCAGCGTACGTCGGCGAGGTGGGACGCAAGACGGAGCGCGAGCGCACCACGGACCGGGTGAAGACGGGCGTGTTCACGGGCGCGTACGCGATCAATCCCGCGACGGGCGCCGAGATTCCGATCTGGATCGCCGACTACGTCCTAGCGCACTACGGCACGGGCGCGATCATGGCGGTACCCGCGCACGACCAGCGCGACTTCGAATTCGCCCGCGCCTTCAACCTGCCCATCGTGCTTGTCTACCAGCCCGACGGCAAGACGGTGGTGCCGGAGGAGATGGCCGCGGCTCTGCCCGAGCACAGCGGGACGATTGTCAACTCAGGCCCCTTCAACGGCATGCGCAGCGAGGAGTCGGTCATACCGCGCTTCATCGAGTTTCTTGCTGAGAAGGGCGTGGCCAGGGCTCAGACCACGCTCCGGCTGCACGACTGGCTGATCTCGCGCCAGCGGTACTGGGGCCCGCCGATTCCCGTGGTCTACTGTGAGAAGGACGGCATCGTGCCGGTGCCCGAGGCAGAATTGCCGGTGATCCTGCCGGAGATAGAGAACTTCCGCCCGACCGGAACCGGCGTGGGTCCGCTGGCCGCGCTGGAGGACTGGGTGAACACCACGTGTCCTACGTGCGGCGGACCTGCCAGGCGTGAGACCGACGTTTCCGACACCTTCCTGGATTCCGCCTGGTACTTCCTGCGCTACCCCTCCACCGAGTGGGACGACCGTCCCTTCGATGCCGAGCGGACCAAGAAGTGGCTGCCGGTCAACATGTACATGGGTGGGATCGAACACGTGCGGCGTCACCACCTGTACGCGCGGTTCGTGACCATGGTGCTGCACGACCTGGGGCATCTACCATTCGAGGAGCCATTCACGAAGCTGCGGCTGCACGGCTTGCTGCTGGTGCTGGAGGAGGAACGCGTGACCGATCCCGTGACGGGTGAGGAGCGCGTGGTGCAGACGGCGCAGAAGATGAGCAAGAGCCGCGGCAACGTGGTGAACCCGGATGACTACATCGAGCGTTACGGCGCAGATACCCTGCGCCTGGCGCTGCTCTTCGCCGGGCCCTACCAGGAGGGCGGCGTGTTCAGCGATCGCGGGGTGTCCGGCATCTCGCGCTTCGTGACGCGGATCATCGGGCGCCTGGACGAGCTGGATCAGCCGTCGTCCGGGGCGGGCGCCGGCGGCGAATGGGAGGCGATGAACCATCGCACCGTCAAGCGCGTAGGCGAGGATCTAGGCTCACTGAAGTTCCACACCGCCATCGCCGGGTTGATGGAGTACCAGAACTACCTGCAGGACAACTGGGCCGCTGCCACAGCCCGCGAGCGGCGCGAGGCTCTGCGCACCACGGCGGTGCTGCTGGCGCCGCTGGCTCCGCACTTGGCGGAGGAGCTGTGGGAGCGGCTAGGCGGCAAGTACAGCGTGCACAACCAGCCGTGGCCCCAGTGGGATGCCGGCAAGGTGAAGCTGCGCACGATCACCCTGGTGGTGCAGATCAACGGCAAGGTGCGCGAGAAGCTAGAGGCAGCACCCGACCTGACCGAAGATCAGGCGCGCGATGTGGCGCTGGGTAGTGCCAAGGTGCAGGCGCAGCTCGAGGGCAAGTCGATCCGCCAGACGATCTACGTGCCGGGGAAGCTGATCAATCTCGTCGTAGGGTAAGGCACGTATCAAGGCGCATGCAGCGTCAGCCCTAGGATTGGTGCAAGCTCAAGCAAGGTGGCTGCCGCGGCGTCGCCTTCGAGCGCTGCAATCTCCTCGAGTCCGGCGACTGCGTCGGGCGTCCGCAGGTCGTCGGATAGTGCGGCGACAAACCGTCGTTTGGCGTCGGCCACCGGCCCGGGTACCTCACCACCGGTGAGAAGGTGTGCTTCCTCCGGCGAGTAGGACTCCACCCTGCGTTGCAACGAAGCGGCATCGCGCGCGGCCTGTTCGAGCCCCGCCTCGGCGTAGCTGAACGGCTCCCTGCAGTGATGCCGGTGCAGGTAGAGCCTGATCGCGTCCGGATGGTACTGTTGCAGGAGATCGCGCGCCATCACCAGATTACCGAGGGACTTGCTCATCTTGACACCGTCCAGCTGCACGGCACCGACGTGCATCCAGACTTTGGCGAACGGAGCTAGCCCCGTAGCAGACTCACTCTGGGCGATCTCGCAGCTGTGATGCGGGAAGATCAGGTCGTCACCGCCTCCGTGGATGTCGATCCGCGGGCCTAGGTAGCGGGTGGCCATGGCTGAGCACTCGATGTGCCAGCCAGGCCTGCCCAGGCCCCAGGGGCTGTCCCAGCTTGGCTCCTCAGGTGCCGAGCGTTTCCAGAGCAGGAAGTCGAGGCGATCGCGCTTCTCCGGATCATCTGGGGGATCGCCGGTTTCGGCAAAGCGCGCCTCCATCTGGGCGCGTGTCAGCTGTGCCAGGGCACCGAATTCTGGCACCGAGCCGGCCGCGAAGAACACCTTGCTCCCGGACCGATAGGCGTGTCCTTTCCGCAGCAGCGCCTCTATCAGTTCGATCATGGTTGGAGTTTCCTGGGTCGCCTTGGGGAAGTACGTCGGCGGCAGGACGTTCAGGCCAGCCATGTCGCGCTGATACTGTGCCGTTTGATCGCGTCCCAGATCTGCCCAGTCCACGCCGATCTGCTTCGCGCGCCGGAGGATGTCGTCGTCGATGTCGGTCACGTTCTGCGCATAGTGCACCTCGTGCCCGAGGTAGCGGAGAAAGCGGACGAGCACGTCGAACGACGCGTAGTTGAAGGCGTGGCCCAGGTGGGTAGTATCATACGGGGTGACGCCACAGACATAGAGCTTGATGGCTGGGCTGGCCTCGAGCTCGCGCTTTGCTCGCGAAAGCGTATCGTACAGCTGCATAGAGCTCCCCTTTTCCTCTACTTGTCCTCAAGCGCGCACTCGCACGGTGCCCACGTATCAGCGCCGTTGCGTTGGATGAAAGATGCGCAACACTGTGAGCACGTCGCGCGTCACCCGGTAGTAGATCACATAGCGGTATTCGCCTTCGATTAGCTTGCGGGTGCCGGGCACGCTCGAGGGCTCACTGGTGCCGATCACTCGCGGTGCCGCTTCTGGGAAGCGGCACGTTTGCTCGAGTGTTGCCACGATGGATTCAAGCAAGTGCTGGGCTGCTTCAGGATTCCGCTGTGCCAGGTAGAGGTAGTGGCTTTCGATGTCTGCCTGCGCCTCGTCGCTGAGACCATACGTGAGCACTATCCTTGTTCCCGCGGCGGCAGGCCGTACCGCTCACGTGCCTTGTTAAGGCCTTCCTGCGTGATCCAGCCCTTGGCTAGGAGGTTCTCGACGACCTGCTCGCCCGGCGTCACGTGGAGGGTGCCTGCTTCGAGGCGTGCCACGGTCGCCCGGACCTCCTCTATCTGCCAGCCTTCGGTGACGGCATACTGCGCCAGGGCTTCTTGCATGAGGTGATTGCGCGAGTGCCCAGTAGCGTCGGCAAGCCGGTCGTAGGTCGTGGCAAGCTCCTCTGATATACGGATGGTGGTGGCGACCGTTGGCATGGGATACCTCGCTGGGACCGGACTGACTTTGCGGTTCTGCACTCGAGTGTATCATAGGCTTGGATACAAGCGAATACAGACGACTCATACCTGAGGACGCCTTCGTGTCCAGCCATTGCGCTACACTTCAAGGGAGCGACCGGGACCTCGAAGAGGTGAATGTGGAAGTCGATAACCTGGGCGCAAAGGGAATCCGGATGCTGACGGACTATATTAGGGCGGCAATGCGCCAAGCACGGTATAAGATTCTCCCAGACGATGGCACCTACTTCGGCGAAATACCGGGTGTTACCGGCGTATGGGCAAACGCCGACAATCTAGAGGAGTGCCGGGATGAGCTGGAAGAAGTCCTCGAAGAATGGATCGCACTGAGCCTCTCGAGACGGCTTCCTATTCCCTCAGTCGGTGGTGTGGATTTGGTTGTCCCGCAGGCTTCATAATGCCGGTGTATGGCCCAATCAGCCGGAATGACCTCGTTAAGGCACTGCGTCAGCATGGGTTCGAGGGGCCTTTTTCCGGAAAGCATCACCAATTCATGCTCAGGGGCTCGCTTCGTCTCCGGATTCCCAACCCACATCGGGGTGATGTATCGGCCAACCTTCTGGCCGAGATACTGCGCCAAGCCGGTATCGACCGCGCTACCTGGGAAGGCAGCAATTCCTGATTCTTTTGCCGCAGTGGGTCACACCGTGGTCGGGACGGGCTGTTGCAGCATGAATCCAAAGCGCGTTCCGGTACGATAGTATCAGTGATATATAATCGTGGCGGGCGATGCGAAATCTGCCGCCGGACGAAGCACTAGTGGAGAGTTGATGAGCACCACCGCGAAGGTACACAAGCTGATAATCATCGGATCGGGGCCGGCCGGCTACACGGCCGCGCTCTACGCGGCACGCGCGAACCTGGCGCCCGTGGTGTTCGCAGGCAGCCTGAGTGGCGGCCAGCTCATGCTGACGACGGAGATCGAGAACTACCCCGGCTTCGTGCACGGCATCACCGGTCCGGAGCTCATGGACGCCTTCCGCGAGCAGGCCGAGCGCTTCGGTGCGGAGGTGCGCTACGAAGACGTGACGCGCGTCGACTTCTCCCAGCGGCCGATGCTGGTCGCGACCGAGGAGGGGGAACTGTACGCGCACGCCGTGATCATCGCGACCGGAGCTTCGGCGCGGTGGCTGGGATTGGCAAGCGAGGAGCACCTGCGTGGGCGGGGCGTTTCCGGCTGTGCCACCTGCGACGGCGCCTTCTTCCGCAACGTGGAGATCGCGGTCGTGGGTGGCGGCGACACGGCACTGGAAGAGGCGACGTTCCTCACCAGATTTGCCAGCAAGGTGACGGTGATTCACCGCCGCGATTCCCTGCGCGCCAGCAAGGCGATGCAGGCGCGGGCGTTGGCCAATCCCAAGATCAGGTTCGTCTGGAACTCCGTGGTGGAGGATGTGCTGGGCGAGAACACGGTGACAGGCCTTGTGCTGCGCGACGTGACCACGGGCACGACATCGATTCTGCCGGTGGCGGCAGTGTTCGTGGCTATAGGGCATCACCCGAACACAGAGTTGTTCGCGGGCCAGATCGAGCTGGATCGGGCGGGGTACATCAAGGTGCTGGAGAACACCTTCACGAACCTGCCCGGCGTGTTTGCTGCCGGCGACGTGCATGACTCGCGCTACCGGCAGGCGGTCACCGCGGCGGGCGACGGCTGCAAAGCCGCGCTGGACGCCGAGAAGTACCTGGAAGAGCACGGGTTGGGCGTGGAGCCAGCGATGGAGACAGCGCCGGCGAGTGCTTGACGGGCTCAGAAGGGCAGCGTCGGCTGCCCCTGCGCGCGCGCCAGCAACTCGTTCGCGGTGCGCAGAGTGCTGTCGCTGACCGGTGTGCCGCCCAGCATAGCCGCGATTTCCTGCGCGCGCTCGCGGCCCTGCAGCGCAGTTACCACCGTGCGGGTGCGGCCATCGGCGATCTGCTTCTCAATGCGCAAATGCTCGTCGCCGAGGGCGGCCACCTGCGGCAGGTGCGTGATGCACAGCACCTGGTGCGTGCGCGCCAGGTCGCGGAGCTTCTCGCCGACGACCTGGGCGCCGCGGCCACCAACGCCCGTGTCTACCTCGTCGAAGATGAGGGTCGGCGTGGGATCGGCCGCCGAGAGGATGGTCTTGAGTGCCAACATCAGACGGGAGGCTTCGCCGCCGGAGGCGATGCGGGCAAGCGGCTTGAGGTCCTCACCCGGGTTGGGGGCGATGAGAAACTCCACGCGATCCAGCCCGGTTTCGTCACAGGCGAAGCGCCCCTCGTTGCCGGGCACGGGCACGCCGATCTCGCTGGGATGCCAATCCAGCGCTACCGCGAAGCGCGCGCGCTGCATGTTGAGGTCGGCCAGCTGCTGCTCCATGCGCCGCGATAGCTCGGCGGCCGCGTCGCGACGGAGCGCAGAGAGTGCCGCGGCCTCGCGTCCAAGCTCGATGCGAAGCTGTTCCGCCTGCTCGCCTAGCTCCTCCAGGCGATCTTCGGTGTGCAGGAGCTCCTCCTGCTCAGCGGCGGCGCGCTGCCCGAAGGCGATGACTTCCGCAAGGGTGGTGCCGTATTTTCGTTTGAGCGACTGGAGCAGCGTAGCCCGCTCCTCCAGCACGGCCAGACGCTTGGGATCGGCGTCGATGGCGGCGAGGTAGTGAGCAAGGTCGCGAGCCACCTCTTCCACCGAGAACAGAGCAGCCTGGGTGCCTTCGACCAACGCCTGCTGGCTAGGATCGATACGCGCCAGCTCTGTCAGGGTGGCCAGCGCGCGGCTCAATGTATCACGGGCGCTCGTGTCGGCACGCTCGCCCTCGCTGAGCGCGGTCCGCGCCGTGGCGCCGAGTGTGGCCAGGCGATCGGCGTTAGCCAGCACCACTCGCTCGGCTTCGAGCTCGGCTTCTTCGTCCGGACGGAGCTTCGCCGCCTCGATCTCTTCGACCTGAAACTTGAGCAGGTCCAGGCGGCGCGCGGCATCACGCCGGGAGACGCGGAGCCTGGCCTCTTCTGTTTGCAAGGCATCGAGCCGGCGCACGAGCGCCGCCACCGCCTGCCTGCGCTCGTTGGTGTTGCCGCAGCGATCGAGCATGTCGACGTGGCCGCTCACCTTGAACAGCGAGAGGTGCTCACTCTGGCCGTGTATATCCACGAGCAGATCGCCGAGGCCGGCAAGCACAGCCACGGGCACGGCGCGCCCGTTGACGCGTGCCGTGCTGCGACCGGCGGCATTGATTTCGCGCGCCAGGATCAGCGTGGGTTCGTCGGGATCCACTACATCGAAGTCGGCCAGGGCCGCGGCGATGGCAGCCGCTAGTTCGGCGGAATCCAGCGAGAAAATCGCCTCGATTCGCGCCGCGCGGGTGCCCGTACGCACCATCTCACCGCTGATGCGGCCGCCAAGCACGGCGTCCACGGCGTCGATGATAATGGACTTGCCGGCCCCGGTCTCGCCGGTAAGCACGTTGAAGCCCTGGTCGAAGCGGACCACGAGCTTGTCGATAATGGCGAAGTCGTTTATGGCGAGTTCTTGCAGCACATGTTCATTCTACATGGCTGGTCTGTGCTATAGTTGGGCTGTAAATGCACGGCACCTCGGGGGTGCGTGAGGGAAAGAATCGACTGTGGCATTGCCCGCTGCAGTGCACGAGCAGATCGCGCTACGTGGTGTATAGTGATCAGTCCTCGTGCTCCGTCGCCCGCAGCTCGGCCAAGGTAAACAGTGAGGCCATGGAGCATCCCAGCGCCTCGATGTTTTCGCGTCCGCCTTGCTGACGGTCCACCACGCAGACCAGGTGCTCGACGATGAGACCAAGCTCGCGCATTTGCCGCACGGATGTGCACACCTGGCCGCCGGTGGTGATCACATCTTCCACCACCACGACTTGCTCGCCGGGATGGAAGCCTCCCTCGACGAGGTTGCAGGTGCCATAGGGTTTGGCGGCCTTGCGCACGTAGAGGCAGGGCTTGCCCACCTTCAGGGAAAGGGCCGTCGCCAGCGGCACGCCCCCGAGCTCCAGCCCGGCCAGCTTGTCATAGGTGGCAGGCAGGGAAGGCTGCAATCCATCGGCGATAGCCTGCAGCAAGATGGGATCGCTCTCGAAGCGGTACTTATCCCAATAGAATGAGCTGACGGTGCCGGAGCGCAGTACGAAGCGCCCGGTGAGATAAGCCGCGGCCGCGAGTTTGTTGGCCAGGTCTCGTCGCTCCATGTCGTTTCCTCATTTCGCATTTGGGTGCTACTATGCCAGTTCCGAACAAGGCAGGTGAAAGCTACGTGGCATATCGGTTCAGCGTTCCGACCAGCAGATCGTAGAATGCGTCCACGTCGATGCCAACACCCACGTCGGCGTTCGCAGGCTGCCCGGTCACCTGGAACCGATCGCACAGCGTGCGTCCGTAGGACGGGCCGTGCGAGAGATCGATCTCCACGTGCATGGACTGGGTGCGCACGATCCCCGGCTGGATGACCTGCGCCACGGCGCAGGGGTCGTGCAGCGGCGCACCGGGGAAGTCGTAGACTTGCTTGTAGCGGTCGCCGTAGAAGTCGAGCCAACCGCCGACAAGTGCCGCGATCGGCGTGCCTAGCGCGTCGATTCGGGCACGGCGCTCGGGAGTCGCAAGAGTTTGCAGCGTGACGTCCAGCCCGACCATGGTGATCGGAATGCCGCTGGTGAATACGATATGCGCGGCTTCCGGATCGGCGTGGATGTTGAACTCGGCAGCGGGTGTGACGTTGCCCAGATCCATGGCGCCACCCATGAGCACGACGCGCTCAATGTGCAACGCAATCGCCGGCGCCAGGCGAAGCGCCATGGCGATGTTCGTGAGGGGTCCGGTGGGAATCAGCGTGATCGGCACTTCGGCGTGGAGCAAGGTGTCTACCAGCAGGTCCACCGCGTGGCGATCCGAGGGCCGGATGGCCGGGGCCGGCAACGCGGGGCCGTCGAGCCCGGTTTGGCCGTGGATGTGGCCGGCGACGATGCGGGGCCGTACCAGGGGCCGGTCCATGCCGGCCGCGACCGGCACGTGGTGCGCGCCGGCAATGCTCAGCACGGCGAGAGCATTGTGCAGCGTGTTCTCCAGCGTTTGGTTCCCTGCTACCACGGTAACCAGGCGCAGATCCAGCGCTGGCGAGCCCACGGCGAGCAGGAGCGCGACGGCGTCATCGTGCCCTGGGTCGCAATCGATAATTACGGGCGTGCGAACAGACTGTGACCCAATCATCATTTGGGCTCCTTCGTGCCAATGCCATGATACAAAGAGCACAGCCCGGATGCGCGGGCTCGTTATCGTTCCGCCGACATGTAACCTACTGCACAGGCTCGCCGGAACGACCGGTCCATGTGGCGGAGACGAATGCGGCTGGCGACGGTCGAGACCCGCTGACCTCGAGGTGGTGGCCTCTGCTACACTTCACCGCGTATGGAAGTCTCAGAATACCTCTCCGCCCTCCGCTCGCAAGGCGATCTCTTTGCCGCAGCGGCCGAGAAGGCCGACCTGGATGTGCCCGTTCCCACGTGCCCGGCCTGGCGGATGCGCGACCTGATCCGGCACCTTGGTGGCGTGCACCGCTGGGCAGCGGCGCACGTGAGGGAGCGGCTCACCGAACGGGCGCAGTGGGGATCGCCGGATGCGGCCGGCATTACCGACGAGGCGATCGTCGATTGGTTCCGCGAGGGACTTGCTGCCCTCGCGCGGACGCTAGAGACCGCCGATCCGGATCTGATGTGCTGGACCTTCCTCCCAGCGCCGTCGCCGCTCGCGTTCTGGGCGCGGCGCCAGGCACTCGAGACAAGCATCCATCGTGCAGATGCGGAGAGCGTGCGAGGCACCATTACGCCGTATCCTGCCGCCTTGGCAGTGGATGGTATCGAGGAGCTGCTGTGCAGCATCGTCCCCGCCCGCAAGCGAAGCATACCAGTTCACGCGCCGCGAACGCTGCACCTCCACGCCACGGACGCAGATGGCGAGTGGGTTGTAGTCATGGGGCAGGACGGCATCGAGACGCGCCGCGAGCACGCCAAGGCAGATTGTGCCGTGCGGGCGACAGCGTCTGACCTTTTCCTCCTGGTCTGGAACCGGCTCACGGCTGACGGCCTGGAGGCCTTTGGCGATGCCACGCTGCTCGACGTGTGGCGGCAGCACGTGCACGTGTGATGGCGGAATTGACGCGCCGCGGCATGGGCCCTATGCTGAATGCAGCTTCAAGACTACTGCCGAAGTGGCGGAACGGTAGACGCGGCGGTCTCAAAAACCGTTGAGGACAACCTCATGTGGGTTCGAGTCCCACCTTCGGCACCCGGTATTCCAGATCGACTCTGTCAGGCCGTGCGGCCGAGCCGTGTCTGCAGGCGATTCACGATGATCTGCATTTCTTCGGTGCGAAGCGCCAGGAGGGTACCGAAGTAGGCGGCGAGCCCGGCAGAGCACGCTACGACGGTGAACGCAACGAGTTTCAATCCCTGCATGCCGTCGTGGTAGTGGTGCAGCGCGAGCATGCACACGACCGCGCTGACGATGGCGGCTACTGCCACCTTGCCGGCGAGCCGGCCCAGGCCGAACCCGCTCAGGCCGCCCTGCCAGCGCCAGAGAAGGACGAACAGCGTGACCGCGTGGATGACCTGTTTCACCGAGTCGGCCATCGCCAGGCCCCTGAAGCTGAGATGGAACACGTCCAGGCCGAGCAGGGCCGCCAGGCAATAGCCGGCGATGGAGACCAGGTTCACGACGACCGGGGTCAGCGTGTCGTTCTTGGCGTAAAACGCAAAGATGAGCATCTGATCGATCGCCACGAACCACAGCCCCGGCAAGTAGAAGTCGAGCCCGGCGACGGCGTTTACAACATCCGTCAGGTTGTAGGCGCCATGGTGGAACGACACGGCCACTATTGGCGTGCCCAGCACGGCCAGCAGCACCACCGCCGGCGCGATCAGCATGGTCACCAGCTTCAGCCCGCGGGTCAGCGTCTCGAGAAAGGCGCGACCGCTGAGCACCGAGAGCGTGGGCAGCGAGGCAAGACTCATCGCCGTGACCACGAGCCCTAGCGGCAGTTGGTAGATTCGCATCCCATAGTAGAGCCAGGCCACGCAGTTGGGATTAATGGAGTTCTGCAGATGCAGGTCCAGAAACACCTGTGCCTCGGTGACGATGAGGCCCAGCGCCACGGGTGTGTAGAGGCGCCCGATACGGCGTACCTGCGGATTGTCGCGCTCGAACAGTGCGCGGATGTGGATGCCCTTGAGGCCGTTCACCTGGAGCACGACCTGACCGGCCGAGCCCACCAGGACGCCCGCGACCAGTGCGTTGATGGCCAACGGTGCGTGTAGCACTACGGCAGCCACGACGATGGCGGCGTTGAAAATCACGGGTGTGAAAGCGGGGAGCACAAAACGCTGCTTTGCATACAGCAGGGCGGTCAGCACCCCGGAGACACCGAGGAACAGAATTGCCGGCGCCATGAGCCGCAAGTCGGCTACCGCGGCGGCACTCACCGCTGCCTGGCCGCTGGCCAGCACGGCGATGAGCGGTACGGCAAATACCTGAATCAGCAGCATAGCCAGCACCATGACGACGACGGTGGCGGTCAGGATGCTGCTCGCGACGCGGCCAAACTCCTCGCGACGATCGCGCAGCTCGGAGAACACGGGAATGAACGCGGCACTGATGACGCCGCTGATCAGCAGGTCGTAGACCGAGTTGACCGCCTTGAGCGCCGTGAGGTAGCCGGCAATGGGGCCTTCGGAGCCATAGTAGTAGGAGATGGCAATGTCGCGACCGTAGCCCACGACCCTGCTCAGCACATTGCCGAGTGCGATGATCGTGGCAGCCCGCACGATGCCCTGCTGGATAGTGCCCGAGGCGCCCGCGCCGGGAGCGGCGACTTTCATGATAGCTCCGGGCAAGCTGAGCCCTGCGGGTTGAGGTCCAACTATCCTCCAGCCGTACGCGACTGTGTTGCGCCGTTCATTGTACATGACGGCGGTTTCATCCCACGCGACTTGGCTACAGTGCCCCGTTCGAACTACCCTAGAGAGCGCATGTGCGCCAGACCATAGCAGCGGGGATTTCGACGTGAGCATGACCGCAGCACTATCCGGATCGCGCCCTGCCGGGCTCCAATTGCAAGCCGAGGTTGCGTGGGGCGCGGGAATCATCGCGGCGGCACTGCTGTTCTACGATGCACCCGGCGCCCTTCTCAGCCTCTTGCTGTTCCTTGTGCTCGCCTGGCTCTGCTGGCAGCGCACCGCCCTGGCCGTGGCGCTGGTGCCGCTCGCGGCGCCGCTGTGCAGCCTGCCGAAAACCCTGCACGCCGGACGCGAATACAGCTTCTCCCTGGGCGGAACGATACTCCTGTTGCTCGCCGCCATTGTGCTCGTACAGCAAACAGCCACGCTCTCCTCCAGGCCGGCACAGGTCTCGGTGCTCAGGCACTTCATTCCTGCTACGCCCTTCCTCTGGCCGGCGCTGGCGTTCTTCGCGGCTGCGACGCTGGCCACGGTGGCGGCGCGCTTCCACTCGGTGGCGTTGAGTGAGTATCGCTGGGTCGTGGTCGAGCCTGCGCTGTTCTACTGGCTGGTACTGCAACGGCTTCGTGGAGCCCGCGACGCGGCTCTCCTGGCACTTTCAGTCGTGGCAGCGGGGACGGTCGTCTCGCTGCTCGGCGCCTGGCAGATCCGCTTTCGCCCCGGCGATCTCGTCTTTGCGAAGGATCTCACGCCACCCCAGCATTTCGTAGCCGCCGTCTACGACAGCCAAAACAACCTAGCTCTCCTCATCGATCGTGCCTTGCCCATAGCCCTTGCGCTGGTACTGGTGCCAGGGTGGATTGCGCTGTTTGCGCGTGGTGTGAGCGGCGCTCGTGTCTGGAAGCCAACTCGCGCCGTGCAGGCGGTGCTGGGGCTCTGCAGCGTCATCATGGCTTACATCCTCTACCGCACAGGATCACGCGGGGGCGAGGCCACCACGCTCCTCTGTGTCGCCGCGTTGTTTGTCCTGTGGCAGTGGCGAACGCCGCGCAGAGTGCGGGCCGCGGCGTTCCTCGTCGCCGCTGCCGCGTACCTGGACAGGAACAGCATCAGTGCATTCGTCAGCGGCGGGCACGGGCTTTCCAACCTAGCGCACCAATCCATATGGAATAGCGCACTGCGCATGATCCGGGATCATCCCATACTCGGCATAGGGCCGAACAACTTCCTGTACTACTATTCAAACAGCAATGCGTGCGCCCCCGGCCACATCGCGAACTACTACTACGTCCAGGCGGGCACCAACTTCGAGCAGTGCATCTCGCACCCGCACAACCTGTTTCTCGATTATTGGCTAAGCACAGGCCTACTGGGCCTGCTCACCGGTCTAGTCATGATTGGCATGTTCGCCTGGCTTGGCATCCGCGCGCTACGCTCAGCGGACAACTCCTGGAAAGGTCCTCTGCTCGCCGCGCTCGTCGCCATGCTGGCATTCATCGCTCACGGGCAGGTAGACAATTCCTACTTCTTGCCTGACATGGCGCTGTTCTTCTGGCTGTGCCTGGCGATCGTGACGCTCTACTACAACGAGGCTACGTCGCTTCCACGGCACTTCCGGGATGCAGCCTCAGTACCCCTAGAGCAGCAGCCAGCACCTGGCCAACCCTGACGTCCAGCATGCACGACGGCTGCCCGTGCGGGCATTCCGCGCCCACGTGTGATTTGAGCGAGAAGCAGGGACTGCACTTCAGCCCGCGCCTGATGACCACCGCCGCTTGACCCGACCGGGGCGCCGGACCGTAGATGGCCGGGTCGGTGGGGCCGTAGATGGACACCGTGGGACGACCCAGCGCCACCGCCATGTGCAAGGGACCACTGTCACCGCTGAGGACGAGATCGCAGCGAGCCAGCACCGCCAGCAGCTCGTCGAGGTCGGTCTCGCCGGTCAGCACAATCGGAACGTGAGCCATGCGGGCATGGATATCCGCGCTAATGGGCCGCTCGGCGGGGGAGCCGGTGAGCACTACCTTGAGGCCGTATTCGCCGATGAGGCGGTCCGCCAACGCGGCCCAGTGCATTGCGGGCCAGCGCTTCGCCGATCCGTTAATCGCCCCTCCGTGGATGCCGACCACGATGTCGTGGCTGCTAATTCCGAGCGCGCCGAGGCGAGCGGCGACGCGCGTTACCGCAGGGGCCGGCGCTCGCAACGCTGGGGCGCGGAAGTCGCCGGACGCGCCCACGGCCTTGGCCAGGGCAAGGTCCCATTGCACCTCGTGCCGGCGCCGGTCAAAGCGCCGGCCGGGCACGGGGTCGGTAAACAAGTACGGGAAGCCCTCGCCTTGATAGCCGATGCGCTGCCGGGCGCCGCTGGCAAAGGCAAACACGGCCGCGACCCAGCCGTACAAGCTCAGGCAGAGGTCGAACCGCTCCCGACGAAGCCGGAGCACCACAGCGGCAAACGCGCGGTAGGTACCGGCGCGGAAGAGATTGCGAGGACTGCGAACCATGTTCGTGTCCAACGTGAGCACCTCGTCGACGTACCCGCACTGTCGTGGGATAGCCGCGGTGTATGGCAGCGTCAGCATGGTGATGTGTGCGTTTGGGTACCGGTCGCGCAGTGCCGCGACGGCCGGCATGGAGTTGATCACGTCGCCGAGCAGATCAAGGCGAATCACGAGAATGCGCCGCGTGCCGGCCGGCTCGATCCGGCGGGGCGGACGCACCCGGTGCAGCAGCCGGGCGCCGATGGCCAGCCCGCTGCAGAGCACGAGCAGCAGCGCACGAAAGAGCTGTGCGATCGCTCGCTTCAGGAAGCGCACGTTTCAACCTCTGCTTTGTAAGAGTGGAACCAGATAGCGCGCCTCAACATGGCAGCGGCGCCGCGAGCAGTTCGCGGCAGGCACTGTACACCTCGTCGAGCTGCAGCCCGCGCATGCAGGCATGCCGGTTGGGACACTGCGGGAAGTGCCCATGCACGAAACAGGGACTGCACGCCAAATCGCGCCGCACGACGCGGGCTCGAGCATGGTACGGGCCATAGAGCTCCGGGTTGGTAGGGCCGAAAATGGCCACCACCGGGCAGCCAACCGCCACCGCGAGGTGCATCGGCCCTGAGTCGTTGCCTATGTAGAGGGCGCAGCGTTCGAAGAAGGCCGCGCGTTCGGCGAACGGGATGGCACCGGTGAGGTCGATGGCCGGCGCTCGCATGGACGCACGCATGGCAGCGCACACAGTGCGATCCGGCTGGCCGCCAATGATGGCAATGGCGAGGCCGTGCTCGAAGTGCAGGCGGTCGGCGAGCGCGGCGAACCGCTCCGCGGGCCAGCGCTTCTCTGGCAGATCCATGCCGGGGTTGGTGCCGCCACCTGGTGCTATCGCCACGACGCGCTCGCCCAAGTCGTGATCGTGCCAGAGTGTCTCCACGGCCTCGCGGGCAGCGCGCTGAGGCACGAACTTGAGGTGGCGCTCGGTGGTCCTGCAGCCAAGCGCGCCTGCCACGCTCAGGTACAGATCGACTTCGTGTAGCGATTCGTTCCAGGGTACGCGCACGTTGAGCGCGAAGCCGCGCCCGGCGCTATCGATGCCGGCACGGACCGGTATGCCCGCGAGATAGGGCAGCACGGTAAACATGGGCGATCGCTCGAGCACCAGGCACAGGTCGTAGCGTCCCGCCCGCATGCGTCGCAAGAGCCTGAGCAGCGCGCGCTGCTCACGCCCGGCACCAGGACCGGCGTCCACGATGGCGTCGACATCGGGGTGGCCTTCGATTGCGGGCCTCGCATGCCCGGCGACGGCGTAGTGAATCGTGCTGCGTGGGAATCGCTCGCGCAGAGCGGCCAGCACCGGCGTAGTCATGAGCACGTCGCCCAGGCAGCAAGGCTTGATCACGAGGATGCGGCAGGGATCCTCGGGTACAGGCGGCGCCTGCTGCAGGGGATCAGTAGATGCGGCGAGGGCACGGAAGCCCAGCGTGAGCAGGCGCTCGCGCATGGGGCGGGTCTCAGGCCGGTGAACTGTTGCCAGTTGGTCATCCATGTGAGAGGAGTGTACCGCAGTCGCAGAGGGAAGGCGGGCACATCACCACGTCGTGGTATACTCGACGTATTGGTGTGGGTGGGGCCAGTGTCGGGGGCGTGCATCGGCTTTGGGAAGTCAGGGTGATGGAAGCGTGGAATCAGGCCATTCTTACTCTCGATCCAGGAAAGAGGAGCGGTAGGCCGACTATTCGCGGGCTGCGCATCACCGTCTACGATGTGCTTTCATATCTCGCTGCCGGCATGTCGCATCAGGAAATCCTGGAGGACTTTCCTTACCTGACCGAAGAAGATATCCGCGCCTGCCTGAGCTTTGCGGCTGACCGTGAACGGCGAACTTTGATCGCCCGCGCGTGAAACTGCTGTTCGATCACAATCTCTCACCCCGATTGGTGAGACGGCTGGCCGATCTCTACCATCAGGCAAGCCATACGGCGTTGGTGGCACTTGATCGCGCCACTGACACAGCTGTTTGGTCCTACGCTCAGGCCCATGAGTACACCATTGTCACCAAGGATTCCGATTTCAGCTTTCTGAACGTGCTGCTGGGTTCTCCGCCGAAGGTGATTGTGCTGCGGCTGGGCAATTGCACCACCGCTGAGGTGGAGGACGTATTGCGTCGCTGCCACCCAGCGATTCTGGACTTCGCCGATGATCAGGTTGCTGGGATCCTGGAACTGCTCTGAATACTCGGGGTGCCAATTGATGGCAAGCCCGCTGCCGGGTACACTACCTGCAATTACAGACATGGCTCGGCGAGAAGAGTAGAGGCGCGCCAGGAATAGGTAGAGACAGAGGTCACCGGCTGCAAGCCTCTGATGTACTGGGTTCTCGAACGTCGCTCGCCTATGCCGGGTACGTCTGGCCGGTGCCGAGGCGTGCTCCGGGCTTCGCCCGTTAGCGCGAGTGAACGAGGGTAGGCGCGTGCTAGCGTGTCTACCAAATCAAGGTGGTACCACGGAGGCTCTCCCGTCCTTGTGATGGGAGAGCCTCGTTGCGTATCTGGGGGCAATTCAGCCCGGTGGATGCGCTCGTCCGTGGAGATACTGCTATGGGATTGGAAGGACGCTACGACTTTCGCGAAGCCGAGCCGCGGCTGCAGGAACGTTGGGCCCGCTTGGGCTTTTATGAGTTTGATCCACACAGTGAGAAGCCGGTATTCTCGGTCGACACCCCACCGCCGACCGTCTCCGGCCAGCTTCACATCGGCCACGCGTACTCATATACGCAAGCGGATATCGCGGTGCGCTATCACCGCATGCGAGGCGAGGAGGTGTTCTACCCCTTTGGCTTCGACGACAATGGCTTGCCCACGGAGCGGTTCACCGAGCGCACGCGGGGCATCAGTGCTAAGGACGTAGGCCGCGCGGCCTTCATCCAGGCGTGTTTGGAGCTGTCGGCTGATACCGAGGCGCAGTTCGAGCGATTCTGGAAGCGGGTCGGCCTGAGCGTTGATTGGCGGCTGCGCTACAGCACGATCGACGACCGCTCGCGCCGCATCTCGCAGGCAGGCTTTCTGGACTTGCTCGAGCAGGGCCACGCGTACCGGCACGAAGCACCCACGCTGTGGTGTCCCGAATGTGGGACCGCGGTTGCGCAGGCTGATGTGGTCGACAAGCCCGACCTGCCGACGCAGTTCGTCACGCTGGCGTTCCACACCGTGGATGGGAGGCAGATTCCGATCGCCACCACGCGGCCCGAGCTCCTACCGTCGTGCGTGGCTATCTTCGTGCACCCGGAAGATGCGCGCTACGCGGCGTTTGTCGGCACCACGGCGCGGGTGCCGCTGTTCGAGCAGGAGGTGCCAATCCTGGCCGACGAAGCGGCGCAGCCCAACAAGGGCAGCGGCGCCGTGATGTGCTGTACGTTTGGGGACGTAACAGACGTGCGCTGGTGGTACGAACATCGGCTACCACTGCGCGTCAGCATCACGCGCAATGGCCGGATGAACGAGTTAGCGGGACCGTATGCCGGCCTGCACATTCGCGCCGCGCGGAAGCGGATCATCGAGGATCTCGATGCCAAAGGGTTGGTGCTCGATCGCCAATCCATCACCCACACGGTCGGCGTGCACGAACGCTGCGGCACCGACATAGAGTACCTGGTGGCCTCCCAATGGTTTGTCAGGCTCTTGCAGGCGAAAGAGCGCTTCCTGGAGGCGGGCCGCCAGATTGCCTGGCATCCACCGTACATGCATGATCGCTTCAGTAGCTGGGTGGCCGGTCTGGCCTGGGACTGGAACATCTCGCGCCAGCGATACTACGGCGTGCCGTTCCCCATCTGGTACTGCCTGGATTGTGGAGCTGTGACCGTTGCTGAGCGCGAGCGCCTGCCGCTCGATCCCATGGTCAACCAACCCGGTAGACCCTGCGCGGCATGCGGCGGCGGACGCTTCCAGCCTGAGGCCGACGTGATGGACACCTGGGCTACGTCGTCTCTCACCCCACAGATCTGCGCTGATCTCGCCGTGGCGTTTGGCGCTAATCCCGGAGCGCTCGGCAACGGCCGTACCGCGATGTCGCTCCGCCCGAATGCTCATGATATTATCCGCACCTGGAACTTCTACACCATCGTGCGCAGCCTCTACCACACCAGCACACTACCGTGGCACAGTGTGATGGTTTCCGGTCATGCCCTGGACGAGAGCGGGCAGAAGCTCAGCAAGTCGAAGCTGGCAGGGGCAATCGATCCCACGCCCGTGCTCGAGCGCTACTCCGCGGACGCAGTGCGCTACTGGACTGCCGGTGTGCGCACGGGCAGCGACACCATGCTGAGCGAGGATGCGCTACGTCAGGGCGCGCGCCTGGTCACCAAGCTCTGGAATGCCGCCCGCTTCGTGCTCGGCAGCTCCGACTCCGGGGGCGCGAGCACTTTGCCCGCCGCTGAACGTGCCGAGGACGGCCCTCATCGCCAAGGTGCCCCGACTCCTCCGGGTAACCCTCAGCCGGCCGCGGCGGATCCGGGCACCTTCGTAGCGCCGCTGCTGCCAACCGATCGTTGGCTGCTGATGCGACTACGCCACACCGTCGAGCAGGCGACCGCGGCATTCGAGGAGTACGAGGTCTCTACTGCCCGCGCTGTTGTCGAGCGGTTCTTCTGGTCCGACTTCTGCGATACCTACCTGGAGTTGGTGAAGTACCGCGTGCTCCAAGGTCCTCGCGGCCCAGACCGGGCAGCCGCGCTGAGCACATTGCGCGCGGCGCTCGTGACGGTGCTCAAGCTGCTGGCGCCGTTCCTGCCGCACGTGACCGACGAGGTGTACTTGCAGGGCTTTGCCGCAGCAGACGGTGAGCCGTCAATCCACGTTGCCGGGTGGCCCGAGTTGTCGGACCTGCCTTGGGGCTCTGAGCTTGAGACATTCGGCCGCGCACTGCTCGCCATCGTCGACGCGGTGCGCCGCTGGAAGTCGGAACGGAGCCTGAGCGTGGGCGCTCCGATCGGCGCCCTGTCCATCACCGCGGGTGACGACGTGGTGGAACAGCTCCGCGAGAGCGAGCAGGATCTGCGCAGTATCACGCGTGCGGAGCGCGTCTCTATCGTTCCAGGACAGACGTTTGCGATGGCGGTGGCGCCCTCTAGCTAATGGTAAGCCAGGATGGAAACCGCAGGTCACGTCTTGGCGATGAAGCCGCTAGCTAGCACGTCTCAGGGGACGGGCGGGACGTCCGCGCTCCCGGAA
>Ga0187876_1000761_pt1 | contig 31122 bp, 25 predicted proteins | sample June2016WEW_17_4_FD_133000 | JGI IMG/M metagenome (GOLD analysis project Ga0187876, IMG submission 133000) | Peatland microbial communities from SPRUCE experiment site at the Marcell Experimental Forest, Minnesota, USA - June2016WEW_17_40 | ecosystem: Environmental > Terrestrial > Soil >...
TCTGGGATTATGTCGGCGCGAGGCTCGGCGCGCCGAACCACGCCGGCATCGCGATGCTGCCCGAAATAATCAAAACCCGCGCCGCGACAGCTTAATCGCCCGGGGTTTTGCCCCTCTTACGATTTCCGGGCAAAAAGTCCCCACCTTTTCCCGGATATGCCTAAACTCCCGGACTCCGCGAAAAATGGTTCATCCGGGAATTGAAGGAAGGTAGTGCGAAGCGGCTTGATTTAACCGGCATGCCATTCTTGTCGAAGAGGCCCCAATCCTGCGCGATGCGCAGGCTGGACCACAGGCCGGTGCTCAGGAAAAACGGTCCGGGCGACCCATCGCTGGCCCCGCCGTATCCGGCAATGGGGGCGCCATGCCCCATTCCGGCGACTATATATTCGACGATTCGCGGGGTTCCCTTGGAATCTGGCCAGCTCCGCACAGTGATCACGCCGGCTTGTTCGCACATGGGACTGGTGCCGCCGAGGCCGTGGACGTTGGTCCATTGTTTCACGATCTCCCCGGCATTCACCGGTTTGACGGTTGTGTCGAGCGAGCCTTGCCAAACCGCGATATTGGGCCATCGCCCCTCGTGACGAGAGGCGGCGCGAACGAGATCGCCCCAGGCCTTGGCGCTCTTCGCCCGGCCGTTATACATGGCTTCCATAGCCTCGTTGGCGGAACTGGCGGCGCCATAGGGCAGGCCCGCGATGATCGCGCCGGCCGAGAAGATTTCGGGGTAACACGCGAGCATGACGCCGGCCATTGCGCCGCCCGCCGAGAGGCCGCAAATGAAAATGCGGGCGGGATCGGCGCCATGAAGAGACACCGCCTTGCCGATCATCTGGCGGATCGAACAGGCCTCGCCGCTGTCGCGCTTGATATCCTTAGGCTCGAACCAGTTGAAACAGGTTCCCGGATTATTCCGGGCCTGCTGCTCGGGATAAAGCAAGATGAAGCCGCCGCGATCGGCCAGTTTCGACCAGCCGGAGCCTTTGTCGTAACTCTTCGCGTTTTGTTTGCAGCCATGCAGCACGACCACCAGGGCGGGGCGCCGGCGCGGATGGGGCGGCGTATAGAGACGCATGATCAAGGCGCCCGGATTCGAGCCGAAATTTTCGATGATCCGCGGTTCTTTCTTGTGGCCGGGATGGGGCGCTCGCGCCGGTTTTGCCGAAAGCCGGCCGGAGCCGGCATCGAAACCATGCTCAAATTTTTGAAAAGCGGACGGGATGCCGCTGTCCCGGCGCTTCCACCCCGATGGTAAGCGCTCGAGAGCGCCTTTGGTGTGATTGCGGATTGCCGATGCGAAAGACTCGAAGAAGCTAGGCATGAAGTCGTCTCTGGTCCTTGCGGCCACGCACGCGCTTTCCGCCTGTTGTGGTGCGGCGGATTATGAGGCGATGCGCTGATTCTGGCTAGGGCTGTCGAGAATCAGTGAGTGAGGGAGGATTCTCACTTTTGTACAAATCAGACTCAAGGCCGAAAAACAGGGGCCGGCCTTGAATCCAGATCGCATGTGCCCCTGGGTGCCGAAGCGCCGGGCGCCGGGACCCGCTTCCGCCCTGGGCCAGAAGCCCGGCCTTGCCATCTGGCCAAGCCGTCTTGCGGAGGGCGGATGTGCTCCAACTCATTGGTAAGAAGCCTATAAGCGCTTTAGCGGGCCGCCATGTGCGTCAGGAAGGCAATGATCGCTTCGACCTCGGCGTCCGGAAGGCTTGCCTTGTCGAACCCGGTCATCTGCTGCTGCGGCCAAGTTCGCACGGCCTTCGGGTCGCGGATCACAGCCTTGATTCCGTATGGCGTCATATATTTGGTGACGTTCACCGGCCGGCCGAGATCGGGACCAATCTCGGCATTTCCTGCACCTTTCATGGGATGGCACGCCATGCAATTCTTGATGAATGCCGCTTGTCCGCGCCGCTCGAGCGCACCGTCCGGCAGGGCGGGATCTACCGCCAGTTGAGGCCAGCGGCGCACCGGATCGTCGACGCCGGTCAGCGTTTCGAGCGCGAACGGCCACTGCTCGGCGCTAATGTCCGAGCGCTCCGGGTGCTCCCATACGAGGTAGAACGGTCCACCGCTCACGTCCTTCCCTGGCAGGTTCGGCCAAGGCGCGTCCGGATCTTCAACCGCGATCCAGGCCACCGCACCGCCGGACGCGCCCTTCTTCACGAGCGACGCCGGCACCAGCGACACAAACCCGTCGCTGGCTCGCGCTTCGATCGTATCGAGGCCGGACGCCTCTTCAATCAGTCTGAGCAGCGGCACCGCGCGGTACGTCATGGACCGGTGATAGGAGACGTCCCCGGGCACGGTGATCGACACCGCATCGGGTCTCGCCAGCAGTTCGGCGGCCGTGAGCCGGCGCGGCTCGCCACCGAACGACACGGTGAGCACGCGCTTTGTGGCTGATAAGGGCGCGGCGGCTGATAAGGGCGCGGTGCCGAGCCCCAACGCGACGACAAGTAGGAAGAGTCGAATAAGCATGAGCATCCCACATGCTGGCCGCAAAGACTGTTGCACAGCTTTCGCGGAATGATCTGGCCGCCGCCAGAACTATTTTCCGGTCAGCAGCAAGATCTTGCCGAGATGCGTCGAGGCCTCCATCATCTCATGCGCCTGCCGCGCGGCTTCCAGCGGGAATGTCGCGTGGATGATCGGCTTGACCGTTCCCGCATCGAGCAAGGGCCAGATTTTTTCCCGCAGCCCTTCCGCGATGGCGGCCTTCTGCGCGAGCGGGCGGGACCGCAAGGTCGAACCCGTGAGCACGAGACGCCGCATCATCACATTGCGGAAATCGAGCTTCTCGATAATGCCGGATTGCAGAAAGGCGATCTGCACGAGCCGGCCTTCCATCGCCATGATCGAGATGTTTTTCTGGAGATAGGTGCCCCCGACCATGTCGAGGATGACATTGACGCCGGTCTTTTTAGTGATCTTTTTGATTTCCTCGACGAAATCCTGGGTCTTGTAATTAATGGCATGGTCGGCGCCGAGCCCGAGGCAAAACGCGCATTTTTCGTCCGATCCCGCCGTCGTGAAGACTTCCGCTCCGAAGGCATGGGCCAGCTGGATGGCTGTCGAGCCAATCCCGCTCGACCCGCCATGGACCAGGAATTTTTCGCCGGCCTTCAGGCCGCCGCGCAAAAACACGTTGTCGTAGACGGTAAAAATGGTTTCGGGCAGACCGCCCGCGTCGCGTAGCGAGACGGCCTTGGGAACCGGCAAGCAGAGCGCGGCATCGGCCAGGGCATATTCGGCATAGCCGCCCGATCCTACCAGCGCGCAGACCTTCGCGCCAAGCGCCAAGCCCGTGACCCCCTCCCCGAGCGCCACGATCCGGCCGGAGATTTCGAGGCCGGGGATGTCGCTCTCGCCCGGCGGCGGCGGATAGCCGCCGGACCGCTGGATCACATCGGGCCGGTTGACCCCCGCCGCGACCACCTCGACGAGCACCTTGCCGGGCCCCGGCGAGGGCACCGGCGCGTCTCCCACGCGGATGACCTCGGGGCCGCCGGCGCCCTCGAAATGGATTTGCTTCATCGTGGTGGGGAGAGACATAGGGAATCCTCGGCTGGTGGCGGTCTCAGAGCGCGTCCCGCTTTGGTGGACTCACCAGAGCGATAAGAACTCGCTCTCTTTTTAAGAGGTTAGAGCATGTCCTCGATCGAAAAAGTCTGCAACTTTTTCGGGACATACTCTAACTCGCCTGAACGAACGTGTTGCGCAAGATTCCGATCCCCTCGATTTCGATCTCGACGGTGTTTTCCGCAAGTTTCATCGTGCCGACACCGAGCGAGGTACCACAAGAAATAATGTCTCCGGGAACCAAGGTCATGTCCGCCGAGATCTTGGCGACGAGAGTCGCGGCGGGAAACACCATGTCGGCGATAGGGTAATTCTGGCGCTCCTCGCCGTTCACCCGCGTCTTGATCACGAGCGTCCTAGGATCGAGCCCGGTGGCGATGGCGGGACCAAAGGGGCCAAAACCATCGAACCCCTTGGCCCGCGTCCATTGCGCGAATGTCGCGTCGCGGGAAATGATGTCGGCGGCGGTGATGTCGTTGACGCAGGTATAGCCGAAGATCGCGGCGCCGGCCTCATCCTCGCTGGCGTTGTGGCAGTGTTTGCCGATCACGATCCCCAATTCGCCTTCGTAAACAACTTTGCCGTCATACGAGGCCGGGCGATGCACGATCGCGCCGGGATCGGCGAAGGAGCCGGGATTTTTGATGAAATAGAGCGGTTCGGCCGGCACTGGCGATTTGATCTTTTCGGCCAGGGCATGGAAATTGTTCCAAAGCGCGATCATCTTCGAGGGCTCGGCCGGGCGCAGTAACCGCACGGCGGAGAGCGGAATGGACCGCCCCGCCGCTTCGGGCTTATCGAACATCGAGCCGGTGTGAACGGCGATCGTGTCCTGCGTCAAAATGCCGAAACCAACCTTGCCCTCGTGCTCGAACCGGACCCAAAGCGTCATGTTATCCTCGTGTTGTTCATAGAGTTGAGATTTCGCCGCGAACTGCTACCCCAAGCCGGGGCGGCCTGGATATCTGGCACGCGATCGATTGACATACTAGCGGTTTGCATGCCACCAGATCCGCCGTCTGTCAGCGCGGTCGCGCCCATAAGCGCCGGCCGCCGCCGAAATCCTCCGGCCCCGGAGGGGCTGTGGCGTTTCTCGCAGGCGTCCTATCAATTCGATAGAGAATACGGCCCGGCGACACGGGCGCGCCGGAAAAATGAAGTGATGGGGAGAGTTTGAAGATGGGTAAGGCGCTGGAGGGGGTTCGTATCCTCGATTTCACGCATGTGCAGTCGGGACCAACCTGCACGCAATTGTTGGGATGGTTTGGCGCCGATGTGATCAAGGTCGAACGGCCTGGCGTGGGCGACATCACCCGTGGCCAATTGCGCGATATTCCGAAGGTGGACAGCCTTTATTTCACGATGCTGAACCACAACAAGCGTTCCATCACCCTCGACACCAAACACAAGACCGGCAAGCAAGTCTTGGAGGGGCTCATCAAGGCCTGCGACGTTCTCGTCGAGAATTTCGGCCCCGGCGTGCTCGACCGGATGGGCTTCACCTGGGAAAAAATTCAAGCGCTCAACCCGCGGATGGTCGTCGCCTCGATCAAGGGGTTTGGCCCCGGACCTTACGAGGATTGCAAGGTCTATGAGAATGTCGCGCAATGCGCGGGCGGCTCGGCTTCGACAACCGGTTTCGAGGAAGGTCCGCCGCTCGTCACGGGCGCGCAGATCGGCGATTCCGGTTCGGGCCTCCATCTCGCGCTCGGAATCGTCACGGCTTTGTTTCAGCGCACGAGCACGGGGCGCGGTCAGCGCGTCACCGTCGCGATGCAAGACGGAGTCTTGAACCTGTGCCGCGTCAAACTGCGCGATCAGCAGCGCATGGCGCATGGCCCGATGAAGGAATATCCGCAATATGGCGAGGGCAAGCCGTTTGGCGACGCGGTGCCGCGCGCCGGCAATGCCTCGGGCGGCGGCCAGCCCGGCTGGATCTTGAAGTGCAAGGGCTACGAGCACGACCCCAACGCCTATATTTATTTCATCACGCAAGCGCCGGTCTGGACGAAGATTTGCGACGTGATCGGCAGGCCCGATTGGAAGACCGATCCCGGCTTCGCGACGCCCGAGGCGCGCCTCGACAAGCTCACCTTCATCTTCGATACGATCGAGGGCTGGACCAAGACGAAGACGAAATTCGAGGTCATGGATCTCTGTAATCCGCTCGATATTCCCTGCGGCCCGATCTTGTCGATGAAGGAACTGGCGGAGGAGCCGGCGCTGCGGGCGACCGGGACCGTCGTCGAAGTGGATCATCCCAAGCGCGGCGCCTATCTGACCGTCGGCAATCCCATCAAAATGTCGGATAGCGCGACCGAGGTCACCCGCTCGCCGCTCTTGGGCGAGCATACCGACGAAATCCTGGCGGAAGTGCTGGGGCTCGACGCCAAGGCGATCGCGGCGATCCACGAATCCGGCGCGCTTACGGCCCCGGCCAAGCCGGCGGCGGAACCCAGGCAGGTGGTGGAATAAAGCTTCAAGCCGGTGCGGCGCCGATCCTTCCCCGCGAGCTGTCTTCAGCGTCATTGCGAGCGCAGCGAAGCAATCCATCTTCGTGCAAGGGGCCGGCATGGATTGCTTCGCTGCGCTCGCAAGGACGGCGCGGTGTCGTTCCTAAAAATCGGCCGGAGGACAGTCCCCACGCGTCGGGAAGGTCAGGACAGGTTGCGATCACTGTGATTTGGTATGACGCATCCTTCGTTTGAAGCTGTTTGCCGTCCCTGCCGTTCGTCCCATGTTATTTGGTGAGAAATCGAACTAGAGGTGACAGATAAAACGATAAGATGCGGTCCGCTCGAAAGCTGGACCGGATCCCTGGGGGAGGTGAGGCTTGGTTAAGGCGGTTCTTGCTGCGGAGGCTCCACCAAAAGCCAGCATGCGTTGGATTCAGCTTGTGATCGGGATCGTCTGCATGGCGATGATCGCCAATCTGCAATATGGCTGGACCCTGTTCGTCGATCCGATCGCCGCGCGTCATGGCTGGACGCGGAGCGAGATCCAGCTTGCCTTCACGATCTTCGTCGTCACGGAAACATGGCTCGTGCCCGTCGAGGCCTGGTTCGTCGATCGCTATGGCCCGCGCATCGTGGTCGTGTTCGGCGCGGCGATGATCACCTTGGCGTGGATCATCGATGCGATGGCGTCGGAGCTACCCATGCTCTATTTCGGGGCCGTGGTCGCGGGCATCGGCGCGGGATCGATTTACGGCACCTGCGTCGGCAATGCGTTGAAATGGTTTCCCGACCGGCGCGGTCTGGCGGCCGGCGCGACGGCGGCGGGCTTTGGGGCCGGCGCGGCGCTGACGGTCGTGCCCATCGCCGCGATGATCAAATCGAGCGGCTACGAGCACGCGTTCTTCACCTTCGGCATCGGCCAAGGCGCCCTCGTGCTCGCGCTGTCGTTTTTCCTCAAACGGCCCACGCACCGGATGAAGGCCGTCAAGAAGCGCCTTGCCATCCCGCAGACGGCGGCGAATTTTCAGCCGAATTTCGTGATCCGGCAGCCGGTCTTCTGGGCCATGTACGGATGTTTCGTCATGGTCGCGGCGGGCGGTCTGATGACGGCGGCGCAAATTGCTCCAATCGCCAAGGATTTCAACATTGCCAATGTGCCGGTCAGTCTCGCCGGCTTTCAAATGGCGGCCCTGACTTTCGCGATCTCGTTCGATCGCATTTTCGACGGGTTCGGTCGTCCCTTCTTTGGTTTTGTATCCGACAAAATCGGCCGTGAAAACACGATGGGGATCGCCTTTAGCATCGCGGCGCTCATGTTGACGTTGCTGGCGCTCGCGGGGCGCGATCCCGTCGTTTTCGTGTTGGCCTCGGCCATTTTCTTCGGCGTTTTCGGCGAAATCTACAGCCTCTTTCCCGCGACCTGCGGCGACACGTTCGGGGCGGAATATGCCTCGACCAACGCGGGCATGCTCTATACCGCCAAGGGGACGGCGGCGCTTTTGGTGCCGGGCGCCAGCATTCTCGCCGCCGCGGATGGGTGGTACGCGGTTTTCATGGTCGCGGTCTTTCTCAACGCGTCGGCGGCCTTCGTCGCCATCTTCATATTGAAACCGATGCGATTGGCCTTTATCAACCGGACCCAACCGAAACCGGTGTTGGAGACGTCTGGTCTGACCAGCGCCGCCGCGCTTCAATCCCAAGGCGGCTGATCCGCCCTTTGCTTTCCTTCAAATGGCGGCCAGCCCGCCTTCCTCTTTCAATCTCGCGGCGGACAACCCGCCTTCTGGTGGTTCGATCATGAAAATCTGCATTTACGGGGCCGGCGCCATTGGGGGCTACATGGCTGTCATGCTGAAGCGCGGCGGCGCCGATGTCTCCTTGATCGCGCGCGGCGCGCATCTCGCCGCCATCCAGGCCGATGGGCTCAAGCTGCAAATCGGCAACGAGACCTTGCAGGTTCAAATCGCCGCCTCGAACGATCCGCGCGAACTGGGCCCCCAGGATTGCGTGATCAATACGTTGAAGGCCTATCAAGCCTGGGAAAACGCGGAAGCGATGCAGCCCTTGCTGGGACCCGAGACGATAGTCGTCACCGGCCAAAACGGGGTGCCGTGGTGGTACTTTTACGGGCTCGAAGGCCCCCATAAGGACCGGCGCCTCGCCAGCGTCGATCCCGGTGACCGGCAATGGAACGCGATTGGGCCGGAGCGGGTCATTGGTTGCACCGTCTATCCCGCGACCGAACTCGTCGCGCCGGGCATTATCCAACACACCTATGGCGACCAATTCGGCCTCGGCGAGCCCAACCGCGAGAAGAGCCCGCGGCTGCAAAAGCTCGTCGATGCCTTCGCGACCGGCAATCTCAAGCCCCGCTTGTTCGACGATATCCGCGACGATATCTGGGTGAAGCTCTGGGGCAATCTCAGCTTCAATCCGATTTCCGCCCTGACGCGGGCGACGCTCGACCTCGTCGCGACGGATCCGGCCACGCGCTTGCTCGCCCGCAATATGATGCTGGAGGGCCAAGCCATCGGGGAAAAGCTCGGCGTCTCCTTCCGTGTCGATGTCGACCGCCGCATCAACGGCGCGGCAAAGGTCGGCGCGCATAAGACATCCATGCTGCAAGATCTCGAACGCGGCCGGCCCCTTGAAATCGACGCCCTCGTGACCGCCGTGCAGGAACTCGGCCGCGCCGTCGAGGTGCCGACACCCTATATCGATAGCGTGCTCGGATTGGTGCAGCAGCTCGGGCGCACGCAAAAGCTCTACCCCACCTTCCCCGAGGCGGCGGCCGGGGCGTAGGGTTCTCCTTACGTTCCGTAATTTGTTACTGAAACCTTAAGATATACAACCCCGAGTTCCTGGAATACACGCGCACACACGTAGATTTTCTCGCCTTGCGCTTGCGGTTGCTTAAAACCCCGCGCCGGATGGTGCGGCGTGTCTCGTATTCCGTTCCATGGGATTTTTCGTCTTGCCGTGGTTCTGGGCTTCGTACCCGGTTTGCCCGCGGGCAGCAGTCGTGCCGGGACCTTTTCTCCTGGGGAAGGGCAGGGGCAGATGATTGCCGGGGTCGGCTATGTCGAGGCGGCGCGCAGCTTCGATTCCACGGGCAAAGCCGTGGTAGAGCCCGCCTTTCGCAAGCTCGAAGCCGGCGCCTATTTCGAATATGGGCTGAGCGATTGGGTGACGCTCATTGTCGCCCCGTCCCTGGTTCACATGAGCGCCGGTGCCCCCGCCGTCTCTTATTCCGGCTCCAGCGAGAGTGCGATTGGCGCGCAATTCCGGCTTTTCGGGTCACAGACGCAGGCGCTTTCGATCCAGGCGCTGGTAGAACCGGGGATCGGCCGCAGCGTGGCGTCGCCGGCTTTTGGCGATCCCAACGGCTGGGCCGGCAATATCAAGCTTCAGTTTGGTCAAGCTTTCACGCTTTTCGACCGGCCGGCCTTCGTGGACGCCGGAGCGGGCGCGGAAATCTATGGCGGCGGCTGGCCGGACGAGGGCCGTTTCGACGCGACATTCGGCATCAGGCCGTGGACCTACACGCTTTTTCTCGTGCAGGATTTTACCAGGGCCGCGCCCGAGGCCGGGCCGGCCATCCCGCGGATTTTTGCAACGACGCTTCAGCTCAGCCTGGTTCAGGATCTCTCGGCCCGCTGGTCCGTTCAGATCGGGGCTTTGAGGACCTTGGCTGGATGCAATGCCGCGCGCGAGACCGGCCCCGTCGCGGCTCTGTGGATGCGATTTTGAGTTCGAGCGCATTCCGCTTTGGTGGCATCACCAAAGCGAAGAGAACTCGCTCGCTTCCTAAGGAGTTAGAGCATGTCCTAGATCGAAAAAGTCTACAACTTTTTCGGGACATGCTCTAAAGCGCACACCGGCAAATCGAATGAATGAATGATGCCTTCGGGCCGGAAAATCGCTTAAACTGCCGTCCGGCCGTCAACCCTGGACCAGTCCCTTGCACAATACCTTCTTCGCTTCGCTTCGAGAGCGCGCCACATCGCCCGATGCCGTTTTTCTGCGTCCGCCGCGCACCAGTCCCGGCGCCAAATCCTGGACCTATGCGGATATGGCGGCGGAATCGGCCCGCATGGCGCGGGCACTGGCGGCGCTTGGCGTCGCGCCGGGCGACCGGGTGGCCGCCCAAATCGAGAAATCGCCGGAAGGGCTGATGCTCTATCTCGGGACGCTGCGGGCCGGCGCGGTCTTCTTGCCGCTCAACACCGCCTATACGGCGGCGGAGCTCGATTATTTCATCGGGGATGCCGAACCCAAGGTCGTCGTCTGCGATCCCGCGCGTCTCTCTGCCATTGCCGCGATCGCGCGCGCGCGCGGCGTGGCGGCGGTGGAAACCTTGGATGCGGCGGGCCGGGGCAGCTTGTTTGATTTGGCGGCCAAGCAGTCCGGGAGCTTCGAGGACATTGCCCGCGCGGCGGACGATCTCGCGGCCATTCTCTACACCTCGGGCACGACAGGCCGCTCGAAAGGCGCGATGTTGTCGCACGGCAATCTCGTCTCGAACGCCAAGACCCTGGTCGAGACCTGGCGTTTCACCAGCGCCGACCGCCTGCTGCACGCCTTGCCCGTTTACCACACGCACGGTCTCTTCGTGGCGACCAATGTCGTGCTGTTTTCCGGCGCGAGCCTGATCTTTCTCCCCAAATTCGACGCCGCCGAGGTCATCGCGGAGCTGGACGAGGCGACCGTGATGATGGGGGTCCCAACCTTTTACACCCGCTTGCTCGACCGGCCGGATTTCACGGCGGAGACGGCCGAAAACGTCCGGCTGTTCGTCTCGGGCTCGGCGCCGCTGTTGGCCGAGACCCATCGCGATTGGTTCGCCCGCACCGGCCACGCCATTCTCGAGCGCTACGGCATGACCGAAACCAACATGAACACGTCGAACCCCTACGAGTGCGAACGCCGTGCGGGCACCGTGGGCTTTCCCCTGCCCAGCGTCGATCTGCGCGTCACCGATCCCGAGACCGGCGCGGTGTTGCCGCGCGAAACCATTGGGATGATCGAGGTCAAGGGCCCCAACGTCTTTGGGGGATATTGGCGCAACCCGGAAAAGACGGCGGCCGAGTTCCGCCCGGACGGGTTCTTCATCACCGGCGATCTCGGCAAGATCGACGCCGACGGCTATGTCCACATCATCGGGCGCGGCAAGGATCTTATCATATCAGGCGGGTTCAACGTCTATCCCAAGGAGTTGGAGATGGAGATCGACACGATCCCCGGCGTCGTCGAAAGCGCCGTGATCGGTGTGCCGCACAAGGATTTCGGCGAGGGCGTCACCGCCGTGATCGTCGCGCGGGCGGACGCGGAGCTGGACGAAAAGCGCGTGCACGACGCGCTCGAAGGCAGGCTGGCCAAGTTCAAATTGCCCAAACGCGTGTTCTTCACGCCGGAATTGCCGCGCAACACGATGGGCAAAGTGCAGAAGAACGTGCTGCGCGAGCAGTACAAGGATGCGTTCGGGGGGTAGGGTTTGATCCTGACCCGCCACCCTCGGCCGCGCCAGGAAAAGCCGCCGTCCTTGCGAGCGAAGCGAAGCAATCCACGCTCCGGCGCGTTGCCCTGGATTGCTTCGCTTCGCTCGCAAGGACGAGAAACGCGCATCGCGTTACCGGGGCATAGTCCCGCCCACGTGCGGGTAAGGCTTTCGGACCTCGTCTTGGCGCGAGATTTCCATCGCTGAAACCGCAACAATCCCCTCACATTGAGGAGGCTTCATCGCTCTCGATCCTGGGCGGCGCGCCGGGGCATGCCCGCGATGAAGCCGTCTCGAAATGCGAGGGCCTCGCCAGGCCGGAGGTTCCAGCCGCGCCCCGGAATCGAGGGACCGCCCTCGTGCTTCGAGACGGCTCGTTAACGCGGCCTCCTCGGCATGAGGGCTAATGGGTTCGCGCGGCTCCGCGCCGGCCGGATGAAGCCCGCAAAAAAAAGGGCGGCCCGGAAGCCGCCCTTCTTAAACCCGAAGCCTCAAGCGGGAAAAATTACTCCCCCTGCCGCCTGCTTGTCTTCCTTGCCTTCGATGTCTTCGCCGGTCTCTTGATCGACGATGCGCATCGAGAGGCGGACCTTGCCGCGATCGTCGAAGCCGAGGAGCTTGACCTTGACCTTCTGGCCTTCGGACACGACGTCGGAGCTTTTGGCGACGCGGCCCTTGGCGAGCTGCGAGATGTGGACCAAACCGTCCTTCGAGCCGTAGAAATTCACGAAAGCGCCGAAGTCGACGACCTTGACGACCGTGCCTTCGTAAATCTGGCCGACTTCCGGGTCGGTGGCGATGGACTTGATCCAGGCGATGGCCGCCTTGATCGAATTGGCGTCGCTGGACGCCACCTTCACCGTGCCGTCGTCCTCGATGTTGATCTTGGCGCCGGTCTTTTCCACGATTTCGCGGATCACCTTGCCGCCCGTGCCGATCACTTCGCGGATTTTGTCGGTCGGGATTTTGAGCGTCTCGATGCGCGGGGCGAATTCGCCGAGTTCGGCGCGGGCGCCGGTCAGGGCTTTCGCCATTTCGCCGAGGATGTGCAGACGCCCGCCCTTGGCCTGATCGAGCGCGACGCGCATGATCTCTTCGTTGATGCCGGTGATCTTGATGTCCATCTGGAGCGAGGTGATGCCCTCCTCCGTGCCGGCCACCTTGAAATCCATGTCGCCGAGGTGATCCTCGTCGCCGAGAATGTCGGAGAGGACGGCGAAGCGCTCGCCTTCCAGGATCAGACCCATGGCGATACCCGCCGTCGGGCGCTTCAAGGGCACGCCGGCGTCCATCAGAGCCAGCGAGGAGCCGCAGACCGTCGCCATCGAGGACGAGCCGTTGGATTCGGTGATCTCCGACACGATGCGGATCGTGTAGGGGAATTCGCCAGCTGTCGGCAGCATCGGACGCACGGCGCGCCAAGCGAGCTTGCCATGGCCGATTTCGCGGCGGCCGGGCGAACCCATGCGGCCGGTCTCGCCGACGGAATAGGGAGGGAAGTTATAATGGAGCAGGAAGCGCTCCTTATAGGTGCCCTCGAGCGAATCGATATATTGCTCGTCCTCGCCGGTGCCGAGCGTCGCGACGACCAGCGCCTGCGTCTCGCCGCGCGTGAACAGAGCCGAGCCATGCGCGCGCGGCAGGACGCCGACTTCGGCGACGATCGGGCGGACGGTTTTGACGTCGCGGCCGTCGATGCGGATGCCGGTGTCGAGCACGTTCCAGCGCACGACCTTGGCTTGCAGGTCGTGGAAGACGTGGGCGACTTCTTCCTTGCTGAATTCCGGCTCGGCGCCCTCGGGGAACAAAGCCGCGGTGACCTTGGCCTTGACCGTGTCGACGGCCTTATAGCGTTCCTGCTTGGCGGTGATCTTATAGGCTTCGCGCAGATCCGCCTCGGCGATTTCGAGCACGGCCTTTTCGCAGACGCTGTGATCGGGCAGATGCAGATCGCGCGGTTCCTTCGCTGCCTTTTCGGCGAGGCGGATGATCGCCTCGATGACCGGCTGGAATCCGCGATGGCCGGTCATGACGGCCTCGAGCATGACGGACTCGGAGAGTTCCTTGGCCTCGGATTCGACCATCAGAACGGCGTCGAGCGTGCCGGCGACGACGAGATCGAGGGTCGATTCCTTCAGCTCGTCGACGGTCGGGTTGAGCTTGAGCACGCCGCCGATCTGGCCGACGCGGGCGGCGCCGATCGGGCCCATGAAGGGAATGCCGGACAACGTCAACGCGGCGGAGGTCGCGACCATGGCGAGAATGTCGGGATCGTTCTCGAGATCATGCGAGAGAACGGTGACGACCACTTGCGTCTCGTTGCGGTAGCCTTGCGGGAACAGCGGACGGATCGGGCGGTCGATCAGGCGGGAGACCAGCGTCTCTTTTTCGGAGGGACGGCCCTCGCGTTTGAAATAGCCGCCGGGGATGCGGCCCGCGGCAAAGGCCTTTTCCTGGTAATTGACGGTGAGGGGGAAGAAATCCTGCCCCGGCTTGGCGGTCTTGGCGCCGACGACGGTGGCGAGCACGGTGGTTTCGCCATAGGAGGCGAGCACGGCGCCATCGGCCTGACGGGCGATCTTGCCGGTTTCGAGCACGAGCGGACGCCCGGCCCATTCGATCACTTCGCGATGTACAGTAAACATGAATTGTCTTTCGTGTGCGGCAAAGACCTTGCGGACACCACAACAAGACGGCGAGACACTGCGGGAGTATAAGGAGTTGAAACCCCGTCCCTCGATCCGCGGCGCCTGGCGATCCTGCCATGGCACGTTTGGCTTTGCCTTGCCGGCCATTCAAGGCCCCGATTGACCCGGCAGCCCCATGCCGCCCGGCCGTGAGTTGGCACGGAATGTTTCCGCGCCGGTCGGAATGAACCCGGCTCTTTCAAGCCGGAACACCTGTCGAAGTCCTCGATCCGCTCCTCTCCCCCTTGTGGGGAGAGGTTGGGAGTGGGGGTTCGCGGTGTTCTTCAGCCTTGAAGCAGAATGAGAGAACCCCCATCCCTGACCCTTCCCCACAAGGGGGAAGGGAACGCGCTTCAGAAACGTGACGCGCTTACCGGCGGATGCCGAGACGCTCGATGATGGACTTGTAGCGCGGCTCGTCCTTGCTCTTGACATAGTCGAGCAGCTGACGGCGTTGCGACACCATTTTCAACAAGCCGCGGCGCGAATGATTGTCCTTCGCATGCGTCTTGAAATGTTCGGTCAGGTTGGTAATGCGCGTCGTGAGAATCGCGATCTGCACCTCGGGCGAACCCGTGTCGCCAACCTTATTGGCATATTCGGCAATGAGCGCTTGCTTGCGCTCTGCGGTAATCGACATCGGTGGTCCTTTCAAATCATGGGAAAGACCATCCGTAACCCTTTGAAAAAGCGTGGGGATGGCCGGGAAACGCTTTGGAGGCCGCCGGGCCGGGATGTCGTCCAGCCGGGTGGGCAGCGAAGCGGGGCGCAGGCTTGAACAGACTGACGCTGGCGCCCTTATACAGGAACGCGCGCGAATCGGAAGCAGCTTTTTTGCCGGGGTGGCTGGCCGGCGCCGGTATCGCCCTTGCGCCTCGACCCTGCCTGCGCTACATAGATTTCATCAACCTCATCATCAACCGTTTTTGAGTGGGCCCCGCCGGACCCGCTCTTTTTGTTTCTGAGAAGCTGCATCCCGTTTTGAGCGACAACCCGAATCTCGATCTCCTCGACGAACCCAGGCTCGACCTCGAGTCGGGGCAGGCTTTGCTCGTCGCCAATATTGCCGGGCCGGTGCTGCGCGATCTCGGATACCGGCTGGTGCGGGTCAAGCTGTCGCTGGGCGGCACGACCATTTTGCAGATCATGGTGGAGCGGCCGGACGGCACGCTCACCGTCGAGGATTGCGAGAAGGTCAGCGATGCGCTCTCCCCCGCGCTCGACGTCGAGGATCCGGTGAAACAGGCCTACCGGCTGGAAATTTCCTCGCCGGGGATCGACCGGCCGCTGGTGCGGCTCTCCGATTTCCGCCGGGCCGTGGGCCAAGAGGCCAAGATCGAGACGCATGTCCTGGTCGAGGGCCGCAAGCGCTTTCGCGGGCGGATCGATTCGCTCGACGAGACCGGCTCGGTGCCGCTGCTCGTCTTCACCCGCTCCGACACCAAGCCCGGCGAGACCGCGATGGTGCGGCTTCCCGTCAACGATATCGCGGATGGGCGGCTGATTCTCACCGACGAGCTGATTCGCGAAACGCTGCGGGCCGCCAAGGCCGCGCGCGAGGCGGCGGGCTTGCCCGAGGAGCCCGAGGACACGGACGATGGGGCGCCGGAGCCAGAGGCCCCCGCGCGCGGGCCGGGCCGGTTCGCCGCCAAAAACGCATTGAAAGCCAAGCCCTTGGTGCCCCACGGCATCCACGCCGGCACGAAAAAGACCGCCAGCCCGAAACAACCGCCAGGGGCGCGCAAGCCCCGCTAGGCACACACGCAAGCCCCGCTAGTCACCGATGCGCCGCGTGCGCAAAGATTTGAACGCTGAGGAGAATAGAGATGGCCATTAGCGCCAATAAACTCGAGCTTCTGCAAATCGCCGACGCCGTTGCGCGCGAAAAATCCATCGACCGCCAGATCGTTCTGGAATCGATGGAAGACGCGATGCAAAAGGCGGCGCGTTCGCGCTACGGCCAAGAGACCGAGGTCCGCGCGGAGATCAATCCGAAGACCGGCGAAGTCCGGTTCTCGCGCTTGCTGCTGGTGGTCGACGAGATCGAAAACGACGCGACGCAGATCCTGCTCGCCGATGCCCGCAAAAAGAATCCCGCCGCCCAAGTCGGCGACTGGATCGCGGAAACCCTCCCGCCATTCGAGTTCGGCCGCATCGCCGCCCAATCGGCCAAGCAAGTCATCGTGCAAAAGGTGCGCGAGGCCGAGCGCGACCGGCAGTACGAGGAATATAAGGACCGGATCGGCGATATCGTGAACGGCGTCGTCAAGCGCGTCGAATATGGCAATGTGATCATCGATCTCGGCCGGGGCGAGGCGACGATCCGCCGCGACGAGGCGATCCCGCGCGAATTGTTCCGGCCCGGCGACCGTGCCCGCGCCTATGTCTACGACGTGCGGCGCGAGCAGCGCGGCCCGCAGATTTTCCTGTCCCGCACCCATCCGCAATTCATGGCCAAGCTGTTCAAGCAGGAAGTGCCGGAAATTTACGATGGCGTCATCGAAGTGAAATCGGTGGCCCGCGATCCCGGTTCGCGCGCCAAAATCGCGGTGACCTCGCGCGATACGTCGATCGATCCCGTCGGCGCTTGCGTCGGCATGCGCGGCTCGCGCGTTCAGGCTGTCGTGAACGAGCTGCAGGGCGAGAAGATCGATATCATTCCCTGGTCGCCCGATAGCGCGACCTTCATCGTCAATGCGCTGCAGCCGGCCGAAGTGGTGAAAGTCGTGCTCGACGAAGATTCGTCGCGTATTGAAGTTGTCGTGCCCGATGACCAATTATCTCTTGCGATCGGGCGGCGCGGACAAAACGTGCGGCTCGCGTCGCAATTGACCGGCTGGGACATCGACATTCTGACCGAGGCGGAGGAATCCGAGCGGCGGCAGAAAGAATTCGCCGAGCGGACGCAAACGTTCATGGGCGCGCTCGATGTCGACGAAGTCGTCGGCCAGTTGCTCGCCTCCGAGGGCTTCCGCTCCGTGGAGGAACTGGCCTTTGTCGAGCCGGACGAATTGGCTTCGATCGAAGGGTTCGACGAGGATACTGCCTCCGAGATTCAAACCCGGGCGCGCGACTACCTCGCCAAGATCGAGGCCGAGCAGGATGCCAAGCGCATCGAACTCGGCGTTCAAGACGAATTGAAGAGCATCGAAGGCGTGACGCTGCCGATGCTGATCAAATTCGGCGAGAACGACGTCAAGACGATCGAGGACTTGGCCGGTTGCGCCACCGACGATCTTTCGGGTTGGACCGAGCGCAAGGCGGGGGAATCGACGAAACACGCGGGCTTCCTCGACGGGCTCGAAGTGTCCCGCGAGGATGCCGAAGCTTTGATCATGCGCGCCCGCGTCGCCGCCGGCTGGATCGAGGCCGAGCCCGCCCCGGAAGAGGCCGGGGAGGCCGGAGAAGCTTCGGAGGGCTGAAACGCTCCGCCGCTGGGTTCACCATCTGAGTTGGCACACCATGCGAACTCAGCGAAGCAATCCGGCGCGTTATCCTGGATTGCTTCGCCGCGCTCTAGCGCGCGTTCCGCTTTGGTGGAATCACCAAAGCGATAAGAACTCGCTCTCTTACCAAAGGTTTAGAGCATGTCCTCGATCGAAAAAGTCTGCAACTTTTTCGGGACATGCTCTTAATGACGGCCAAAAGGCGAGACATTAATGGCGCGGGTCAAGGACGACGAGGAGGGGCCGGAGCGCACGTGCATCGTCACGCGGCGCAAAAGCGATCCGGACCACATGATCCGCTTCGTCCTGGGTCCGGACCTGGCTGTCGTGCCGGATATCCGGCGCAAGCTCCCCGGCCGGGGGGTTTGGCTTCTCGCTCACGCCGGGGTGGTTGCCGAGGCGGTCAAGAAACAAGCCTTCGCAAGGGGCTTTAAGACCAAGGTGGCGGCATCGCCCTCCTTGGCGGCGGAGACGGAAGACCTATTGACGCGGGATTGCATTCAGGCGCTCTCGATGGCCAATAAAGCGGGGATCGTGGTGGCGGGGTTCGCCAAGGTCGAGGCGGCCATCGCCAGTGGAAAAACCGGCGTCGTCCTCCACGCTTTGGAGGCGGGCGAAGATGGAATCCGCAAGATCGAGGGGGCGCTGCGGCGGCAAATCGATCAGGCGGTTCACCCTGATGTGATCAAACTCTTCCAATCCAGCCAATTGGATTTGGCTTTGGGGCGGACAAATGTAATACATGCGGCGCTTGCCGGAGGTCCGGCTTGCAAAGCCTTCCTATCGCGATGCCGGAGATTGATGCTTTATCGATCCGAGGTGCCGTCTGAGGCGGGCGCATAAGCTGCTCTATTCGGTGTTGCCGGGCATTGCCCGGCATGCGTGTTTTTGGCACAAGTGGATTAAACGTGACGCCTGGTCCATGCGTCAGGTTTAATCCACCCGCTTCACGGGCTCTTTGAAAGAAGAGCTATTTTTTATCGCCGGGGTTATTTCTCCGGGGTGATGGCGCTATAGTTACCGTTCCGGCTTTTGGCGTCCAAGATGTCTTGGATGCCGAGAGTTAGGGCGATTTAATATGCCCGATCAAAGAGTTATGGTCAGGTTCCAAGACGAAAGAGCAAATCTGGCCGCGGGGCTTTCCCCCTCGGCCGGGGATGCGCGGCGGATGAATGGGTGGAGCGGTTTCGCGAGGCAAGCCAAAAGGGCCTGTCCGCGCGGTGCTCCGGGAACATGTTTTTAGGACGCGACACTTATGAATGATACGAAGACGCCTTCCAAAACACTGTCGCTCAAGCGGCCGGTCGAGGCGGGTGTTGTAAGGCAAAGCTTCTCCCATGGCCGCACGAAAACGGTGGTGGTCGAGAAGGTCAAGCGGCGCGCGATCGGCCCAGGCGAAGGCCACGCGCAACGCGAACCCGTGGCCGCGCCGCCTCCGCCCGCTCCAGCTCCGTCCGCTCCGGCTCCCGCCGCGCCCGTAGTGGCTGCCGTGGCTCCCACGCCAGCTCCGGCGCCCGCCGTGTCTCCTCCCGTCGTGAGCGAGGCGCCGGCCCAGGCCGCCCAGCCGGCGCCCGAGGCGCAAGCGCCTGCCCCGGCGCCTTCAGCTCCGCGCGCCGCGGCGCCTCAAGCTCCGCAAGCAGCGGCGCCAGCCCCGCTTGCGGCGGCTCCCTCAGCCCCGCGCGTAGCGGCTCCGTCAGCTCCGCGCGTCGCGGCTCAAGCTCCGCGCCCAGCGGCGGCTCCTCAAGCGCCCCGCGGCGCGGCGCCGCAAGCGCCTCGTTCGGCAACGCCCGCGCCGCGCGGTCCCACGCAGGCCCCGCGTCCGCCATCCCGTACCCCAAGCGGCGTCGTTCTGCGCACCTTGACCGACGAGGAGCGCGAATCCCGCGCGCGCGCCCTCGAGGGGGCCCGTGAGCGTGAAATCGAAGATCGGAAGCGCGCCGAGGCGGATGCCAAGATTCGCGCCGAACGCGAGGCGCGCGACCGCGCCGAACGCGCGGCGGCGGAAGCCCGTAAGAAAGAAGAAGACGCGCGCCGCCTTCAAGAATCCGAGGCTAAGCGCCGCGCCGAGACCGAGGCGGCCCGCCGCCTGGCCGGTGGCGAACCCGCGCCGGCGCCCGCGCCGGGCACCGGCCGCCGTGGCCCGGCGATTTCGAGCGGCCTCGTGGCCGCCGCCGGCCCGTCCGCGATTCTTCCCGCGGCGGCCCGCGTCAATGTCGAGGAAGACGAGACCAAACGAATCATCCGCCGGCCGGGCATGCCCACGAAGGTCGTCCTGCCGCCCCGTCCCACGCGTGGCGGGGCGCAAAAGGATCGCGGCCGGCTCACGGTGGCCAGCGTCACCGGCGGCGAGGAGGAGCGCACCCGCTCCGTCGCGGCGTTCCGCCGCCGGACGCAGCGCCTCAAGGGCCATGTCCACGATCAGAAGGAAAAGCTGACGCGTGAAGTGATCCTGCCCGAGACGATCACCATTCAAGAACTCGCCAACCGCATGTCGGAGCGGGCCGTCGACGTCATCAAGATGCTGATGAAGCAGGGTCAAATGGCCCAGATCAACGATGTGATCGATGCCGATACCGCGCAACTCATCGCCGAGGAACTCGGCCATACGGTCAAGCGCGTCGCCGAGGCGGATGTCGAGGAAGGTCTCTTCGACCGGCCCGACGAGCACGACGATCACGCCTTGCCGCGTCCGCCCGTCGTCACCATCATGGGCCATGTCGATCACGGCAAGACCTCGCTGCTCGACGCGATCCGGAAGACGCATGTCGTCACCGGCGAAGCGGGCGGCATCACGCAGCATATCGGCGCCTATCAAGTCGTCGCTCCCAACGGCCTGCCCGTGACCTTCATCGATACGCCCGGCCACGCCGCCTTTACGGCGATGCGCGCGCGCGGCGCCAAGGTGACGGATATCGTGGTGCTCGTCGTGGCGGCGGATGACGGCGTGATGCCGCAAACCGCCGAGGCGATTGCGCATGCGCGGGCGGCCGGCGTGCCGATCATCGTGGCGATCAACAAGATCGACAAGCCCGGCGCCAAGCCCGAGCGCGTGCGCGCCGAGCTTCTGCAATATGAAGTTCAGGTCGAATCTCTCGGCGGCGACACGATCGAGGTCGAGGTCTCCGCCACGAAGGGCACGAATCTCGACAAGCTGCTCGAATTGATCGCCCTTCAGGCCGAATTGCTCGAACTCAAGGCCAATCCGGACCGTCCGGCCGAAGGCACGGTGATCGAGGCGCGTCTCGATCGCGGCCGTGGCCCCGTCGCGACCGTCCTGGTTCAACGCGGCACGCTCAAGGTCGGCGATCTCGTCGTCGGCGGCACCCAATGGGGCCGCGTGCGCGCCTTGATCGACGATGCCGGCGCCACCGTGGCCTCGGCTGGCCCCTCCGTGCCGGTCGAAGTCTTGGGCTTCTCCGGTTCGCCGGAAGCCGGCGACCGCGTGGGTGTCGTCGAAAGCGAAAGCCGCGCGCGTGAAATCACCGCCTACCGCGACCGCCAGAAGCGCGAAATCGCGGCGGCTCGCGTCGGCGGCACGCGCTCCTCGCTCGTCGATATGATGAGCCAGTTGAAAACCGCTGGCCGCAAGGAATTCCCGCTCGTCATCAAGGCCGACGTGCAGGGCTCGGTCGAGGCGATCGTCGCGACCTTGGAAGAACTCAATACCGATGAAGTCGCCGCGCGCATCCTGCAAGCGGGCGTCGGCGGCATCACCGAATCCGACGTGACCTTGGCCGAGGCCTCGAAAGCCGTGGTCATCGGCTTCAACGTCCGCGCCTTGAAAGAGGCGCGCAATCTCGCCGAGCAGACCGGCGTCGAAATCCGTTATTACAACATTATCTACAATCTCGTGGACGATGTGAAAGCGGCGATGTCGGGCATGCTCGCCCCGACCTTGCGCGAGGATATGCTCGGCAATGCGCAGATTCTCGAAATTTTCGATATTTCGAAAGTCGGCAAGGTCGCGGGCTGCCGGGTTACCGATGGGCGTGTCGAACGCGGCGCCAAGGTGCGCCTCATCCGCGACAATGTCGTGGTCCACGAAGGCACGCTGTCGACGCTCAAGCGCTTCAAGGACGAGGTCAAGGAAGTCGTCGCCGGCCAAGAATGCGGCATGGCCTTCGAGAATTACAAGGACATGCGCGCCGGCGATATCATCGAGTGCTACACGGTCACGGAGATCAAGCGGTCGCTGTAAGCGGTGGCTTGCCTCCTCTCCTTCTCCCGCTTGCGGGAGAAGGTGGCCCCTGCGCGAGCGAGGGACGGATCAGGGCCTTGGTTGTTCCGGAGACTGGCCGTCGACATATGCGATGCCGGGGGCTGGAAGGCGCGGCAGCCTTGATTCCAAACATAGACGCAACGTTACGCCATGGATGCCCGCCGGGACAGGGCCGGGTATGACTGTTGCTAGAGCGCTTGCCGCTTTGGTGGACACACTAAAGCGATAAGAACTGGCTCCCTTGGTAAGGAGTGAGAGCATGTCCTCGATCGAAGAAGTCCGCGACTTTTTCGGGATATGCCCTGGAAATCAAAACGAGGACTGCGGGACGTCCGCGGAGACGAGTCAAGATCATGTCACGAGCCCATCAAACTGGCGGCGAGCCGTCGCAGCGGATGCTGCGCGTCGCCGAACTCATCCGCCACGCTCTTTCCGAGCTTTTGTCGCGCGGCGACGTCACCGATCCCGCCTTGGCGGGCAAGGTGATTACCGTGCCCGACGTCAAAATGAGCCCGGATCTCAAGCTCGCCACCGCTTACGTCATGCCGCTCGGCGGCAAGGATGTCGACGCGGTGCTGCAAGCCTTGGAGCGCAACAAGAAATTCCTGCGCACCGAGGTGGCTCATCGCATCAGCATGAAATTCGCGCCGGATCTGCGGTTTCGCGCCGATACGAGTTTCGACTATAGCCAGTCCGTGGACGCCATTTTGCGCTCGCCCAAGGTCGCCCAGGATCTCGCCGGCGAGGGCGAGGGCGAGGAATGAATGAAGGGCGCGTCATTCTGTGCGTCTTTGGCGTGGCGGCGCTGATCATGATCGGTCTGCCCGTCAGCACGATTTGGATGCGCGAAAAACCGGTTTCGCCAAGCGAGGCGCTCGAGGGCGAACTCAGCCGGTTTTTTCTCCAGGCGGAACCCGGAGCGGCACCGGCCGCGCGGGACGTGCCCGGCATCGCGCAAGTGTTTCCCAAGGGCCTGCCGGACACGGCGGCTTTCGATAAAATCGCGGCCAGCGGCTTTACCTGCGCGACCGACGCCAATGCCGCGACTTGTTTCCGGTCCTTCGATGCGGCCAATGGCTGCACGTCCGACTGGCGGGTGCGGTTGATTTTCAGCGAGAACGGGACGCTCTGGTCGAGCGCGGCCCAGCGTGCCGCAGCCTGCGCGAAACAATGAGCGAGACATGACCGCGAAAAAAGAACAGCATCGCTCCAAGCGTGTCGAGGTCAACGGCTGGGTCGTGCTCGACAAGCCCACCGGCATCACCTCGACCCATGCCGTCTCGCGTCTCAAGCGCATCTATAACGCCAAGAAGGCGGGCCATGCCGGCACGCTCGATCCTCTGGCCTCGGGCATTCTGCCGATTGCCTTCGGCGAGGCGACGAAAACCGTGCCCTATGTCCAGGACGGCGAGAAAGCCTATCGCTTCACCGTGCTCTGGGGCGCGGAAACCAATACGGACGATTCCGACGGCGAGATCGTCGCGCGCTCGGAGCTGCGGCCGGAGCGCGGGGCCATCGAGGCATTGCTGCCGCGGTTCCGGGGCATGGTCTCGCAAAAGCCTCCGGCCTTTTCCGCGATCAAGATCAATGGCGAGCGGGCCTACGATCTCGCCAGGGAGGGCGAGATCGTCGATTTGGCCGCGCGGATCGTGACCATCCACGAACTCGAGATCGTGGCGATGGAGGGGGACGAGACGGTGTTTGAGACCCGCTGCGGCAAGGGCACTTATGTCCGCGCCATCGCCAGGGATCTCGGCCGTGAGCTCGGTTGTTTCGGCCATGTCACCGCGTTGCGCCGCACCCGCGTCGGGCCGTTCGTGGAGGCCGATGCCGTGCCGCTCGCCGCGCTCGAGGATCCCGCGACGGCGGAAAAAGCGCTCCTCCGGGTCGAGGCGGGCTTGGGCGAACTCACGCGCATTCTGGTGGATCGCACCGATGCCGCGCGTCTGCGCCGGGGCCAGGGCATGCTGTTGCGCGGCGCCGATGCGCCGTTTGAAGGCCAAGCCTATGCCGTCTGCGGCGGCGTCGTTATCGCGATCGGGACCATCGAGGGCGCGGAGCTGGTGCCGGCGCGGGTGTTCAATCTGCCGTTTTGAAGCGCGAGACGTTTTGAAGCGCGAGCAATGTCACGGGCGGCGCGATTCGCCGGCCGGCCACTAGCAATGACACGTAGCGGCCGTATAAGGCGGGTATCCGCCTCCGTGCAGGGTCTTCGTCCATGAGCCAGTCGCCGGAAACCCATCGCATCGCGCGCATCGGCTGGCTCCGCGCCGCCGTTCTCGGCGCCAATGACGGGATCATTTCAACCGCCAGCTTGATCGTCGGTGTCGCCTCGGCCGACGGATCCTCGAGCGAGGTTTTGATCACGGGGGTCGCCGGCCTCGTCGCGGGCGCGATGTCGATGGCCGCGGGTGAATTCGTCTCCGTCAGCTCGCAGGCCGACACCGAGGAGGCGGAACTCGCGCGCGAAACTTTGGAATTGGCGGCAAACCCGGTCAGCGAGACACAGGAGCTGATGGATATCTATGTCGCTCGCGGCGTCACGCCCGATCTGGCGTACCAGGTCGCCGAACAATTGATGTTCAAGGACGCGCTCGGCGCGCATGCCCGCGACGAGCTTGGAATCTCCGAAGTGACCGGCGCCAATCCCGTCCAGGCGGCCTTCGCTTCCGCGATCACCTTCGCGACCGGCGCGTTTCTTCCCATCCTCGCCGTGCTCGTGGCGCCCCGCGCCGTCCTCGTTCCCAGCGTGTTCGGCGCGTCGCTCGCTTGTCTCGCGCTGCTCGGCGCCTTGGGGGCCAAGGCCGGCGGCGCCGGAATGCTGAAACCGGCGATCCGCGTCGCCTTCTGGGGCGCGCTGGCCATGGCGATCACGGCGGGCGCCGGCGCGCTCATCGGCAACGCGGTTTGAGGGCAGGGGCCGCCTTCTTCCATCCATGGAACCAGGAGATCACACCCGCCGCAGCAAAATGAGATGTCCGGCCACGAACCCCGTGGTCTCGTAGCGAAGCTGAATCTCTTGCGTCGCGACCGTTGCGAAGCCGGCCTCTCCGGCCTGGGCCAGGACATAATCCAACGCATGGGCGAAACGGCCCGAGGGCATCAGCGCGATATCGGCGCCGGTGTTGGTCTCGATGGTGAGGGCGAAGAGACCGCCCGCGACCAGAGCTTGGGCGGCGTTTTTCATGAGATCGCCGAGTTCGCCGATGTAGTTCAAGACATCGGCCGCGAAGATCAAATCGTAGACGGCATCGTGCGCGCCGAGATAGGCCACGGCCTCGGTGTTGAGCAAGCTGTCGTAACAGCCCCGCGCGCGCGCCTTCTCCAACATGCCGCCGGAAAGATCGACGCCGGTGACATGGCGCCCCGGCTGCGCCAGGAACGGCCCCGCGAGACCCGTGCCGCATCCGAGATCGAGGACGCGGGCGATATGCACCGCATGCGCTTCGGCCAGGCCCGCGAGCGGCTTGAAGGCGCTGTAACCGAGCACGCCGGTGAGTTGCTTGTCGAACTCCTCCGCGAATTGATCGAAATGCGAGGCGACGTAGCGCTCGGGCGCGCGGGTGACCGGCTCGCCCCGCAGAATCGCCAGGAGATAGTCGAGTTCGGGGTCGCCGGGGTCTTGCGCCAGCCGCGCCTCGCCAAGCCCGAGCGCCGCCTGTTTGTGGCCATGAGCACTCAAGAGGTGGAACGCCTGGCGGGAAATCTTGGCGGCTTCTTTTTCGCTTATTCCGGGCCGGGCGAGGCAAGCGCCGGTCGCGGCGTCTAGCGGAACGCCCGCGATCAGATCGGCGATAAAGCGCGCCTGCGCGGCCTTTTGCGCCACCACATGATTTCCCGGATCGAGATGAACCGCGATGCGCAGAGCCTCCGCGGCCTCCGCGAAATCGCCGGCATGGGCGAGCGCCTGGCCGTAGCAGGCTTGAACCTGCGGATTGGGCTCCGCCGTTGCCGCCAGCGCAATCTTCAAATGGTGCGCCGCCTCGGGAAAGCGCTTGAGGCCGAAATACAAAAGGCCGAGGCTCAGCCGTGCGTCGGCAAGCTCCGCATCGAGAGCAAGCGCTGTCTTATAGGCCTGTTCGGCGCTCTCCATTTCCCCCAGATTCGCGCGGATCGTGCCGAGCCGCAGCCAGCTCGAGGCTTGCGCATGATCGCGCAGAAGCGATTCCGCCATGCAATAGGCGGCATCGGCCAAGCGGTCCCCCGCGTGCAAGGCGCCGGACAGATCGCTCCAGAGCGCCGCGTCTTGCGGCGTCAGCGCGACCGCGCCGGTCAAGACATTGGCCGCATCTTGGGTCAGGCCCTGCTCCCACAAAAGCAAGCCAAAGTGCCGTAGCGCGCGGGGAAGGTCGCCATAGCGCTCGAGCAAGGCGCGAAAACGTGGCTGCGACTCTCGCCAATTGGCAGCGGCCGCCTCGACTTCCGTTACATCAGGCAGTTCGATCGCCACGCCATTCCCCGTTCAAGCCGATTGCCAGCCTCTCGAAAATCTTAGCCTGTTTTTCAGGTAAAACACGCGGAGATTTCCGCTAGCGGCCGTGATCCGGCCAGCCTGTCTTCATGCGCCGGAAAGTATTCGCCGGAGACGGGTCGCTGGTTTCGCCCGGCCAGAAGTATTTTCCCGTAAAATTGATGTTTGAATACAGGGAGTTCATTAACCGGGATCGGCAGCCGCCGCAAAGGATTCAGGCTAAATTAATGCGGCCCTCGAATAGTCGGATGGCGCGCTGATCAAAGCGGCCAAGACTCTGAAAACCAGCTCTTTTCCCCAGAAAGGACGCTTGGCCGGGACCAGCCGTTCCAGATCGGGGACGATCAACTCAAAGGTCTAACGACAATGACAAACCTGGCCATCGAAATCGAGAACCCTTCCCCCCGCTACACTATGCCAATGTTCTTTTTCTTGATGGTGGCCATGGCGGCCGCCTCGATCGTGGCAGGGCAACCCCAAAGCGACGTCGACACGTTCTCCTATGTCCAAATCTATTGACCGGGCCAGGGATTGGTCTCGTCACCTGGGCGGACGGCGCCCACCCAGGTAAGGAAAACTAAGACGGAAAGACACCCCCGCCACTCCGCATGAAGCGGCCGAGGGGTGTGCTGAAAACGCCAGCGCTAATCCTTCGCGCGCTCGACATAGGTGCCGTCTTCCGTCTGCACGACGATACGGGTGCCGGTGGCAATATGCGGGGGCACCATGACTCTCGCGCCATTCGACAGTTTGGCCGGCTTGTAGGAGGAAGACGCGGTCTGGCCCTTCATGGCGGGCTCGGTCTCGACGACTTCGAGCGTCACGCGGGGAGGCAGTTGAATGCCGACGGCGACGCCGTTGAAGACCGAGAGCACGCAAACCATGCCTTCCTGAAGATAGGCCGCCTGGCCGCCCAAAACTTCGTCCGGGACGATGATCTGGTCGTAGTTTTCCTGGTTCATGAAGGTGTAGCCGTCGGCGTCCTTGTAGAGATAGGTGTAATTGGAATCCTCGACGAAGGCGCGCTCGACCTGCTCGGTCGTCTTGTAGCGGTCGGTCGTCTTCACGCCATCCGACAAGCGGCGCATGTCGATTTGCGTCGTCGGCGTGCCCTTGCCGGGATGGAAGCTTTCCGCCGTCAAAACGACATAGAGCTGACCATCGTCGCGCTCTATGATATTGCCCTTGCGGATCGAACTAGCGATGACTTTCACGAAAATATCCTTGTAATGGGAAGTGGAGTTTTCCACGCCGCCCCGCTCCGTGAGCAGGGAGGTCCGGCGCGAACTCCGGTGTCCAGCCCTTCGCTAGCCATCTTCCCCGTGGAAATTCAAGTGAAATAAAGATGGATCGTGCCTTGTCTTGGTGGCAACCCGGCGAATTTGCGCGCCGGCTGCCGGTTTTACGGCAGCGCAACCGGGCCAAGGCGGCCGTGCGGGCCTATTTCGACGCCTCCGGTTTTCTCGAGGTGGAAACCCCGATTCTCCAGGTGTCGCCGGGCAACGAGACCCATATTTCCGCGTTTTCCACGGCCCTCACGGCCCCCGATGGCCGGACCTCGCTGATGTATCTCCACGCGTCCCCGGAATTTGCGTGCAAAAAACTTCTCGCGGCGGGGGCCGGGCACATTTTCACCTTCGCCCCGGTTTTCCGCAACGGCGAGCGCGGGCGGCTGCATCATCCCGAATTCACGATGCTGGAATGGTACCGCGCGCGGGCGCCGCTGCACGTCCTGGAAAGCGACTGCGCGGAAATTCTCCGGCTCGCGGCGGAAGCGGCGGGCTGCACCGTCTTGCGCCATGGCCAGGCCGAGGCCGATCCGGATGCCGCGCCGGAGGTGCTGACCGTCGTGGAGGCGTTCCAACGCCATGCCGGGATCGCGCTCGAGACAATGCTGCCGGAGGCGCCGGGCGGCTTCACCCGTTTGGCGGAGGCGACGGCCGCGCTCGGCCTCCGGGTCGCCGGCGACGACACCTGGTCCGATCTCTTCAGCAAGATCGTCAGCGCCCGCGTCGAGCCACGGCTGGGCCTTGGCCGCGCCACGATCCTCACCCGCTATCCCGCGACCGAGGCGGCGCTGGCCCGGCTCTGCCCCGACGACGAACGATTCGCGGAGAGATTCGAGCTTTATGCCTGCGGCGTCGAACTCGCCAACGCCTTTGGCGAATTGCGCGACGTTCAAGAGCAAAGGCGGCGTTTCGAGGCGGCGGAGGCGGAGCGCCAGCGTGTTTACGGTGTGCGCTATCCGCTCGACGAGGAATTCCTCGACGCCCTCGCTTTCATGCCGGAATGCTCCGGCATCGCGCTCGGCTTCGACCGGCTCGTGATGCTGTTGGCCGGGGCGCGGCGGATCGAGGACGTGCTGTTTGCCCCCGTCGCGGAGTTTCGCGCGTGAGCAGAGCGGTGTTGCGGGATGCGGACGCTTTGGCGCAAGCGGGGCTGATTTCCCACGCGGCCGTGCCCGCCTTGAGGGACATCGCCAAGCATTATGCGGTCGGGGTGACGCCGGACATGGCCGCGCTGATCGATCCCGCCGATCCCGCCGATCCCATCGCCTTGCAATTCCTGCCCGATATTCGCGAGCTGACGACGACGCCGGCCGAGCTTTTCGACCCCATCGGCGACGAGGCGCAAAGCCCGTGCGAGGGGATCGTCCACCGCTATCCCGACCGGGTTCTGCTCAAACTGGTCCAGGTCTGCGCCGTCTATTGCCGGTTTTGCTTCCGCCGCGAGACAGTCGGGCCGGGGCAGGCCAATGCGCTCTCGCCCCGCGCGCTCGACACCGCGATGGCCTATATCGCGGCGAACCCTGCGATTTGGGAGGTGATCCTGACCGGCGGCGATCCCTTGGCCGCCTCGCCCCGCAGGCTTGCCGATGTCGCCGCGCGGCTGGCGGGCATCGGCCACGTTAGGATATTACGGGTGCATTCGCGCATTCCCGTGGCCGATCCCGCCGCGATCACGCCGGCGCTGATCGAGGCCCTGCGCGGCGCGGGCAAGACGGTCTATGTCGCGATCCACGCCAATCATGTCCGCGAATTCACCCCCGCGGCGAAGGCCGCCTGCGGGCGGCTCGCCGACGCCGGGTTCGTGCTCGTCAGCCAAAGCGTGCTGCTGAAGGGCGTCAACGACGATGTGGAGACCTTGAGCGATCTGATGCGCGGCTTCGTCGAGCTTCGCATCAAGCCCTATTATCTCCACCACCCCGATCTCGCCCGCGGCACCTCGCATTTCCGGGTACCGCTCGCGCGCGGCCAGGAGCTGATGCGGCAATTGCGCGGAAACCTCTCCGGCCTCTGCCAGCCCGCCTATATGCTCGACATTCCCGGCGGTCACGGCAAGGTGCCGGTGGGGCCTGTGTTTGCGGAGCCACTGGACCGCGAACGCGCCGCCGTGACCGATTTCAACGGCGTGACCCATGTTTATGCGCCGGATGTCGAGGGCTAGCGGCGGAAGGCTAAAGCTTGGGGGCCGTGTATTGGGATTGCTGGGGGTCATGATTGGGAGGCGCCGAGCTGGGGGTTCGCGCCAGGAACGCCACGAAGAGCGGAAACACAGGGATGACCGGAAGGGGCCGACTCCTGCCCGTCCGCTATCGACGTAAACCGGTTATTGCGGATCGCCACCTTGGACGTCGCGGTTGGGTACTCCGGAGACAATGGCTTGATCGCGGCTCGGCGCTAACCGACGTCATTCAGTCCCAATTGGTCGACCGAAATCGCTGGAGTTTTTCATGATTAGTAACACGAACAAATCCCGAACCGCGCAAGATTACTTTAGGTCGCTGACATAAGCGGCGACCGCGGCGATCTGCTCTTTGGTCAGCTTTTCGGCGATCGGACCCATGATCTCCGAATTGTCCGGATTCTTCGGGTCTTGCCCACGTTCCTTGGACCAGTTCGCCAGCTTGGCGATCACGTAGCCGTCGAGCTGGCCGGCCAGGCGCGGAAACTGCTCCATGCCGTGGGCGTCCTGGCCGTGGCACGACTCGCAGGCCGGAATCTCGGCGCTGGGAACGCCTTCATGGTAGATCTTTTCCCCTTCGGACATGAGGTTTCTCGGAGCGCCGCCATATGGCGGCGGGTCGAGATCCTTGAAATGTGTGGCCAGGGCGTCGACCATCGCGGGGCTGAGGACATGGGCGACATTGCCCATCACGGGGTTCAGCCGCCGGCGATCGATGAAGGCCCGCAATTGGTTCTTTATATAGTCCGGCTGCTGGCCCGCGAGTCTGGGCATGGGATTCGTCCCTATGAAGCCGCGCGCCGACAGCCCATGACAGGTTTCACAATAGCCCGCCTTGGCTTGAAATTCCTTCGCTGGAACGCCTTCGGAGTGCGCAGGGCCGCTAGTCTTGCTGTCTTCGGCGCTGGCCCCGGCGCAGAAGATAGCGGCGAGCAGCGCAGCTGGCGCGAGAGCCTTGACAGCCTTCATAATCTTCCTCCCCGAAATTTTCGCGCCGCTATCGGAAGGAGCGCCCTTCCGGCTCGTCGAGACCGGCGACAACGCCGATTGCGAACGGGACGAGCGTTTACCGTGGCGCCATGAATTGAAGTTGTATCTCGCCATTGTCGGACACCCCCCGCCAGATGTTGTTGCGCGCGTTTGGGCTTCATTCGACTGCCCCGCCGGAACTTTCCTGCTGTCTCCTCGCCCGGGCGTGCTCCCCTCCCGGACTGCGGCCGAATACGCCGTAGCACGTCTATACTTTGTTTGGACAATTTTCCAGTCGCCATCCGAAAGCGCAAATTTTTCTGCTCTCCA
>Ga0187876_1000768_pt1 | contig 30991 bp, 27 predicted proteins | sample June2016WEW_17_4_FD_133000 | JGI IMG/M metagenome (GOLD analysis project Ga0187876, IMG submission 133000) | Peatland microbial communities from SPRUCE experiment site at the Marcell Experimental Forest, Minnesota, USA - June2016WEW_17_40 | ecosystem: Environmental > Terrestrial > Soil >...
CCGTGCGGATATTTCAACGACCGTTCGCGCGAATGCCACTGCACGCCCATGATCATCCAGCGCTATGTGTCCAAGATTTCCGGCCCGCTGCTGGACCGCATTGACATCCACATTGACGTGCCTTCGGTGAATTATCGCGAGTTGAGGGGCGGCGTTATGCCGGAGAGTTCGGCCGACATTCGCGCCCGCGTCATTCGCGCCCGTGAGACGCAACTGGTGCGCTTCGGTAACGAAGGCGAACGCATTTACGCCAATGCCCAGATGGGCTCGCGCGAAATCAGGAAATACTGCGAGCTGGGCACCGACTCCGAGCACTTATTGGAACGGGCCATGGCGAAGCAGGGCCTCAGCGCGCGCGCTCACGACCGCATTCTCAAGGTCGCGCGCACCGTGGCAGACCTCAGCGCCGCCGAGACCATCGAACCTGGCCACATTGCGGAGGCCATCCAGTATCGAACGCTGGATCGCACGTTCTGGGCATAAGGAATTGGGCTGGGACACCTCCAAACTTACCGCATCCGAACCTTGAATCCTCGACCACCCTTGTCCCGCTTACGTTGAACTAAACCTCGCTATACCCATGCCCGCAGGGTAGGGTACCTTGAGATCGCTCGCGACCGGCGGTCCAGCCGCTACAATCGTTCATGGATCGAGTCGATGAAGCAGCACGCCACCAACATCGTTCGCGAGCTGCGCAACCGTGGCTTCCAGGCCTATTTCGCCGGTGGCTGCGTGCGCGACACACTGCTCGGGGTTGAGCCCGCCGATTACGACGTTGCCACCGATGCTACGCCCCCGCAGGTGATGCGCATCTTTCCTGAAACCTACGCCGTCGGCGCGCAGTTCGGGGTGGTGCTGGTGCCTTCGGCGGATGCGCCTCCCAGCGATGCGCTGCCCTCGGAACATCCCAACTACGTCGAGGTGGCCACCTTTCGCAACGATGGAACGTACTCCGATGGCCGCCATCCTGACCGGGTGAGCTACGCCAAGGACCCGCAGGAAGATGTGCAGCGCCGCGACTTCACCATCAACGGATTACTGATGGATCCCTTGGACGGCAACCGTGTGCTCGATTTTGTTGGCGGTCGCGACGACTTACGGGCTGGCGTGATTCGCGCCATCGGCGATCCGGAACGCCGCTTCAGCGAAGACAAGCTGCGCATATTGCGGGCGGTGCGCTTTGCGGCCCGCTTCCACTACACCATCGATCCTGCAACCTTTGCGGCAATTCAACGGCTGGCCCCGCGGATTGAGCAGGTGAGTGCCGAACGCGTGCGCGACGAGTTGACGAAGATGCTCACCGAAGGCAGTGCGCGGACGGCGTTTGAACTGCTCGACAGCACCGGCTTGCTGAAGGAGGTGCTCCCAGAGGTCGATCACATGCACGGGGTTGAACAACCGCCGCAGTTCCATCCCGAGGGCGACGTATGGATCCACACCTTGCTGCTGCTGGAGAAATTGCCGCCGAGGTGTTCGCGTACGCTGGCCTGGGGCACGCTATTGCATGACGTTGGCAAGCCGCCGACGTTTCGCGTGGCGCCTGACCGCATCCGCTTCGACGGACACGTCGAGGTTGGTGTGCGCATGGCCGAGGAAATTTGCCGGCGCCTGCATTTCTCCAACGAAGACACCCGACAGATCGCGGCCCTGGTGGCCAACCATATGCGCTTTGCCGATGCGGAGCGCATGAAGGAATCGACCCTGAAACGCTTCATGCGATTGCCCAAATTCGACGAGCATCTGGAATTGCATCGCATGGACTGCCTGAGCAGCCACGGCGACTTGTCGCTATACAACTTCGTGCGCGAGCGCTTGCAGCAGACTCCGCCGGAGGAGATCAGGCCAGATCCTTTGCTGACCGGAGAGGACCTGATTGCTCTCGGCTACCAGCCGGGTCCGCGGTTTCGCGACATGCTGGCGGCGGTTGAGGACGCGCAGTTGGAAGGGACGCTCAAGAGCAGGGAAGAGGCGCTGGAGTTTGTGCGGCGGGAATTTCCACGCGCCGGCTGAGGTCGCAAGGAAGTCCCGTGCGATTTGCCGCTCGCACAATCTTCGGAGCTTCTCTTGCGTTGTCTCTCGCTAGAAGCTATCTCATAAATCGGTTTGTGTCAGGGCACGGCTTCAGCCGTGCCGCAATTGGCCCGTTACGGACTGGGCTTTGGCCCCTGAGGTACCTCGCTTTGGGCCGAACGGCATTTATTAGATGGCTTCTAGTTACTTCGTTCGTCCACCTTCGATCTTTAGCTCCGCACTTGCGCCTGCCTGCGCCGCTGCCAGGCGTGCAGTCAGCACGCGAAATGGAGAGCACGAGACGTAATTGAACCCGAGCTGCGCGCAAAATTCGATGGAAGAGGGTTCGCCGCCGTGTTCGCCGCAGATTCCGATCTTGATGGTCGGACGCGTCTTGCGGCCTTTTTCGACAGCCATCCTGAGCAACTGCCCGACACCTTCGCGATCGAGCACCGCGAACGGGTCCTGCTTCAGAATTCCTAGCTCAAGGTACTTTGGCAGGAACTTGTTGATGTCGTCGCGCGAGAATCCGAAGGTGGTCTGGGTGAGATCGTTGGTGCCGAAGCTGAAGAACTCGGCTTCCTTGGCGATCTCATCGGCAACCAAAGCCGCTCGTGGCAACTCGATCATGGTTCCCACCATGTACTCGACCTTGTGCTCCTTCTCGGCAAAGACTTCTTCCGCGACCCGGCGCACGATGGCGGCCTGGTTCGCCATCTCGTTCAATCCGCCGGTGAGCGGGATCATGACCTCCGGTTTCACCTTCACGCCTTCCTTCGCGACCTTGACGGCAGCCTCGAAGATGGCGCGCACCTGCATTTCCGTGATCTCGGGATAGGTGATGCCAAGCCGGCAGCCGCGATGGCCGAGCATGGGATTGACCTCATGCAGTTGCTCCACGCGGTTCAACAGTGTGCGCAGCTCTTTCAGCTTGGGCGATTTCGGTTTGGTGATTTCCAGCCTGGCAATCTCGACCATCAGGTCTTCGCGGCGCGGCAGGAACTCGTGCAGCGGCGGATCGATGGTGCGGATGGTGACCGGGAAACCATCCATGGCGCGGAAGACGCCGACAAAATCGTTGCGCTGCATGGGAAGCAGTTTGCGCAATGCATTGCGGCGGTCTTTTTCGGTATTGGCGAGAATCATGGTCCGCATGTGCGGCAGGCGATCTTCGGCGAAGAACATGTGCTCGGTGCGGCACAGCCCAATGCCCTCGGCGCCGAACGCGCGCGCCTGCAGAGCGTCGCGCGGAATGTCCGCATTGGCGCGCACACCCATGCGGCGGAAGGGTTCGGCCCAGCTCATGAGCTTCTGCAACTCGGGGTCGTCAGGCTTGGCAGGGACAGTGTTGAGCTTGCCATTGATGACTCGGCCCGATGCGCCGTCCAACGAAATCCAATCGCCATCCTTCAACACCTTGCCGTGAGCGCGCATCTCGCGGGCTTTCTCATCGACGTCGATGTCACCGGCGCCTGCGACGCAGCACTTGCCCATACCGCGGGTGACCACGGCGGCGTGACTGGTCATGCCACCACGCGACGTTAGAATGCCGGCCGCCACTTCCATTCCGCCAATGTCTTCGGGCGTGGTTTCGCTGCGCACCAGAATCAACTTGGCTTTGCTGTCCTTGTTGAACCTTTCCACCGCTTCGTCCGCGGTGAAGACGATCTGCCCGACCGCCGCGCCCGGCGAGGCCGGCAATCCGGTGGCGAGCACATCAATGTCCTTGCCCTTCTCGTCCAGACTCGGGACCAGGAAGTCGTAGAGCTGGTTCGGTTCCACGCGGAAGATGGCCTCTTCCTTCGAGATCAGTCCTTCTTCGACCATTTGGATCGCCACCCGAACGGCAGCGCGCCCGGTGCGTTTGCCGTTGCGCGTCTGCAGCATGTAGAGGCGACCATCCTGGATGGTGAACTCGAAGTCCTGCATGTCGCGATAGTGTTTTTCCAGCCGCGAGGTGATTTCGCGCAACTGGTTGTAAACGTCGGGTTGGATCTTCTCCAGTTCGGAAATGTGGACCGGCGTGCGAACACCCGAAACCACGTCTTCCCCTTGCGCATTCATCAGGAACTCGCCGTAAAACTCCTTCGCACCGGTCGCAGGGTTACGGGTGAAACCCACGCCCGTGCCGCTGGTCTCGCCCAGGTTGCCGAAGACCATGGCCTGCACGTTGACCGCGGTGCCCAGCATGTCGTCAATGTTGTTGATGCGGCGATAGGTCTTGGCACGCTCGTTCAGCCAGGAACGGAACACGGCGTCGCGCGACATCACCAACTGCTCGTGCGGGTCCTGCGGAAACTCGCGCTTGGCGTGCTTCTGCACCACCTTCTTGTATTCGGCAATGACTTCCTGCAGCGCCTTGGCGTCGAGATCGGTGTCGAGCTTCGCCTTCTTCTGCTTCTTCTTGCCATCGAACACTTCCTCAAAGGCGTGCTTGGGAATGTCGAGCACCACCGAGCCGAACATCTGAATCAGGCGGCGATAGGAGTCATAAGCGAAGCGTGGATTATTGCTGCGCCTGGCCAACCCCTCGACCGACTTGTCGTTCAGGCCAAGGTTGAGGATGGTGTCCATCATGCCCGGCATGGAGAACTTTGCGCCCGAGCGAACGCTCACCAGCAGCGGATTGTCCGCGGCGCCGAGCGTCTGTCCTTGCAACGCTTCCAGCCGGCGCAGCGCCTCATCCATCTGACGATTGACTTCCTTGGAGACGGAATTGTTTCGCATGTACTCGCGGCAAGCCTCGGTCTGGATGGTGAAGCCGGGTGGCACGGGCAGGCCGGCGTTGGTCATCTCGGCCAGTCCAGCGCCTTTACCGCCCAGCTCGTCCTTCATTTTGCCGTGGCCTTCGGCGTGTCCGTCGCCGAAAAAATAAACGTATTTGACGGCCTTGGCGTTGGCGGCCGGCGTGGTTTCAATCTCGGTGGTAGGAGTGCTCATGATGATGTCCTTTACTGGTGCTATTGAATATTGCGCTAATCGTACAGCGAAATCATTTCTTCTTTATGAATTGTCATTACGAGCGCCGGGTTGTGGCGCGAGGAATTTGCTTTCCCGCAAACTGCCCAAAAGCAGATCCCTCGCTACTCCACCCCATCGAGGGCAAAAACGGCCCTCGATGGGGACCCCGAATCCGCTCGTAATAACAATTCTTCCAAGTCTTTCCCGCCGGCGTTAAATCCGGTTCGATACTAGCTTTGTGTTAGGGCACGACTTTAGTCGTGCCAAACGAGCGCCGTAAACCTCAGGGCTTTAGCCCCTGTAAGCGCAATGTTTGGCAGGGGCTAAAGCCCAATATTTAGGCCGTCCTGCGGCACGGCTGAAGCCGTGCCCTGATACAAGGCGGGCGTGACTTGTGCTTCACTCACTTCCCTTCAGTAACAATCTCGCTGAAATCGGCGATGGTGGAGAATTCGTTTAACAGGTTGTGCAGCAAAACAAGACGATTGGCACGCACGGTCTCGTCGTCAACCATTACCATAACCTTGTCGAAGAATGCGTCCACCGGCTGCCGTAATCGGCTTATCTGGGCGAGAGCGGGTCCGTAATTCCCTTGCTCGCGCAATTCGCGAACCCGCGCCGCAATCGCTGGAATTTCCGCGGCCAGTCTCCTCTCAGCATCTTCCCTGAGGGCGGACTCGTCGAGTTGCGCAGCAATGGCCTTGTTGGTCTCGCGCGCCTGGCGCAGAATATTCTTAATCCGCTTGAACGCCACGGAGATTGACGCAAAATCTTCCGAGCCTCGCACCTCACTCACAGCCTCCGCCCTGGCACTCGCGTCCACAACGTCGTCACTTCCCGCGGCGAGAACGGCGTTCACCACGTCGTAGGCAAAGCCCCGCGCATCGCGCAGGTAAAATTCCAAGCGCTCGCGCATGAAGTTCGCAAGGGCTTCGTCGAAATCAATCTCTTTGGAAAACCGGCGTTCGGCTTCCGCGCCGGCATACCCCGCGCGGGCATCGGAGAAAAGCTTCCCTATTGGCAGCGGCAGCTTATGCTCGGCGATGATTTTCACGATGCCATTCGCCGCTCGGCGCAGCGCGAAGGGATCTTTCGAGCCTGTCGGCTGCAAACCAAGCGCGAACATTCCTGCGATGCTATCTGCCTTATCGGCGATGGCGAGGACGGCTCCTTCGACGGAACGCGGCACGCTGTCGTCCATCGACTCCGGTTTGTACTGATCGTAGATGGCGTCACCGATAGCTTCTGCGGTGGGGGCGGGCAGCATCGGGTCGAGTTGCTGCGCCTTAGCGTACAAGCCGCCAACGATTCCCTGCAACTCGGTAAACTCTTTCACCAACTCGGTGGTGAGGTCTGTCTTGGCAAGCAACGCCGCTTTGTGAACAACGCCCGACCGAACCGATGAGCCGGCGCTGCGCAGCGCCTCCGAAATAAGGCTGCCCAGCTTCTGCACGCGCATCGTCTTGTCGAAGTAGCTGCCCAGGTCTTTCTGGAAGGTCACCGCCCTCAGCATGTCCACGCGCTGGCGCAGCGGGATCTTCTGGTCGGTCTCCCAGAAGAAGCGCGCGTCGTTGAAGCGGGCGCGCAGCACGCGTTCGTTGCCGTGGCGAATCAGTCCATCGGGATCACCGTCCGTGTTCAGAACAGCAAGGAAATGAGGCAACAGTTTGCCGCTGGCGTCTTCCAGGGCGAAATACTTCTGGTGGTCGCGCATTACCGTGACCAGGACTTCATCGGCGAGCGCGAGAAACTCCGGATCGAAGTTGCCCAGCACGACCGACGGAAACTCCGTGAGATTCACAACTGTGTCGAGCAGAGACTTGTCTTCGCGCCAGCGCGCGCCCGGGACCGTTCTAGTAGCGGCGTCGAGCGCCTTGCGGATACGCTGCTCGCGTTCGGCAGCACCCGCAACCACCGAAGCCTTCGCTAGCGCGGACGAGTAATCCGAGGGCCGATTGATGGGCAACGATCCCGGCGACAGAATGCGATGGCCTTCGCTGGCCTGGCCGGCGCGAATTCCGGCAAACTCCAGCGGCACAACTTCGCCGTCGAGCAGCGAAACCAGCCAGCGCACCGGACGCACGAAGCGCTCCGCCGACTTGCCGCGCCAGTACATACTCTTCGCCCAGTAGATGCCTGCGATCTCTTTGGGCAGCGACTCGGCAAGAATCTCGGCCGCTGGTCGCCCTTTCTTCTTCACCGTCGCACCGAGGTATTCACCTTTCGGAGTTGTGACCTTCTCCAGAGCATCGACGGGGACGTTAAGCTTGCGCGCGAAGGCAGCGGCTGCAGGAGTTGGCGCTCCATCCTTGAAGGCGACTTTCACAGACGGCCCCAGGATCTTCGAGGTGTCGTCTGCCTGCTTATCAGACACGTCGCGGACCAACACTGCAATGCGACGCGGTGTAGAGTAGGCCTCAGTCGAGGGCGGCGATGTAAAGCGGCCTATGAGACTCTCACGCTCTAACAGTAGGAGAACGCGGCGAGCCAGTTCGTCCCGCGCGCTATCGATCATTCGCGCGGGAATTTCTTCGGTACCGATCTCCAGCAGGAAGTCAGGCATAAGAAGCAACTAGCAATTAGCAACTAGCGGATGCACATCTTTCCATTCCGCACTTGCTGCTGGTGATGCCAGGACGCGAGCGCCGCAGGCGCGCCAGAGCTTAGCCCAGCGCTTCAGCGCTGGGTACGGATACATAAGAGAACTGAGTGCCGTAGGCACGGCAGAATCCCCTGTCGGACTTGGGTCTGCCGCCCCTACGGGACTCGGACGGGAACACACACCTACCCAGCGCTGAAGCGCTGGGCTAAGCTCTTTCGTCCCGCAAGCGGGACTGATTAGTTCGCAGGTCATGGCCAGTGCGCAGGCCATAATTAGTTCGCAGGTCGTCACCGAGGTATCTTTCTTCATGACCCAGCCGCCGACAACTGTTCCGCTTTCGCAGAACCTTTTTCCTCCGTTGGCGCGCTGTCTTCCTCGGCCTTCTGTTGATCGACGTACGCCTTGGCGACGCCGACCGCCAGCGCTCGGATACGCGCGATCACGCCTACCCGCTCGGTCACGCTGATCGCTCCCCGAGCATCCAGAATATTGAACAAGTGCGAGCACTTCAGGCACAGATCAAATGCAGCGAGGACCGGGAAACGCCGCCGCTCAACTCGCCTTTCGCTCTTCGCTCTTCGCTCTTCGCCGGAATCAATTATCTCTCCAACAGCTTTGTCTGCAGCGCCCCAAAGTTCGGCGTACTCGTCGAGCAGCGCCTGGCATTCGGCCTCGTAAAGCCCGAGGTGCTTCCACGCCTTCTCCACATCAGCGCGTTCAAAGTTGTAAACCGAGAACTGCAATTCGTCCTGCAGCCGTATTTCGCCGTATTTCACCGGGCGTCCGTCGGGACTGACAACCCAAGTGATGTCGTAGATGCTGTCCACATCCTGCAGAAACGCCGTAATGCGCTCCAGGCCGTAGGTCAGTTCGGCGGAGATGGGATCGAGATCGATGCCACCACACTGCTGGAAGTATGTGAACTGGGTGATCTCCAGCCCGTCGAGCATCACCTGCCAGCCGATTCCCCACGCGCCCAGCGTTGGCGATTCCCAGTTGTCTTCTTCGAACTTGATGTCGTGCTGGCGCAGATCGATGCCGATGGCGGCCAGCGATTCCAGATAAAGCTCCTGCACGTTGACCGGTGGCGGCTTCAGGATCACCTGAAACTGCAAGTGCTTGAACAGCCGGTTGGGATTTTCACCGTAGCGGCCATCGGCGGGGCGGCGCGATGGCTGCGCGTAACCCACGCGATACGGTTTAGGCCCCAGCACGCGGAGAAAGGTCTCGGGCGCCATGGTCCCCGCGCCAACTTCGACGTCGTACGGCTGCTGGAGGACGCAGCCGTGGTCGGCCCAGAAATTTTGCAGGCGCAGCACCAGTTGCTGGAAGGTCAGCGGATTTTGCGAGGAGGACAAATGGTTTTCCTGATACGCGGGGCTGAGCCCGCTTCGGCATTCTTCGGGACCCTTAACTCTGTAATTCACTCTGTAGTTCGAGAACTAGCACATCCTCTTTAACATTTACATTATCATTTACTTTATCATTTATTTTATCCTGTGCAACATTCACAACTTCGCCAGCATGCTGGCGGTTACCAGCTTCTTCTCGATATGGCGCTCCAGAATCTGCACCAGAAAACGCCGTAAGTCAGCGCCCTGACCTACCGCCCAAGGTTCCTCCGCAAATGTGTCCACCGGAGCACGAAACATCTGAGCTGCCAGCCCGCGCGATTCGGCGCTGAGTTCCGACGATGCCAGCCGCTTGTGTTGCACGCACATCAGGCCGTCGGCCAGCGCATGATAAAACGCGCGACTGCCATTGAGCGCCTGTCCGCAAGCGCTGCACTCGCTCAGTTCCGGCAAAAATCCAACCAGCCGCACCAGCCAGAGCTGGAAGTACGTCAGCGGCATCCAGATCGAACCAGAGCGCAACTGATGCAACACGGAAACCGCCAGCCGGAAAATATCGTCGTTCGCTTCCCGATCCGGCAGCAACTCATCCAGGGTCTCCGCGACATGCTCCAGCGCCACAACGCGCGGATAATCCACCGTTGCTGACAGCGGCGACTCCAGGATGTCGCAGGAATCGAGCTGCGCCAGTTCCTGACCCTCGCGGTCTTCGTAATACGCCCGCACCCAGGTCAGCGGCTCCAGCGCTCCGCCAAATCGCCGCTTCGACTTCTTGGCCGCGCGGGCGATGCCCTTGACCTTACCCTCGGCCCGCGTGAACAGTGTCACCAGCAGATCAGCCTCGCGCAGCGGATAAGTTCGCAACACAATCGCTTCCGACTGCTTCAGTGACATGGGTTTCTAACTGGCCACGCAGAGCACGCCCAGACTGCGTATTCGGAAGCCGCGCCAGACATGCTAAAAGCATCCACAGCCTTGCCGGCTTGCACCTTAATTCTCGATTCTACTGACAGAGGTTGCGATGTGCAAAGAGAACCAAGGATGGGTAGTCGGGCAGATTCGGGTTAGTCCGCTGCCCGTCCCTGGTATGCGTACCGAAAACGTTCTTTTGTTTTTGGAGCGTATCTGCGCTTGTAGTTCGAGTGCACAAGAGTACGGAAGTCAGTACACCCCGGGAATCAGGCGCGCGGTGGTCCGGCTGTACGCCACATAGTCGGCGCCGAACGCCTTCCTCAAAGCGAGTTCCTCGACGTGAACCCGGTATAGCACTGCCGCAGTGGTTGGCACCAGCACCACGGCAAAAGCAGTCCAACTGCAAGAGTGCAACCCGATCGCCACAAACACCAGCAGCAATCCCAGGTAGGACGGGTGCCTAACGAATCGATACAGCCCCGTTCGATGGAGCTTTTGCGACTCCCGAATCGCCACGTTCGAGCTGAACGATTTTCCCAGGGCGACAATAGCCGTCCACCGAACCCCAAGCCCCGCCAGCATTATGATCGCGCTGATCACCTTTAGCCAGTGCGCCCCGCCAAACATGCTCGCCGGCAGGGTTTGGCTGATCCATTCACAGGCCGTTACCGCCGCCGAAATCACCAGCCACAGAATCAGCAATGAACCGCGGTCCCGCACGTTTCCGCTGCTGCGCTTGGTGCGCGTTGCCACACCGACGAGAATCTCCGACGCAAACCAACCCCAGAAAAGCACGCGCCATAGCATCGATAACGTCATCGCGTCTCCAAATCGGCATGTATCGTCTGATGGACAAAGATTGAAATGAAATTCCGGTCGCCGCGGCGTTCATCCTAAAACAAAAGCGCGGAAACCGTTGGGCCTCCACGCTTGTCACCTTGATCGAAATTATTGTTGAGCGGCCCAGCCGCTTGTCGGCCTAATGACTGGGGGCGAGTGCGTGTGAGAACTGTGCCGTCCCTACGGACTCGGATCCATTTTCCACTTTACCCAGCACTCCGCTTGCGGCTGCGTGCTGGGCTAAGCTTTTTCGCCCCATTCGGGGCTGGTTTTTGTGTGCTACCTTCCACCGTGGCAAGTCGATACGAGGTCGCGGCTCAGCCACTGTCGGCCCAAGATTGAAAGCTGACGACTGACGGCTGACGGCTGAGAGCTGACAGCTCCCTACAGCGCACTCATGTTGGACAGGAACTCGCCGTTGGAGCGGGTCTTGCCCAACTTGTCGATCAGCAGTTCCATGGCTTCCACCGGCGACAAGGGGTTCAATACCTTACGCAACACCCAGACGCGCGCCAGATCTTCCTTGGGAATCAGCAGCTCTTCCTTACGCGTACCGGAGCGCTGAATATCGATGGCCGGGAAGGTGCGCTTATCGACCAGCTTGCGGTCGAGAATGATTTCCATGTTGCCGGTACCCTTGAACTCTTCGAAGATGACGTCGTCCATGCGCGACCCCGTCTCGATGAGAGCGGTGGCGATGATGGTCAGCGAACCGCCTTCTTCGATATTGCGGGCGGCGCCAAAGAAGCGCTTGGGACGCTGCAACGCGTTGGAATCAACGCCGCCAGAGAGTACCTTGCCGGAGGGCGGGACAATCGTGTTGTAGGCGCGAGCCAGACGGGTAATGGAGTCGAGCAGAATGACCACATCACGTTTGTGTTCGACCAGACGCTTGGCCTTCTCGATGACCATCTCGGCCACCTGAACGTGGCGTGCGGCCGGCTCGTCAAAGGTCGAAGAGATGACCTCGCCCTTGACTGAGCGCTGCATGTCCGTGACTTCTTCCGGGCGCTCGTCGATCAACAGCACAATCAGCACAATTTCCGGATGATTGGTGGTGACTGAATTCGCCAGGTTCTGCAATAGCATGGTCTTGCCGGTGCGCGGGGGCGCCACGATCAAACCGCGCTGCCCCTTGCCGACTGGCGTCAGCAGGTCCATGACGCGGGCGCTGATGTTTTCGCGCACTGTCTCCAACTTGATCCGTTCCTGCGGATATAAAGGCGTCAGGTTGTCGAACAGGATCTTGTTGCGGGCTTCCTCGGGAGACTCAAAGTTGACGGCCTCAATCTTTACCAGCGCGAAATACTTCTCGCCTTCATGCGGAGGCCGCACTTGGCCGCTGATGGTGTCGCCGGTTTTCAGGTCGAACTTGCGGATCTGCGAGGGAGAAACGTAAATGTCATCCGGCCCGGGCAGGTAGTTGTAGTCGGGCGAGCGCAGAAAACCATAGCCATCGGGCAGGATTTCCAGAACGCCCTCGGCAAAAATATGGCCTTCTTTTTCGCTTTGGGCCTGGAGGATCTTGAAGATGAGGTCCTGCTTGCGCAGGCCACTGGCGCCGGGCAGCTCCAGCGTCCGAGCAATTTTTGTCAGCTCGGTGATGTTTTTTTCTTTTAACTCTGAGATTGTCATGTTCACCTACGGGGAATGTGCAGAAGGGCGGGTCGGAGGAACTGCGGGAATGCGCCGAAGGGCGCGGCGCGTTATGCAGCGCGCCGCTGCGCTTCGGAAGCCGTCTCCGGTTCGAGAATTACGTCCTGCCGTTCGGAATCGGCGATAAGGTTTAATACGTCGTTGGTAGTGTCCTGAATCCGCGTGTTGGGTTTATGGAACTTGCGCGTCGCTTTCGAAGCAAGCTGACACAGCGTGTAGCGGTTGCGCAGTGTGTGGACAGCCTCGAATACTAGTTCAGACCGCATCAATTTGTTCTCCTCGTGTCTATGAATGAATGTTTCCGGAGCCCGGCCAGAATGGAACCGCTGCTCCTGGCTATGAAAAAAGTGGGCGGTAAGAGCCACCGCTTGCGACGGCCCGTGACAGGAGCTAAACGTTGGATGCCAGAGTCGCCGATTCGGTTCCTCAATTTCTCGCCTTTTCCACCCGGCCCTTAAAGAAACTGGAAAACCTTCTGAAACAATTACTTACGTAACGCGCCCCACAGTTCAACACAAGGCTCTTGCCGGGATGTGAATTCCTGATTGCCTGACGATGGCGTTCAGTGTGGCCGTTTTCGGGCAGGACGTCTTGGACTGGTACCTAAGGATTGACGCTTACGTAAAAAGAGTAAGGTAGTCGCCCGAGGCCCTTGCGTCAAGCAAAATCTTTGCCCGCGATTGCCGATTTGGGAACCCTCGGCAGCCTTGCCGCTTAGACGCGACACCGCCGCAAAGGTTCGCAATAATTTCATAACCCGTTGGAGGGCAATAAGTTGTTGGTTGTCGAAACCAGTGTGTTGGAAATCCAAATACACCATGCGCTACATCGTAACACCAACAATCTGAATGGCTTACCTCCAATCCGCCATACACCCGCCCAGTCTAGTGTCGGTGTCCTATCGGCCTTTGAGGGGGTAGGGAGGTGCCGATCGTAACCCTGATCCACGCTTTACAATGGTTTTGTGCCCGACGCTTACATTCTCGGCATCGAGAGCTCCTGCGACGAAACCGCCGCTGCGGTGGTGCGCTCGGGTGAGGAACTGGTCTCCAATGTCGTTTATTCCCAGTTCGTCACCCACCGGCCCTACGGTGGGGTCGTACCCGAACTGGCTTCTCGCGAGCATTTGCGGGCCATCGTTCCCGTGGTGCGCCAAGCGCTCGACGATGCCGGACGGTCTTACCAGACGATCGATGCCATCGCGGTTACCAAGGGCCCGGGGCTCGCCGGATCGCTGCTAGTTGGGCTGAGTTACGCCAAGGCGCTCGCCTATGCCGTCGAAAAACCGCTCATCGGAGTCAATCATCTCGAAGGGCACATCCACGCCGTCTTGTTGGAAGAGCGCCAGAAAGGCAACCGTGAGCTGGAATTTCCTGTGCTCGCTTTGGTGGTAAGCGGCGGCCACACTCACCTCTTTCTGGTCGACGGGAAATCGGGCGCCTGGCGTTACCACGATGTGGGACACACCCGCGATGACGCTGCCGGTGAGGCCTTCGACAAAGTTGCAAAGCTGCTCGAACTCGGATATCCGGGAGGCCCGGCCATCGATTTCCTGGCAAAGCATGGCAATCCCCAGGCGGTAAAGTTTCCTTTTGCCCATATCAAGCACCATGACCGCAATCCGCAGAATCGCCACTCCGATGACGAGTCGCGCGTTGACTTTTCCTACAGTGGAATCAAGACGGCGGTTCTGCGCTTCGTGGAGACCCATGACATGCGAGAGGGCATCAGCCGGCGTCGCCAGACGCTGGCGGCGCTGGCAAGTCCGTCGCGCGAAGATTACCTTGCCGCCTGCGACCAGTCCACGCTGGATCTGGTGGCGTCCTTCCAGCACGCGATGGTAAACGACTTGGTCAGCAAGACGCTGCTGGCTGCGCGCGAACAGGATGTGGCCACGTTGCTGGTGACGGGCGGTGTCGCCGCCAACAGCGAGTTGCGCGCGTCGTTCGAACAGCGTGCCTCCGAAGAACGCTTAGCGGTGTGCTTCCCGTCGCGAAAACTTTCCACTGACAACGCGGCCATGATTGCAGCCGCTGCCTATCCACGATTTCTAGCGGGTGAGTCCGCTGCCCCAGAATTGTCCGCCGACGCGGCCCTGCGCCTGCGGTAGTCGACTATAGCAATTCCAGTTTGTAGCCCGTGTAATTCGGTACGCCAATGCTCGAACCGCTTTGGGCACACCTCTTCACTCTCACGCACAACTAAGGCTGATCGAGCCTCGCACCTATTCGTCTTGGGGAGGAATTTTCGACTCGATATCCATGTCGCGGAGTTCACTCGATTCGAAGACCTCGCGGCATTCCATACACTCGACGTATTCCGCGTCTTCATCACGAGAGACAACCTGGACACGGGGATGCCGACACGGCTGGTCCATGGATTTGCTCGGCTGGAAATTTGGAGTTCTGTCGCCCGGCTGGCTAAGGTTCATGACTTTCGCCCTGACTGCAAGGGCATTGGTGCAATTTCCCGGTATTTTAGACCGGAACCAACAGTTGTCAAGTTTTTCCGGAAGACGAAATGTTAAATCTCGGTTGGGGGCGCACCCTCTATCGTCCCTACGGGACTTGGTCCTATTTGCCAATTTACCCAGCGCTGAAGCACTGGGCTACACTCTTTCGCCCTATGCGGGGCTGATTCTTGTGTGCCTCTTTCCACTGCGGCAAATCGATACGAGGTTGCGACCAGTCTGTGAAGGCCCGCACTACCCCAGCCACATCCACTCCAGAAAAGGTAAGAGTCGAGCAAGACCGGCTGGCTCTCTCTTCTGACTACTAGGTGTACTGGTTCGAGTACATCCCGGGCAAGCACACCTAATAATATGCGACCGTTCATATCGGCAATCCTTAAACCGTTCCGTGCCCGTTAGTTACCGATAAATACTGCGAATTGCCCTTCGCTGCCAAGGCTTGCGTGATGTCCTCCGTCCGGGGTAGAATCTAATTGCGACTGAATTGGTCGCATATTCATCTGACTGGGTGGACTGCTGACGATGTTGAAGCTGACCAAGAAGGCGGACTACGGACTGATTGCCATGCGGCATCTGGCCGAGCACGCCGACTTGGGAGCGTGCAGCGCCAAGGACCTGGCCGAGATGTACAGCATGCCGCAGGAAGCGCTGGCCAAGATCCTGCAGCGGTTGACCAAGGCCGGCCTGCTGGTTTCGCAGTACGGCACCAATGGTGGCTACACCCTGGCCCGCAATCCGCGGCAGATCAGCGCGTTTGAGGTGATCCGGGCGATTGACGGACCTTTGTTCATCACCTCGTGCAGCTCGGCAACGGAAGATTGCGAACAGAGTGACCGCTGTACCGTTCGCGGGCCGTTGCGCAAGGTGAGCCGCAGCATCGAAGAAGTTTTGAACCGATTGACGATTTGGGAGATGACCGAGCCGGAGCACGAACCCTCACCGGAACTGGTCACCCTGGGCTGGACGCCAACGAAGATTGAACACGTTTAGGAGATGGCACAAGCAATGAGCACGAATGTGGTCTCAGGCAATCGTAACAACGGTAACAACGACGTGAAACTGCCTATCTACATGGATAACCATGCCACCACGCGCACCGATCCGCGCGTGCTGGAAGAGATGCTGCCGTACTTCACGGAGAAGTTTGGTAATGCCGCCAGCCGCAACCACGAATTCGGCTGGATAGCCGAGCAAGCGGTGGAGCTGGCGCGTGAGCGTATCGCCAAGCTGATTGGTGCGACCTCCAAGGAGATCATCTTCACGTCCGGCGCGACCGAGAGCAACAACCTTGCCATCAAGGGCGTCGCCGAGATGTACAAGGAAAAAGGCAATCACATCATCACCCAGGCCATCGAACACAAGGCGGTGCTCGACACCTGCAAGCGCCTGGAGAAGTACGGTTTTCGCGTCACCTATCTGCCGGTGCAGAAGGATGGCCGCATCGATCTTGACGATCTGAAGCGGGCCATGGACGAAAAGACCATCCTGGTGACGATCATGACCGCCAACAACGAGATTGGCGCCTTGCAGCCAATCCGGGAAATCGGCGCTCTTTGTCACGAACGCGGCGTACTGTTCCACACCGATGCGGTGCAGGCGATTGGCAAGGTTCCTTTCAACGTTATCCAGGACAACGTGGACCTGGCGTCGCTCACGGCGCACAAGTTATACGGCCCCAAGGGCGTTGGCGCTTTGTACGTCCGCCGCAAGAATCCGCGCGTGCAACTGGTGGCGCAGATTGATGGTGGCGGGCACGAGCGCGGCATGCGCTCGGGCACGCTGAACGTTCCGGGAATCGTAGGCTTTGGCAAGGCCTGCGCGCTCGCGAGCGAAGGCATGGCCGAAGAAGCGGTAAAGCTCGCCGCTTTGCGCGATCGCTTGAAGGACGCCATCATGAGCCAACTCGACGAGGTTTACATCAACGGTTCGGTGGAGCACCGGCTGCCCGGCAACTTGAATATCAGTTTTGCCTACGTGGAAGGCGAGTCGCTGCTGATGGGCATTAACGATATTGCGGTTTCGAGCGGTTCGGCGTGCACCTCGGCGACGCTGGAGCCATCGTATGTATTGAAGGCACTGGGCGCTGGCGATGACCTGGCGCACAGTTCCATCCGGTTTGGCCTTGGACGCTTTAACACGCAGGCCGAAGTCGATTATGTGGTCGAGCGCGTGGTCGATACGGTGAAGCGTTTGCGTGAATTGTCGCCGTTGTACGAGATGGCGAAAGAGGGAATTGATCTGACTAAAGTGCATTGGGCGGCCGAGCCGACGCATTAACCCGGGTAGAGCGGCGCTTCAGCGCCGCGTTGCGGGTCGAATTTGTTTTGAAAGGGCGCACCTTTAGGTGCGCCGTGAAAGTTATTTGTTCATCCCGAGCCGGCTTTAGCCGGCGGCAGGTTTTGTTGACAGAGATTTTTCGAGTTTAGGAGATAACGCATGGCTTACAGCAACAAAGTTTTGGACCACTACTCGAACCCGCGCAACGTGGGTTCGCTCGACAAGAACAGCACCGAGGTGGGCACCGGTTTGGTGGGCGCACCCGAATGCGGCGACGTCATGAAGCTGCAGATCAAGGTGAATCCTGCGACCAACATCATCGAGGACGCCAAGTTCAAAACGTTCGGGTGCGGCTCGGCGATTGCATCGTCTTCCTTGGCCACCGAGTGGGTGAAGGGCAAGACCGTGGACGAAGCCCTCACGATCCGGAACACCGACATCGTGAAGGAGTTGTCGCTGCCTCCGGTGAAGATCCACTGCTCGGTGCTGGCGGAGGATGCGATTCGCGCCGCTATTGGCGACTGGAAAAAGAAGAATGGGCAGCGCAGCCAAGCCCAGCCCATGCCGGTCGAACAGCGGGCGTAAACTGTTTTTGAGGGCCGGTGTGCCGCATCTCTCGATCAGGCCCATCGGAACACAACCATGAGCACGGTCAACATTGAAAATCCGGCCCAGGCGCCCGCCTCCGCTGCCAAAGGCATTCAGGTGACGGACAAGGCGCTGGCCCGCATTCGCTTGGCGATGGCAAAGGAAAATATCTCGCCGACCGAGGGCGGACTGCGTCTGGGCGTGCAGGGTGGTGGTTGTTCGGGACTGAGTTATAACATCCGTTTCGACACGCAGCCGCGCGAACGCGATCGCGTCTTTCAGTTCGAAGATGTTCGCGTCTTTGTCGATCCGAAGTCGTTCATTTACCTGCATGGCATGGTTCTCGATTACGAAGAGACCCTGATGCACCAGGGCTTCGCCTTTCAGAACCCGAATGCGAAGAAGTCTTGCGGCTGCGGTACGTCGTTTTCCTAAGAAGCGGTAACGGCGCCCGAATGCGACCGGCTAAACAATAGGGATTCCGCGATTGTGGAATTCCGGGGTGATTGGTTCGCCTATTACGCTGCGATTGATTTGTCTCGCGCGCTGGAGAAAGTAAGGATTAGATGGCCCTGACTGACCACAAGAAAACTGAGCAACTGGACAGCGGCATCTTAGTTGTGAACCAAAGCAAGCCGACTAAAGTGAATTGTTGGTCTTGCGGGGCCATGCGCGCTGCTCATTTTTGTCAGGAGTGCGGCAAAGTGCAGCCGCCCACCCCGGTGGACTATTTCACGTTCTTCGGGCTGCCCTTCAGACTGAACCTGGAGCCGGAAAAACTCGAGGGCGAGTTCTACGCTTTGAGCCGGCACTTGCATCCCGACATCAATGCCATCAACAGCGATCGCGAACAGCAGTGGAGCCTGGAAAAGAGTTCCCAGCTTAATGACGCGTACCGCACCCTGAAGGATCCCATCACCCGCACCGAGTACCTGCTGCGATTGCAGGGCGTGCAATTGGAAGAACAATCCAAAACCGCGACCGAAGAGGCGCGCCGCACCGGCAAGCTTAAAAAGCAGGTGGTCCCTCCCGATCTGCTGGAGCAGGTTTTTGAACTGAATATGCAGCTCGAAGAGATGCGGATGAACAAGAAAATGGGAGAGCCTGACCGCACCCTCGAGCGTGAGCTACAGGACTCCAAAAAGCAGTTGCAAGACAGGTACAACGGCCTCGTGGAAGAACTGCACGCAGCCTGGAACGAGTGGGATACGTTGATCGATCGCGCCGAACAGGGCGGGAGCGTTCTGGAGGAAGATCGCATCGCGGTGCGCGACAAGATGGTGGATGTGCTGAATCGCCGCAGCTACCTGCGCAACCTGCTACGCGACATCGACGAGGTGCTGGAAAGCTGAAGAGGGCCGCTGTTCGCTATTCGCCTTTCGCTAAGAGGTTCGGTTTGGCGAAGAGCGAAGAGCGAAGAGCGCCACGCTAATGCGTAACCTGTCTGAAAACACAAATGGCTAACGAACGCATCGTCGGAATCGATCTGGGCACCACCAACTCGCTGGTGGCGTACATGGAAGACAACCGTCCAGTCGTGATACCGGGCGAGGACGGACTGAACTTGGTGCCTTCGGTCGTCGCGCTGGACGAGAACGGCCAGATCGTTGTGGGCAGCGCCGCGCGCAAGTATCTGATCGAGACGCCGGAGCGCGCGGTGTACAGCGTCAAGCGCCTCATGGGCCGCGGAGTCGAGGATGTGCAGGACGAGTTGAAGCTCTTCCCATTCCGGCTGGCTGACGATCTCGCTGCCGGCGAGGTGCTGCGTATCAAGCTTGGCGACAAGACCTTCACCCCGCCCGAGATTTCAGCTTTCATCCTGCGCCAACTGAAACGCAATGCCGAGCGCTACTTCGCAGCGCCGGTCACCAAGGCTGTCATCACGGTGCCCGCGTACTTCAACGATGCGCAACGCCAGGCCACCAAGGACGCGGGCCGCATCGCGGGACTCGAAGTATTGCGCCTGGTGAATGAACCCACGGCGGCATCCTTGGCTTACGGTCTGGACAAGAAGAACGCCGAAACCGTTGCGGTTTACGATCTGGGCGGCGGCACTTTTGACATTTCGATTCTCAAGTTGCACGAGGGCATCTTCGAAGTGATCGCCACCAATGGCGACACCCACCTCGGGGGCGATGACATCGACAACCTGCTGATCACGATCGCGCTACACGACATCCAGGGCGACCTGGCGGTCGATGTCCGTCGCAACGCCGAGATCGTGCAAGCAATTCGCAAGGCAGTGATCGATGCAAAAATTGCGTTGTCGTCAGACGAGAAGACGGCGCTGGACGTCGCACTTCCCGGCGGCAAGCGGTACCAGCGGGAGATTACGCGCGCGCAATTTGAACAGCTGATCCAGCCGGTTATCGATCGCACGGTTGGACCGGTTCGGCAGGCGATGAAAGATGCCGGGCTGACGGCAAAGGAGATTAACGAAGCCGTGCTGGTAGGCGGCTCGACGCGGATCCCACGGGTCCGGCAACTCGTCGAAGAGTTGTTTCAACGCACCCCGCACAGTGGATTGAATCCTGATGAAGTGGTTGCGCTGGGCGCCGCCATCCAAGCTCACATCCTGGCGGGTGGCTCGGAAGCGACCAAGGAAATGCTGCTGCTCGATGTGACGCCGCTGTCGCTCGGCATCGAATCTCTGGGCGGAGGCGTGGTCAAGATCATTCATCGCAACTCGACGATTCCGGCTTCGGCGACCGAGCACTTCACCACCGGCGTGGAAGGCCAGACCAACGTTGCCGTCCACGTTCTGCAAGGCGAGCGCGAACTGGCGAGCGATTGCCGCTCCTTGGCGCGCTTTGACCTGAAAGGCATTCCGCCCATGCCGGCGGGACTGCCGCGCATTGAAGTGAAATTCTTGATCGACGCCAACGGGATTCTGCATGTCTCGGCGCGCGAGCTGCGCAGCGGTAAGGAAGCTGAGATTCAGGTGCAGCCCAGCTACGGCCTCACCGACGAACAAGTCGAGAACATGATCCTGGAGTCGTTCGATAATGCGGAAGAAGACTTCCGCCGGCGCCAGGTGATCGAAGCGCGCAACGAAGCTGAGACGATGCTCGCAGCCTTGGAGAAGGGCCGCAAGAATCCTGCATGGGAGCAATTGTCATCGCAGGAGCGCAGGAACATTGAGAAGTTCGAGACAGCGCTGCGCGCTGTGATGGAGGCCGACGATTACCAGGCCATTCGAACCGCGATCGATGCCCTGAATCAAGGCACCATGCATCTGGCCGAGCTGATGATGGAATCCGCGGTGGGCACGGCGTTGAAGGGACAAAACATAGATACCGCCGATGTTGGCGAAGGACCCGAGTCCCCGCATCCCATCGCGCAAGCTGAGATTGAACGCTAGCAGCGAGCTTGAGGAATTATGGCAGACGAAAAAACACAAGGCGGCGCAACCGCAACAGTGGAAGCCCCCGGACCGAATACGGTTCGAGTCACCTTCCTTCCCGAGAACAAGACCTTTGAGTTTGAACACGGCAAGCTCCCCTACCAGGACCACGGCAAGCCGGAGTCGATCCTCGATGTGGCAATGAATTTCGGGCTGCACCTGGAGCACGCCTGCGGCGGAAACTGCGCCTGCACGACCTGCCACGTCGTGGTGAAAAAGGGCAAGGAGCTGCTCAACGAGATGGACGATGACGAGGCTGATCGTCTTGACATGGCCGCCGACCTGCAGCTCAACTCGCGCCTGGGATGTCAGACCGTGATAGAAAAGCCAGGCGAGGTGGTCGTCGAGATTCCGTCCTGGAACCGCAACTATGTTTCGGAAGCGGCGACTCACCACGATTGATCGCCGACAATCTTCATATTCGAGGGAACCTATGGCTGCTGAACTGAGATGGGATGACGCGGAAGACATCGGTCTGACATTGTCCGACAAGTTCCCCGACGTGAATCCGCTGGAACTCCGCTTTACCGATCTTCATCGCTACGTCACCGAGTTGCCGGCCTTCGTGGACGACCCGAAGATGTCCAACGAGGGCAAACTCGAAGCCATCCAGATGGCCTGGTTCGAGGAATACCAGGACAAAACTCGATAATCTATTATTGGGGCCCGCAAACTTTCTTCTCCCCGAGATCGCGTAAAATCGTCGCCATGCCCACAGAGCAAGAAGCTGCCTCGCTCGCCGTACTGAAACGCGTGCCCATTTTCTCCAACTTGTCGGAGCAGGAATTCGCCTTCCTGACCGCGCACCTTTTGCAGCGCAAATACTCTGCCGGCGAGCGGTTCTTCGGCGAAGGCGACCCTTGTGCCGGCCTGTACGTGGTTCAGGCGGGGAATGTGCGCATCTTTAAGAGTTCGGCCGGTGGACGTGAGCAAGTGCTTTCGATCGACGGTCCCGGCAGCTCGATTGCCGAACTGCCGGTCTTCGACGGCGGAAACTATCCAGCCTCCGCCCAGGCGGTCAGCGATAGCACGCTGCTGTTTTTCAGCCGTCAGGATTTCCAGGCCCTCTGCTTGCAGCATCCGCAGGTCGCGTTGAAGGTCCTGCGGGTGATTGGGGGCCACCTGCGCCGGTTAGTGGGCATCATCGAAGAACTTTCGTTCACCACGGTCCGCCACCGGCTGATCGCGCTGCTGGTGCGATTGGGCAAGGCGGAAGGCACGCGCAACGGCGATGCCATCACGCTAACGCTGCCGGCGAACAACAGCGAACTGGCGGCGCAAATCGGCACCGTGCGCGAGCTGGTGTCGCGCAATCTCAGCCGTCTGCAGTCGGAAGGCCTGATTCAGGTGGACAACCGCAAGCTGGAGATTCCTTCGCTGAAGCGCCTGGAAGCGGAACTGCAGGCTTCTGGCGGTTGAATCCACTCGCTTCGCTTCACAGCACGTGCATAATTTTTCGCTCCCGTGACAGAAGTCATAGCTGCTGCGTGGCAGGGCTACTAGTCTGCATATGAAGGCAGAAAGGGGCGCGATGCTCCACTACCCGCAGGAGGAAATACAAATGACACTAACAGTGACTAAAACCGTGGGCGAGATTGCCGCCGAGACGCCCAGTGCAACGCGCGAATTCGAAAAGCTTGGAATCGACTACTGCTGTGGCGGAAGCCGCACCCTGGGTGAGGCCTGCGCCGAGGCCAACATCTCGGTTGACGAGGCCCTGGCACGCCTGGAGAAAAGCCTGGCATCCACTCAGACCGAAGCCAGCCAGGAGTGGCAAAAGCAGCTACTGGCCGACCTGATTGCCCATATCAAGATCACCCATCACGTGTTTGTGCGCGAAGAAAGCTCGCGCATCGAAGCGCTCGCCGCCAAGGTGGTTGGCGTACATGGCAAGAACCATCCGGAGCTCCTCCAGGTACAGCAAGTCTTCTCCGCTCTGGCGGCGGAACTGAGCGTTCACCTGATGAAGGAAGAACAAGTCCTCTTTCCCTACATGGTACGCATGGAAGAAAGCGCCCTGGCAGGCGAACCCGCGCCCCCGGCGACGTTCGGCACGGTGGTGAACCCCGTGCGCATGATGATGCAGGAGCACGACGGCGCAGGCGATGCGCTGCGTTCGCTGCGCGCGATCACCAACGATTACAGGGTCCCGGAAGATGCGTGCATCAGCTATCGCACGCTGTATCAGGCGCTGCAGGGCTTTGAAGCCGACCTGCACCAGCACATTCATCTGGAAAACAACATCCTTTTCCCGCGCGCCGTCGCCATGGAAGCCAAGCGATAACCGGCGGCCTGCGCTTTCTAATGCGGCGGCGGCTGCGGTGGCGGAGCCGTCGTTCCGGTTTCGCCGCCCGGCGGATGATCGGCTGTCACCGGTTGCGCCTCGGCCCTCTGTGGAGGCAGTGGGTAGTATCCATGCTTGGCGAAAACCTCCAGCCCCGGGCGCCTCACCCGCACTTCGATTTCGCGGTAGTTGCTGGAGGGTTGTTGCGGAGTGTTATAGCCCAGCGTGTACTGGTTGCGAGCCTCCAGGGTGATGCGCTGATAGGCGCTTTCGATGGACTCCTTGGAGAACTCGTTCAGCACGTCGCCACCGGTGGCGTTGGTGTATCGCGGGAGGATGTTGCTGTATCCGAAGCCCGGAATTCGCGCCTTTTCGATCTTGTTGTAGAGCGGCATTGCGGCTGAGTCCACGCCGATGGCATAGACTGCAATTTCATCCGTGAGCAGCACCTTCAACACCTGGGCATAGCTGGCACGGCTACCCAGCTCCTGACCGTCGCTGATGACAAAAATGATCTTGCGGTTCTGGCGGGGGCGGTGGGCCAGGTTCTGAGCTGCTGCCAGGATCGCATCGTTTAGCACATGCGACTCTTTTTCGGGAGTGTACACCATCTTATCGCCCGGCATGGGCTTGCTATTGGTCACCGGACCTGAGCCAAAAGGTCCGCCCACCAGCGGTGCGCTGGGTTCTTCGCCGCGCTCATCCTTAATCCGCTGCAGAGCAATCTCCATGCGCGTCGCGTTGCCGAAATCCGAGCGTTGGTTGACCGTATTGCCATACGTGAATACGGACACCTCGTCGAAGGGGCCAAACGATCCGCCCAGGGCGGCGAATGTCTGGTTCACCTTCTTCAGCGTCAGGTCCGACATGCCCTGGTCAATGATCAGCGCGGCGGAAAGCGGGAACGGATCGCTGGTAAAGAGCTTGATCTGCTGCTTGGCGCCGTCTTCGTAAATGCTGAAGTCGCTCTGCAGCAGTCCATCCACCAACTTGCCTTCGTTATCCTTCACCGTGACCGGAACGGTGACGAAACTGACCGTGCGCTGGTATCGGAACAACTCATCGCGACCGCTCTCCCCGGTGTTGGAAGCGCTGCCGGCAGGCACCGTCTTGACTCCCTCCGAGCCCGGAGGCGGAGCCTGCGGGTTAGTCGGCTCTGGAGGCTGCTGGCCGCCGCTGCGAGTATTTGACGGCGCTTCGGGGTTTCCACTCGAAGACGAACCCTGGTCGTCAGGTGTCGCCTGCGGTGGCAGGTTGACGCTGGGAGCGGGCGCATTATTCTGCGGCGTGGGAGCGTCGGGCAATTTCTGCTGTTGCGAGACTGCGTAGCTTGCAGCGAAACTCAGGGCCGCCACAAGCATGACGGATTGGATCCACGGGCTCAAGCGGCGATTGAACATGTATCTCTGTCGTCTCCCAAATTGCCGGAACTCTGGACAGTATAACCGCACCGGGACGCCTCAGCAGCACTCATCGCTGCGGAATCATCTGGCGGTGCACTACAATGGATGCATCCAACAGGAAAGAGAAGCTATGTTGTTCCACCGATTTCGCCAGTTCGCCACCGCCCTAGGCCTCATCCTGGCCGCCAGCCTGGGCATCGCGGCCCAGTCGCAGAATCCACCGTCGCAGCCGCCAGCCCAAGAGCAGCAGTCCCAAGCCCCGGCCCAAGACGATAACCTGCAGACCTTCACGGCGCAGGTGAACGTCGTCAACTTGTTCTTCAACGTGAAGGACAAACACGGCATGTTGATTCCCAACCTCGCCAAGACGGATTTCGAGGTTTTCGAGGACGGGAAGCCGCAAACCGTCAAGTACTTTTCCGCGGAATCGAACCAGCCTTTGACCCTGGGCATCATGATTGACACCAGCGCCAGCCAGACCCGGGTATTGGACATTGAACAGACCTCCTGCGCCGAGTTTTTGCGCAGCGTTTTGCGCCCCAAGGACTTGGCTTTCGTCATCAACTTCGATGTGGATGTGGATCTCGATCAGGATTTCACCAACAACGTGCACGACCTGACGCGCGCGCTGAACAAGGTACAGATCAATGCCGGCATGGGCGGCGGCCCGCCGGGATTGGGCGGTGGTCCGATCCCAACCACCCCGCGGGGCACGCTGCTGTATGACGCCATCTACCTGGGCGCCAACGACAAGTTGAAAAACGAAGTCGGGCGCAAGGCCATGATCATCTTTACCGATGGCGAGGACCAGGGCAGCCGCCTGCGCATTCAGGACGCCATCGAAGCCGCGCAGAAGGCCGACACCATTTGCTACGTGATCCTGATTGCCGATCGCGGATTTTACGGTGGCTTCGGTTACAGCGGCGACTACGACATGAAGAAGCTGGCCGAACAAACCGGCGGCCGCGTCATCGAGGTCGGCAACAAGCAGGAGAAGTTGCGCCAGGCCTTCGACCAGATTCAGAACGAATTGCGCAGCCAGTACAACATTGGCTACACGCCCACCAATAGCAGGCTTGACGGCAGCTATCGCAAGATCCAGCTCCGCGCCAAAGGCGGAGAGTATAAGGTGCAGGCCCGCCAGGGTTACTACGCCATGGCCAAGGACTGAAAAGCAGGGGCTGGGGATCACAGCGCTTAGTGTTTAGGAGCCGCGCAGCGGCGACATTTGTGTTGGCCGCGGGCGTAAGCCCGCGGCCCAGGGGAAGAACAATGGAGCCGCGTAGCGGAGACACTGCTACGCCACAGCTCCTTTAGTTCAACATCGAAGGTGTAATCCCACCGCCTTTTAGGCGGTGAGCGTTTAGAGAGTGTGTCGCGACCCGCATTGGTTTGCCACGGTGGGACGAAGCACAAAAGAACCAGCCCCGAATGGGGCAAAAGAGCTTAGCCCAGCGCTTTAGCGCTGGGTAAAGTGGGAATTGATAGCGAGTCCCGGAGGGACGGCAGAAGTTCCGCGATCAAGGCGTGCGTTTTATTCGGAGGGCGGTGAAACATTCCCGATCACGGTCGTGCTCGACTCCTCCAGCCTCTGCCGAATGTAACTCCAGTCGGGAATGAACTGTTCCCTCGCTTCACGGGCCGCCTGCTCCTCCTTGCGCTCCACAAAGCTGGCCCGCCACCACAGCAAAATCGAAATCAGCAGCAGGAATACAGGCAGGTAATAACCGGGGAAGCCGACATAGGCGCTGAAGGCGGCCAGGCACATCACCAGCCAGGAGCCGAGATAATTCTTGTAGCGTTTCTCCGACTTGCGTTTCAGTTCCTCGATCTGGTTCCACTCCCACAACTGCGCCTTGGCCACTTCCATGGCCAGCCTCTCTGCGTCCGCAGGGCTGAGCAGGATGGGGGCTGTCAGGTACTCACCTGACCTCGACAGTAACAGCGCGGTCTGGTCCAGGCAGAGATCGAGCCCGCGAACTTCGGTGCGTATTACGCTGCCTCTCTCGGACATGGGTTCCTCGTGGTCGGGATGGTCACTAACCGGATCGTCTCATGAATGTGTCATCCCGAGGGAACGCCGCGAGTGTTCTTAACCGCGCCCGCATTTGGCGCGATCGCGCCGCGAGTCGAGGGACCTGCTTTTCGTTTTTTTCGCTATGCCATCCATCTCGAGCCATAGCACGAGCACATCACCAACGCTTTACAGGTCCTTCTTTCCCACCACCGCAATCCCCAACTCCTTCAACTGCCGCTCGCTTACCGGCGTGGGCGCGTCCACCATCAGGTCAACCGCTTTTGCCGTCTTGGGGAAGGGAATCACCTCGCGCAGGCTTTCGGCGCCTGCCAGGATCATCACGATGCGATCCAGCCCGAGCGCAATGCCGCCGTGCGGCGGCGTGCCGTATTGCAGCGCCTCCAGGAAGAAGCCGAAGCGCGTCTGCTGCTCCTCGGGTGACATGCCCAGCGCCTTGAAGATCTTTGCCTGAATGTCCTGGCGGTGAATACGAATCGAGCCGGAGCCCAGTTCGGTTCCGTTCAGCACTACGTCGTAGGCGAGCGCCCGCACCGCGCCGGGATCGCTCTCCAGTTTGTCCATGTCCTGCTCGTGCGGAGACGTGAAGGGATGGTGCGCCGCGTTCCAGCGCTGCTCGGTTTCATCCCACTCGAACATCGGGAAATCCGTCACCCACAGAAGTTTGTAATCGTCACTGGTTCCTTTCCTCTCGAACAGCCGGTGCCGGTCAGCGAACTTCTGCGCCAGCGCGAGCCGTACTTGTCCCGCGCCTTCAAATATCTGCCTCTCGCGCATGGAAAGCCGGGAAAAGCCGCTGGGGACATTGCCGGCAGCTCCGCTTCCGCTGCGATAGGATCCCCCAACCTCGCCGCCAGTTGGCGGCTTCTGGCCCTCGTTTCCGTCGCCGAAGCTGACGATCCCCGCCGCCACAATGACGAGGTAGTCCTCGGTTCCAGCGCCGCTAAGTTCGCGGACCTTTGGGATTGCCTGCGGGAAGGACTTTTCAAGGCGTCGGGTGTCATCAAGGACTTTGATGTTCTGCTGGGCTAGCCTTGCGGGATAGAGTAGCCTCAGTTCGTCGCGCTCTTTGCGCGAAAGCTCCCCGACCCTTGGAATCACAATCGCGAGCACGGGAAGCTCGGCATCAACGTGAAGCGACTCGAGATTTTCTCGTGCAAACGCCTCGCGCACATCGCTCATGGCCGGAAACCGCAGGTCGGGCTTGTCAATGCCGTAGAGCCGGATCGCCTGGTCGTAGCTCATCTGCGGGAACGGCGTCTGCAACTCCACGCCAATGGTCGAGAACGCCGCCTTCAAGAAACCTTCAACCACGCGGAAGACCGTCTCCGGCCGCGGAAAGCTGATCTCCAGATCGATCTGGGTAAACTCCGGCTGGCGGTCGGCGCGCAGGTCTTCGTCGCGAAAGCAGCGCACGATCTGAAAGTATTTGTCGAAGCCCGAGATCATGAGGATCTGTTTGAAAAGCTGCGGCGATTGCGGCAACGCGTAAAATTCGCCGGGGTAAACCCGGCTGGGCACCAGGTAGTCGCGCGCGCCTTCCGGCGTGGAGCGCGTCATGAACGGCGTCTCGATCTCGTAAAAGCCCTGCGCGTTCAGATGGTCGCGAATGGCGATCGCAACTTTGTGGCGCAGTTCGATGTTGCGATGCAGGTCCGGCCGGCGCAGGTCGATATAGCGATACTTGAGGCGCACCTCTTCGTTGGCCAGAACCGTATCGCCCGGCGAGAACGGCAGCGGCTTGCAGTCGTTCAGAATACGCAACTCGTCGGCAATCACCTCGATCTCGCCGGTCGGGATGTTTTTGTTGACGGTGTTGGGCTCGCGCAGCTTGGCGTGGCCGATGACTGCAACCACAAACTCGGAGCGCACCGCGGTCGCGCGCGCGTGGACCTCGGCGCCGGCATCGGCAGTGATCACAACTTGCGTGATCCCGCTGCGGTCGCGCACGTCGAGAAAGATGAGATTGCCGAGATCGCGCCGCTTGTTCACCCATCCCAGGAGCACAACTTTGGAGCCGGCGTCGGAGGCGCGCAGCTCGCCACACATATGAGTACGTTTCAGGTCACCTAAAAAGTCGAGCATGATTGTCCTTGTCGCCGTAAGTTCGAAGGAACACGCAGCAACTTTTGAGGATATCAGTTTGGGTAGCCGTTGAAACGTCGCGTTAACATCTGAAGCTTTTGAGCAAGTCCGTGTTACTTGCAGGTGACACTAATAGCAGTCGGGGGAGGCTTCGTCGGCAAACGACTACCCGCCCATCCGATGGCACCGGTCGCGACGAGCAGACCAACCCAAAAAATCGTGGCGCTCCAACCCATGCTATGAAGTAGTTTTGAAGGAGCATCGGATGAGTACTTCAGCGGATTCTTCCGGAAAGTCTCCCATCCAGGAACGTTTTGGTCACAGACTTTTTCCTCGAACAGACGAAGATAACTACCGACCAAGCCAAATTGCCCGAGAATGGCAATTGAACGTAGTCCCCCTAATATGGGGAAGGCTACGGGAATGTACCAACACCATGCTGCAGACGTACTGTTAGTTGCCAGCCAGCCCAAACTGCACCCGCAGCAATTGCAGCGTAACGCTCGATGGACCGTGATTCCGTAAGGTCGAGCTCAATCTCTCGCCTCAGCCCTTCGTACTGACTCTTGTAAAAATCAGGCCCCAGATCCGGAGACTTCTTCAAGTCGTCCATTCACCACCTCGATATTAGTCGTGATCATCCCGACCCAAATGCGCCGCCAATTCCGCTCTTGGCACCTGCACCTGCTCACCGCTCGCCAAATTTTTCACCGCGAACTGCTCTGTCGCGACTTCATTCTCGCCGACAATCACGATGAATCGCGCACCCGCTTTTTCGGCGCTTTCGAATGACTTCTTCAGCCGGAACGTCTCATCGCCGATGTCGGCGCTGATGCCAGCGCGGCGCAGCTCTCGCGCCAGCTTGAGCGCATGTCGGTTCATCCCCGCACCCAGAGGAGCGATGTACGCCTGCACCTTCTCAGTTGCGGTTTCGCCCTGCGACTGCAATGCGAGAATCAGCCGGTCTTCCCCGATGGCGAAGCCGATGCCCGGCGCCTTCGGTCCTTCCAGCGACTCGGAAAGTCCATCGTAGCGGCCGCCGCCCAGCACCGCGCTTTGCGCGCCCACTCCGCCGTGGGTGAACTCGAACGTGGTGCGCGTGTAGTAGTCCAGCCCGCGCACCATGCGCTCGTTGATCGTGTACGGAATGCCGACGGCATCCAGCATCGAGCGCACCGCCGCAAAGTGTGCGCGGCAAGGCTCGTCGAGATACTGGCTGATCTTGGGCAGCTTCTCGATGATGGGCTGGTCCGCCGGCACTTTGCAGTCCAGTACGCGTAGCGGATTGGTCTGCGCCCGGCGCTGGCAGTCGGCACACATCAGGTGCACGACGGGCTGCAACGCTTCGCGCAGCGCCTGGTTGTAGCGCGCGCGGTCTTCGGCACATCCCACCGAATTCAACTGCAACTGCCAGTCGCGTAATCCGACTTCGTCGAGCAGCGTGGCCAGCATCTCCAGCAATTCCGCATCGCGCAACGGCGACTCGCTGCCCGCGCTTGGCGGCCCGATGATCTCCGCGTCGATCTGGTAGAACTGGCGATAACGTCCCTTTTGCGGACGCTCGCGTCTGAATTGCGGTCCAATACAATACAGCTTCTGCAGCGTTCCCTTGTCGCCCAGCCGATGCTCGATGTAGGCGCGCACCACGCCCGCGGTGGCCTCCGGGCGCAAGGTCAGCGACTGCGCCTTCTCGCTCTGTGCGCGGGCCTTGTCCTCCCAGGTGAACATTTCTTTGGAAACGATGTCGGTCTCTTCGCCGACGCTGCGCGAGAAAAGCTGCGTGTCCTCGAAGATCGGAGTGCGGATCTCGTGATAGTTATAGCGCGCGAAGACGTCGCGCACCTGCGCCTCCACCCGGTTCCACAGGTCGGTATCGGGCGGGAGAAGGTCGCGGGTTCCACGCACTGCCTTAATCATGAGAATCAGTTGCCAGTAGCCAGTTGTCAGTTGCCAGTTGTTCGGAGCCGGTAGGAGCACTAACCCCTAGTCCCTAGAGCTGGTTTCATAAATACCTAAGCGTGATGAGTAAGCAGGCGAAGTGGAACAGGCCGCGATAGACCGTCAGGATGCGGTCTTGGCGCACCAGAAGGCGGCGAAAGTTTTGCAGCCAGGC
>Ga0187876_1000775_pt1 | contig 30879 bp, 33 predicted proteins | sample June2016WEW_17_4_FD_133000 | JGI IMG/M metagenome (GOLD analysis project Ga0187876, IMG submission 133000) | Peatland microbial communities from SPRUCE experiment site at the Marcell Experimental Forest, Minnesota, USA - June2016WEW_17_40 | ecosystem: Environmental > Terrestrial > Soil >...
CCCAGGAGCTTCAGACCAGCGGATTACTCCGCTCGCCTGTCCCGGTAGGGCACCAGCAGGGGTATGCTGGGTTATGGCCTCCTTTCGAGTCATAACACTCAAGAACGCGACCTCGTGTCGCACGTTGTAATACTAGAGCCGTGATGTTCCAGACACACGCCGTCACAGACTGAGCGCGGATGGTACCGCATCACGCTGGCCCCGCACAAGTATCTTCCCAGACAGGTGTGTTGGCATGGCTCATACACCGCTACCTTAAGGATATGCAAACAGTGCAAGCGGCTGGCGCTTGCACCTGAATAGAATGGTGCGTTACCACTACCACAAAGATACAGCCCACGAAACGCCGCGGCCTCGACACGGCGCCACGGATTGTCTGACTGGAGATAGGAATGCCTGCGTATCCGATTGAGGTGCTCAACTTCGGCGACTCGGGATTCACCGTTCACGAATCTGTCATTCGAACGCTAAATAGTCTGCAGGAAGACTTCCTCTTCAGCTTGCCGTCAGACCACAACCGCACTTGGGCATCGCATCTGGTGCGTCAGCATTACGAGACCAACTTCGTCTGGGACGCGCTCGAGAGGTATCGAAGCGAATGCAAAGGGTTCCACCCCTATGTCATCGCCATAGTGCATGGGCCATTGGCGTCCAACGAGTTGGGCAACCTATTCGGCTCAAGGAATTCGAGTAGGGGACTGGCCGTTATTACGACAAACGATTGGAACCAGCTCTTCTCACCGCCGCCATTAGACGTCTACCTTTCGTACTATCTTGTCAGATATCTGGTCTCGTTCATATCACCCAACGCTACATCGCACGTTGATACCAGGAACTGCTACTTTGACAAGAAGATTCACAAGCGGGATATATACCTGTCGATGAAGTCTGGGCAGATCTGCGATGAATGTCGATCGGCTATCGAAGTGTCGATTGACAGCCATATATACGCGTCTCTCTTGAAGTTGATCCAGCATGTTCAGGGCAGGGCGAGCGAGCCGGCCTCGTCACCAAGCCGGAAGCCTCAGGTCTTTATCGGATCCTCCGATGAGCACAGAGCTATTGCAGAGATTTTGCATATGAACCTCGACACTGACGTGGATTGTCACCCATGGTACGGCGGGGAATTTATCCTTTCCTCCACTAACTTGGAGAATCTGGATAAGCTTTCCTCTGCCTACGACTATGCAATACTCGTGGTGGATCCAGACGATATCACTACGAAAAGAGGTAACTCGTTCCACACGCCGAGGGATAACGTCGTATTCGAACTCGGCCTCTTCATGGGGCGACTGGGAAGAAAGAGCACGTTCATAGTCTATTGCAAGGACAATCCTCCCAGTCTTCCGTCTGATCTGTTGGGCGTGGCAGGCGCTTCTTACCGTCGCCGAGCCGACAACAACCTCGAGCTCGCTCTACAGCCGGTTTGCACGCGGCTCAAGAAGGCGATGCGGATTCTTCGCTAGAGGCCGGTGGTTGAGTGACTGGAACGAAGGGGTACCACGTGCCACAGTCAGCAGCGTGGGCACCAAGGCCAGTGTCCCTGGATGTTTGGATGCACTCTTTCTGAAAGGATCCATTCAATGCTCGCGCATCACCGGCTGGTCGGCGACATGTACAGCGCTGCCGAATACTCGTCGTGGAGCTTCGACCACGAGGTGATCCGGCTCGAGCAGCGATCCCCGGTGGAGTACGCGATCACCCGGCGCTACCTTGATCGGTTGATCCAGCCCGAGAGCACCGTCGCCGACGTCGGCGTGGGAGTCGGCCACTACAGCGAGCACCTGGCACGGCGCGGCTGCTGCGTGCACCTGATCGACGTCTCGCAGCGCTTGCTCGACGCTGCAGTCAATCGACTGGAGGCGGCAGGCCTCTCAGACCGGATCCGTGGCGCGCACTGCGCCTCGGCCACGGATCTGCGCATGCTGGCGGACGGTTGCTGCGACGCCGTCTTGCTCCTGGGCCCGCTCTACCACCTCAGCCTGGCGAGCGAACGGGCGCGAGCGATCGCGGAGGCGGCGCGCATTCTGCGGCCCGGGGGTCTGATTTTAGCCGCGGGCATCAACCGCCTTATCTTCATGGGTGACGCACTGCGTAACTCGCCGAACGGCACTGTCTACCCGCTGGCTCGCCTCCAGCGCTTTCTGGACGATGGGTACCTTGACTCGGTCGATGCGCGGCTCACGGCAGCCGCCTACCTGACCACGGCACACGACTTTCAAGCAGAGCTCAACGGCGTGTTCGCACCAGTGCTCTTCACCGGTACCGAATCGTTCGCCAGCAGGCTTCCGGAACAGTTCCTTGCCGCCTCACCTGAGAACCAGGAAATCTGGCTGGATCTGGTAGAGCGCACCGGCACCACCCCGGAGGGTATCGGCGCCGCGGCGCACTTCCTCTACGCCGGGCGGAACGGGCGATAATGCGTGCGCGGATATGGCTATATGAGCCTGTCAAGGCGTCAGCCAGGACTGTGGCGAGCGGCGCACACCAGGGCTCGTAAGCCCCTATGCGGCCAGTTCCACCTCGACACGGGTGGCCTGCGTAGCCACAACCCTAACGTAGGCACTGCACGCAATGCTGACGGCCTGCTCCGGCCGGTCCGCAAGTACCGTCAGGGTGACACCGAGCCGCCCGTTTCCATAACTAACGGCGGCACTATACGCTTGCAGGGCTTCCACGAGCACATCCGCCAGTGCCTCATCCGCATGGTCGCTGGCGCCTTCGATAGTTACCGTCCACTCAAGCATGACACGCCTCCTTCATCGTTTGGGTGGCCATACGAACCCTTGACGGCGCAGGCGCGCCAGACCGTTTCTGATTGCTCGCTGATCGCCGGGAGTACCAGAGAACACGACCTGTTCCTTGCCCTTGTCTGGTGGGGTGAAGCGGATATGGCCACGGGCGGTTCGGTCGATAATGAAGCCCTGCGCCCTTGCCGCATCCTCAATCTCCTGAAGATCCATCGCACTCCTGCCGCAGTGCCGGGCGGCGCCCACATCGTAGAAGACTGTACCACATAGCAGACGCCTCAGGCTCGTGCTGCATCGTGGGTCCGCCGGTGCTGCCAGAAGGTGGGGTACAATTCCACGTAATTGTGCAATGCTGAGGGGGTGCGTCGACATGTCTAGCAATTTGCCCCAACAGGCCCTTGGCGGTGACGGCCCACGCGTCGCGCGCATCGCGCTCGGCTGCATGAGCTTGTCGGGTACCTGGAATCCGAGCGAGGTCGGTCCGGACCAGCGCCAGCGCGCCATCGAGGCGTTTGAGATAGCCTTGGACGCCGGAATTACCCTGTTCGATCACGCCGATATCTACGGCGGCGGAAGCTGCGAAGCGCTGTTCAAGGATTGCCTGGGCGCGGTGCCTGACTCGCGAGACCGCATCGTAATCGCCACGAAAGGCGGTATCCGGCCCGGCTACTATGACCTGAGTGGCCCGTACCTGGTCGCCTGCGTCGAACGATCGCTCACGCGAATGGGGATCGAGTACATCGACCTCTATCAGCTGCATCGGCCGGACCCGTTGACGCACCCCGGCGAAACGGCCGCGGCGCTCAACGACCTCGTGCGGCGTGGACTCATCCGCGCCGTGGGCGTGAGCAACTACTACCCCGAACAGGTCCGGGCGCTGCAGCGCTATCTCGACGTAGCGATTCGCAGCAATCAGATCGAGATCAGCCTCTCGAAGCTCGATCCGCTCTACGAGGGATGGTCCGGGGGCGATGGCACGCTCGACCAGTGCATGGCGCTGGGCATGACGCCGCTGGCCTGGAGCCCGCTGGGCGGTGGCAGCCTGTTTGGCGACCGCCCCCATCCAGCAGGCGCGGAGCGGAAGTCGGCAATCGTCGCCGAGCTCACGCGGCTGGCCGCCCGCTACAACGCCACCCCGGTCCAGCTGGCGCTGGCTTGGCTTCTGGCGCATCCGGCAAGCATCATCCCGCTGGTCGGCAGTGCGAACCCAGCCCACATCCGCGAAGCAGTCGGCGCCGCGGGAATCACGCTGGCACGCGAGGACTGGTACGCGCTCTGGACGGCGGCCTGGGGGCGGAGAGTGCCCTGAGTGCTGTGTAGCGGGCAAGGGGGCTAACGTGGGGGCAGAGAGACTCATCCCCGCCGCCTGCGTCGCCCGGTTCTGCAGCGGAAGCACTCCCAGGCGTCTGCCAATGGTGCTAGTATGAACGGGATGGTACACAATCCAGCCTACTCCTTGCCCTCGCTCGACGACATCAAGGCGGCGCAAGCGCGTCTCCACGATGTGGCATACGCAACTCCGGTGCTGCCCATCAATCCTGCAGAGAGCCGCACGCTCCACCTATTCGCAAAGTGCGAGAACCTGCAGCGTACCGGCTCATTCAAGATACGCGGCGCCTTCAACCGGCTCGCACAGCTGAGTCTCGCGCAACGAGCGCGGGGCGTGGTGGCGTACTCCTCCGGCAACCACGCCCAGGGGGTGGCCTGCGCAGCGGCACTGCTCGGCGTGCCGGCCACGATCGTCATGCCGGAGAACGCGGTGCCCGCCAAGCTGGAGGCCACGCGCCGTTTCGGTGCGGAGGTGATTTTCGCCGGGACCGACTCGGAGACGCGCCGGAAGGCAGCTGAGGAGCTGGCAGCCGAACGCGGCGCTGCCCTGGCACCGCCCTACGATCACCCTGCCATCATCGCCGGTCAGGGCACTATCGGGCTGGAAATACTCGAGCAGCTCCCTAATGTGGACACTATCATCGTGCCGATCGGCGGCGGGGGCTTGATCGCCGGCATTGCGCTCGCCGTCAAGCTCGTCCGGCCAAACGTACGCATTATTGGGGCAGAGCCCGCGGGCGCGGCAGACGCAGGCGCCTCGCTTCGCGCCGGCCGGATAGTCGAGCTGGAGCAGGTGGAGACCATTGCAGACGGGTTGCGGGCGCGTCGCGTCGGCGCGTTGCCGTTTGAGTCGATTCGGGCCAACGTGAGCGATATTGTCTCCATACCCGATAGCGCGATTCTAGAGGCAACCAGGATGCTGTTGACCGAGTACCACCTGGTAGCGGAGCCTTCCGGAGCAGTCGCGGTTGCCGCGGCGCTTGGTAACACAGGTTATGGACGGACGGTTGCCATCATCAGCGGCGGGAACATCGACGCGCAGTTGCTGCAGCGGCTGGTAGCAGCCTAGGGCCTGCTCAGCATTTTGTGCCGGGACATATCTTGTGTACAATCAACCTCGATGGACGTGTGCTTCGAAATCTCCGACCGCTACTATGAGGAGCTTGGCCCGTGGCCGCTCACGATTGGCGTCACGGCGCGCGTGCAGCTCTATGCGTTCCGAGACCACAGCCCTGATCAGCATGGCGGTAGGCTGCTGCTTCCCGATCTGGCGCTGGCGCCACCCGGCACGCCGCAGGGATTGTGGCGCTCTACGCCCCCGGCCACTGCTTTCTGCGGCCTGATCGGCGAGCTGAAAGCACGCCGCGCCGCCGGCCTCGAGCGCCGGGATCGCGTGACCTTTCGCCTGGAGTGCGGCGTACCAATCTGCTTCGTGCTCACGATCCGGCGCTGGGACAATATTGACGTGGCGCCGACCACCGCGCCACCCAAGGTCGAGGCCTGGCGACTGGCGCGCAACCCGCGCATGGGCGACGCCCTGACTGGCCTTCTGGACCTACAGGAACTGGCATTCGAGGTGGGGGACGTCAGCAGCTTCCCGCTCCTGAATGAGTACGCGCCTGACTATCCGGTCGAGGGCTCGGTGAAGCGCATCGAGCGACTGGTCCTCGACCCGCAGTCGCCGGCATTCGGCTCTATCGTAGCAGTCGACTCGTTGCCGAAAGGGTTGCTCTGGCCGCACCGCTACTTCGTCACGCTCGCGGTCTAGGCGTATCGGCCCGGACAGGCGTGGCCCAGGTGTGATTGGCTGTGCTACTGCGTGGTAGGATCATTGCAGCGAAGATGCGGTAAAGGCTGTGCCATTTCCCACGCCCATCTGCATCGCTGGCCGCCGGCCACTAGTCGCTGCGGCGCGTGCCCTACCATTGGAGTGCAACGATGCAAATACCAGCAAGCAAGCAAGAACTGCTCGAGCTGATCCGAGCCGAATGGTCCGCCCTCGACGCGCGCGTCGCCCCGCTCTCCGATGAGCAGCTGGCTGCGCCGCGTCTTGCCGGTAGTTGGTCCATCAAAGACGTACTCGCCCACATTACCTGGTGGCAGCTGCGCATGTTGCGCAGACTGAACAACGAGCAGCTACCTTTTGCGCTTCCGGGCGAGACGCACGAGACGACGATTCAGCGGATTAACGACGAGGTCTACCAGGAGCATAGTGGCCAGTCGCCGGCCGAGATCAAGGCCGGATACTACGCGTCGTTTGAGCACGTAATGGAATCGCTGGCCGGCTACTCCGAGGAGTTTCTGCTCGCCCACCGGGAAGAGATCCAAGGCGACACCTGGGACCACTATGCCGAGCACAACGCGGCGATCCGGCAGGGCCTCTCGCCGGAAGGCAAGTAGCCCAGCCGCATCCTAGAGAATAGGCTGCGTTGCCTGACGAGTCGCTACGACGCTGCCGGCAGGCCAAGTTCCATCGACTCACCACTAGGGATGTGGCAACTCGTATCACTACGGCAAGCTATCTCCGGGAAAGCTCCGGCACGGATGCATGTCGTAGACGAAGACTCCTGCCAGCACACCCGGATCTTCGTCCATCACCTTCCGGATTTGCTCTGTATCGCCGTTGAAGATGCCGATGCCTCGCACGTCACCTCCATCTGTGACCGGACAGACAATCGACAGCACCCCCTCGGCGCGCAGCGCGAAGTTGCGGCGGCCGTGCTCCCAAATGATCTTGTCCGCGCCGGGCATGTCTCGGTTTGGCCCCGCTTTCAGAACCACGACGCAGTAGCTCCGTGTCGTGGTCAACATCTGCCGCATGTATTCATCGGTAATATGGGTCATGACTGAATTCCCCCGTTCATCGCGTTCGCGACAACTCTGCCTATAGTGGCACATACACGCTATCCGGCCAGGCGGCACACCGGCAAGCTTGCATTGCGGCGGGTTTGTCCTTCGCGGAGTATCAAGGATTGAACGGGTGCGGTATACTACTGTGGCGCGGGGCTGTAGCTCAGCTGGGAGAGCATTGCGTTCGCATCGCAGGGGTCAGGGGTTCGAGTCCCCTCAGCTCCACCGCACAGGGGTGTAGCACAATTGGCAGTGCACCGGTCTCCAAAACCGGGGGTTGTAGGTTCGAGTCCTATCGCCCCTGCTCCTCAACATCGCCGCCGGTGTCATCCGGCGGCGATGCCGTTCCCGCCCGGGGAGTAGGTCGTGACGATCCCAGAGGGTCAACCCGCCGGCTTCAGCGTGATGTCGTACAACATCTTCCTCGGCGGTGCGGGGCGCATGGAGCACATCACCGATGTGGTCCGCGCAGTGAACCCCGATCTGCTGGGAATCCAGGAAGCCGATGACGAGGCTGCCGTAGCGCGGCTGGCGGAAGCCGTGGGGATGGACTACGTCTACGGGCGTGCCAATACCATCCACCACGTGGCGTTCCTCAGCAGATTTCCCATCGTGCGGAGCCACAACCACCCTTTTCCCGGCATTATGCGCAAGACGATGCTCGAGGCGCATGTGCTGCTGCCGAATGGATCTGAGTTCGTGCTGTTCGTGGTCCATCTGCATGCGGCTGCAACCATCGGCGGCGAGCGCCGGCGTATGCGGGAAATGATCGCCATCCTCGATAGCATCGGCAGCAGCACCCACGAGCCACACGTCATCTTCGGCGACTACAATGCCCTCGCACCCGGAGACACCGTCGTCTTCCGGCACCTCACCGCACACTACGCAAACCGCATGACGGGTGCGGAGATGGGCACGCGGCGCCGCCCACGCCAGGTGACCATTGGCGGGCTGCTGGACCGCGGCACGCAGCAGGGGCTACTGACGTCCGAGACGCTGCTCCCCCGCCATCTCATCCGCCTGATGCTCGACGCCGGCTACATTGACTGCTACCGCTACCTGCATCCGGACGAGCCGGGACATACCTTTCCCGCGCCCGACCCGGCGGTACGGCTCGATTACATGTTTGCCCCGGCCCCGATGCGTCATCGGTTGCTCGCTTGCGAGGTGATCGATGCGCCCATGGTGCCGCTCGCGTCCGACCACCGCCCGCTGGTGGCGCAGTTTGCGCTGTAGCGTGACGTATCTCGCTTCCACCTGCTTTACGGCTGGCGGGCGGCTTCTGTCCCGATGGCGGCCCGCTGCTGCTCGTCGCCGGCTATCGCTCCTGGTTGTTCGGCATTCACCGCTACACGGGCTCCGGATCGTAGCTCTACCCGTCGCCTAGCTGCACCGGCATCTGCAGATCGTGGGACACTGATCTGGAGCCATGGGAAGCGTGTGAGGATTGCCGGAGCTGACAAATGTCCGATACGAGTTTCAAGTGGCGCTGGGCCCATGTAGATCAGAGTGGCCGGGCGCAGCAATATGTCGACCTCGTCAACCAGTCGCGCATCGACGACGCACCGGCTCACTTCCCGATGGCGCTGGCGTGGCTGAATGCGCAACCGGGTGAGCGTCTGCTCGAGGTGGGGTGCGGCAATGGTGCCATCGCCCGAGCGGTGGCCCGTTACATGCCCTCAATCCGCGAGCTGATCGCCGTCGATGCGAGTGAAGCGATGGTCGCCGAAGCGCAACGCCAGAGCAAAGGCAAGGATCTTGCGGTGCAATTCCAGGTAGCGGACGCGGAGGAACTGCCATTCTCCGATGCCTCGTTCGACCGCTGCTACACCATGGAGACGTTGTCTATCGTGCCTGACCCGTATAAAGCATTCATGGAACTGGCTCGGGTCACTCGCCCTGGTGGTCGGATCTGCGTGTGGGAGAGCGACTGCGATGCGCGCGCTCAGCTGGGATCAGATCTCGATCTCACGCGGCGTCTCATGCGTTTTGTCGGGGACCTCGAGCATAATGGCGCGGTCGCGCGGCAGGTCCTCGGGTGGGGTAAAGGGCGAGGATGGTCCGTCCAGGCGGTACCTGCCGTTGGGATGAGCGAGGAGCTGACGTCCCGCCTGGCAATTCTGCTGCACGAATGGATTGCCGATGCGCAGGATGCGCGGGTCATATCGCCTGGTGAGGCCGAGCAAATCCTGCTGGATTTGCAGCAGCGACAGCTGAACGGAACCTACTTCTCCTACGCCGTCAACTTCCGCATCACTGCTATTAAGTCGTGATTGCAATCAGCGCCGGCCCTGAGTGCGGATCAACTCGCTGGACCTCCGCAGACGGGACAGCTGGAGACTGACCGTGCAAACAACGCCTGATACTCCACGAGAGCGAACGCTAGCAGTAAAGGAGATCGCTCTCGCCGCGGGTTTCGATGCAGTAGGCATAGCGGCGGCCACGCCCTTTGAGGAGGCTCGCCGGTTCTTGCGGCGCCGCATCGCCACCGGCGTGTTCGCCGGGCTGCCCTGGTTCACTGCCGAGCGGGCCGACATCGCCGCCGATCCGCAAAATCTGATGCCAGGAGTGCGCTCGATCATCGCGGTAGTCCTTTCCTACCGCACGGAGGAGCCGGACGACGATGCCGATGGCGAACCGCGAGGCCGGATCGCGCGCTACGCCTGGGCCCAGGATTACCATGAAGTGCTCAAGCTGCGCATGAAGACAGTCGTCAGCGCCCTGCAGGAGCGTTTCGGCAGCGGCGAATGCCGTACCCTGGTGGATACCGCGCGCATCGTCGATCGCGCGGCGGCGCAGCGAGCCGGAACCGGTTGGTACGGGAAGAACACGAACATCATCAATCCTACCTTCGGCTCGTGGGTCGTGCTGGGCGAGATCCTCACGTCGCTGGAGCTGGAACCAGACGAGCCGCTGCGCAAGCACTGCGGCTCGTGCAGCCTGTGCCAGATCGCCTGTCCCACCGGTGCGATTACCGGCCCGTACGAGCTGGACAACAGCCGCTGCATCTCCTACCTCACCATCGAGCACCGTGGGCCAATTCCCCCTGAGCTGCGCCCGCTGATCGGCGACTTGATCTTCGGCTGCGACATCTGCCAGGAGGTATGCCCGCCGGCGCTGAAAGGTCAGACGGCCGGCCACGCCCCATTCCGCGGGAAGCTGGAAGCGGGACGACCGGCGCTCATCCCCTTGCTGCGCATCAGCGAGGAGGAATTCCGGGCGCGCTTCGCCCACAGCCCCATCAAGCGCGCCAGGCGCGAGGGACTGCAGCGCAATGTGGCCGTGGCCCTGGGCAACAGTGGCGACCATCGGGCCGTGCCGGCTCTGATCGAGGCGCTTCACACCGCCAGTCCCCTGGTGCGCGGCCACGCTGCCTGGGCGCTGGGCCGGCTGGGGGGCGAGGCTGCCCACAACGCCCTCCAGCGAGCAGCCTTTACCGACGAGGATCCCTGGGTGCGCGAGGAGAGTGCCAGCGCGCTCGGCGGCACGGGGACTGCACCCCTATTTGGGGGTATCACCTAGCGGCAAGACCGAGTACCATCGGGCTACCGATGGCAGAGCGCTTCCTGCCCAGACAGGTTGGTGTATTGAGGAGGGACATACAGCCATGATCCCATACGGATCCGACATTGTTCACACACTCATGGCGCAATGGGATGAGCCTTCCGCGCTACGGAAGCTGGAGAAGGATCTCGAAGAGACGCTGCCGAGCGAACACCCAGCCGCTGCCGCGGAAAAGTACCGTATCTTGCGCGCGATCAAAGTGCGCTTCGCAACCCCCTCCGTACGGCAGTCCGAACGCGTGGCAGCCACGTTGGCCGCTGAGGCAAGATTCGACCTGCAGCCGGGGCAAGTCTTCCCTTGCACGGTCACCGACATCAGCCTCACAGGCGCGCTGTGCGAGCTGCACAACCCGCAGGTGGGCACGCTGGTACGCCTCAACGTTGCCCTTCCCGATCATGAAGGCCCCCTTTCAATCGACGGCTACGTCGCCCGCCAGATACGGGACGGCTTTGCGATTGCTTTTGTGGACATCCCCAGCGAGGATCGCGAGGCACTGGTCGCCTACTACAAGGACATGCTCGCGCAGAAAGGTCCGCGCGCCGCCGGCTCGGTGGAGAACCGGTCGAGCTAAACCAACACCGTGACGGGATCTACAGCCAGGCACACGATTCCGGGAGCGCGAGCGTCCCGCTCGTACCCGCCTGCGTGCTGAACTGCTAGGGCGCCTGCGGGTCCCTGCACGGTTTTGGCATGCCGGTTCCAGCTCGGCTTACGTTAGTCAAGAGAGCACCAGGGCGCGCAGCTCATGCTCGCCAATTGTGGGCACCCCATACTTGGCGGCCGCCTTCACCTTGCTGCCGCCCGGCTTGACGCCAGCTACAAGGTAGCTCGTGTGGCTACTCACGCTACTGGCAGCCGTCCCGCCGTGCGCACGGATCCACGCCTCCACATCCTCGCGGCTGCCCATTTCCAACGAGCCGGTCACCACGAAGGTCTTGCCGCTCAGTGGGCCTTCCGCAGCCTGTGCCACGTGGTCGCGGTCGACCCGCAGGCCGGCGTCTGCAAGGTTGCCGATCCAGAGTGCATTGTCGGTCAGGAAACCGGCCAAGGCCGAAGCAGTGGCTGGGCCGATGCCATGAAGCGCGATAAGCTCTGCTTCGAGCTTGCCCGGCTCAGCCGATAGTGCCAACAGCTCCGGCAGGCTGAAGTGCCGGGCAACGGTACGGCATTCCGGGTACCCCACGCCTGGCGCACCCAAAGCGTGGAGCACCGTGCTGAGCGGCTTCTGCCGCGAGGCTTCAATGCTGGCCAGCAGCTTCGCGGTGCGCGTGGCTCCGTAGAGCTGACCGTTGGCCAGCGGGAGGGAGGCCAGCGTGTCCGCGGTGAGTCTGTAGAGATCGACGGGCGAGTGCACGTGGCCGTTGCTCACCAGCGCGTCGATCACCTCCGTGCCAAGGCCCTCGATATCCAGGTTGTCTCGCGCGGCAAAGTGATCCACTGCTTTCCGCAGCTTGGGCGGGCAGGCCGCGTTGTGGCACTCCAACACCTTGTCGTTACGCCATTTGAGTTCGGTGCCACAGCTTGGGCAGTGGTCCGGAATCGGCAGATTGGGATCGGGCTCTTGCCCCGGCGCCAGCCGAAGCACCTTGGGGATGACGTCGCCCGCGCGGGTGACCACGATGCGAGCCCCAACACCGGCGCCAAGCGTGCGGTAGAATGCCGCGTGGTGTGCGGTGTAGTGGGTGACTTGCGCCCCGTCCATATCGATCGGATCGCAGATCAGCACGGGAGTCACCTGGCCCACACGTCCCACCTGCCACTGCACAGCCTGCACGGTGGTCTCATACTCCATGCCGAGCCGCTTGTAGGCGATGGCCCACCTCGGGGTCTTCTCCGAGGCGCCCAGACGCCGCTGCCAGTCGCGCCGCGCGACTTTGAGCACAATGCCGTCTACGGCGTAGTCGACCCCCGCCAAGTTGTCGAGCAAATCGGCGATAGCCCTGCCCGTCTCCGTACTGGGCTCGTCGAAATGCTCATCCAGCGCCGGACCCTGGCTGGCCTCGCCATACTCAGTCACGGTAAAACCCCATGCCCCCAAGCACCCGAGCACGTCGGCCTCGGCGGGCAGCCGGTCCGCAAACTCCCAGCCTTCGATGCTGTACGCCAGGAACGTGATGCCGTGGATCTGGGCACGGCTCGCGCTGCCGACGACGAGTGACGACGGCCCGCTTTTTCGGCGCAGATCGCCCGCCGCCGTGTTCCTGGCGGTCGCCACGTCCTCACCGGCAGCCTGCAGCGCGGCAAAGCGCGAGAGCGGCAGGTACGCCTCTCCCCGGATGTAGACGTTCACGTTTTGCTCCGGAATCGCCAATGGCACCCCCGCAAGGCCCCGCACGTTGTGCGTGACGTCTTCCCCAACCCTGCCGTTCCCGCGGGTCAGTGCGCGAGCCAAATGGCCCTCCACATACTGCAGGACCAGCGTGAGGCCATCTATCTTCGGCTCGATCAGCAGCGCCAGAGCATCTGGACCTCCTGGGATGCCAAGGGTCCGGGCCACAGATTCCTTGAAACGGTAGATCTCGTCGGCGGTGTAGGCCTTCTGCAGGGAAAGCGTGGGATAGACGTGGGGCACGGCAACCAGCTCGCGGCTCACCTCGCCAAGTACCTGGTGCGTCTGGCCGGTCATCAGCTTGGCCAATTCCACCAACTGGTCGTAGCTGGCGTCGTCGATGATCGGCGCATCCTCGTCGTAGTAGGCGGTGTCCGCGGCGCTCAGCAGCTCGTCTATCTCCACGGCCTCCGCGGGTGCACCGCCCAGAATTGCCGCTACGCGCGTCGCGACCTGGTCCTTTTCCGAAATCACGGCTGCTGCCTCCCCACGGCTATTGGCCAATTCCCGCGCTGCTCCAAGTGGGTCCGGTTGGCCACACGACCATGATACGCCAAGCTCTCGCGCGTGCTTGTGCCGCGTGGGCATATCTCCCATCGTGATGAGGATACTTGCACCCACCTATGCTGCTCGACATCGGGGAGTAGCGGGTGAGAGGGCAAACGCTGTACGATTGACGAAAGGAGCCCGCTATGGTTGCCAACCAGTACGCTGACCGCATGACCATCGCAGAATGGCGAGAGCGTGAGCGCACGAGCGACGTGCGGCATGAGTTCATTGACGGCTGCGTCTACGCAATGGCAGGCGGCTCGAGAGCCCACTCGCGCATCGCCACCAACGTCACGAGCTTGCTGGACGCCGCCCTTGGCGATGGCCCCTGTATCGCCTACAACTCCGACCTGGCCACCCGCGTGTCGGAGACCCGCTACACGTATGCAGACGTCGTGGTGTCGTGTTCTGCCTGCGATCAGGCGACGCTCAATGAGTCCGAGGTAGTTGAGCCCCGCTTAGTCCTTGAGGTCCTGTCCGACAGCTCGGAGTACAAGGACCGAGGCCGCAAGTGGGACGACTATCGAAAGTGCCCGTCTCTTCAGGAGTATGTGCTCATCGGTACCAAGTATCAGCGTGTTGAGGTATACCGCCGCACGGTCGAAGGCTGGGGGCTATTTCAGTTCTATGGGCCAGATGACGAGTTAGAGCTGGCGAGTGTCAGCGCGCGCTTTCCCGTTTCCGCCCTCTACCGGCGCACCGACGTGCCGAAGACACCGCCTGAGTAGAGTCCGGGTTGCCGGCGATCAAGGGTGCCGTGGCCGCAGCGGCCCCAGCGCGTCCAGGTCATCGTCGTCCATACCGAACTGGTGGGCAATTTCGTGCAACACGGTCTCGCGCACCTCCGCGCGCAGTTCGCCAAGCGACCGGCAGTAGCGCTCGTGTGGGCCCTGGAATATCGTGATGCGCGGCGGCAAGGCCGGCTCGTACCCTTCGGCGCCGGCAGTGAGGGGCACACCTTCGTAGAGGCCGAGCACCGGGCCGCCGGCACGCGTCTCAGCGTCGGGTTCGTCTTCCACCACAATCGCCACGTTGGCCAGTATTGAGGCAAACGGCTCCGGGATGCTATCGAGCGCGCGGGCGACCTCGCGCTCGAAGTCGGCCCGGCTCAATCGCAACCCACGACGACGCATTGCCCATTCTCCTGTGTCGAGACACTTGTCGTAATCATTGTCCCATGCGCCAGGGCACCGCGTGGTTACGGGTCCGGTGGATCGTCCGTCACGATCTCCACTTGCGCCGTGACAATCGCGCCATCGCTCATGCGGAAATTCTGCGACACAATCACATCATCGTCGGGCTGCAGCTCGACCCTCACAGTGTAGAAGCGATCTTCGAGCACAGTGTCACCCTGGTAGCGCTGATACTCGAAGGTCACAGCGGCTATGTAGTCGTTCTTGGCCTTGTTGGCCAGCGTCTTGAATGTGCCATCGCTGTCATAGCCGATGGCTTGGCCGGCATTGTTCGAGTTGCCGGGATTCTCCGCGGGCGCAACCGGGGCTGCCAGCGGCGGATCGTTGAGTAGATCCTTCATCGCCCAGGCATCGTCTGCGTACTTGGCGACGTAGCGATACGATATCCAGGCGAAGCCGTGCTCACCCCAGTCGGTGCCGTAGGAATTAACAACCTTGAAGGCCCCGATACCCGTGCCTTCCGCGTTGTCATCGTAGCCCACCACCATCATCGCATGCCCGTCGGACGTCGGATCGTCGCCCTTATACGGTCCGTCATAGACGCCACCCTGATAGTCGTCGAAGCTGTCGTCGAACACCTCCAGGCCGATGACCAGGCCGTCGCCTCGCGCCAGCCAACGCTTCAACACACTGATGTCGTTAGCAAACGGCTCATCGCCGGGGTTATCGAAGAAATAGCCGTAGTTGGCGGCCCGGTAGATGGAGGCTGTATCGGCCAGGCTAGCCGACGGCTTGAGCTTATAATCCCCGTCCTGATAGGGGAACAGCGACAGCGGCACGTCGCCGGTCGTCTCTATCAGCTGCATGGTATCGCCGATGTCCGCACCGTCATCCTGGCCGTCATCGACCAGGTTGTAAACGTAGGACGGACTGAACTGATGGTCGGGCGTCTTCAGGCTCCAATGGTGCTCACGCCCTTCCTGAAACGACTTGTAGTAGTAGCTGACAGCCCAGGCTACGCAGCTGTTCTCGTTGCCCTGGTCACCCACCGGCGGCAAGCCGGCACTGAGGTCCACGGCGCTTGGTATTGGCTTGTTGGGCACCGTAAGCTGCTCCCCGCCCTGAGTTGCCGCCGACGGCGCTTGGCTTCGCCGCAGCCCAGTGCTGTGCCGTATTGCCACCGGCACATAGTAGTAGGAGTTGTCGATAGCCTTTACCAGGGCCGAGACAGTCGTGAGCTTGCCAGGCGCATCATTGTAGTAGACCGCGGCGCCGGTGGGCACCAGGTTGGTCGCGATGGTCAGCTGCATACCTTTGGAGAGGCCGAGAATGATAGCCTGCGAGGGTTGAAGGTGGTCGAGCGCCTTCAGCGCATCCTGAAGAGTTGGCGTGCTCAGGCTGCCGGCGACGATAACGGGCATGGGCACAATATCGCCATTGCCGTCGTAGTTGTACTCGTTCTCCCCAAGCTGCTGCAGCCTGGCACGACTCAGGAGGCTGGGAGGCACAACGCCAACCCCAGTCACCACGGCCATGAATGTGGCGCCCGGCTCACGCAGCACCGGCCTGCCCACAGGTCCCGGCACGTCCCGCGCCGCTGCCGCCAGCGCGCGGAGGCCAAACGGCGCCGACCCGACCTGATCGAGCCAGACCGGCGCCACCACCAGGGTGATCGCTATCAAGGCGCGAAGACTGATACGCATGTCGCAGGTCTAGTACCCTGCCTCAAAGTCGATACAGTACCAATATCATATCAGCCAGCACATGCTTCGCAGCGATACCCAGTTCCGATATCGCTGGGTCGCCCGATCCAGACCGATACGCCACACCCCAACTGACGTCACGCGTACTGCAGCAGACCTTCGGCTTCGTCGCCCTGATTGGCGAATACGGCGTAGACCGTGATCTGCCCGCCCGGCCGCAGCACATAGGTGCCTCTGAAGAGCGCCGGATCATGGGAAGCCTGTGTCAGGTATACCGGCCCACCCTCGGTGGCGCCGGTGAGGAACACCTGAAGCGCACCCGGCACGCGCAGCTCGAACTGCGTAGTCCGGCCGGCAATCGGCGTCGACAGCGGATCGACGAGCGCACATTCATGGGTGTACCAGCCCTCGTACAGCGTCGGATACAGGGCTTTGCTTGCCTCTCCGGCTCTGAAGCCGAGGCTCCCCACGCTGGTGAACTCCTGCTGGCCCGCGGGCGCAGCAAAGATTTGGACCTGCCAGTCGCCGGCCGCCGGAAATGACACGTGAACCTCTTCCCGCCCGGGAAAGAAGTTCACCAGACTTCGCTGCGCCTGTGCCACGCCCTTTGCATCGAGCAGATCGGCTTCCACCTGCACCCCGGCTGGAACCTGCAGCGGAATTACCGCCTCAGCGCCCACCTGGGCGACCCGCTGCAGAGGGCTCAGCGGGCGCAGTCCCATTGTCCAAAACAGGCCGGTCAGGTCGGGCAACTCCAGGAACTGCTGACGACTCAGCGGCGTTGCCAGCAGCTCGTCTGCCGGGTTGTCGGGAAAGTGCGTGTAGAGAAAATCGGCAGGCTCCAGATACAAGTAGTCGTCGGTGTAGGCACGCACGAACTCGCGGCTATCACTCACGTAGCCTGCATCCCACGTACTGTCGAGCAGGTACCAGGCTCCGCGGATGCGCACCGCGGTCCAGGCATGGTTGGAGCTGATGTGCTCCGTGCCCAGGCTTGTACTGCCCCAACCACGGCCGTAGCCCGTAATGATGCGGTTGTCGAAGCCGGCCAAATCCAGGAGTTGCTTGAGCAGGCCACTGTAGCCGGAGCAGACCGCTTTGTGGGTCTTCAGCGTTTGGCTTGCGTCCTGACTGCTGATCTGCCCGCTGAAGAACGAGTCGACATCGTAGACGATGTTCACCGCGACCCAGTCGTGCAAGGCTTTCACCTGCAGAAACGGATCGTTCGAGCCGCCCAGCAGGTAGGCTACGAGCTTAGGCAGGTATACATCCGGATTTGCGAAGGCGCCGGCCTGAATCTGCGGCGGCACCGTGAACACGCGCGGCTCTGGCTGCCCGGTGCGATACTGCTGCAGATTCGGAGATGTGCTGCCAGCACCTGCGCTTCCAGCCAGGATCCGTGCGCTTGCAAGCTGCACGCCGGTAGCGCCCACTCCACTAGACGGAACCCACACGCCGGCAAGGCTGCACAAGGCTAAGGCGGCGAAGAGCGTTCGCCACCGTAAGCGACAATCGGAGCGCATCTACTCTTTCCCTCTCGCATCACTGTAGAACTGGGGCGCCATTAGATATGTTGCTCCACACGCGGCTAAGCAGGCCGAAATCGGCCCGACGTGTGGCGAGCTCGACAAGGACGTAGCCGACACGATTGTCCTACGTGCGGAAACGGATGTCCATAGCACGATGCGCCAGGCGCTCAGAACAAGTGGGCCTGCAGCGGCCCCAAATCGCGGGCATCCGCGTGCTTCTGGAGAACGCGGTCAGACGCGAATTACCTGGACATCGGGAATCGCCTCGTAGTCGCGATCCTGCGTGACGATGGGGATTTGCTCCACGATAGCAGTTGCGGCGATGAGCGCGTCGAGTACCGGGACACGCCGACGCTGCGCCCGCAAGCTGGCCACGATGCGGGCACATGCGCGCGCCACCTCGGCATCGATTGGCAAGGGATCCCATCTTGACTCGACATCCGACAGCGTCGCAACCCTGGCGGCACGCGCTTGGTCGTTCGCCATCAACACGCCGATTGTGAGCTCGGCGAGAGTCACCACGGAGACGACGGTCCGCGAGACTCCCGGCAAATCTCCGATTGGGCGCCCGGCCTCCGTGGCTATGAAGTACGACGTGTCAAGCAGCGCTCTCACACGTCGTCCGTGGTGTCGGGCACCAACTCGCGAAGCTCTCCGAGCAGCCCACGATCGGCAGGATGCCGGGTGGCAATTAGCCGTGCCTCCTCAGCCGGCACCTCACGTCGCCGGCGCAGTGGGACCAACTCAGCCACGGGGCGACGGTCGACTGTCACGGTAAACTGCTCGCCACTCTCGACCCGGCGCACGACATCACTTATCGTGTTGCGCAATTCGCGGATGGATATCGAAGTACTCATGACGTCACCGTAGCACATGTGGCAGCATGTGCCTACCGTGGGTTCATGCTCCCGCTGCGGAATCCGTCGAGATCCAGCGTCACGTAGCGGTAGCCAAGCTCGTGGAGCCGGGCCGTAATCGTGGCGCGCATCTCGGGATCGACCAATCGCGGCAGGTCCTCCAAAGGCACCTCGAGACGGGCAATCTCATCGTGGGAGCGTACGCGCAGCTGGCTGAAGCCTGCCATGCGCAAGCATTGCTCGGCAGCTTCGACCCGCCGGATCGCCTGGACGTCGATCGGCGTACCGTGCGGAATTCGCGAGGAAAGGCAGGCCATGGCCGGCTTGTTCCAGGTGCGCAGTCCCAGCCGGCGCGAAAGCGCCCTGATCTCAGGCTTTGTCAGCCCGGCCTCCTGCAGCGGCGCGCGCGCGCCCCACTGTTTGGCGGCCTGCTGGCCCGGCCGATAGTCGCCAAGGTCGTCGATGTTAGCACCGTACGCCAGCCAGTCCAGGCCGAGATCAGCGGCAAGGGGGGACAGCTTGGTAAACAGCTCGTCCTTGCAGTGGTAGCAGCGGTCGGCGGCGTTGGCGCGGAAGCTGGCGTTGAGCATCTCTTCCGTGTGCACTGTGCGCAGCTCCACGCCAATCTCCCCAGCAAGTGCCTGCGCATCGGCCACCTCGCTCGCCGGGATAGTCTCCGATACCGCAATTGCTCCCACGGCCTTGTCAGCAAGCACGTCATAGGCCACGCGCAGCAGCAGCGCGCTATCGGCGCCTCCACTGAAGGCGACCAGCACCGATCGCATCTCCTTCAGGATGCCCGCCAGCGCCTCGTGCTTGTGGTCCAGCTCACCGGGATCGGTCGTAAGGTTGATCAGGGGGATCATGTCTGCACCTCGGCATCCAGCGTTGTGCCAATCAATGGATATGCGGCCGACTGTGCCGCCAGCGTGACCGCGGCCAAGCTAACGCCCGCTGCCAGGGCCAGCTCGCGACACACATCATACTCGGGCGTCGCTTGCGTCACTCGATTGCCCGCCAAGCGGAGTTTGACCGGCACATCGCCATAGGGCGTGGCCACCTGCCTGAAGCTACGCGCCGCGGCCCGGCGCTGCACCGAGTGACGCCGCACCCCGAGGGTCGTCGTCTCACGCAGCAACAGGTTGGTCAAAGCGACCGTGTCGGCCTCGCGGCACAGTACCTGCAGCACCTGTCCCGGGCGACCCTTCTTCATCAGCGCGGGAACGCAGGTGACGTCGAGGGCGCCACGCGCGAGTAGCAGCTCGAATACGTGCCCGAACCATTGCGGGTTCATGTCATCCAGGTTGCAGGCCAACAGCGCCAGCGTCTCCTCGGAACTCCCGGCACTGGCTGCAACGTCGGTTGGCGTGCCCAGCGTGAGACGCAGGGCGTTTGGCTCCGGCTCAGTGCGGCTGCCCGCGCCATAGCCGACGGCGTGCGGGCGCATCGACGGTCGTTCAAACTGCGCGAGGGTAGTGAGAATCGCGGCTCCGGTGGGCGTGACCAACTCCACCTGGGCCGGATGCGGCACTGCCGGCGCCCGGCTGCGCGCGATCAACTCGAGGGTCGCCGGCGCGGGCAGCGGCAGCACGCCGTGCTCGGTCCGCACGCTGCCTCCCGTGTTGAGCGGCAATGGGGCGCAGTAGAGCTGGCTCACCTCCAGCAGAGCCAGGCCACAGGTGGTGCCGCAAATATCCACAATCGCATCGGCCGCGCCGACCTCGTGAAAGTGAACCCCCTCTAGCGCCGTGCGATGCACGTGCGCTTCGCTCTCCGCCAACCTGGTAAAGATCGCCCGCGCCTGCGTGGCCGCGGTCTCAGGGAGCCGGCCAGCGTCGATTAAGCGCAAGACCTCCGAGAGATGCCGCTGCGGCGGGTGGCGCTCTTCCGTTACGACCGCCGCCAGCGTGCAGCCGATCGCCCCCCGCCAGACTTGCTGCCGTTCGATGTGCCAATCCGGCAACGGCAGCGAACGCAGCGTCTCACTGAGCTGCTCCAGCGAAAGACCCGCATCTAGCAGGGCTCCAAGCAGCATGTCGCCGCTGGCCCCTGAGAACGGTTCGACGTAGGCTATCGTCATTCCGCCGCTCCTGCCGCATTGATCAGTGCGGCGAGCCGCCCGGCGCCAAATCCGTTGTCGATGTTAACCACGCCGATGCCAGGCGCACAGGAGTTGAGCATGGCCAGCAGCGCGGCAAGCCCGCCAAAGCTGGCGCCGTACCCGGTGGACGTGGGCACGGCCACCACGGGAGCCCGCACCAGACCGGCGACGACGCTGGGCAGGGCACCTTCCATGCCCGCCACCACGATCAGCACTCTCGCCGAGTGCAGCGCCGGTAGCACGTCGAGCAGACGATGCAAACCCGCCACGCCCACGTCCGTGATGCGCTGAACGGCATGCCCCATCAGCTCAGCAGTCAGCGCCGCCTCGTCCGCCACGGGAAGATCCGCCGTACCGGCCGCCACTAGCGTTATCCCGGGCCGTCCCGGTACTGCCTCGTCGGGCCGCACCGTGATGGCACGAGCAACAGGATGGAACTCGGCCCGCGGCAAGAGCCGGAGAACGGCTTCGGCCTGCTCCTCGCTCGCCCGCGTAGCCAGTACGCGGCTATGGTGCTCCGCCAGGCGAGCCATGATGCCTGCCACCTGAGCCGGCGTCTTACCAGGGCAGTACACCGCCTCGGGCATCCCGGTGCGCAGCGCGCGATGGGTGTCCAACCGCGCATACCCAAGCTCCACATACGGCAGCGTGCGGAGCTGTTGCAGCGCTTCTTCCTCGCCCACGGCGCCTTCGCGCACCCCGGCGAGCAGCCTGCGGAGTCGTTCTTCGTCCAAGCGCGTTATATCTCCTGGTAGAAGCTAACGCCGGGCGCGGGCGTAGCGGGCGCGATCTATTCCCAGCATACCCGGTTGGCGGCACTTCGTCCGGTCACGCCGCATCTGTAAGAAAGGCCTGTTGGTGCTGCGGCAGTGAAAGGACTATAATGACTATCATAGTCCTGATGCTCTAGAGAAGGTGGGCGCTATGGAATCCTGGACTGTCGCCGAAGCCAAGGCACAGTTGAGCGCGGTTATCGACCGGGCACGACTAGAAGGCCCACAAACGATTACACGCAGGGGCCGGCGCACCGCAGTGGTGGTGTCGGCTGAGGAATGGGAGCGAAAGACAAAGCGTACAGGGAATCTCGCGGAGTTCTTTGCCGAATCGCCCTTGCGCGGCGCTGATGTGCGCATCGAACGGGTGGTGGATGGCCCGCGAGAAGTCGACTTGTGAGCTATTTGCTGGATACCAACGTCGTGTCGGAGTGGGTCAAGCCCCACCCCGCCCCCCAGGTGGTTCGGTGGCTCGCCGAGGTCGATGAGGATCGCGTGTATCTCAGCGTTGTCACACTGGCCGAAGTGCGTCACGGCGTGGACCGCATGCCGGCGGGGCCGCGACGACAGCGACTCGACGAATGGCTGCGGCATGACTTACCACTCCGCTTTGCTGATCGGATCTTGCCCGTCGACGCAAGCGTGGCCGATGCCTGGGGCACCATAGTGGCTAAACGTGAGCATCAGGGGCGGCCAATCACGGCGATGGACGCATTCCTTGCTGCAACAGCCACGGTACACGAGTTGACACTCGTCACACGCAATTCGCAGGATTTCGAGTCCTCGGTACCGGCTGTCCTCAATCCATGGGATGATCAGCCGTAGATACTTACTCCAGGCACGCGCTGTCCGGACGGATGAAGTCCTGAACCAGCTCGGCTGACCAGTCAAAGCTCCGGCATCCTTCGCGGTCAGAGTGAATCACCGACCTGCTGTCCGCAGGGCGCGGCCCCAAGCGCCAGCTGCTCATCGAGCGCGGCTAGCTCGGCGTGCGTCCGCGCTTCGTCCCAGTGCAGAAGTTGGGCCATCAGCGCGGCCACAGCCTCTGCGCCGTCGCGGCCGCGTCCGGCTGACAGCCCCACTGTGAGCCGCCGCAGCAGCACGTCGGCCAGCGTCTGGGCGCCCTCGCATTCGACGGCATGCAGTACCTGGGCCATGATATCCGGATGATCGGTACTCACCTGAGCGAGGAGTCGGAGGTCACTGGCCAAGTATTCGAGAACCCCACCATACCGGACGCCATAGATCTGGATCAGGTGCTCCACCAGCGCCGGCTGAATGCCAAACCGCCGAGCCTCCGGATCGGCGTGCCGGCTGACGTACTTCTCGAGACTGCCCGGCATAGCTCCGGGCAGCGGCATGTGGGCCGTTCGACTCTTGCCGGGATGCTGCAGCAGCTTGCAGGCAGCGTCGACGAGATCTTCGGCTACGTGACGATACGCCGTGAGCTTGCCGCCAATGATACTCAGGAGTCCTGGAATACCGTCAGTCTTTCCATGGTCGTAGAGGAGATGCTTTCGCGTAACGTCCGACTCTGGGACACCTTCTATGTGCATGAGCGATCGCACGCCCGCCCAACTGAAATAGACGGGATCCCATGCGGCACGCGGATACGCCCGGCGCACTTCTGACAGCAGATATGCCACGTCTTCGGGCTCCGCAACCACGTGATTCAGGTCGCCATGGTAGTCGGTGTCGGTGGTGCCGACCAGCGAGCAACCGTTCCACGGCACCACGAAAATGACGCGCCCATCGCTCGCGGCATAGAGCAGGACGGCAGTATCGCCCACCTTCGGTACGACCAGATGCACGCCCTTGGTGCGGCGCGAGAGCGTGGCTTGCCGGCCAGCCATCGCGGCTATCTCATCCAGCCAGGGTCCGGCGGCATTGATCACCAGGCGGCCGTAGAGCTCGTGGCGTTGGCCGGTAAGCGTGTCCTCGGCAGTGACGCCACATACCGCTCGGTCCTGCCGGAGCAGGCCGGTCACCCGGGTGTGGTTGAGTAGTGTGGCCCCCGCCTCGCGAGCCGCGATGGCATTCTCGACATTCAGCCGCTCGGTGAAGGTGATCTGGCCATCGTAGTAGCGATACCCGCCCTGTAACCCCTCCGCGCGCAGGCCGGGCTCCAGCGCCAAGGTCTCCTGCGGGTTGAGGTGACGGTGCTTGGGGAGCGACTTGTCGTAGGAGAGTACATCGTACAGGATCATCCCCGCTCGCAACCGCGATCGGTAGAGCATGCCCTTGTCGTAGATCGGCACCAGAAACGGCAGCGGCTTGACCAAATGGGGAGCGTTGCGAAACAGAAGCTCGCGCTCGTGGAGATCCAGGCGCACCAGCGCGAAATCATACTGCTCGAGGTAGCGGAGGCCGCCATGCGCCAGCCGGGTCGACCGGTTGCTGGTGCCCCAGCCGTAGTCTTCCTTCTCCAGCAGCGCGACGCGCAAGCCACGCAGGGCCGCATCCCGCGCGGCGCCAAGGCCGATAATGCCGCCGCCAATGATCAGGAGATCGAAGCGCGCGCTGTGTGTGCCTTCGATCACCACAGCGTGTAGCCGCCGTCGACCACCAGCGTGTGACCGGTCATGAACGACGATGCGTCTGAGGCCAGGTAGACAATCGGACCACGCAGCTCTCGCGGCTCGCCCATGCGTCCCAGTGGCGTGAGCCGCTCCCAGGTCTCGCGCAGGCCGGGCTGCCCCGCCAGTACCTGATCGGTAATCGCCGTGCGCATGTAGCCGGGAGCAAGGGCATTGACGCGGACTCCGTGCGGCGCCCACTCGGAGGCCAGGCTCTTAGCCATCATGATCACGCCGCCCTTCGATGTGTTGTACGATGCCTGCTTCTGCGGCGTGTTGACGATCAGGCCGGACATCGAGGCGATCAAGATGATGCTGCCGGCGTTGCGCGCGATCATGGAGCGGCCGGCTGCCTGCGCACAGTAGAAGACGCCATTGAGATTCACCTCGATCACCTTGCGCCAGGATGCAGCAGTGGACTCTTCCGCAGCCTCTCCGATGACGATCCCGGCTGACGCGACGAGCACGTCGACTCGTCCGAACTCCTGCTCAATCGCGGAAAACACCGCCCTAACCTGGGCCTCGTCGGTGACATCAAGCGGCCAAGCCGCAGCGCGGACGCTGCGACGAGCGCCCACAGTCGCGGCAGCCGCGCGCGCCTGCTCGCCAAGCAGATCCACGGCCACGATCGAGGCACCGGCTTCGGCCAGCGCGTCCATCATCTCCAGACCCAACCCGCGGGCGCCGCCCGTAACCACCGCGACCTTGCCCAGTAGCGAAAACTCTGGAAGCATTGGGTACTCCTTTCTAGAGAGCTACTCGAGAAACGGCTCGACCGCGGCAGCGAACTCTTCGAAGCGATCACGGTGGGGATTGTGGCCGGCACCGGCAATATGCACCTGGGTGCCGTGCTGCAACAGGCGCATGGCCTCCGCTGCCTTCTCGCCATCGACGTGCGATCCCAAGGCGAGATCGCCACGCACGAGCAGGACTGAACAGGTCACATGCTCCATTTGCTGCCGCCACGGCCCGATGAGGCTAGCACCGCCCTCAGCCAAGAATCGCGGATTGAACTGCAGCTTGCCTTCTACCCACGCCGTGTGTTCAGCCGCGTGCCAACTCGGTTTGGTCACCTGTCGCTCTGCCAGCACCGTCTGGAAGGAGCGCGAGTGCAAATGGTGTAAGGACTCGACGAGGTGGCTGCGCGCCTGCTCTGGGTCGGGGCCAAGGAGCCCTCCCGTGGGTTCGAGATGCAGGGGCAACTCCTCAAGGACCAACCGGGTGACCAGGTGCGGATAGGTGGCGGCCAACGTGAGTCCCACGCTGGCGCCTATGGAGTGACCCACGACCGCCGAGCAGGTGAAGTCCAGAGCACCGAGCAGGCCGGCAGCATCCTCGGCCAAGTCGGCCAGGCTATAGCCGTGGGCCGGTGCTTCGGACTTCCCATGGGCGCGCTGATCGAGCAGGATCACCTCATGGGATCCCGCCAATGCCTCCGCGATTCGGCCCCAGCAGCGACCATTCTCAGTAAGGCTGTGCAGGAGCAGTACAGGACTGCCGCGACCAGCTCGTGCGTGGTGCAGCCGAACGCCACCAACTACTACGTCGCCTTCAGTCCATGCCACATTCATGTCCTCGCGCTCTCCCAGTCTATCACGCTGGCGCCATGGCCTGTATGCTGGGTTCAGTGAGGTAGTTCGCAGATGCGAGCAATGCTTCTCCAGGCACCCGGTACGCCGTTGCAGCAGTCCGGCCTACCTGCCCCTGCGCCAGGACAGGGCCAGGTGCTGCTGCATGTGCATGTCTGCGGCGTGTGCCGCACCGACCTGCACGTAGTCGACGGCGAGCTGCGCGAGCCGAAGCTGCCGCTGGTGATCGGCCACCAAATCGTCGCTACCGTGGAAGCACTCGGCGAGGGCGTGGAACGCTTCGCGTTGGGTGATCGCGTGGGTGTGCCCTGGCTTGGGTACACTTGTGGCGTTTGCCGCTTCTGCCGATCCGGCCGCGAGAACCTTTGCGCGGCGGCACGCTTCACGGGCTACACCCTCGACGGCGGGTACGCCGAGTACTGCGTAGCCGACGCCCGCTTCTGCTTTCCCATTCCCGCGGGTTACCCCGATCTCCAGGCTGCACCACTCCTATGCGCAGGACTCATCGGCTACCGGGCCCTATGCCTGTGCGGCGACGCAGCACGCCTGGGCCTTTACGGGTTTGGGTCGGCAGCCCACATCATCCTGCAGGTCGCGCACCACCAGGGCCGGCGTATCTTTGCCTTTACGCGGAAGGACGACGAAGCATCCCAGCGCTTCGCTCGCGAGCTTGGCGCCGAATGGGCAGGCGATTCGCTAGCGCCGGCGCCGGAGCCACTCGACGCCGCGATCATCTTCGCGCCGGCAGGCCAGCTCGTGCCGGCGGCGCTGCGCGCAGTCGATCGCGGGGGCACGGTGGTCTGTGCTGGCATCCACATGAGCGACATCCCCTCATTCCCCTACGAGCTGCTGTGGGAGGAGCGTGTGCTGCGATCCGTCGCCAACCTCACCCGGCAGGATGGTGAAGAGTTCCTGGCCCTGGCGCCGCGCGTGCCGGTACACACCGAAGTGCGTGCCTTGCCGCTGGAGCAGGCCAATGAGGCGCTTGCCCTCCTCCGCAGCGGCGAGGTGCAGGGCGCCTTGGTGTTGCAGGTGTCAATCCGGTAGTCTGCCCATGGGTGTTCACGGCGATGGGGACCGGCCTGATACTGCGATGTTACGGCAGCGTACGGGCGACTGCAGTCGCGGGACTGTAACATTCCGTCGCAGACGAGCGTCTATCGGACGCCGCAAGCCCCTTCATGAAGAGGAACTGACGACCTCATGCCGATGCGACTCACGACGGAGGACGGCTGCCGCGCGGAGCTGCCAAAAGAGGGAAAACGCCAGCCGGGATCGGCGCCGGCCATTCACCACCACGAACTCCTGGTACAGTTCCAGCTGCTCGCTCCAGCGCAGCTTGGCCACATTCGGGCCAGGCGAAAAGTTGGCAATCGTGTCCCCGCGGCAGATCGCCTCCCGCAGGCAATGGGACTGGAGGGTGGTGCTGACGTTGTGCGACCACCATTTCGGATCGAAACCTGAGAGTGAGAGGAAGGTGACGCCGTTCGCCATGATCACGAGCTGCGATGCCGCGGGCGTACCGTCGATCAGTAACGTGTAGGGTACGACCTGTCCTGCGCCGAACAGCGCAGTCGCCACGTCCGTCAGGAACGCGCTATCGCTGCAGTCGACCAGGTTGTCGGGGTGCCCGATCTTGCCGCTCACCTGTGAGCGCCTGCCATGGAGCATGGCCAGTGTGGCAAGCGCTTCGCGCAGACTCTCCTCGTCGTGCGGCTTGACGACCTCGCATGATAACCCGGAGTTCTTCAGGCTATTCACCCCGCGGCGCAGGCTCTCTTTGATATTTCGCTTCAGGGACGAGCGGAGCTCGTCCCATGTCCGGGGTAGGGGCAAGACCACACATGCTCGAGTGCCCTTGTGCACCACAAATGCACCTGAGGGTCCGCCGGTCTGTGCCAGCCAGTGCGGCTCAAACCAACCCTGGTTGGGTGCCAGGATCAGCTCGATCCAGTCCCAATCCTCCGGCCGCTCGATCAGGTAGCGCATCACCGCGGCCAACACGGGGCGCTCGTAGCCCGGAACAGCCAATACTTGTGCTAGCTCGGTGAGCGTGCCGTGCTCGTTCGAGCCTAGTAGCTGCACGGCAGTCGCGGAAAGGCCGGGTGCCACGCGATACGTCCGGCGATAGAAGGGTGCGACGCCGACCAGCGTATCTAAGTCATCGTAGGCGGCCAGGAGATACAGCTGGCGCGGCTTGATAAAGTGGCGCGCCCAAGTGGTGAGCCAGACAGGATGGCCAAATGGGTTCCGGCTCGCCGAATCAAAGAACAGCCGCAGCCATGCAGCTTGCAAAGACGTAACTGCATCGTCGGTGACGACGGGCCTCACTGTCAGTCTCACGTCTTCGAGGCGCCGTTCACTTGTAGGAGATGTCGTCGAACCAGGCGCTCCCGCGATTGTCGGGCGACGATAGGTAGATAACGTCGTAGGCCGCTCCGGCAGGCGCCTGGCCTCGAGCCGTGAGATGCGTCCACTTGGACGTGCCCCGCGGCAGCGGCGGACTCTCCACTTGGCCCAGGTACTGGTTGTTCGCCCCCCACCAGGTCAAGTTGATGGTCGTTAGGCCCGTCAGGTTCAACCCGCGCACCCACCCATCTACCTCGTACGTGTGCCCCGGGATTACCAACGGGTTTATCGGACTCGTATAGAAGGATGGGCCACCGTTGGCGTCACTGGTGGTCTTGCTAATTCGGGCCGAGGCTTTGCCTGAATGGGAGACCCTGTCATCCCAAGCAAAGTGCCCCTCCGACTCATGGTATAGATGCCACTCGCTCGGAAGGTTGCCGGCGCGGGACTCAAAGCCACCGTTGAAGTCGGTGCTTATCTGGCCGGTTCCGAAGAAAGTCTTCACCCGTGCCGCGACCGACTTCGGCGAGCCGTCCGCGTGAAACAGACCGTAATGGTAGTTATTGGGATCCATACCAGAGGGAACCGTATTGGGAGCGAAATCGTAGAGCGTCCAAACCGCAACCGGCGGCAGGCCGAGTAGCGATGCCGCATACTGAATTTCACGGTAATAATGCTCTTGGTACCTCTGCGCGCAGATATCGGCGCCGCAGCCATCCTGCGGGGGCGCACCGACGCCGGGGCTGGTGCCCGCTTCGCCAATGTATAGTGGAATAGGTCCCGCGATCGCCATGGCCGCCTGGAACGTCGTGTACGCTTGCGATGCACCGGCTACAACATGGAAACTGAGCAAGTCCGGATTGCCGGCGACGGCGAGAGTCTGCAAGTCTGCGAGGCGAAACGCAGAGAGGGCGACGGGTAAACCGCCGTCGATCTGCTGCAGGAAATGGGTCATGGTGCTGACCCAGTTCACCGCTCCCTGAACAGTGGTGTCGGTTTCATTCTGCAGCTCGATGAATGCGATGCGCGGATCACCGGCCAGCGGCGTCAACACCGAGCATGCCCATTGCTCGCTGCCGGCTATGTCCGTGTAGCTCGACCACCAATCAAACAGCGTAAGCTCCACCAACAAATGGTGGCGAGACGCCATGGCCACGGTATCCAAGATGTGCTGCTCCATCGTAGGATCGGGATCCGGGTACCCTATGGTCCAGGCTTGAACGATGATGCGCACGGCATTGGCATTCAGCGAGGCAATTCGCGCGAAATCGGCGTCAATAGCCGCTGGATCCCATTGCGCCCACATCTTGTCCCATGGATGGTAGGCCGGGTAATAGTCGATCGCCTTGAGGCCCTGGAGCATCGCTTCGACTGCGGCGTGGGATGGCTGTGGGAGAGACTGCGTGGCGGAAGGTTGACTGTCGGACGCCGCGCAGCCCGCACTCGACGGGACGACGGATGCCGTCGTGGAAGCGGATGCCGTCGTGGTTGCGGTGGCTTGTGCTGTGTTGTAGTTGGCACTATGAGAAGCCACCCGGACATTCAAGAAGCCGGTTAGCACGATTGACAGACCGGCAATAACGTTAGTCACTGAAGGCACTGGGCTGTGCTCCCTTTGCTATGGCCCTTTGCCCGGCGAAGATCCCGCTTTGCCGGTCAAAGGCGGTCGGCTCGTCCGTGCGCGAAGGCCCAAACGTGAGATCGAAGCGCTACAGGCCCGCCAGCGGTGCAATGCCTGCCAGTCCTTTCGCCTGAATCGTTGAGTCTGTTGGCCGCCTGCGCCAAGATGTTGCGTGCTGCTCAGCATGATTGATAATACCATCTGCGTCAGGCGCCGTACGCACCATGGGCATAGCAGTTCTGGGGCAGGTGAACTCTTGCCGGGGGACTACTCGAGTGCCTGCGCGCTACGGTGATGGTATGCTGCAGAGCGCGATGGCTCCGGCCGGTCAGGTTCAAGACATGGCAGCGTCGCGTGTGACTGGCTACATCTGGTCCAAGCCGCCACATGGCCACCCCATAACTGAAAGCATGCGCTCAGACGAACCTCCCTGCTGCCAAAGTCAAGATAGTAGATTCATTTGAGGAGATACGGCGCACGACTGACCTCTTCGATCTCGTCGTCGTCGATAACGTCGAGTACGTATTTGGCGGCTACTGCGAGCACTTCGACTTGTTTCCGAACATCTTCGGCGTGCTTTCGGACAACCCAGGCCTCATCCTCAACGTGATCCTCCGGCTGGACGACTCCACACGTGAGAGATGGCCGTACCTGTTTGAGGAGGACGATGTGCCCTTGCACCTGGCACGGAGGCGTGCTTTCTACCAAATCGAGACACCGGAGAGTATTCCAATTCGTGCGGTCGCGAAGACTTAACGCGATCTTGCTTCCGAGAATGGCTTTGCCATCCAGTGGTATTTCCTACGGCCGCAGCCCATCACTTCTTACCTTGTGCTGAAGCTGCACAGGCTGTGATGTTTACCGGCGAGCAGCGACTCATTTCGCTGCTCCGTGAGGGCGGTTGGAAAGCGTAAGGCATCCGGCTGCCAGAGTGCCTGGACTCCCCGCGCCGCTGGCGTACTGTTAGATCTCTATGGAGTAATTTGCCCGCTGGTGCATCACTCGCGTAACACTCGTGTGGAGCTCTCGTGCCCATGCAGCAACTCAAGTGTTCGAGCGACCGGCAACCAAATTCTGCCACGGGCATGAACGAAACGCATGATTTCCCAGGCACCCTCGTGTATGGGTCAGAGGTGCGCTTCACCAGCAGCGCCGGTGCAGCGGAGGTCGGGGGCCGGCTCCTGTCCGTGGCCGTGCGGAACTTGAGCGTCACGCTCGTCACGCAGCCCCTCCCTTCAAGTTGTCCCCTTCAGTCTTGAGGCTGGGAAGAAGGGGCG
>Ga0187876_1000789_pt1 | contig 30392 bp, 39 predicted proteins | sample June2016WEW_17_4_FD_133000 | JGI IMG/M metagenome (GOLD analysis project Ga0187876, IMG submission 133000) | Peatland microbial communities from SPRUCE experiment site at the Marcell Experimental Forest, Minnesota, USA - June2016WEW_17_40 | ecosystem: Environmental > Terrestrial > Soil >...
ACTTCGATTCTTCCCGTAATAATGGCCAGGAGTGTTGACCCACGACTCTGCACAACCCGTCTATAATTAGCTGCAGTTAACGGTCTGACTTTTGGTTCTTCAAAGAGTGAGGTTGAGGGTTGTGTGATTAGGAATCTGGAGGCAGCTACAAAATTCCACAACTGTTCCCGACGTACGGCAGCCCCAAGGTTTCGCCCCTTATCAACGGGGTCGATTACGATTAGGGCGTCCTGAAAGATTCTATGTACTTCATCTTCCCTTCCTTGAAAGTAGTTTTCCACGTCAATGAACTGCGTCTCCCGCCAAACAGAGAAATCTTCGACAACTCGTTCGAATTCTCCGCGAGACGCGATCAACGTCTCGCACAGCATACCGCTAAATCCTCCCGTTTTGATATCGGCACCATATGCGCCGATACCCCTCATGAACGCCTTGAGTAAGCGCACTTCATCGCGTTGTGAGGGAGTAAGGTGCTGGCGGATGTACTCCGTATGGTATGGGCTCCTGTCCGTAGCGCTAAGCCAATCGCCTCTTTCGACATTGTAGCATGGTACAACGTTGACTCGAAGCGTCCGTCCCTTTCCGAATCCTACAGTCGTCTCCACGTACGGGTGTTCTGCATATCTCTCCACGATTTTGTTAGGGTAGAGGGCTCGCTTGGCCGGAGGCAGACAAACCTCTCGAAGTTGTGCTTTCGTAAGGTTTGGCGAGACTTTCATGAATATGTCGAGATCGGCATAATTCAAAATCCATGTGTCTTTCGCAATAGAGCCATCTAGCCGAATCTCGGCTGAAAGTCCGGCTCTCTTGCATTCGCGTTCTACGGCGCTTCTGATTTCCTCAGCTTTCCTCTCAACAGCGGCTCTAAATTCCTCGTTGGGGGCGATCCTCGACTTGACTTCACTGCAGACCGCTGTTAGGTTGGGCAAGGGAGAACAGGTCTTCGTCAAGTGGAGACATTTGCTTCATGGATTGTTGTGTAGATTGGCCCCTTTGGGGTTAGTGTGCTTTTTTTCAGTCTGACCGCTTTAACGGTCATCTGTCCGAAGTCGTGGTCTCGCATGTTCTCGATATGTTTGGCTAACGCATCCCTGTTAATTCCTGATCTCACACGGGCTATGGTCATATGCGGACTGAAACCCTTGCTGTCAGGTGATAATCCGATCTGACGAAGTTTCGGTTCAAGTTGTTGGAAGATGTCGCCGAGTTCTTGTTGTCCGCGTGTCATTCCAACCCAGACCACGCTTATTCGCCTAAGGTTCGGAAACGCGCCGAGGCCGGCAAATTGAATCATGAACGGTTGAAATCGCAGCTCTCGCATCGCTTCCTTGACTCGATCAACAGTTATCTGAGGGATCTCGCCAAGAAATCTCAAGGTCAAATGCATTATCCCCGGCTCGACAATTTTTAGGCTCGCCCCAGTCTGCTCGAGGCTTTGTTGAGCTGCGATTATTCGCTCTCGAATAATCGATTCCTCTAAGTCTACGGCTACGAAACTGCGTATGCGTTCCTCAGCCAATGCATTCTGCCAGCGAAGGCTAATATTAGATGATTGAATTTAACGATTCAGAGAAGAAGAATGCTGCGGGAGCCAGCGGAGATACAGGCGAGCGTATGCAAGTGAGGAAACGCATTATCGCAATCTCGGGGATGCCCGGCGCTGGCAAAGGAGTGGCTTCTGAGGCAATGAAAGAGTTTGGCTTTGAGGTCTTGCTCCTCGGAGACGTCATAAGGGAGGAAACGCAGCGTAGAGGGCTTGAGCCGACCCCGAAGAATGTTGGAAGCGTAATGCTCCAGGTTAGGAAGGATGAAGGGCCCATGGTGGTAGTGAAGAGGCTGGTGCCCAAGATCGAAGCGAGCCGGTCGTCCACGATTATTGTCGAGGGAATCAGGAGTGAAGAGGAACTTCGTGAACTCAGGACAAAATTCGATGTCATAAGCGTCGCCATACATGCTTCACCCAAAACAAGGTTTCAACGACTCCTCTCAAGAGGGAGGACCGACGACCCCAAGACATGGGACACATTCTACGAACGTGACAGCCGCGAACTAAGCGTAGGATTGGGTCACGTAATAGCGTTAGCCGACATCCTCTTAGTGAATGAGAGTACGATTGATACGCTTCAATCGAGTTTCAAGGCCGCTTTGGATAAGCTGAAACAACAATGAGTGTAAGCGTTGCAGTGCAAACAGTGCTCGAACCAACTGAAGATGAGAGTAAGGTTGAACGCGCACTTCTGAAACTATTCCCCTCAGCGCATATTGAGAGGATTGCTAAACCCGATGATAGCGTTGCCTTGAGCGTTCGGGGCAACGGACTGGAGTTCCTCAGCAATCTTCGTAACCTGATTAGGCAACAGCGGATACGTAGTGCTGCAAGGTTAATTCTCACTCGCAGTCTGCGTGAGAGCCCATTTCAGTTCCATCTGAATAAGCAAGCAGCATTCATGGGGCGCGTATCCTTCTGTGAAGCGAAGGGAGAATCTCCACATGGGCCGATCTCGATTCAAGTGGAATGCGAGGATCCCCAGTCAGTGATCGACTATCTCGCATTACCCCCGACACTCGCTGAATCATAAGCTCACGCAGTAACCGTGACAGTGACCATGTCCTGCGGTAGGATAGTGTCACGGAAAATTGCCTTCGCTTGAGCCAGCAGTGGGGCAGCGTTTTCATACATCGCACTAATGTGGAAAAGGGCGAGTTTACGTGACTTGCTTTTCTTCGCAACCTGCGCGGCTTCGGCTGCAGTTGAGTGACCGTATTCCCGGGCTTTGAGGGAGGCAGTTTCATCAAAGCAACTATCGTGAATGAGCAGGTCAGAGCGAGCAGCCAGCTTGATTACTTGAGGGCAAGGCCTCGTATCGACGGCATACGTGATCTTCACTCCTCGCCGGGCAGGCCCAACGACAAGCCGAGCCGGTATCCGCTTACGCCCAAGCCTAACCGATTTGCCTGATTGCAGCTTTTTCCAAAGTGGACCTTCAGGCACACCTAACCTCTTCGCCTTCGCGGGATCGAACCTACCCGGCCTTGGCATTTCCTCAAATGCATACGCCAGGCATGGGATAGAATGCTTCGCTGACGTAACATGAACGCTGTACTCAAGATCTCTGATCGTGACCCCAGGTTTGACTTCGCGAATCCGAATTGGAAAGTTCGAATAAAGTTTGACTACACTGTTGACTGAGGTCACGAGCTTAGCGACGCCCTTTGGGCCGACTATCTCTAATTCACGTTGTCGTCCCATGAATGACAGTGAGTGAATCAGTCCCGGAAGGCCAAACACATGGTCGCCATGCAAATGGCTGATGAATATCCGCATCCTCCTATTCACCCCCGCCCTAGCCTGAAGAAACTGACGCTGCGTTCCCTCACCACAATCAAAAAGCAAAACCTCCGCACCTCGCCGGATCAAGACGCTAGGAAGATTCCGAAACTTATTCGGGACACTTCCTCCAGTCCCTAGAAATGTTACCGAGATAGCCGTAAGCAAGCCTCCGTCTCTTCGTCAGTAGCTTAGTGAGAACTCATGCCTCGCGACTTTGAGGCCATTACACCGATGATGGCTCGATTCTCTTCAACCCTTTGACATCGTCATATGCTCTGTCGAATGATATGATACATGCATCAACTTTCAGAGCTGTCGCCGCGTAGTGCGAATCGAAGAACCCAAGATTAAATGTCTGTCTCAGGAAAACCGCGGACAGCACTACATCTGGAGTAAGCGGCTCGAAAATAGTGTTTGGAATTGATGCCAGTGCCGCCATGTCTTTTGGAAGTGCGTCTTCCCTCCCTTCACTTCTATAAACCAGTTCCATTTCGACAAGTGCAACGCTCGATAGGGATACTTTCAGCGAACCCGATCGAATTTTAGTGAAAATTCTATCTGCTGATCTGAACTTTGGATCTAGGCTGTTCAGGAAGGCAAATATCACATCATTCTCGATAAGCGGCAAGTCAACTACCTTTGGCCGCGGACCGCATTCTCTGCCTCGGCTTCCGCTTGCTTCCTCAACTCTTTGAAAGACTTTCGAGTCGTGAAAGTCCCCCTCAATGCAGCGATGGGATCCTTCGGAATCGGTATCAACTTCAGGTGGTCTCCTGCGTTTACCAACAAGACCTTGTCTTGAAGTCCGAGTTCACGCCTGTACTCCTTCGGGACGGTTACCCTCCCTTTCTTATCCAACTCAAGTAAACTCATTTCGCCCACCTCTGGCTTGTTATTTTCTCGTAGTGGGAATTAAGCATTCTTTATCCGGAAAGGTGGGCAGCGTCTCTGTTGGAGAGTTTGGTTTCCATCAGGCATTCTGCAAAACCGAGAACCTTCTCGTAAGGCTCCTGTGCACTCTCGCAAGATGGCTCTCCTTGGCCGTAAAGCCACCGTCGCGGGCGTAACCTTCGACGTCAACCTCAAAGGGGGCAGAGATGCATAGGTGTCCGCCCTTTCGCAATAACTGGGCGGCTCCTTCAAGGAATTCCATGATCAGCGTCGACATTTTGACCCCCATGGTCGAAGAACCACGTCCGTAAGGCGGGTCGGTTGCTATCGCGTCTAGCCCCCCCCTGTAGGGGGGGGTCCGGGCGTCGGCGTTTACGAAACCTAGCGTATCTAGACCGTAATATTTGAGATTGCGGCGAGCCCCTCGTAGCATCCGGGTGCTTGCATCTATTCCAAGCACATTGCAACCGATCACGGCAGCCTCAATTAGTATGCCTCCTACTCCGCAGAACGGATCTGCGAAGGTTGAGCCGGGTGTTGCCCTTGCTAAGTTCACCATGCACCGTGCGATCTTCGGAGGCATGGTGGACGGGTGGAATACGGGGCGCTTTCTTGGTCTTCTAGGCGCCATGAGGCCGGAAGGTTTTCGAAACCCCGCTAGGCCAAAGAGGAACTTGGATTCGTAAAGTACGCAAACAAAAGTTAGATCAGGATCCATGAGCCGCACTGCCAATCTTGGCACTGATTCCTTTACGACGGAACCCACGTCCCGCTCTAGGTTGACGCGTCGAAGAGCCATGGCTGCTCCCCCTATACGCGCTGACCTGACAGCAAAACTCCGAACCCCCTTCGTTAACTCTTCCAGAGGCTGATTCTTCACGAAATTCAGTATTTGACGTTCGTCTGCGTCGCATTCCCCTAGGTGAACGCCGCACCAATCATACATCAGGCTTCGCTCAGATACTTTCCTCAATGCGTCGGAAGGTGCTGTTAGGGTGAGAAGTCGGTAGCTCGAAATCACAGATGAGTAGTTGAATCCCTCCGATTCGATTATGGCCTTAATCTCAGCTGCTGGCAGCGAATCGTGTTCGCCCGAGAGTATGAAGAATAGCCTGCTTTGTTGATTAGATTGTTCTAGCAACTCCGTTACCGAGTTCATTGCTTGACGAATCGAGTGTAGCGGAGGGCGCGGTTAAGGTTGATGTTTTCAGCTTTGATCCGTGGTTTTCAGTTTATCGCCGCAGCTTGTGCAGAACTTTTGGTCCGCGGCGTTTTCTGTGCCACACTTATCGCACTTGAGAGCTCCAGTTCCCACCGCACCGCTTGTCGTCGTCGTTGTCGATGTTGGTGTGGGTTTAGTTTCTGGCGAAGGGCGACGTCTTGACCGCCAGAATAAGAGCCCACCGACAATTGCTGCCGCAATGATAATTATTACTATGAGCGGTAAATAGCTGGTGGACCAAACTGCATTAACGGCATGCGGCTCATCCATTGTGATGGAGCCTTGAGGCGAGGTGCCGGTATAGTCTCCCTGCCACTGAACGAAGACCTGCTGAATCACATACCCTTCAGGTGATGTGACGGAGAATTTAGCGGTGGAGCCCGCATCGTAGTAGCCCCCACCCTGAGGATTTCCCAATCCTCCGGGCGAATTTACTGTTAGTAGGTATTGCGTGGTGTACGTGGCAACGGCGGTGTGGGGCCCATTCATGGTCACCGTGACTTGGTTTCCGGTTTGTGGGGCGCCATCTATGCTCCAACTCTGAAAAGCGTATTGAACTCCGGGTGATCCCGTGATGTTTTGCGGTGCTTGACTGGTTTGAGCGCTGTCCCCGGCGTTGAACCAACCTCCGCCCGAAACCACTGTCACATTCGCAGGGGCCGTCTCTAAGATGAGTTGGTATTGTGTCTGGTAGGTAAATGTTAAGCTACCAGCGGAAGTTACGCTCACTGTATTCTGTGCGCAGTAATAACGAACTCCCGCACTACCTGAAACATACTGATCGACCGTGACATTGTGTGGAGTTCCAATTGGAAACGATAGCGTCTCAGTTTGCGAGCCGGATACCGTCCCTTGGCTCTGCCCGTCGACTTGTAGGCTTGAGGAGTATTGCTGTGGTAAGCCGGAGAATTGGACTGACACAGAGTACGTGTTAGGACCGACGGCGTAAGTGGTTGACGCGCTGCTGTAAGAGTTACAATAATCGTCAGCCGCTACGCTCACAGTATAGGTTCCGTATGGTTGGTTAGCGGTCAGCGTCCTTGTCACGATCCTGGCTGACTGGGTCTGGAAGCTGAACGTGATCGGGGAGCCGCTCGGCTGGTTGATGGTGATGGTGCCCTCGGCCGGGCGAGTAACAGAAACTTGCAAAATTATCTTATCTCCCTGGATATAGGAGGGTTTGTCCGTTGAGACGCCTACTGACAATGACGGACCAACGGGAACTACCGCGAGATACGCTGACGCCGAACCCGTATCCCCCGAAGAACCCGTATTGGTTACGCTGACGGTGAATGGATAATTTCCTGGGCAGTAGAGGCCGGGAATGTTGGTAGTGCTTATCACCAGTGTGCTAGAACCTGAACTCGCGCTAACGGTTGTGGGCGAAAAGCGAGAGTTAGTCCCATAAGGTAGGCCTGAGAGGCTGAACGTATATGTCGCCCCCAACAATCCCCCAACAAATGAAACCATATAGCTAGCCCGGCTCGCCTGGGGCGCGCTTTGGGTCGTGGGAGAAATTGAGACGGCGGGCGAGGCATTAACCCTAGACGGAAACACAACCGCAATAGACACGATAATGAGAACGACGAGCAGCTTCGACCTTGCAGACATTAATTTCAGCTCAGAAAGTAATCATGGGTTAAAGTTGCTATTTTAAGTTAAAGGCGAGGCTCAACCAGAACATCGGAAAGAGATCTGACTCTTGATAGAACGTACCGACTTGACCAAAATACTTAGGAATCTCTAGACCCAGGGTTTTACTGCGACGATGAGGGAATCAGAGTTAACCTGAACAAGTTGTGTTGATAAGGCATTTACCCCGAGTCGCACAACCCGTGTCATTCCTCTCTTAAGACGATGAGAATTGGGATTACGGCTAGGCTGAGGGCTATTCAACCTCTGTCCACGCCGTAGAGGCACAGGATGTGACTGGAAGGTCTACAGGCGAAGCCACAAGGATCGGAATACTGGATACGTGATCTGGTCTAATGTGTGAGAAATTTGATCTCTCTTTTCCCGTTGATCCGATGCTCAGTCGTGCCTTCCGATATTCGCAACTCACTCAGTTGAGTAGAATACTGATGGAAGGAAACTTCTCCGAACGCTTCGCAGAGTTTTGTTTCAACTCATCCACTAGCTATTTAAAGTAAGAAAGTAAGAATATGTTTGTGAGAACATGGCAAAATACGAGAAACCTGAGCTGATCGCGCTCAGCTCGAAAGGGCAGGTAGTCATACCGCAGGCGATAAGACAGAAGCTCGGCTTGAAGGCAAAGTCTCAACTGCTGGCCTACGGTTACAAGGACACTGTCGTGTTGAAAAAGGTGCGCGTGCCCGATGCCGTCCAGGAAATCAGAAGAATCTGGAAGAGGATTGACAGTAGAATAGAGAGTCGGGGATTGAGGAGGCTGAGCGAGCGTGAGATTAACGCCGAGATCCAACGGTACAGACGGGAAAAGAGCCTGCTCAAATGAGGGTAGTCCTTGACACGAATGTTCTTGTTAGCGCGCTAATAGGGAAAGACAAGCCGGCAAAATTCGTCCGTAAAGTTCTCGAGAAGCAAGCGGAGCTTCTGATCTCCAAGCCTATGCTAGATGAGTTAGTGGATGTGATAGCGAGACCAAAAATTCGGGAATACGTGGACGAAGGCGATGTCAAGGATTTTCTGCAACTAATTGTAGACGCGAGTGTTGTTGTGAACGTGAAATCCAAGCTCAGTGTCATAGCGGACACGAGCGACAATTCAGTACTCGCCACTGCGTGCGATGGAAAGGCCGACTACGTCGTTTCCGGCGACAAGCACCTTGTCGAATTGAAGAGATTCAGAGGAACCAAAATCATAACGGTCGATCAAGCGCTGCGTTTGCTCAAGTGAAGCATAACATCTCACTGATTCACTTTTCTTGAATCGCCCGATTTCATTCTCGCTCATCGCAACCATCTGCTGAACGTAACCCAATCAATCATCTCTCCCTTCCTGGAGGCAGGAGATTCAGAACGTTTGTCATTCCTCTCTTAAGACGATGAGAATTGCAAGGGAGATTGATGTCACTATCACGTAAACTGAAATGTCGGAGAGGGCGGGAGCAACAGAGCTGAGGAGGCTACCCATCGAGGCGACTGTGAGCGAGAGTAGGTAGGCCGCGCCGAAAATGATTCCGTCCCACGCCAGTCTTCGGTAGAGGCGATCAAGGGACATTTGAAGAGTCGGTATATTGAAGATCGTTACCGGGGCGAAGTTGCTGAGTGAGAATTGAGCACCGTAGTTGGATATGAGACTGAGAGCCTGCTCTGTTCCTAAGATCATGACGAATGCCAGAAGAAGGATGGAAACTTCCTCTGCTAGACCACCGGTTGAGATCGCTGATACTAGTGCAATTGCGAACAGGATGCTCTGTGCAAGCAAAGTAATCCTGCTCCAAGTCACGTCACACTTCACGAGTGCAACAGTACTAACAGCAGCACCGATCAGCAATGCTAGAACCCAAAGAATCCAAATCGCCAGCGGGATTGTGGCGAGGGTCACAGCGAATGTTGCTATCGCAATCGCAGCTACAACCACTCGAAGAAGGTTCCAGCGAGTGCGTAGGTTGCCTAAGCCGCGCTCCATTGGTTCCTCATCCTAAGACTTGGTCTAATTGCCAGTGTAGGCGAGATTTCGATCACTCGCGACAGTTGCCTCGCTTTGTTTATCCTCAGTTTTCTCTCAGCTGCGAAGATCCGCCGCGCAATCCTGAAGGCATCGTTGAGGTCGCGTGGGTCGGTTCTGGTTGATGGTGTGAAGCATATTGTGGTGTACCCTTTCATGGTGATATCCTCAATCATATCAGGAACAGCAGCGCTGATCATGGGGGAGATTAGTAGCACTACGGATCTTGCGGGAAGAATTGAGGCTATGACTGATTCCACAACGTATCTGATCGGTAAGGTCGCAGCACCGGGCTTTACGATTGCCAGGCTATCCAGCATTTTCAGCAATTGCCTCTTTCCGAAAGCTAGATCGACCCATGTCCGAACGGCTCCGTAGATGGAAAGGCCTACACGATTGCCTTGCATGATTAGCTGGGAGCATATGGAGGCTGCGAACTCCACCTGAAATTCGAGTGCGTCGTAATCGAAGAGGTCAGACATCACGTCCTCCGAGCAGTCTAATACGACGAGTATGTCGACGACTTGCTCGCCTTCGAACTCGTTCGTAACGAGCTCCCCTGACCTCGCTGATGCCTTCCAATTGACACGCCTAAGATCGTCGCCTGGAACGTACGGCGATATTTCGAAAAAATCAGTTCCTATTCCAATTCGTCTCGATGGAACTAGGCCAGGCCATGGACCGACACGCCTACCCTTCAAATCAATTGTTCCGAGTTTCTCCATCTTTGGAAGCACAAGGAATTGGTCAACGTTGGAAAGTCGACTGATTACACTCCGTAATTGCAGGTTGTCCCTGAAGCTAATCTGAGTAGGTCCAACTTCGTGCGTTCCGCGTTTGGGTCTGGATAGCCTATATGAAAGCCCTGCAACCTCGCCGGGACGCAGTGAAAGCATTAGCCGATTAGTTCCCGATTTTACTTTCAGCTCGTCAGGAAGATTATCTTCAAGTTGCAGATTCTCAATCGGGTGCGGCGATCTATTCGTAACTGTCAGAGTTACTTCGATGTCCTCGTCACCCATTGAACGTATAGGGTGTATCCGTCTTGTTACAGTAATCGGGAAGGGCTGTAGTTTTGGCAACTTGGACGACGCAAATATCAGAACGGCGATAGGTAGTACGAATACAGTTAACCATGACGCCCGAAAGAGCAGAGCTAAGAAAATGAATGCGTATGCGGTAGTTAGATATGCTAGAGTCTTTCGGGCTAACGCCATTAGTCTACCCTTGGCACTGGAACTCTCCTTACAATTTCGTCGATGATCGATGTCGCGTCGAAACCTTTCACCCAGGACGCGGCTTTGGGAATCATTCTATGCGCCAGCGCCTCGCTGCAAATCGCCTTCACGTCGTCTGGGAGTATGTAGTCTCTGCCTGACATTGCAGCATTCGCCCGAGCCAGTTTCAGAAGCGCTAGTGATCCGCGTGGACTCGCGCCTATCTCGACCTGGCCGTGTGCGCGTGTTTCACGAACAATATCAGTGATGTATGAAAGCACTCCGTCGTCGGCGTGCACACCCTCGACCGTATCCTGTATCTCAAGCAAGGTTGTTGAGTCAACGATCGTCTTGAGTGAGAAATCATCTGTTCTACGCGTGAGGCGTCGCTTCAGAATCTCAATCTCCGAGTCTTTATCGGGGTAGCCGATTCGAAGCCTCATGATGAACCTGTCCAGTTGGGCTTCAGGCAGCTGGTACACACCTTCGAATTCGATCGGGTTTTGCGTCGCAATTACGATGAAGGGGTTGTCGAGCGGATGAGTCTTCCCGTCCAATGTAGTTTGACGTTCCTGCATGGCCTCCAATAATGCCGATTGAGTCTTCGGAGGACTGCGGTTTATCTCGTCAGCGAGAAGAATATTGGTGAATACCGGTCCTCTTCTAAGTTCGAAATCGCTCGATTTCTGGTTGTAAATGTATGTCCCTGTAATATCAGCGGGTAGAAGATCGGGTGTAAACTGAACTCTCGCAAACTTACAGCCAACCGTAACAGCCAAGGATTTGGCAATCACGGTCTTCGCCAAGCCCGGGTAATCTTCAATGAGGATGTGGGAGTTGGCGAGCACACCGATCAGTATCTTGCGTAATACTAGTTCTTTGCCAACTATTGCAGTATTCAGCTCCGTAAGTATACGATCGCATCCTTCCGCGACGTTCTCAACTTTCAGTTTGACCAATCCTCAATCTTCGTCAAATAATCGTCGAGTTTACGCGTATTGCCTCTAGTCACACCGTAATCCGTGGTGGTCAACGCTTCGACCATGTATGGGTCGTGAACTTGACGCTGAAGTGTCGCCGGATCCTGATGGGCCATGTCTCGTAGCAGAGGTTCGGTGGTATTGCAATGATACGCTGCTACTGCGAACGCGAGAGACTTGATCCTCTCCGAGAGTAACCTGCTTGCGGCAGGGTCATTGTGGTCGATGGCTTTCTTGCAGAGCGTATCGAGGCGCATGAGGTCGTCTTCGTTTCTCTTGAAGCGAGAGACGTTCTTCTTTGGTAAAGGGCGGAAGGTTAGTTCCAGAATCACATCGAATATCACCGCCCCGAAGAGAATGAAAGCGAAGCCAACTCCCAGCCAGGTTAGGATTGGGTAACCGGCTAGGAAGAAGTCTAGGATAATTGAAATGGCCAGATAGACAACAGCGATCTGAACCAGTGTCCTGATTTGTTTCTTCATGATCCTAAGCTCGTTGTGTTCGCGAGAGATTGTTCCAAACTTTCCAGTTGACTCAGCGCGACGGCTCGCTTAGAGTCATCAATTTGATGATCGCTGTACCTTGCCTCCTCAAATAGGAAGGTAAGGCTCTTGATCGCGTCACTTCCCAGTTCCAGTTTGTGTGAGATATTTTCCGAAAACTCGCGTGCAGTTTCTTGCAAAGCGATATTGAATCCGTGCTCTGCGAGGACTTCGCACATCTGCCTATAGCATCTCAATATTGCGTCCCGGTAGTCCCCGGCGAGTCTAAGATTCATAACAGTCTTCTGAATCACTCCCAAAGCTTCGCGCCTAGCGACCTCTGCCTTGAAGGGCGAATGTTCCTCCCTAGCCCACTCGTATGCTTTGTGTACACCACCAAGGAACAGAGTCAATGCCACGATTACAGTTGTGCCGAAGATTATCAGGGTGTAATAGTAAGCGAAGGGGTTGATTGATGCGGCACTGGGTGGCGTAACCTGTTGCGACTGAGTGATATGCAAGGCGGCTGTAGTAAGGTTCGCGGCAGTCTGGAAGACGCCGAGGATAGTCTGAAACACCCCTGCACTCCGAAGGAAGACGAGAAGTAGGATTACCGCTATGGCATATCCAATGATAACAGCGAGCGATTTTCCATTCGCGCTACCCTGTTTACGGTTACCCAAGATGAATACGGCGAGAGCCTCGATAATACCTCGACCATTGACGAGGACTACTAGAAGATACATGGTCAAAAGCGCGCCGAGCAGGTACTGAGCGAACGCGCCGATTAATGGTGGGCGGGGCGCGGCACTGGCTGTAAACGCGGTGAATAAGGCAATCAGGCAGAGTAAGGCTGCTGGCACAATCAGTTCTCTTTGTGGCATACAGTGCTCAGGGCCATTCCCTAAGCTCAGTATGGAGATTAAAGTGAAGCGCCCGCGATCTACTCAAGAGAGAGTATGCCCCGCAAATCGACATTTCTTCGACCTAGAAATCGTTGGCATCCCTTGAGAAGAGTCAAGGGCAGCCCCACTCGTTTGCAGATTTCTTCAAAGTATTAATATTGAGTCGGACCCTATCGCAGTCGGTATTGGACATGCCCTTCTACCTTTGCGAGAATTGCGCCAAGGATAAAGTCAGACTTGACCTAACTTACGCTGGAATAAACCAGATGTGGCTAAGAACGTCCCCCAATCCGGATGGGTTCGGTCCCCCGTGCGATTTTTGCAACGCACCAAAGACCATCTACCAAGTCCAGATCGTGGGAACGATGTTTGACACCGAAGGTCAACACCTAGAAAAGATAAAAGCTGAACTTAAGCCAACAACGGCCTAAAGCCAGACGTTGAGCCGAACGCTCAGTTTTCATCCAAGCACACCTACAGGTACTTTGGAATCCAGCCATGGAAGCAGTTGGGCTTCATCGCAAAGACGAAATTGATCTCGAACAGATAATCGACCACATCAAGACACATCCCGCTTACCCGGACTCGGGTGCATTAGCCTGCTTTGTCGGAGTGGTGCGTGGAGACGCGATCAATGATTCGAATTCTAAAGTTACACACTTGGAGTATGAAGCCTATGCTGACGTCGCCTTGAAGCGCATGGAGGAAATTAGGGCGGACATCAAAACTCATCCGGGTGTAGTTGAGGTTGCAATCCATCACGTCATTGACTCTTTGAAGGTCGGTGAACCAAGCATCTTCGTTGTAGTCCTGGGCAAACATAGGCAAGAAGTGTTCCCAGCCTTATCTGAAACCGTTGAACGCGTGAAGAGAGAGGTCCCAATTTGGAAAAAGGAATTCACATCAAAGGAGGCCTACTGGGTTTCAACCGAATCAACTGACGCCTAATCGCAGACTCATCACGCTACCCTATGCTGCCCGGTTTTTGGAATAATGAGCGGGCCGAATCTTTGCTCTAGATACCGTTTTCAAACTGAGAAGAGTTAACCACTTAAAGTTGTGAAATCTTATATTAGATGGACGCTGACAATCTGAGAATATCAGCTCAGGGGAAGTCTGAGTATTGCCGGTAACAGACAGAGTCAGGCGAGCGCTTCAGGAATTCGGCTTGACTGACTACGAAATCCGCTCCTATACTTCCCTGCTAGAGATCGGGCCGGCGACGGCGAGTGAACTCAGCGAGGCGTCAGATGTTCCTTATTCAAAGATCTACGAAGTTCTCGGGTCTCTTGAGAAGAAGGGATGGATAGAGAGTGAACATGGACGCCCGAGCAGATACTATCCAAAGCCCCCTTCAGTAGCGATGGAGATTACAAAATCCCACCTTGAGAACACCCTGAAAACCAATGAAGCCCTCATTCAAGATGAACTTCAACCCCTCTACGAAAAGAAAGGAGTAAAGGAACATCCAGATATTTGGATCGTTCGCGGAAACTTCAATGTCCTCGCGAGAGTCAGGGAAACGATTGAACGTGTCCAGAAGGAAATTCTCGCGTCGGTGCCCACCATACCCGACTCTGTAGCGGAGATGCTAATCCCTCTCGTGAAGTCGATCGCCGAAAGAGGGGTCAAGGTGCAAATCATGACTATGAAGAACCCAATGAGCGAGACGATGGCGAAACTCTCCAAGTTCTGCGAAGTCCGCGTACGTGCACAAATGTTCGGCGGCGGAATCATCGCCGACGGCCGCGAAGTCATACTCCTCCTAGGCCAGGAAGGCGAGGAGGCAATTAGCCTCGCAATATGGTCTGATCACATAGGCCTCTCAAAATTCGCTAAGAACTATTTCGAATATCTCTGGACAGATTCAGAATCTACCACAGATAATACAAGCCTTAAACATGCCAAACCACTCAAGTGACACGACCATGCATGAGCCTTACTCAGTCTGAATATGCTCGTGTACGGACACGAGACAAGTCCGTGGCATTCCTAGAAACCACATGGTCTGGTTTATTGGGCATTATATCTCGCGAGATAATCCGCATATTCTCTAAACTTGTCTAGAGTGAATTCGACAGGGACAATATGATCCAAGCCGACAACGTATCCGCCTGTCTCCTTCATGAATGGTAGCTTCGAGTCTATTTCCTTCCGCATCGCCTCACCGCCTTTCGAGAGAGAGGCTCATAGAAAAAAGATTGAATACGGCCACTCGAGGAGACAGGACGCCGATAAGTCCGTTGTCGAGCAATGTTGGAAAACAATGGGACAGTCATACTGTGCAAGGCGATTTGTGCTGCGCAGTCTGGTAAAATGTAAGAATCCACCAATGTCGTCGTATACGGTTGCAACACGACGGGGAGCAAAGTCATCTGCGGGGCTGCTCTAATTGCGCCTGTGACATCATTGACATCAACTTTGCCACTGTAGCAGTGGAAGACTTGGCGTTAGCAGCAAACATAAAACGGTATAATGGTTACGATGCGAAGACGAACACATATGAGCACATCCTCTAAGCACAAGGGAAGTCTCGGCAGGGGGATCATCGCTGGATGCACGATGTTGACCCTCCTCGGATGGATTCCAATACTTGGCGCACTGATCGCAGGCTCAATTGCGGGAATGATAGCCCGCGGTGCACGGCGCGGAGCATTGGCCGGATTCATCGCAGGAATTGTTGGTGCCGTAATAGTAGGGCTCCTCTTCAGTATCACGGGTGCCCTAATCGGCGGATTATTCGGATTGGTAGGAATAGGTGCTCTCGTCGGAGGGGTAGTCGGAGGAGGAATCATATTCTTACTCACCTTAGGAAACACGATCATATGTCTCATTGGGGGACTGATAGGCGGCGCCGTACGACGCTGAAACCCCACGTCGAAAAGCTGAGAATGTTAGCTAACTGTAATGAATAGTTGGCCTTATGGTTGCAACATCTTCTACAACCTAGACGCCGACGATGATTCAAACTTAACTTGGCAAAGAGCCAGACTTCAGAAGCTCATTTGGCTTTCAGCTGCGCGTACGTATCCGTCCTAGTGAAGGGGGTCGATGAAACGCCTATTCGCCGGATTAGTTCAAGCGTATTTTGCGACAGATATGAATCGACTTGTGAAAAACTATTTCGAATACCTTTGGCCTGATTCACTGCCGACTAATGTTAACATGGATAAGCGGGACCGTGCGTAGACTGCTCCTGAAACCGAAGTCATTGATACTGCACGGCGCGAAATGATTCCTATGGAACAGTTAGACTGATAGCAACTGAATGATACGGAGTTCCGTCGATGGCAGTTGCCGTAACTATTACCGAATATGTCCCGGCCGGAAGCCTAGCAGTATAGATCGTTACTACGCCCTCGCATGAGTGCTCGATCCTGCAGTAACCTGATGATGGAACACGTCTAGAGTTGAAGAACGACACGAACTGGGCTGGGACACCCGTGACTTTTTCGTGAACGATACCGGTGAAGTAGTAGATGGAAGAATAGGTGAGAAGGTACGAAACTGATGGCGATCCGCCTGCGTACTCAGGTGTAGCTGTTTGGTTTACTGCCATATCGAAATCAGGAATAGGCCCATTGCCGCTTCCAATCGTTCCGTTACTGCAAGTATCGGAATTACTCTGCGGTGGTGTGGTAAGCACTGTTGTCACTGAATGAGAGAGGCCAAATGAGTCAGCAAGAATTGTTAGGTCATATGTCTTGCCGGGACTTAGAGATTGCTTACGAATAATGTGTCGGTTGTGACAACTGATAGGAAGAATGTTCCCATCGAGAAAGTTGCCATTGGAACACCAGATGCCGTTTCAGCAACGGTCTCCATGAAGCCACCATAGGGAATGTACGAGATCGTGTAAGTAGCAGTACAACCAATCTGGGTCGGCTGGGAGATACTCAATCCAAAGTCCGTCCCGTCCGCATATACTATTTGAGCAGAAGACACCTGAAGAACGCTCACAATCGCAATTATGGCGACGATAAAGATAGTCATGCAGATACGGGACTTCTTGTGAGCGCTTACACCGTCACTATTCACGTCTGATCTCTCCTACGCGGCTAGCGCTGAGTATCTGAGCTCGAGCAGAGGCAGAACCTGGTCCACTGCTTCAGTTGATTTAATTTCGATGGTGGCCCACTTTTCGCCACCATTATCTTCAGCCTCTTTGACGCATTCTACAATGTAGCTGTCAAGGTTCTCGTCCTGTAAGACTTTCTTCTCAAACTTTGGCTCAACTGGGAAGTTGACCCATAAATGCTCGTCGAAATGAACCCAAACTAAGTCCGAACCTTTGACTCTGTAAGCCGGGCACCATTCCCCCGAGACTTCATCAATCTCAATCGTTTCTTCAATATCCGGCAATGTGCGCAGTTTTGTTCGGAGTTGTATGAAATACTTCTTCTGCTTTGCATTCACTTTCTCTAGAAATTCCTGCATCTTACTTCAGAGTCCTGCAAGTTCAATTTCAAGTCAACTTCAGGACTATTTGAATCTGATGCGTGCGGGTTTGCAGAGAGAGGGTGAGGAATTTGGTGAATGTTGCCGACTTCATGAGAGCCTCGCGTAAGCTTCACGAAGTTCCGCCATGAATTTTGTATGCCATCCATCAAACTCTTGGGGCGAAGTTGGGTAATTCATGTAGTGCTGAATGAGTTTCTTGCTCTTCTCAGCCGTATACTTTAACCCCCTCGCCAACGCGAGGCGAGGTAAAGCCCAGAGAATACGTGCAGGGTTTCCTAAGCTTACGCGCTTGAATTCTGGGTGCTCTCGTTTTATGATGCTATCTACATCCTCTTGGCTCAGGAAATGTTTCATTCCATAGTTCAGGTCTTCGTTGCTGAGTGTTTGTAGGAAGCGTCGAAGAATCTCAGAGCTCGCCATTCGATAACCATAGGTTCTAACGTATTCGGTGTTGAATTTCCAGAGTCCGCTCTCGGAAGCGTCTCTTGCTTCAAGAGATTCCGCGACCACTTTGCCTGCAATCGTGCTTGCGTAGATTGCGGGGCCTATTCCGCCGGCGTCGATTGGGCGAGGCATCCATGCGGCGTCGCCCACAATCATGTAGCCATTAGCAACCATGCAATCGTTTTGTCGACGAACTGGCACTTGCCAGTTGCCCTTCTCGTTTCCTCTATCCTCGACCTCGTCTGACAGTTTCCAATTCTTGATTACTGGGTTGGTTTTGACGTATTCGTCTATGAGTGATTGGAGTGTGTCGTTCTTTCCTAACTCTTTGTTCCTCCGCTCCAGAAAACGCCTCTGAATTCCCAAACCCACGTTCATCTTGTCTTTACCCTTTGGGAACACCCAGGCATATCCGCCTGGTGCAATCTTTTGATCCAAATGGATAATGCAAATGTTTGGATCGAAGAATGTGCTATCGCGCTTATCGGTCTCGAATTTTAGGATGTACCGGCCTGTCGATTCCATATCGTTTTCTTTATCGATTTCTTTCTCAATGTGGCTCTCGATGGGGAGGCTGGTTCTGAGGCGTGAGGCCGAGCCAGTAGCGTCGACCACGAGCTGTGCCGTTTTCTTGAATGTGGAATTGTCTCTGGAGGAGCGGCAGTGCACTCCGCGGATGAAGCCGTCGTCAACTACGAGGGAATCGGCATACGCATCAAACTGAAATTCAACGCCGAGTTTCTCAGCATCACGCAATTGACGTTGGGGAAAGAGGCGGCGGTTAAGCACGTGTCCTTCGCCGTCGAACATCGCTTTGGATTCGTGATCTGGGGAATAGGCTACGACGCCGTGGATTTCATGCTCAAGCTCCGGTTTCCCGTAGCTTATTCCAACTTCTCGCTGCAGGTAATCTAGGCTACCTTGGCTGACCGCGTCTCCGCAGACCCAGCCGGTTGAGGTTTTCTTGCCGGCCTCGTCTCTTGGGTTTCGGTCAATTACTAAGATCTTGAGGTTCTGGTGAGAGTGTTTTGCTGCAGAGGCAGCGGTTATCATTCCGGCGATGCCTGCTCCGGCAATTATTAAATCGTAATCGGTTTTCATGCCGGGTTACCTCTGGACGTCTTAGTAGGAATCGGTTTCACAGAAAAACGTTCAGGTTCAGAGTTGGAGGGATGTTCTTTTCACATCAAAACTTCAGAGAATACCCTATACTTGATAAAATCGGAATGGGAGGGGAAGGAGTTGGGGATTAGTTCGGCAGGTTTACTTCGTCTTGATCATGCCGTTTTCGATGGTCAAGAGTTCGGAGCTTGGTGTGTTGAGTGCGCCGAGTGGGCATCCGCATCCTGCGGAGTGGCCTTTACCTTTTCGTAGAGTGCCCTTGTAGAGGCCTTGTTCGATGGTTGTGTTGTGGTCTTTCTCCCATTGTGCGATTGGGATTCCGTACTTGGGTTGGATAGCGTCCCTGTACCATTCTGGAATCACGTTGAAGGCACAGAATGGGATTATTCTCATGTCTGGGCTAAGGTAGTGGATGTCGCATCTTCGTAGGCGTTCTTCGTCGTGGTTGTACTTGTCCATGAAGTGCATCATGCCCAAGAACATCGACTTGTGGTGGAATGCGCCCAGGGCGGTGTAGTCGTTCTTCACGAGTGCGTTGAAGAGTAGTTTGCTCAACGCTAGGCCTTTCGGTTGTTTGCTTCTGTCGATGAATGTTCCCATTTTCGCTAGGACTTTGGCTACGACTAGGTACTTGCTCTTGCCGGCGTTCAGTTCGTCCGCCTTCTCTTCTAAGAATTCTAGTAGGCCTTCTAAGTCGACGAAGGAGGCTAATGGGACGAGTTTGTCGCCGTCCTTGAACACATAGGATCCTGCACCGCATGCGAAGTGTATGGACAGTTCGTATCGGGGGCGTTTGGTCAAGGCTTCAACGAAGTGTGTTATGGGGACGCAGCTTGGGACTGGGAACCAGGATTCCCTCCCTACCTCTCCATTTGTTTGTTCCTCGATTCGTTCTATGCAGTCGGGGATGGTTATTCGGTACTTCTCCCTCTCAGACTTCGATAGTCTGCCTGTGAGAGATACTGGTTGGAAGTTGACTGCGTGAATTACGTCCATGTTCCGTTGTCCGAATCGGATGAGGCCACCAAGTTCGTGGTCGTTAATGCTTTTGATGACGGTTGGGACTAGAACTACGCCCAAATTGACCTTTCTGCATTGTTCAATTGCAATTGGAGCTTCCCAGTGATTCTTGGGGTTCGTCCTTGGTGTGACGCCGTCAAAACTCATGTAAACAGTGTTCACGCCTGCCCTTCGAACTCTTCCCGCCATCTCAGGGTCTTGCGCTAGATTGATGGCGTTGCTGTTGAGCTGTATATGCTCAACGCCTTCCTCTCTGCAGATCTTAATAATCTCAGGAAGGTCGTCGCGGAGAGTCGGTTCTCCACCGGTTATCTGGATAGCGTTTCCAGGAACTGGCCTTTCAGCTCGGAGAACTTGAACCATTTCACGGATCTTATCCAGTGTCGGTTCGTATACATAGGCACCTTCGACGCCTTTCTTGGCGTAGAAGAAACAGTACCAGCAGGTAAGATCGCAACGGTTCGTGATCACCAGGTTAGTTAGACCTGAGTGGCTTAGGTGGCTTGTGCACAACCCACAGTTAGTTGGGCATGCACACTTCTCCAGGGGTACGTTCGGGTTTTCGATGCCCTTTCCGTTGTGCGAATATTTGGCGAACTTGTAATACATCTCAGAGGAACCAAAGTAAAGCTCCTCAATCTCCCCGTGCTCCGGGCAGGTTTTGCCTAACCAAATCTTCCCTTCGCGTTCGAATACGGATGCGGGGAGGATTTTGTTGCAGTCGGGGCAGATGCTGCGGGTTTCTCGAATCTGTTTAGTCTCGGTTCTTTCTATCTGAATTGTTTCCATATTAACCACCGTCTAAGGTGAACTATCCTGCCCGTTCTCTTTTATCTATATTAACGGTTTCCAAACCAAAGCTAAGGTGAAACGTAGGTACCCGTTTCGCCATCCTATTCGATTCCAACCCGTAATTTGCACCAAAACCATGGGCTACCGGTCAATCTCAGCCATCCGAATCTGACTCGTCTCTATTCCACTGAACCCTGCCATAGAAAACTACACCCTCTCCTCAACCTGCATGATAAGTCGATACATTATGGCGGGCGCCTAAGGGCAGGATAATGCTCTACGGTTACCTTGCCCAGGGTGTGGTCCACCTTCTGTGAGGGGTGGGGTCCACCCTCCATCCAACCCAACCCTAACCCCACTTGCTTGTTGAAAAGCGGTGCAGCTTCCCGTGTAGGAGGTGCCAGTCTTGGGTAACCGCGTATCTGAAGCGCAAAACTAGAGTGCAAGACACCTTGCTTAGGCGCATTATCTTGGTTTGGGTGAAGCGGGCGGGTGTAGGACAGTCGGGAGGGGGGTGTCATAGACCCTCCACCACCTGGACGGTTTGGTGAAGAAACTTGTGCTTCGGGTCTTCGGTGTGCACATCGCGTAAGGCCGGCTAGGCAAGGTGAACGTTCAATGCAACCGTAAGGAATTGTAGCACATCGGTAGAAAAAAAGCGCAAGATTGAAGTTTTCACGAGCGGTTTCTCAACCACGTAATGTCGGTCTGAAACTCCGACTATCCCCGAGATGCGCTCTAGCACCCATTGGCCCGGGCCTAGTACCTCGAAAAGCAATTAATTGACCAGCAAGCATCTCGGTTCCTGCTGGTTCACCCATGTCCCAAGTGTCGAAGAGTCCTAGGGAATCGTTGACGACTATGGTCAGGATCATGATGCCTATGGACGCGAACAATTCAGGCAATGTCTTCGGAGGCGCAATTTTGCGATTAATTGACGAGGTTGGGTCGGTTGTAGCTCTCAAACACGCGCGCACAAACGTTGTCACGGCGTCTGTTGACAGAATGGACTTCTATTCCCCGGTATACATAGGAGACATGCTCCGACTAAACGCATCCATCAACTTCGTTCACCGCACCTCGATGGAGGTTGGGGTTCGCGTCGAAGCTGAGAACCCTTTCACAGGCGAGGTCCGGCATACAGGTACCTCTTTCCTGACCTATGTGGGGCTAGACCGGAATCGCAAACCCACTCCCGTACCTGCACTCAAATTGGAAACCGACGAAGACAAGCGCCGCTGGGCAGAGGCTCAAGAAAGGCGGAAAATAAGGCTGAAGGAAATCGGCAGACACGAGGACTAACCCTTGACGCATCGGTTGGATGGCTTTCTTGGAGCTGTCTGGGCGGTTGGCAAAGCTTCAACAGTGGGTGTTGTTAGGTAGAATCTCGTGGTTGAACCTATGATTGGCGTAGTAATAACGTTCGATGACAAGGAAAACAAAGCGTGGATAACGGTCTCCGAGCCGACCCTTGACCAACTCGTTGGGCACGAAGCGACCTTCCAATTCTCTAAGACTAAGGATTTCAAGGGCAAAGTTGTAGGCGTGGAAGACGATTTTCTCGTAGTGAAGTTTGAAGAGCAACCCTTGGGCCTTGGGCAGGGAAGCCAAGTCGAGATCACAGAATAAGCAAGTCTTGCATATTGAATAGATCATGCAACCAGGGCGCCCAGGCGACGGGTAATTATAATTCCAAGCACAATCGCTGTAGATAGAGCACATCAAGGCTATGATAGCGAGAGCTGTATGGGGCCGGATATTTGATCAGGAACATAGAGAAAGACTGGCGTGAGCGGGTTGTGAAAAACAACCTAGACCTGATCATATTAAGGCTCCTTCGATCTCGGCCGCAATGGGGTTATGAGGTTAACATTGCAATTCGAGATAGATACCGCGTTTACTTGAGCGCAGGCACCCTATACCCGCTCCTCCATTCGTTAGAAGCAGACGGCTACATCCAAGGCGAATGGGAAGCCCAAAAAGGCCGGGGAAGAAGAATCTACAAGATAACCGAAAACGGAATCAACTTCCTGGAAGCAGGAGAACACGCAACCCTAGAACTCGCGAGGCTCATACAAGGACAAAACAGTACGCAGAAACCGCCGCCCCAAACTTAGTCTCGATATAATGGAAAGCAATATCAGTCAAGAATGAGTTTCAGGCTGAGATCTTAGTTTGTCAACCGGTCCGATTTCCGAAGTCAGAAGGGTACTCAGGGTCAACCCGGTCGCTAGAGTTGTGGTACTTATTGCGATACTATTCGGCGTAACTATGGGGTCCGTTGGAGCAATGCGGGTTGCGCTTCACACAGACTCTCCACTAATGGTCGTCTCTTCAGGGAGCATGATTCCCACATTGAACGTCGGCGACATCATCATCGTCCGAGGAACGGACCCGAGCACTGTAACGGTTGGAACAATCATAATCTTCCACAGCCCATACGATTACTCAACGGCGATCGTGCATAGGGTTATCGCGATCGACAACGAAGGAGGGCAGACATTCTTCGAGACCAAAGGCGACAACAACGCCGTTGCAGACGGATGGAAAGTACCAGCCGCGAACCTGATAGGCGTCTACATTACCAAGATACCCTACATTGGCCTCCTTAGCCTGGAACTACGAGGCCCTCTAGGTTGGATACTGATCATACTACTGGTCTTTTTGATAATTGCAATGGAGTACGATGAATCTAAGAAGTCGCAAACAGGAAAGCGTTCGCAACAGAACTGAGCAGCTGAATCGGGCTAGTCTCCTGTTGTCATAAGCTCGCCCACGATGGCGGTATGGGTTCGCAAGACTCCGTCAATCGTTTGTATCTTCGACCTAACGGTTCCGGTCAGGTTATTGATGTCCGACGCCTCGACAAATGCGATTATGTCGAACATCCCCGTAACTGGATGAGCCGTCTTTACGCCTTCAACTCTCGAAATTTTCTCGGTGATTGATCTCGATTTTCCGGGCGCGATCTTGATAAGAACATAAGCTCCAATCGTCCGCTTCTCTGACATCACAACCCCGAAGCCCTCAATGCCGACTATTAGTATTTTAGTTGCGCTCAACAGGAGCTGCGCTAGTCGAATTGCCACGCTCTTCTGCCATTCGGAATGGCCAGCGTTTTGTTTGTTGGTTTACGGTGGTGGTTCGTAGCTTATGAGGGCTTTCTCTTCCAACGTTCCTTGCAGTTTCGCCACAGCCCTGTGTACCTCAGTTTCTTTCTTGGCGCCTGTGCAAACTAGTTTTCCACTAGCGAACAACAGAATTACTACTTTCGGGTCGTCCATTCGGTAGATCAAACCTGGAAACTGCTCCGGTTCGTACATGGTGCGCTTGAGCGAATAGGTCGACTTCTCTAGATCGATGGCGCCTCCAAGCCCAGCCGAGGCGACTATGTTCTGAATCATAATCTCAGGCTTTCCTAAGATTACGATCCCGTTTCTCTTCAGCTCGTCAACAACCTTCATGACGGCCTTCCTAGCCTGCCGCTCCGACTTCGCCCCAGTACAGACCATCTTGCCAGAACTGAAGATTAGCGTCGCAGTCTTGGGCTTCTTGAGCCGGTAAACTAGTCCGGGGAATTGTTCAGGACGATATTCGACTCCTGGAAACACGCGAACGATAGAGTTCAGATCAATGTTTTGATGGAGAGTCGCAGATGCGACGACGTTTTCGATATTGATGAAAGCCTTCTTGACCGGCAAACTCTCCACCTTATATAAAGCGGGGTTAGCAAATTCGTAAACCACCTCCATATATAAGCCCTATTAAGAGAAAAGTTGGATGGTTCTGTTCGATACGTGGCGCGTTTAGAGGTTTGTTCGGTCAGGGCGCTTTCGGTCAGACTGGCGCTGTTTTCTTAGGGCTTCTTTCTTCCCAGATTTTCTTAAACGTTGCGCGAGCCTCAGGTGTCGTAATGGGCCTAACCATCATCTGGTAACTCACATTGTAGACCGGCTCGCCAATTGCGTCGAACAAACTTGTCTTGGCAATCGCCGTTGCAACTACTCTGAGAGCGATCTTGACACCTTCGGCATTATACTCGCTCCAATCCTCTTGCACGATGTCAAACTGGACTTCTGGTTCAACAATTGCCGCTATGATCTGTTCATGTGTTATTGGTTGATTGTTAGGAGGCCCCTTCAAGGGGGCAGTCACAGCGAAGAAAAGACTACCGCCAGCCGATATCATACCAGTTCCGTCTTCCTTGACATCCACTAACGTAATCCTTAGCGGAATCTGCCTTATTTTGATTAAAACTCCATCTTTGGTCTTGTAAATGCTCCATCCTTCATGAATCGAATCAAAAGACAGTTCCACGCCGCCTTTAGGCGGCTCTGATACCATCGTCATTTTCTACTTCACGGTTAAGTTGTGGTGCGATTCCACCCAATGCTAACCACTGAAGGGCTTATTTAATGGATTGACCAGAATTAACTATGATTTCATAAGGCTAGAGTGCCACGAACTTGAGCATTGTAATTCCCGACAGTCCTTCTTTAGATACGGCAGAACCAGCGGAACCCGTTTTCTACACCTCTCTGGGCCAGATAGTGCAAGCGGCTAGAGTGCAGACTTGGACGGGAACAAATGTGATCGGTCAACCAACTACCATCAACTATCCCACTGCAAACTCAACAGGCGTTCCAGCCGGTTATACCCCACAATTCGCGGCGACAGTTACAGCGTATCCTCCAGATGAATGGCAGCTTATACCAACCGGACCAAACGCAATTAACCCTTGGTCCTACATACAGCCCCAGAACACTACCCCTTCAATGACGGGACCGAACTTCATAGGCTTTGTCGGTGCTCCAATGTACGAGGATTTTTCTTCCACGGCTATGACTGATGTTGACACACAAGAAGAGGATGAATTGAGCACAGCTTCCGTCAAGCTTGAAGTTATCCCAGAGTCTGAAGCGAAAGAACGAATTATGTCGTACGTGAATAGTCATGTTGGCTGTCGAACAGGTGACATTATCTACGATTTGGAACTAGACCCCGATTTGGTCATAAAATGCCTGCGTGAGCTTGAATCCAATAAGCAAGTCACGGGAAAAGATATTGTCACAGAATAATCCCCCCGAAGGAGCGAGAATAGATTTCCTTGCGGCTACCGTATTCGCTAGAAAAATAGTCATTGGCAAGAAACTCGTTGTCTTGACAGGTTGTGACCGAGGACAAAAAGCATCATTAGATGTCGGATGGATCATCATAGACAAACAGTGGTATCCTGCCTCAAAACCTAAGGCCGATGCCTGACAAGAAGTTAACGGAGCGGATACGTTAGCTTGTCTTAAGTTCCGCATGTCTCAGTTGCAATTTCAAAGAGGTTTTTCAGAAAACATGTAGCTCATGGATGTTTTTGTTTAAGTTCGCTTGATTTAGAAGAGATTACTAATTTCTTACCTTGAATTTGGTCGGTCAGTTCTTCACCCTCTTGCCAGCCAAGCTTGTCTATCCTATCGGGTGGCACTATAATCACGTATTTTGAATATTCTTTATCTCCCACCTTGCGCGATTTCTGTTTTTGAAGTCTCATGTGTTACCGTATTGCTCTGTCAGCGCTATTAAGATTTAGGTACCTAAACACATAATAGGTGCCTGAGGCATTAGGTACCTAATGGATAGGTACCTAATGAAAGATAATCCACGATTGATACGTGCCTTAGAAATCCTAGCGCGAGGAAACCAAATCACGAGAATCTCCAACAAATACTACCGAGTAAGGTCACAATCCAATCCTGAGCAGTTCTACACAGTTCAACAGGTTGACAGCCGCTGGGTTTGTGATTGTCCAGATTTCCAGTTTAGATTTGCGGATGGAATCACTGGTTTTGAAAATCTTGGGTTTGGCGGTTGCAAGCATGCGCTTTCAGTGCGATTTTCAATTCGATTACGAAAGCAAGTTGCAAGAGAAACTGTCAGGACCCAAATCCCATCTGTCCCTCTGGATGTTTGCCGTTTTTGTGGAAGCAAGGAACTAATCAAGCGTGGAATACGTGGCCAAGTTCAACGGTTCCGTTGCCTTCAATGCGGTAAGTGGATGACACTCAACTACGGGTTTGAGCGTAGACACTACAGCGCCGAAGCAATCAGCGCGGCATTGGATTTGTATTTCAAAGGTGTTAGCTTCCGTAACATAGCCGACCATTTGAAACAGTTCTTCGGCAAGAAACCTTCACCGTCAACAATTCACGAATGGTTAGTTTCCTATTCAAAAATCGCAAGTCGGTATGTCGAGCAATTCAAGCCGCAAGTAGGTGGATTCGTTCATGTGGACGAAACAAAGGTCAATGTGAATGGGAAGCTAGATTGGCTTTGGAATCTGATGGATGCCGACACGCGATTCTGGGTTTCAAGCCTCATCACAAAAGGACGCACGACTGAAGATGCGAGAGCCGTATTTCAAGATGCAAAGGCGAAGTTATCTTTCGCACCGAAGGCGGTTATTCATGATGGCCTAGAGTCTTACAGGGATGCTTTCAAGAAGGAGTTCTATCACCAAAAGGGAAGAAGAACCTACGAACTTCGCTCAGTCAGCATCAGAGAACGCGGCAAGAATAATCGCGTCGAAAGACTCCAAAACACGTTGAAAGACCGGACCAAAACCCAAAGGGCACTCGATAATGATGCTTCGGCTCAAATCATGGTGAACGCAATCAAACTGAACTACAACTTCGCTAGACCACACATGGCTCTTGGTGGGCAGACCCCAGCAGAAGCGGCTGGTCTAGACTTGCAATTGAACGGCAACAGGTGGAAGCAACTCATTCAGCGAAGTGCTTTATCCGACAAGTAAAATGTACGCGGACGTTTCTTAACTGAAACGTTTTCGCACTAGGTTACGGGTATGGACACGTAGTCTTATATCACGTACAAGCAAATGTTACAGTTATAGGGCGTAATTCTGTTGAAGCTACCCGTTCGGTTGGTTTCTGTCGGATTCCTGTCCGTTTTGGTGTTAATGTTCACGATAACCGCCCTAGCTCCCCACGCTTACGGTTTTTTCCTACCGCTGCCAACGGTTTCACCGAATCCGATTGCTGGTCAACCAATAACGATCATGGGGTCAGTAACGGGGGGTACAGCTGGACAGTCGATTTATGGGACTGTATTTGTCGATGCGAGTGTGGCGCATGATTGTTCAAGTTTTGGGGCGGGGGTCCTCCGGTTTCCAACCTCGGGCTACCAATCTCTGAGTGCAGGCTTAACCTATACTTTTACGGTAACGCTGTCTTCTCCTGGGTTTTATTGTGCTGGGGTAACTGATCTTGGACCACCCGTTACCGACTCTACGGGGGCTACGCCGTTCTCTGTAACTGCGGCTACGGCTCCTCCAATACCTGAATACCCCTACGGTCTGCCCTTACTTGCAATCCTCGCAATATTCGCCTATGGCGTAATCCGACGCAAAACACGAAACTAACCCGCCAACGACTTTTGACAAACTCTCCGACCAAACGGAGACTTGACAAAATCCAAAAGCGCCTTAACCGAACACGGAACCGGAAGCGCCTGATTCCGAACAGAGCCAGTTGGATTATACGCGGTTGGTTTCTAAAGGGACGTAATTGAAGTGGATTGAGGCCTTTGGGCGTGTACGCACCAGTATACCTCTAATCACGTATCGATCGTTCTCGGAGTTTGAAACGGTAACTTATCCGTACAACTTCACATGAATGTTGCTCCAACTGCGTGCGTAACCATGAGTCGCTCAAGAATCGTCAACGAATTCGACTAAGCTTACTGGGCGTTGAATGTCACAAGACGCGCTATTCTTCATTTCGTGCAATGGTTCACAGCCCAAGGTCTGTTGGGCCATGAGCCAACCTCAGAACAATAGAGAGCGCTAAGATCACGATGAAGATTTGTGAACTCCAAAGTTTTGTCAACTCTATTCTTGTCCTCCGAACGAAAGAAAAAACCGAAAAACAGCAAGAGAATAATTGGATGGGTAGTTTGTGCGAGAACGGATGAGACAACCGCGAGAAACACTATGAGCGGTATCAGAATACGCGGAGCGACATTCGGATTATCGAGTCAATCTTTTTAGTTGACTTGTCGAAATTAACATGAAGATCGAAATGTGTGCGGGTCGCGTTTCCGGTAGGATATTAGCGGTTGCTCTTCTTTCGCTAACTTTACTGTTGGTTGTCGGCGGCGTCTCCGTTAACGCTTACCAGTCTCCTCCGTATCCGTTCCCGCCGACATTCCCCGTGAACAATTTCAATTTCGCAATCACCGCAAGCACTACGTTGATCCGGATTCAGCCCGGTCAGAGTGGTGGGTTGGTTGTTTGGGTCAACCTGTACTGTCCAAACTCGGCAACTAACATCAGATGTGATTCCACAGTGCTTCAAACCGTATCCTTGACTATCTCAGGTTGCCCGGGAGGCGCTTTCTGTAGTCTCGATAGGCAACAGGTGCTTCTGCCCCCTGTCTATGAGGCCGGAAGTAACTTCATCATCTACACATTTCCAGCTATCCCAGTCAGCGCCACACCATACTTAATCACAGTCACCGGCACCGACCAGTTTGGCAACACACACTCAGCATCATTTGGAGTAATAGTCTGCTACTGTTAGGATCAGCTTGAAGTTTCTTGTGTCCGTTACTCCGTTTATCATAGTGGTCTTCTTACTCTCGTCCAGCTCTCCTGGGCTTAGCAGTCCTACGCATCCGGCCACTTCACATGGCGCCGCGGCTAACAATCCGTTCCGTGCTTGGTTCCATTCTCCCCAAAGCACCACAAACACCACCACAACATCAGTGATCTCAACAACAATGTCCACGACCAGCACTAACCCGAATGTGACTATAACAGTCGACGCATTTCCGCAGGGTGCGGAACTTGTCACGGTTGACGGGAATCCGGTCGTGACGCCTACAGTGTTCAGTTGGCAGCCTGGCTCGAAGCACACCCTGTCTGCGATCAGCTCGCTTAACTGCGGAACACCTTGCCAGTTCGTGTTTCAGTCGTGGCCTGACGGGAGCGGACAGACCCAAAACATTACAACTCCCAACTCGCCAACGATCTACCTCGCCGTATACCAGCAGCAGTATCTTCTAACCATCAAATCCAATCCTGGCGGCACCACTACTCCACCCTCCGGGTGGCAGAACGCCAATGCGCTAATACCTATACTCGCCACGCCTAACAGCGGCTTCACCTTCGTCTCATGGAATGGGTCAACTTTCGTCTCGTGGACTGGGTCCGGTTCAGGCGCATTTAACGGCACCTCGGCCTCCGCTTCGGTCATTATGAAGGGCCCGATCAACGAGACCGCGACCTTTGCGCCTATGACCACCAAAACCGCCACTGCAACCTCCTCACACACTGCATCCAACACGACAATCAAGTCCAATACGGAAGAGATCACGATCACATCGGATCCGACGAGTGAGGGGATAATATCCGTGGACGCGAATCCGATCACCACTCCACAGACATTCACCTGGACGAATGGAACGACACATGTCCTCTTCGCTCCCCCGACCGCCCCATGTCTCAATTCCGATGGAAGCGTGAACTATTCATGTCGGTTTGTTTTTCAGAACTGGTTTGCTCCTAGCAACGGGTCAGTCAACTCCAATTCTTTCATCTACACAGTTCCGACCTTTTCAGAAACCGTGATCGCCAACTACCAGCAACAGCCGAATCCCAACTTCGCCCTGAACGTTGCGCCCTCGACGGTTTCCCTACCCCAGAACGTTTTCGTCGGCTAACCCTCACAAGCATAAGTGGCTGGAGTGGCAGCGTACGGTTCACCATTTCACAACTGCCTGCCGGAGTAACTCTAACAAATATGCCGTCCGCATACTCATACGATACACCCTCCGCCTCCTGGAATGTTGCAGTAAATATCGCCCCGTC
>Ga0187876_1000793_pt1 | contig 30368 bp, 28 predicted proteins | sample June2016WEW_17_4_FD_133000 | JGI IMG/M metagenome (GOLD analysis project Ga0187876, IMG submission 133000) | Peatland microbial communities from SPRUCE experiment site at the Marcell Experimental Forest, Minnesota, USA - June2016WEW_17_40 | ecosystem: Environmental > Terrestrial > Soil >...
GCTCACCGCCGGAGGGACTGGGCGTTTCTTCGAGTTATGCACGGCGCAAGACGCGCTGCGGAAAATAGGGGATGTCGGTGCAGCCCCTCAAAGGGTCGGGCCGTCCGTTTCGCCCGGTTGAGTAATGGGGCAGCCGTTCCGTTACATAGAGGCGCAGCAAAGCTAATCAGGTCCCCTTGACCCGCAAGTGTATCGGACGCTATTACCAGAATGCTCAAAATCACTGCATTACCTGCCCCGTCCACGATGGCTGTCGAATGGCACAATGCAGAGGAAATCTATTGTTTTCAAAGCTATTGCTTCACTCACAGCGACAACCGGTAGCTTGCCGGCAAACACGACGAATAGACTCCGTGGCGCCACGCCTCCGCGTTGCGGTCTAGTCGAAGATTTCCAGGCAAGCAATAGAATCACTGCGTAGCAGCAAAACTAAGTCGGCGATGCCCGCACGGCCCCGCATAAAGCACTGCATTTCATCGCAGTAGTGGCACCGTACTTTGATAGAGGATGATCGCAAACACGATGACGCAGATAACGACAAATATAGTGATGTTCTTTCTCCACGCCATATTGATCGCAGAAGGCTTTGTAAGTTCGACGAGCGCGAGGAATTCAATGATAATGAGCACGAGAAAGATCTCGAGCGCGTAGACGTTGAATAAGACCAAAATAGCGATGGTGACAAACGTGAGCGCTAGTAGACTGTACACAAAACGCTGCGTCTCGGTGATAATCATGATGGTCACTAGAGGTCGGAGCTTTTGATGACTGAATATGAAGTTACCTATAAAAATATCTGCTACACGTTTCCTGCCGCTGTGGAGTCGATGATGCAACGCAGGCGCTTTCGAGAGCGACCGGAACAGAACGGAGCTAAGGAATGGTGTGTTTGGGGCTCTGAGCACTAACGTCTCTACACGCTTAGAAAGTGACTTAGCACTCTGTCGTTGCCGATAGCCAAAGATTCAGGTGTTGCTTGAGACGCTGGCGTAAGACCCGGCAAAGCAACGTTCAAAACAACCATCAGTACATTGGGATTTCGATCAGGTCTTCAATGATTGGTACGATCGCAAATAGGAACGGCTCCGTGATCCCGATTGTAGGCGTAGATTACTAAGGTTGCCTGTCGCCATTTGTCTCTTCGTAAGTCCCGAGCAATGGTATGTGGACAATGCCGATCATAGTTGGGGGCTCACCGCAAATGCCACTCAGCTGTACAGACGTTGATTAATCATCGCGTTCGACATTGCGTACTATGCGGCAAAGTTCTAGAGCTATCGTAACACAGCTTAGAGCCAGAACAGGACGACGAGCTTTCGGTATAGGTCACCGATGTGCGAGTGAAGCTGTCGCAGCGATTGCACGTGACGACTCTTTGACGATGTGTAAGCATCACCACGCGTAGCCGTAATGGCCCCTATCTGCAGCTAAACGAGAGGCGTAATTGCGCAAGAAAACTGAGCGCTTTAGCGTGGTATCACACTTGTTCACCTTTTTGTGCTTTGTATTATGATCCGTTTAACCCCATCAAGTCGTATCCGACGAGATTCGTGGACTGCTTGACGGTCCCAAGAACTGGGGCTGCTAGTGACGGCGTATTACCGGATCTCGATCGATCTATGTATAAATCGTGCTTTTCCCGTTGTCATAGATCTTGCTTTTCGCACTCAACAGGCTCGAGACCTGGTTCGAGACCTGTCCACCGGAGGTGTACCCGGATTGCGTCGTGAGTCCAGTGCTGCTGCTGACATTAACAAACGAGAAGTTACCGAGCACATTAGCATAGCTTAGATAAACGTAAGGAGCGGCCGAAGAATTATGCGCGCCGAAGCTAATTACGTTCGACGGCTGAAATTGTGTTACCTCAAGGCGCAATCCGCCCCCACTGTCCGCGGTAACGTTAGAAGTCTCCGACGCGTTATTCTTGAGCCACTGCGCAGCAGTAAGCTCCTGGTTGTAAATGTAATACTCGTCCCACGATGTGCCTGATCTGCTCAAAACGATCGAACTTGGAACGCCAAAAGCTTGATCGAGAAGCAGTGAGGAGCATGCAAATTGGACGAGCAATATGAAGAGCACGACTGATAAGAGATAGCGTTGTCTCGTTATTTTCAGTTTCTTGAGGATCGCGAATACTCCTATGAAGAACGGAACCGCCAAGAGAACGAGCAACGCTTGAAAGAGCCTTAGTATACCGTACACTGATAAATAGGGGATGGCCACAAAGAGCCCGAAGACGATGGTCGACGCAAGTGCCAGGAACGCGTAGCGGTTACTGTACAGCTTCGTCTTTCTCTCAAAAAGGAGGGCCAATACGCCGATCGCTATGATGACGTATAGCAGGTCATATGTGTAATCTCGTACTCTTTCGGGTAGTGGTACAATGTTCCCCCCGGCGGCAAGAACAACCCCCGGATTCCTGGAATTCAAAATGAAGAACTGTGAAAAGTGAGATACAGTGACGCTCAAGAAAACAGTAACATTGGTTGCTTGCGCTAGCTGGTCGTACCAAAAGAAGAAGATGGCAAGCAGAAGTACGATCATCGTAAATGTGATTACGGGTCGGGCTAATTTGCGGGCATCATCGCGACGCGCGAATCGATAATACGCAGCGATCGCCACTGCGATTCCGTTAGCTATCAAAAGCACGAGGATCAATATGCCGCTTGTGGTGTAGTGGCACAATATGGCGCCGGTCGCGAACGACAAGAAAAGCAGCGTCTTTCGCTGTGCCTTCAGGTCATCAGCGAGTAAGACCATGAATGCCAAAGCGAAGAAAAGAAGCGCTGTTTCTTCAGCCATTGAGCTTTGGATATTCACGATGAACTGGAGCTGCGCCATAAAGAGAAAAGAGGCAAGGAACGCATATAGTGCAGTAAGGTATTTTCTCGCGATTATGTACACAACAAGCGGGGTCACTGAAAGAATAAGCTGGAACACCAGCTTGAACATGTAGACCCCGCTTATGCCGGTAATCAGTTGGTACACCGCAGGCAGCAACGACGTGCCTATAGTGTCGGACGGCACTACGTTACTGAAAAAGGCCCAGTGTTGGCTACTTACCACCTGCTGATACACGAGATATTCACCCTGCACGTCTGCCCCGACGAGGTAGTTCGAGGTTAATCCGACTGTCAGCAGCAGAGCGCTGCTTATCAAGACTATGGTGACTGGAAATACGACAGGCGCAATGTCGCGCCTCCCCTGAAGGATGACGACTGCAACAACATACAGTGGAATCAACAGAAACAGTGCAAGGAGAAGGCTGTTATTCTGCTGCGTATTCATCAGGTACGTTCCAGCGATCGCCAAAAATGGAAAGAGCGAGGGGATCAGGAGCAATGGTAAGCAGCCGTTTGCGTTGAGAAGCGAGGGCAGATTTGGGACGGTAACAAATGGCCGATCTACTCTGTTTAAACGATAGGCGACGATAGTCAACAGGAAAAGCGCGAAAGACAATGAGGGGAGCAAGTACGGGACACTGAGCGGATTTGTGATGCCTGCCGCGCTATATACTCCATTGAAAAACAGCCCGGCAAATATCAAAAAGAGGAGACTCAACCCGACGGCCATAACACAGGTCTTCAGAGTGCCGATCTTCCCTAGTCTCAGCGCATAAATGATGATTAATCCTGGTATTGTAGTGAAGAAAAGAAACCCGCAAATGGGGCGTACAAATGGAATGTCAAGCACTATGACGACATCGACTAGAATGAGTGAGGCGAGGATTAAGAGAGACGAGCTTTTGAGACTAACCTGTCGGTCGCCGTACGTCCAGAAGAACCTCTTTAAGGATTCTGTCATACCGTTCTGTGGCGGCCTTTCTCGTGAACTTTTGTCTGATAATGCCTTCCGCATTGTCTGCTACCCTTTCTAATTCCCGATAGTTTAAGATCATTGTTATTCGCTGTGCTATGCGTTCAGGAGCGGTTGATTCAAGCAAAAATCCCGTCTCTTCATCCACGATCACGTCTGGGATGGCGCCAACTGATGCCGCTAAGACGGGGGTGCCGCACGCCATCGCTTCTAAAATGCTGGTGGGGAAGGCATCAAGATGGGTAGGCAGGACAAACAGTTTCAGCTCGTTGTAATAGTCCACCAGACCTGTATCGACCCAATTCGTAAGCGTAATGTCGATGCCTCGTTCGGTTCTCAGTCGGTTGCACTGCTCGTTGACCCAATCGCTCAAGGGCCCAGATCCTACTATCGAGAACTTCAGATCTGACACTTGCTCTGCAGCCAGAGGAATGGCGTGAATGAAATCAATTATCCCCTTTGCTCTAACCATTCGACCGACAAATCCAACGACATTTGCTCTTTCTGATAACCGCTTGGTCTTCTTGTAGAGCTTATCGTCAATAAATCGGGCGCCTTCTGGAAGGACTTTCTGCCCGTATTTTTCTAAGCCAAGCTCTTTGATCAAGCCTCTCGATTCTGGAGATATTCCGTCTAATAAAGCGAACAGGATCGGATCTTGCAATCTCCACAGTCGGGCTTGCGTAGTGGTGGCTTTACTTCGCGTAACGACTTCGATGCTCTTTTTTCCAAGCAGTTTCGTTAAAACAAGTGGCAAAAGATATCCCGGCCATGCTATGTAGAATAGTACAACATCCACGTCCTTTCGCACCCTTACCAGTTCTACGCTCGCTCGGTATTGAACCAAGAGCCACTTTAAGATCCATATGAGTGCCGAGTAATACTTTGGTTTTATGTCCCCGAGGTAATGCATGCCGATACCAATATCCCGGATAACGACTTTGGGACAATACGCGGTATCGATGAGATCAGTATTCCCATCTATCACCACGATTTTATCAGAAATCGGTTCGAGTATGGTGAGGAGCTCCGAGAGAAACTTGTATGCCGCTCTGGATACCCAAGGATAAGAAACAATCGCAACGCGCGGCCGTGCAGAGCTATCATTATTCAAAAGCGCTCCTTCCGATACTGCGTCGCCTATCATCGACCAGGACGTCGCTCTCTGTGGCGTGTCACTTGAATTTCTTGTGTCCGTGCTTGCCATTCTTTGGTGCGGTTCACGACGATGCATCGGGTTGCTTTTTACTCTGTCTGACGTGAGATGCGGTCACAGTCCTGATACTGGAGCCCGGCAGCGTCCGTTTCGACCGCCGATCCCCCGTATTTCAAACAGCGCATGGAAGAAACGATCGCGTTGAGTCTTATGCAAACGGTCGGTCGAAGCACACCCATTGCTTCAGCCAAACGTACGACCAGCTTCTGGTACGAATGTCAAGAGGCAATAAAACATAGTAGTATAAAAACTACGAGGTGCGCGCTACAGAATTCGACAATCAAGTTCAGAAAAAGGCCGTGTCCCGGTTCAGTAGATTCGTGAAAATCGTGGCGATGACAAAGGGCCGCATCCCCTGTGATTAAGCGCCAACAACAAATGCTACAGCTCCGCGAATGCCATTTATAGAATCTGTAACTGCTTTAAAAAATTACTGAACCTTGGATATCGCAGCGTCCCTTGTTGCGATACTGTAGATCTTTCATGGGGGGCGGGCTGGTAAAACCATGAAGACGTGCGCGCGCATCCAACGTCCAGAATTATAGAATTCGTAGTTACTAATGCATTTCGCATTAGTTCAAACAAAGTGCTCGCAGAGCTTAAAGCTTGCATAAATCATTTTTCCTCTAAGAAGCCTGTTCTAAACAAGATGCAGCCATCTTTCTCGTGAAAAAACTTCACGATGCCCTTGTCATTCCACTGGCTTTTTCACTAGAGGGATAGCTGCAGAGATATTCATTTCTCATGTCCACTGGCGGAGCCTCAATTTGAAAGCACCCACAGTTTCAACGCTCCAAATAGGTGATTGCATCCGTGCACTATAGAAGCAAGCATTTCTCGGACCAAAGGACTTCTATTTGCACTATGCAGAGAACGGCAAGAACGTAATCATAGCTAACATAGCGGACTTGGTTTCTTATATCAACCGAACGATCTTTGACGATAAGTTTTGTGACCTTATAGGAGCGATGCACGGCTGCTAGTGGAAAGACGTTACGGTAAAATATCGAACAGCGAATAGCTGATGCAAATAGTAGTAGCGAGTAGGTAGGCAGTTCGTCAAAACACTAAAATTTAGCTGATGAAACCTTGATTTGTTGACAAAATACCTAGTCTTGGGGGCTGGCCAAAAGCGACGCTAGCGCCCAGTTGTTTGTCTAATATCTAAACAATCGCTTTATTTTTGGCATACAGCATCCCCACTGCATCATTCTGGCGCTCGGTTAGTACTTCGAAATTCGCAGCGCTGAGTAGCTGAGCTATGTGTTTGTCTTTCCCATTGTGGTACTCCATCGCGATTCGGTCTATCCTCATCAGTGTTTCTGGAGCCGTATTTGAAAAAATTCCTAATTCAGCACCTTCACAATCCATCTTAAGAAAATTTATCCGCTTTAATTTATTGAGCGTAAAGATCTCTTCGAGCGTTGTAGTTTCTACATCAATCGCGCGCCATGAATTGCGCTGATACTCATTGCTGATCAAAGTATAATCTGACGCTCGGTTAGTATCCAAGAATAGCTTTCTTTTGCCTTTTTCTCCGGCTACGGCTAGGTTAAAAGCTTTAACGTTGATTGATTGATTGATTTCGATATTCCTTTGCAATAACTCAAAGTTGCTCGAGGGTTCATAAGCGAGAACCTTTTCAGCTCCGAGACTGCTTGCAAGAACAGTGAATATCCCTATGTGTGCGCCGACGTCAACAACGGTTCCCCCCACAGGAAAATATTTTGTGTACTCCTTTCGAACTAGAACCGTGTCGAGGGGATCGCAGTCTGCAAATTTCGGGCGAAGAATGAACTTCAATCCGCTTCGTGTTTCTACTAGAAATTGTTCGTCTCTTTGCACGAATGGGCTGGCGTACGCCAATGCAGTAGGCATCCAGTTTCGCACTAGTCGCTTGAGTGTGATAAGTCTGCGAACTCTGTTGTGCATCTTTTTTAGGGCTGGAATTCTGCGTAATTCTGTATTTTTGGGCATTTAAAGGTCCGCGTTATACCTCTCTTCCATTCTTTAAGCCTTTTTGCAAAACATTGAGATCGTGAAAGCAGCGCTTGATGCTACCGCAATAGCCTCAAACAAGGTAGTTTCCTGATCCTTGTCGAAGTTCCGAGAATAAAGAGCGATTCTGAAGATTGTTCGATACGCCAGTCACTGCTGCTCTCCCACCTTAGGTAGGGACAGACGCTTGTGCAGGACAACTGGCGAAAGGTAAACATCTGTCAAAAAAAATGTTCGGCTCCTGCAAAACCAGTGCCGATTCAAGAATCTGGTTACTAGCAGGACTCGGTTTAAATCCAATGATTCTAAGCTGCCGCTCTCTAGGCGGCCATCTTTGCCCCCTCTTCCGTTCTTCAGTCCGCAACAGTTAGAGAGCTGATAGCACTTTGAAATCCGCGGACCATGTGACCATAGGTAAAACCGGATTCTATCACTTTTTTCGATGCCTCGCCCATCACTTTTGCTGTCGCAGGATCAGCGAGCACGGCTTTTATAGCATTACATAACGCTGCGCTGTCCTTCTCGGGAACGACAAAGCCATTGATGCCGTTTTTTATCATGGCATGAGCAGCAGCGACGGCAGTCGTGGCAATCACTGCTTTCCCACAGGCCATCGCCTCATTCACTACTAAGACCCACGGGTCTGGCATGCCCCGCAAGAAAATTGACGGTACAACACAAACATCGGAACACAAATAGTACGGCACGAGGTACTTGTTTCGTTCGATGTCCACATCAACTCGCCCCATAAAATGGACACGCTCCTCAACGTGCAGCTCCTTGCAGAGAGATTGTAGCTTCTCTCTAAGGGGCCCATCGCCCACGCAGATGAGCGCAATGTCATCTCTCTCTGCTGCAAGCTTAGCAAAAGCTTCAATCAGGTACTGAACCCCTTTTGACTCGACCAGACGCCCTACGTATATAATGCCTTTTTTTTCGATGCAGCCGAGTTTAATTCGCAACTCTTCCGCCCTGCTGTAATCTGAGGCTGCGACATGGACGTTGCTGGCATTCGGCATGATGAACGTCTTGTTTTCCGGAGCCCCCAACGAAATTGTTTCTTCTTTGAACATCTGAGACGGAACCACTATCGCATCTGAATGCGCGATCAAAAACCTAAAGACTGGTTTCAGGAGTCTGAAGGCAAAGCTCTCTCTTTCCGAAAAGTGCCAATTCTCAGACCACAACATGAATGGCTTCCTTCTTATTTTTGCGATGGAGAAGGTTGCAACGTCGAACAAGCCGCCAACCACCACATCATAGTCCCTAACCATGAGTCGAAAGATCAATCCAGGAGCAAATACGTCTGCCTGCAAAAATGAGATCGCGCTCCAGTTTTTGAGAGGTCTTTTTAAGACTTCGTACTTCACCCCTTGTAACCCTTCAACTGAGCTAGCGTCCGTAAAAAAGATGATAAGGTCATAAAGCTGTGCTAAGGCTTTGAAAAAAGGCAGCCGATACCACATAGCGCTGTTATGGACAAATACCAGCTTAAGTTGCTTGCGGTTGGGGTCTTTGACTATCACTGATATGCGAATGCCCCCATGCGGGAAAAAATTAGCGCACTATCGAATCGCAGCGCCAAGGTAACGCCTCATTCGCTGAACGCTATAAGAACTTTTCTTGGTCAGCAAGCAAAAAATCCTCTCAGTCGGTTTGCTCTTTATCGATCCTCAAGCATTTTATACGGAGCTGTCTTTTTTTAACGAAGCTACTCGCGATCGTTTTTCGATATAGCTGCGCCTTCCTCGCACAACAAGCCTCATTGCACGAAGAAGGACGTCATAGTCGAGAAATAGCGGAGAGCGACTTAAGACGCCTATTAACGTGAAGTGTTAAGCCCCAGACTCTTCAATGTATAGGGCGCAGCCAGATATGCAGACGCGTTAAGCGAGGTACTCGATTTATCTGTATCGAGCAGTGCGGTCACGCACCGTTTTCAAAAACAATGCGGAAAGCTAAACGCCTCGAATGGAGCATCACGCTGGAATTAGGATGTCGCAACGAGCGCTACTTTTCTTGCGACTATCATGTACTCGCTCGCAAAAAGGCGAATCAACTTTTTAGGCAATGTTTGGATGAGATCCAGAGTGATGCTTCCTACAGAACTCGAGATACTTAGCAATCTCCTTATCAGATAAGGGCTGACAAAAACCGTTGAAGATTCAAAATGAGCTTTAGCTAGCAGCACTTTCAAATTCTCGATGGAAAAACTGTAGAGGTGCTCGGGATGGTGCCGCCAGTACCCGTGCTTGCCCAGTGCAATAGTGAAGGTCATGTCGAGAGGCACGATAACCATTATGAATCCGTCGGTTTTTAGCACTCGATTGCATTCCCGTAAGAAACTAATCGGGGACTCTACGTGCTCAAGAGTGTGAGAACAAAAAACGACGTCAAATTCCTCGGAATCTAAGTCTAAAGGCCTATTTAAATCGCCAAATTTAGCCGTTAGTCCCTTTTTTCGACAGATCTCCAAGCTGGGGAGTGACGCATCAATCCCACTAGAAGTTTCAGAAAAATATTGTAGGTAGTTCCCAATGCTACATCCTAAATCAAGTACTCTTTTGCCGGCTGTGTATTGCTTGACGTATGGTAGTAGACTAGACGTCCCCATGTCGGTAACGCGTTCATAATACCACTCGACTGTATCTTGCGACATCAAAGCGCCTGTGTATTACAGTAATCGGGCCGATACTTAAAACCTGCAGATAACGCACAACGCATAAGAATCCTTGCGAAGCACTAGGGTCTAGGCAAATTGCGCTAAAAGGAGAACAAAGCGCACAAAGTGTATACGAACACGGGTACTGAACCAATCGGTATTTGTTGAATTGATTGCTATCAGAATGAAGAATTAAATGTACCAGATGCTTGGTCAGGAAGGTGCAAACGTCGCACCATCTGCGTTACTTTCTGAAAAGCCCCCCAAGAGAGTTAAAACATTGCGAAGAAGAGACGACTTAGAAGAGACTCGTACCCGAAGATGGATTGAAGGTCGACTCCGCCATTTTTTTGACCTAGCGCAAGCCTTGCTTGACGACGGCAGATCAAAAAAATGGCCGAATATAACAGTCGAGCGGCAGATCGCTTTCTATCGCGCAGGGCAGGCCAAGTAAATGGCAAAATACACACTCACCGTTCGGCGACTAGGATTGACCGCGGTAGTAACTCCTCTAATAACTCTCAGCAATCTTATTCTGCTCCCTATTCTGACAAAGAACTTCGCTATAGCTGATTACGGAGCCTACGCTTTGATCTTGGTCACAATCGGCCTATTGCCTGCGCTTGCGACTTTAGGGCTACCATATGCAATGACTCGATTTCTTCCTGCAGCGACTGACAAACGTGACATCCGTGAGGCGTTTTACTCCATGGGATTCATCGTATTGCTTGCAAGCTTGATTATTTCTGGGCTGTTTTTTTTATTTACGCCTCAAATCGCGGCAAGCTTGTTTCAGAACAATACTACTATAGCCCTGTTGCTTATACCGAACGTCTTCATTGCGTGCGTGAGTGTTTATGTTATAGCTTATTTTGTAGCATTCCAGCAGATCAAACGGTACTCTGTCCTAAACTTTTTCAACGCGTGGCTAAACACGGCCCTGATAGCGTATTTTGTCCTTTCGGGTCACGGACTCGAAGGTGCCGTGATAGCACTCTTGATTCAGCAACTTGTGGTGTTCGCCGTGATGATGTATCTCATCGTCGCGCAGATTGGTTTTGCTATCCCGAAGCTTAAGCACGTGAGACAATATCTAGCTTTTGGCATGCCCTTGATCCCGGGCAATCTATCGGGTTGGATCGTACAATCAAGCGATCGTTACCTCGTTGCGTTTTTCTTAGGTGCGGCGGCGGTGGGCTATTATTCGCCGGGATATAGTCTCGGTAGTACCCTCAGCATAGTCTCAGCACCATTCGCGACACTGCTCCTTCCGATTCTCGCAAAACACTACGACGAGAACAACATAGCGGATGTACGCACGATCTTGACGTATTCATTCAAGTATTATGCGGGGATAGCATTACCGTGCGTTTTTGCCTTGTCGGTTTTGTCAAAGCCACTTTTGCTTGTGTTAACCACGCAACAGATTGCAGCAAACGGCTATTTAGTCACTCCGTTGGTTGCCGCAGGAGCTGCGCTCCTTGGAGCGTACACGGTGCTTGTTACGATAATCTCGTTAAAAAAGAAGACTACCGTAATTGCCACGATATGGATGCTCTGTGCTGCGTTGAATTTCGGTTTAAACTTGATACTTATTCCGTATTTAGGCATCGTAGGTGCTGCACTTACCACTTTCCTCGCATTCCTGCTCGCTTTCGTGTTGACTACACACTATTCGCTTAGACAGTTTAAGTTCGACGTGAACAAAGGATTCATCGTGAAGAGTGTCTGCGGCTCGAGCATTATGGCCCTATTTCTACTATTATGGAGTCCCTCTGGGCCCTTCAGCATAGTTTTATCGATCGCCCTTGCCGCGCTAATCTATCTGACTATTTTGCTGGCGCTGCGGGGTATCACCATACACGAGATCAAGCTCATTTATGGGATTTACAGGGGCTCTTCCTAAGGTGATTTTGACAGTGAGAGCTACTGAGGCTCAGCAAGGAATAGCAACGCGGGTTCGCCCGGATCTAGTTTAACAAAGAAAAACGTATTATTGCGGCAGTTTGCAATATGACGTTAACATGCCAAAGATTCCTGCAGTTACTGATTACTTCACACCTAGCCGCTTGATATTATGCACCTAGAGAAATATCCGCTTGGACAAAGTTTACTTTGAAGAAGACCGCACAAGGTTTGAGCATCGTTAATAGCTAAAGTTAAACTTGAGGACCTATATCACAAGGATTTCAAATATGATTTTTCCATGTGACAAGCCTCGCATCGTTCAAAAAATCTGGCAATGTGGCTACAAAGCCTCCCGGGGACGGGGAATTTTTAAGAGTCGCCGCGTGTCCAAAGCAGTCTTCTCACTGTACCGATATCTTCTCACAGCGCGAGGGCGGACCCACTTGTGAACGGTTTTAAGATGCATCTACCCAATGATCTCTTTTATTACTATACTCTGCGCGATTACGAACCCAGCGTAACAAATGCGTTTCTATCACTTATTCGTGCCAGATATTGTCATAGATATTGGGGCAAATGTTGGGTATTATACGTTACTTGCTGCCCGACAAGTTGGAAATGTCGGAGAGGTTTATGCATTCGAAGCAGATCCGGACAATTTTAAGGTTTTGACTGATAATATTGCCATTAATTCATTCACGAATGTCAAACCCGTGCGAAAAGCTGTGTCGAATCGAACAGGAAAAACCAAATTCTACAAAAAGACAGCCTGAGCCATTCTCTATATAATCACGTGGTTTTTCCGACTACGGGTAGTATAACGGTCGATACGGTTGCCTTAGATGATTTTCTATGCAATTGTCCTACAGCAATCCGAAATAGGATCTCACTCATAAAAATGGATATTGAAGGGGCTGAGCCTTTAGCTTTGGAGGCATGGCCGAGTTCTTGCGTAGCAAAAAGAGCTTACGATGATTTCAGAGCTGGTTCCAAGCTTTTATACTTCCAATAGACTATCTGATTACATTGACCAACTTCGGTCCTTTGACTTTGCAATTAGCGTGATACAAGAAACTGGAGCAGTCCCTCTCCAAATGAAATGTTGCCAGACGTTGATGGAACTTACGGAGTAAACCTGCTATGTTCTAAGCCCAGTTCTGCTCTTGTCACAAGTATTTAGGCCGCGCTAAAGCAAACATTCATTTTGAGTTCCGCCGCTCGGCCATCCAGGTAATAGTGGGAGTGCTATAAATGAAGATAAAACGACAAGACACAATACCAAATTCTTTTCTCCGTACAGAAAATGGACACAAAATCTGCTGGGATAGTTCCGTTCCAGGTAACTAAGCCGATCTCACGATACTTCAAGGAACATTACATAGACGGAGAACTTCATTGGCCACACTCGCAGCTCATAATCTAGATGATACTGCTTCGTAAAGAAATGTTGCTTTTTCTGGAAGCAGGCCGTCATTAAACGAGACTAGGTGCAATCCGATGGTTCTCTTGTTCAACTTTCACGATTTTTCGTCTAACGCTTGCAGTGGCATCAAGCACGTCATTGTATTGTGTGGAAATAATCATTGGAAAAGGACGGGCTTAGAAGTATCTAGCGCATAGTTCAGAACAGGCCTCCGTTTTATGAATTTAGCAGGAACTCCGCCTACAAGTGTCCACGGTTCCACATCCTTTACAACAACAGCTCCGGAAGCGACAACAGCGCCGGCGCCGATCCTTACCTCGGGGAGAATCGTGACTCGTGATCCAAGGAAGGCTCTGTCTTCAATTATTACAGGTCCTCCGACTCCTTCAAAAGTAGGGCTGTTTATATCATGCTCTTTCGTAACAATTAGAAGTTGATCACCTATGCTCACGTTATTCCCAATGTACACGCCTGACCTTCCATCTAGAAAAGCATCGGCCCCTAGCCATGTATTATGGCCGATATGCACCCCCCACGGGGCTTTGAAACGACATCTGCCATGAATCACGGAGTCTTTAGGAACGTCCATACCGCAAACAAAACGGTAAAGCACAAATCGCACTGTATGCGAGGGGATGTGACCGGTGAGCGTTGCAACAAAAAGACGGAGGTACTGAACAAACCTGTTCGACTTTTTTATTAGTAGAGTCGAAGTTGAAGTCGGATGCTTGCGGCACCATTGCGTTATCCTTTGTTGGATCATCTGTCTCTCCATTTCAGCCGCAAAATTGTGCTAGCTAACAGCTAACGTAGCTCCACGCTGGACATGCGGACACTTACGATTTTATATTCAACAAAGTGTAGCGGATACAGCCAAGTGTAGATAACTAACGTGTCTTAATGATTTCCACTCCGACAACGTTTGGACCAAACTCTCAAAAGGGCATTGAAGCCCAGTTTTATAACAATAATGCAGCGGCGTAGCTGCCAAGGCTTTGATTGCCTCAACTTCGTCACTCTTTAAATCAAGACTGGCAGTCGCTTGCGTTACTCAAACAAGGGTATCCCGGCGTAGAGGGTTCAGCTCAGGTTACGACTCGTCAGCATCTATCAGCTTAACATATCCGTCTGCCACTGAACTGGCCTTGCTTGCTCCGCGAGCGCAAACACTGCAACTTTTGCTAAATTGCTGGCTTAACGTATTTTTACTCCGGGCATTGAAATCTGTGGTGAGAACGGAAGCTGCCCAAAATGATAAGTTTTATAACTAATTCGGAGCTTTGTAGCGACTGCCAAATGAATTGATGACCGAACAGAGCATTTGGCCATTGACTCTATGCGCTTTTATAAAGGAGGCTCAAAGCCATAAAAATGAAGATTGCTGTCTCTACGTTAAGCGATGTGTCGATGAATGAAGGTACAAGCGTGCGAGCGAAGCGTGTCTTTGAATTGCTGCAAAAGAAGTACGACTGCACACTGATTATTCGAGGAGGGCATCGCAGCAAATCCGAAAAGGTGGTAGTAATTAGCCCATCAAAGCTTTGGAACTTTCAATTGATACCAGTTGTCTTAAAGAATAGATTCGATCTTATTTATTGTTCCAACGATTTCTGGGGGTTTCTTACCTATTTCACACTGGCTAGGCTATGGACCTGCAAAGTAATTTTTGAGGCACATGGAATTTTATCAGTCGAAAGGGAATACAGTCTGTCCGCCCCCGGCCCCGTTGATAAAGTTAGAATCAAGGTGCGTCAGTGGCGCGAGAAATTTGTAGTCAAACACGCAGACTGCGTAATTGCTCTATCCTTGGATATTTTCAACTTCTATCGGAGGTTTAACAATGATATTGTTCTGATTCCTGTTTTTTTAGACGAACAACGGTTTAAGCCCCAAGAGAGCTCAAATGAACGAACGTCAGACCATACGAAAGAAAAATTTGTTGGCGTGATTGGACCATTCATTCAGGGAAACATCAACAACTACTTTTTGGACTTTGTATTTCGGAATCTGGGCGCATTTGATGAACACATCAAATTCATCATTATTGGTGAGTGTGACCACAAGCCCCGAAATGCGCGAGTAAGATATACGGGATATCTTCGTGATGTTCAAGAATACGTTGACCAATTAACGCTCTTGGATGCTGTTTTAGTTCCTTCGAAATTCCCCAGTTTTGGACCTTTAAACAAGATTCTGGAGCCGATGGCGTGTTCATTGCCAGTTTTTACGACGACCCCGGGCGCCGTCGGCTTGGAGCACATCAGGCCTGGGGAGAACATCTTCATCTGCGATGAATCTGAGATCGTGGCTAAAGTCAATGAATCCCTTTTCGACGTCGAACTCATGGAGAGGGTGGGCAAAAATGCCCGACGCACCATAGAAACGTACTACGGTACGGAAGTAAACAACAAGAAACTTATTGAAGTAATAGAACGGCTAGGTACCCCTTCGTGAAATGCCCTGCATCGGGGAGGGGGATCATATATTCGTGACAATCCCGCGCCCGTCTTCTAAGTTTATTCTTTTTCCAACTGTTCTTTCCTTGTTGCACAAGATAGCCGTGCCGCACAAGATAACCGTGCCGCCTAAGATATTCATTCGCGTTAATCGTCTTTGTCGGTCGCATGTGATGCCTGTGGTCACTCATCACGATAAACGTCGCTTGAGGGCATTTTCGACTAAACTCTCCGATAATTGGATCGAAAGTCACATAATAGTCTGTACTGATCTCACCGCATGAGTCCTTACCAAGATAGCTAGGATCGTTTTCATCGAAGAATCGTCAGAGTGGGCGATGTATAAGGTCCAAATAGATCCAAAAATGAGAAAAAGACGAAGAATGGTCGCACCTCTCGCTCGCAAATAGTTTATGTCCTTTTCCAGCTCGAGCGCAGCCGCTGCCGCACCCTTTAAGTCTCTGGGCTGATTCCTCGACAGAAGCATGGATCGCAGTATGAGCAGACAGTTTCACGCCTTCCACTGGCTAAAGTGCGATACTTTCACTTGATCGTCTGTTGCAGTTCTCGCCAACGTAGTGAGAAAAGTTATAGCTCACAGTTACAGCGACTAGTGCAGTTGTTATTGAGTGCGGACCAAAAATGCCTTTTCCTTGTCTAAAAAATGCTTTTCCCATCAAGGTGCTTTTCTTTCCAGTCAATACCGAACAAGTCCAATATCGAAGGGGTCACGTTTATGATGCTCGGAACTTTGTCTTTTACGTCTTTGTCGATGTTCCTGAGCAATAGCACAGCATCCTTGTTATACCCACCTGATGCCACTTTGTGATCGTGCGCTTTTCCATATAGGCTCGGGTACAGCTCCCACCCGACGCCGTATCCGTCCGCCAGCCAGAAAAGGATATCGGAATATATGTGTGCGCAGAACCTTCCCGAGTCCACGTCCTCTCTCGCCTTTACACATCGCATCAGCGGTGCGTGATCAGGCGAGCTCAGCTCAGAGAGCACGGCAATCAACGCTCCGTATCTCCTCATATTCGTCTTCTGACACCAAGTCTCGATTAATTTCGATCCCTCCGTGCGGGTACGACTTGATGCGCGCGAAGTTCGATAAGAAGGCACGGCTTTTGGTCTGATCGATTGACCCCCGCAGAAGAGTACATTGACTTCCCGGCTTTGGTGAGCCGCGCATTTATCACGACCAACCAAATCAGGTAGTGTTCGATGTTCAGTCTATTCAACACATCCAAAATGCTTTTTCTCACCGTACTAAGCGCCTTTAGCGATTGCCCTTCGAGGTTACGTAGTCGACTCTTCTTAAGGATTCGTTGAGGTTGACCGTTCGAGCAGATCGAGTGGTGGCTACGATCAGTCAACACGATTACGCCCGCGTCGGGGCACGTGTCGATGAACTCCCCGACAAAGCCATCAATTATCCTGTAACAGTCCAAGTATATGCACGAAGCCGCGTTCTTGTTCCGGTCATTGGCGATGTTCATGGATTGCATTTGAAGCAAAACCCCCGTCATTCTGGATCGCGCTTGGAACGATTAATTGCATCTGACTTACGCCGCTATCACTAGAACTCACATCTTTTTCATTTCGCGTTCGCGACAAATGGTTTTATGAGAACTCAAATCTTAGACTGTATAGAGAAATGCGATGAATGAGCCTCCGATTACGAAGTTTGAGCATATCAAGAATTACCTTAAGAAGAACAATTACGCAAATTTTTCGGGTTGCAAGATCATCGACGTTGGCGGATTCTCTGCGTATTATCAGTTACTAACTACTCTTTTTAGTCAGGCAGAACTCTATGTTCTGAATATCGACAAGCACGAGTTAAAGGGAGTTCCTTCAATCGTTGGAGATGCAAGGCAGCTACCATTTAACGATTCGACCTGGGATGTTGTAATATCATTTGAGCTTCTTGAGCATATACCAGATCGAGCCGAGCTGCTCATCTCAGAGTCTTTCAGGGTTCTTATAAACGGTGGACTGTTTATATTGGCAATAGCTAACTTAGCGGACCTATATAGCCGGATTGCTTTTTTATTCGGATATGCCCCATTCCATTACGATGCAAGCACCCATAAGGTGGGGTCTTTGTCCCCGATCAAAACAACGACGAGAGGGCACAAAAGCGTGTTCACTTATAAAGGAGCAAAAGAGCTCTTAGTTTCGTACGGATTTCAGATAGTCGAATCCCACGGCTACACTTACATCGACCCATTCTATTGGGAGCACGGTCTCCGAGATCACAGGAGAGAGGTAGGCTATGATAACATAAGGCGATTGTTTGGGGCGATCCTACCAACTTCATTGAGTGAAGGGATGCTATTCATCTCCAAAAAGCCTGATTAGCTTACAAACAACGAATATCAACTTGAGGCAAACAACCACTCAAAATGCGCTCAATAAGCAATGAAGTGGGGGGCCACATTGCATTGGGGGCATTTTTTGTGTTCAGTTTGTTAAACTGCTTCAAATAACCGCGCGTGCTCACAGGACGACGGATCTTGCCTTCGATTTGCTTGCCATCGTCCCGAGGCGGAGGAGCTTTTCGAGCTCCCATGTCACTAAATTGGTAATGGTGCTCGTATGGATACCTACTACCTTAAGCGCAAATTGTCCGCTCTTTCCCACGCTTCAAAACTTTGCTCTGATTCGAGAGACGGTGCGCATGTCAAACCAAGAATAACTCGCACAGATTAGAGAGTTTGATCGAGCTTCCCACGAGTGGCCTGGATATTTGCGATTTGGTTTCGTGATGGTGTTATTCACTGCTCAAAAATGCTCACCCCATCAAGATGCAGAGCGTTCCAGTCGATTTCAAAAAGATCCAATATCGATGGAGCCACGTTTGTTATGCTGAAAGCGCGATCTCTCACCTCGTCACGCACTTCTTTATGTACGTTCCTTAACAGAAACACTGCATCTTTGCCGTGCCCACCCGACGCCACTTTATGATCGTATGCTCTTCCGTACGGACGTGCAAACAGTTCCCATCCGACACCGTAACCTTCGCGCATCTCGAAAAGGATATCAGGGTATATCCGTTCGCAGAACTTCCCGGAATCAAGGTCCTCTCTCCGCTTTATCCACTTCATCAACGGCAAGCTATCAGGCGTGCGAAGCTCGGAAAGTGTTGTAATGAGTTCACTCCGTAGCTTGTCATATCCTTCTTCAGTCATTCCGTCGCGATTGATTTCAATTCCGCCGTGTGGGTACGATTTTATGCCCGCAAAGTTCGATAAGAACGCACGACTCTTAGTGCGATTAATAGACCCAGCGGACGAATACACCGATTTGCTTGCTTTGCTAAGCCTCTCGTTTCTCGCCACCAATCGAATTAAGAACTGCTCGAGGTTCAGCTTATCCGACACATCGAGGATTCCCTTTCTCACCACGCTCAGTGCCTTTTTTCGCCTACCCACGGACGTTATATAACCACCTTTCCGCAAGAACTCGTTTATGTTGACCGTTCGAGCAGGGCGCGATTGGTGCCCATGGTCGCTCAGCACGAGCATACTCGCGTCGGGCTGCGCCTTGATGAAATCCCCGACTAAGTCATCAAACGTTTTATAATAGTCCAAGACTGTCGTCGCGAAGGCGGTAACACCAGGATACGTCGGGTCGCGTTGATCAAAGAAGCGCCAGAGCCTGTGCTGAATTGGATCAAGCAAATTGAAATACATAAAAAAGAGGTCGAAATTTTCTTTGCGGCACAGCGATAGCCCCATGCGCTTCTCCCTTTCAAGGACCTCTTTTCCGAGTTCTACCCAGTCACCTAGACGATTATCATCGGGGAAGCCCCCCCACAGACTCACGTGCTTGTGCGGAATGTCGTACTTTTTCATAACCGCCTCAGGACATGCACTAACGTCGACTTCTGTCGTTAGCCAGTCCTGTGTTCGTTCTAATGGTGACTTACTCACCATGACCCCATTTACTTCCCAGGCCGGGTACATCAACTGAGGGAACAGTATGACGTTTCGGTAGCCCCCCCTCCCTAAATGATCCCAGAAAGTCTTTCCCTTCACGTGGTCAATACTGACCTTCTCCAAGCCGGTAAACATCGGGTCAAACACATCATAAACGTATAGGAGGCCGTGGTTTCCAGGGCGTAAGCCGGTGTAGATGCTTTGCCAAGCAGGGATGGTGTCCACCGGAAAGACGGATTCAGAGAGAAACGTCGGACTTTGCTGCATAAGTCGCGCGAAGTTCGGCAGCACCGCAGCATACTTAGACAAAACGTGCGGATCTAGCGAATCTATGCCTAGTACAATAGCTTTGGTCATGTCATCAGCGCGGTGGCGATTTTAAAAGCATCTGCTGCAAGCTCTTCCACGGGACGAGTTCCGTCAAGCATAATCACGCGATCAGGCGGGAGCTCTTTTAATATTTCTTGTTTTTCACCATCAGTTCGATATAAGAACTCCAGCGAAGGAATGTCCTCTTTTCGGGCGTATGCTAACTCTGGCGGGACTTTAATATAAAAGACGACTGTAGGCTGAGGAAACAACTTCAAGAGCCACACCACGACTCCGTGGGACACTGATCCAGCTCCGTGAAGGCCTACGATGACGTCGTAGACGTAACGGTCGGTCAATACGATCGTGTTCCTGAAAAATGAAGCCACGAGAAGAGGACACACCCGCACAAAATAGTCAAGCCAAGTCAAGCAGTCAAAAAAAGGAATCTTCGCGTACGCAGAGTCGATGCCTTCCGCGTTACCATGTTTGATCATTGAATTTTTCGTTGTCACCGCGAAAGGTTTAAAGAGCCACGACTCAAAGCCCCGCCACCCGCAATAAACGCATGTCGATTGGATGTCTGCTTTGCTAAGCGATTCGTGCAGCGCCTTGGCAACAGTGGTCTTTCCGGACCCATCGATCCCCATGAAGCAAGCAAGTACTCTTTTTTTCATGGCGTACCACCGCGACACTATATGTGCGAAGTCTGAAGCTTACTGTTTACCTACAGGTAGCGCGCTTTGTAAAGCGCTCTGCTTGTCGATATGCGAGATTTCGCGCAATGCACCTTTTGGACCGGAGTGCTGCACTCCAGCTTTTACCCAGCGCGACGCAGGTACTCTAGACGAGGCTTTGGCAACCTTCTTGAGATTCCTGTACACTTGTACGCATCGTAGAGCGCTTAGATACAGCTGCGTCCGCGATACTATCGGCACATTGTTTTTGTTCGATCTCATTTAAGTGTTCGATAGTTTTTCGTAGAAAGTCTCAAGCTGTTGCACAACTTTTTTCCACGAGTACGGCAAGACCTGCTCACGTGTGCTGATCTTTCCGCCATCCGCTTTCATATCGCCGATTCCTTTTAGGATTTCACCATTGTTTTCAACGAACTTGAGACCTTGCCCTTCCTTGAGCATGCTCGTCAGCCATTCGTGTCGTGTCGTGATTACTGGTAGATTGCACGACATCGCCTCCAAAACGGAGAGGGGGGAAAATATTCCGAGTTTGACCGGATAAAGATAGCAGTTTGAGAGTGCATAAACTTCCTCGATGTGGTCGCAATACGCCTGCCAAATCTTGCATCCCGACCTTGCAAGCATGTTGCGTATATTCAAATCATTTCCGTGGTGCGTGCTTGCAACAATGATCGCCTGGTTGCCGTCAGCTTGCACTTCGCTCAGCACTTGGAGATTCCTATTTGCGCTAAAGTGACCCACGTGTAGAATGACGTAACTATCTTCATTGATCCCATACTTTGCCCGTAACGTCCTTTTAGCGTCATCCGATATGGGAACGAACCGTTCTACATTTACTCCATTAGGCAGCAGCGCAGAGTTAATACGTAGCTCGTCAAGCTTCTCAACAGCTCGAGGTGACTGTGTCAAGATCAAGTTGGGCTTCACCGATGCTATCATCCTCCGTGCGATCCGGTTATCGAGAAGACCCAAGAAATAAGGATGCGCAGCAGACATAACAGTCTTCGCGTTTCTATTGTGGGATCTAAAAGACGCATACCGAAGCAAAAAGAAGCTCTTTAGTGTGCCACAGGAAAAGCAGTGGATCAAGTGTGGCTTAAACGCCGCGACCTGCTTCCAGGGCTGCGGCGTATACGCTTTCATAATGTTCAGTTCGAGTATCTCGTGCTCGTTGGCGAGCTCCCTACTAATTAAGTGAGTGACATTCTTGACTCCTTCATTCAAGCTAGCGTCATCAAAGTCGCCTAAGATGCAGATTCTCATCGGGACAAAACTCCTTCGTACACCTTAGTGAGTCGACTAGCCACACTGTTCCATGAATACTCGTCCAGAGCTTTTTGCCTTTCTTTTTCGCTGCGATTTCTGGCACCTTTCGCAAAAACTGCTTTCACGGCGCGCGCGATCTGGTTCGCAACGTCTGCAGACATATCGAGCGGATAGCCACCAAACTCAGAAAGAATGTAGCTGAGCCCCCCCGAGTTTGCAAGCACTACAGGGGTCCCAGCAGCAATACTCTCTAACGCTACCATTCCGAAAGCCTCGCAAGTGGAGGGCAGTACGAACGCGTCTGCAGATGCGTAAAACTGCCTCAGCTTTTCATCAGATACTTGGCCAGTAAATACACACGCGTCGCTCACTCCATTCTCGGTTGCCTGCCGCATCAGTTGAGCCCCGTACCCATCATCTTGTCCGATAAACACGAATTTTGTGGAGGGATATCGCTCGAGTACATCCGTAGCCGCATCAACTATGTATTGGGCACCCTTGTACTGAGTCAAACGCCCTACAAACAGAACGAGACGGTCGGGATTATTCAGATCGTTGAGGATTTCCGCTGAGGCTTCTAAGTTTTCGAAGTCTCCACGAGTGATACCGTTTGGGACGATCCTGATTTGCTCATCCCGCCCGCCCAGATCAAGGTACTCCTGTCTATTTAATGGAGCAAGAGCGATAAGTGCGGCCGCTGATCGTATAACAAATCGCCCAAATCCAACATCTGCAGCAGTCTTAAATGCAGCTGAAAAACCCCCGTAAGACGCGATCAAATCGTGCGCTGTGAGAACAAATGGCTTCTTCTTTAATTTTGCGATTATCGTAACGATGCTGGGCTCCGCATGCAAGTATCCGTGCACGTGAACGATATCACTGTCCTCAATGTGCTCGAACAGGTAGCGTGCTAATCCCGGTGTGAATAGGGCCGTATAAAACGCCATTCTAGGCTTAAATCGATAGACCTTCACACCATCGTCATTGATTTCAAAAGAAGGTAAATCTGGCAAGGAATATCGCATCGTAATGCCTTTTCTAGAGATGCCTGGCACGTCATCCTGAGCCACTGAATTCGACGTTACGACTGTCACGTCGTGACCCATGTTCGCAAGCTCTCTCGACAAGAAAAACACGTGTTTTTCAACTCCTCCTGCCCTGGGGTAAAATCGCGAGGCTACCTGAAGTATTTTCATCCTGTTTCCTATCTAACCCTCATCGCTCGACCAGCTGCAGCTGCGCAGCTGCATAGTTTCCACGCACAAGCCTTGTCTCGCGACCGATTTGCTTTTTTTGATTGAATAATCGCATTACCAGCATCGTTTAGTATCAAAGCGCTGTAGAAGCCATCAACTGTCAGATTTTACCCTATTGATCATTAGTGCTCTGCGACGGATATCGTAAAGTTAGGCGCATAACCAACTGGAATGTTTAATGCTTGCTTCCGGTCAGAAGTGACCTTCGTCCGGGGTCTCTTAAAGACATATGATTTTTGCTAATAAGAGGGCGGTCTGGCTGATGCTTTCTCTTTTCATACAGCTCAAACTTACGCTGAATGCATCGGTTAGCGTCAAGTGAATGGCGAGTTCACAGAGCTTTGATGTAGCGACTCGCTGCTAATCTGACAGTAGCGCAGCTTGAGCCTTTAGGACGATCTATTCGCATGCTTTAAAAAAATCCTAGCAGATCTAATCAATCCCGATAATTCATGCAAACCGTCTCTACCTACAATATTTCGCATGGCGATTTTTGCGTAGCTGGTGCTGAAGTAGTAGTCCTTGAGCGCTTCCTCTACCCGACAAACGAGATCTTCAGTTGACATGTTGGGATATGAGATGATACATCGCTGGTATCCGTTCCCGTCAATTGTCTTGCTCGGGTCAGATTCCAGGAGGTAACCGTTGTCGGAGACCCACTGATAGAACTCTGTCCCGGGGATTGGGGTTGCAACCGATATTTGCAGTAAATCGGGTTTTATGTCCCTGATAAACCGAACTGTTTGCTGTATGGTGTCTTCCGTCTCTTCGGGCAAACCAAACATGAAGTCTCCTAAGATCTTTAAACCCGCCTTTTTTGCATCAGCACTAAATCTTTTAGAGTCCTCAGTCTTGATCCCTTTCTTTATGTTTTTGAGTATCTTTTCGCTTCCCGACTCGTAGCCGACATCGATGAGGCGGCAGCCTGCCGATTTCATTAACCGCATCGTTTCATAGTCGAGAGTTGCTCGTGCATTGCAGGACCAGCGAACGTTAAGTTCACGTCTTTCGATCTCTTCGCAGATTTCTCTGACTCTCTGCTTGTTGATCGTAAACGTATCGTCTTCAACAAAGATCTCCTTCACTGCAGGGAGCTCGTTTCCGACGTACTCGAACTCGTCAACGACATTGGTGACGCTTCTCGCTCGAAACTTCCTGCCCATGAACGTGCTCGGCCACGAACAGAATGTGCACCGGTTCGGACATCCACGCGCCGTGAACACCTGCACCATTGGGTACAATGTATGGCTGAGCGTGTAGTCCTTAATGTCAAGGTGGTTCTTGTACACGCTCGTTACGAACGGGATGGCGTCGAGTTGCTCAGAAGTCATAAGGGGTCGGTCTGGAGTCTGGACAGTTCGCCCGCCCTGCCTGTATAAAATCCCGGGCACCGCCCCCAAATCAGTCCCTTCCTCTGTTGCCGCGGCGATGTCTCTGATCGTGAGGTCGTACTCGTACCTTCCCACCACGTCCACGTGGTCGTCTTCAAGCATTGCCTCGTGAAACTGAGACGCCGGCGGTCCGACTAACACCGACAAAAAGTCACCATCTTGTTTCAACTGGGCGATGATGTCGATATCGTTTTTCACGCTAGCGAAATTCGACTCGATAACGACTATATCCGGATCAAACGTATCAATATCTTTTCTGACCGCTGGTACGCTCCATTCCTTAGCTGATGCGTCTACTAGCTTGGCTTGGTAGCCTGCGTCTTCAATGACCCCTGTCGCGTACGACAGCCAAATCGGATACCAGTACGTGCCCCCGAGTGACACGACCCCTTGCCACCGCGTGCACCTATGAAACTTGGAAAGGGTTTTTCCGTTTGACACGAAAGGCGGGTGCAAAAAATAGACTCTCATTGAGTGTCACCGCCTCTCATCGTTGTTCGCACGGCGTCCGAGAGCATAAAGTAGCTAGCCGACTTTTGGCGCCGAACTCAACAGATCGCGACTTAATCCGCGCATTCATACCTCTGCGTCCTAATCGGGTGCGAGTCGCCTATAAATGTTTCTGCATCTGCGCTTGTACGAGATTCAAAAAATTGATGGTCAGTTAATGATAAATCACCTACTTTCAGATGCGACTCATTGGCGAGGCAGCGACCATTTCGGCTGCTTAAGGAACAGTTTATAACTCCTGCGAATTCTTCAGATCCGTTTGTAGTTCGATAGCCCGGCCGGCGGCAATCCCGCCTCACTGCAAGAACACCTGACGTACGCTCCCGTTGCGGTAAAGGGCCAGTCAGTACTCTCCGTGCTCTCCGGAGCGAAACTAATTGCGCCTAGTCGCGCACGATAGCGCGATGGGAAAAAACGTAATGCGGGTCAAGTTATTGGTGTGCTCATTATTTCTAGCGTTCGTATCTGCGATGGCTTTGTTCTACAAGTACCTGCTGCTTGCGCTCACATACGCGGTTGCGCTCATATCCACAGACGAGTTTGATCGTAATACGCTTCTTGACGCAGTAATTGAGGTACAAAAGGATTCCAATTGCAGTGCGATAACGGGGGCACCGCAGGTTTCACCTACGCCCGATCCTGGCTCTTTGCCTCGCTAAGCACAGAACAGACCCCATCGTTTGAAGGCACTACGCCTCCAAAGTGCTACCTATCGGGCTTCCGGTGCACGTCCTTATAGGGCTCCACAGGTCCAACTGACTCCCTCGTCGAATCGATTTTTTCCCAAAGAACCGAGTATCTCCTAGACAAAAAGTCTCTCCAAGCCAGTAAGAGCAGGTATTCATCGAAAAGCACGTACATTGCTAGTCGGAGGAGTGAGACCTTCTTGCGCGGGGTACCGTCGTAAGCCCGTTGCAATCGGGGCACGAATTGTAGGTAAAAAAAGAGCAGGATCAGAAAAAGCGCGGACATGATGAAGATATGGCTCAGCACCACAGCCGGGTTCCATATCAGTATGTAGCCGAGTACGATCCCGACAAACATGAAGGGGGTGAACATAAGCAAGCCTTTGTGGGAAGGAAATATTATGAGGCGGTACCAGTCCCTCGGGACAAAGAGATACTGCCAGTGCTTGAAGATGTTCTGGATGGTGCCCAAGCAGCGCCGTTTTTTTTGCGTTAGTTGTTCAGCAAATGACGAAGGAGAGGGCTCGTAACATATCGCTCTAGGCTCAAACGCCACCTTATACCCTTTCTTACGTATCGCTATTGACATATCCAGATCTTCGCCAATCATCGCAGGATCCGCTTCCACTATTGATTTCCTCCACGCGCTGATCTCCCCTTGGAAAAGGCAGGCGGAATCCAAGGCAGACTCGCCCGTGCGGAGGACATCCTCTAGCCTCCAGTAGAACTGCTCTGCGGCCGGCAACGGGTTGTCAGGATTCGAAACCACGTACCGCCCCCCGACTCCGCCTATCTCGGCTCTCTCGAAATGCGGGGCGAGCTCTGCGAGCACGTTGGCGTCAAACCTTGAATTTGCATCAGTAACGAGCACGAGCTCCCCCGCGGCCTGGGCGCTTCCACAGTTAATTGCAGAGGCTTTGCCCCTGCGTTGGTCTTCACATATAAGCTTCGTCCGCGGTGCCCCGTCTTCTTGGCACATTCGCTGAACGATGCTCTTTGTGGCATCCGAGGAGCCTGAGTCGACCACCAAAATTTCGTACTTGTCTTTTGGGTACCGCAACGCCCGTAGATTTTTGATCCTCTGTTCGATAACCGCTTCTTCATTGTATGTAGGCACAAGTATGGAGAAGAAAGGCTGAAATGAGTGATTCTTGTCGATGCCCTTGTGAACAAGAGCGAACCGCAGCATCAAAAGCGGGTAGCCCACAAACACCCAGATGAGAAGAAGTGCCAGCGCATAAACGGCAATAAGGGCTAGCGTAGGCACAGGGTAAACGTCCAGTGGTGGTATTGCCGCGCTAATGCCCAGCATCAGTTTCTTCCCCCATCAGTTTCACGCGTTCATTCCGTTCAGTTTTTTCCGATTCGCTTAGGCCGCCGTTCAGTTGTCCCAGTCGCACACGTCGCTTCAACAAAAAAAGACCGATTTTGGCGCCGTCCCTCAGTGACGACAGTTTCGGTTGATCTTCCCGGGCGCAGTAGGTGATCGGGATTTCCGCTATACACAAGCCTTTCCTCACGCATTCAGCGAACATTTCAGCTTCAATTTCAAACCCGTCTGCTGCGAGCTCCAAGCGCCGAAGCGCATCCCGTCGGTAACCCCATAATCCCGTGCAAACGTCGCTTATCTTCACCCGAAAGAGCAACCGAGCGAGGGATGTGAGGAGGATGTTTCCTACGACGTTCAGCCTCGTCATAGCGCCGGGCTCGATGGACCCTTTGAGCCGCGATCCGATGACCACGTCGTTCGTCTGCAACAGGCGCAGCATCTCAGTAGCCACGCTGACTGGATACGTATTGTCCCCATCAGCGACAATCACGTAGTCGGCGTCCACGGCCCGAAATGCTGTCTGAATAGCGGCGCCCTTCCCGCTTCGCTCTTCAGTGATAACCTGGGCGCCCTTTTGAACCGCGATCTCGCGTGTCTGGTCGACCGATCGCCCGTCGACCACATATACAGCGGTTTCGTATCCGTTGTCCGCCAGTTCTGCTACGGGTATACTCTCTATCACCAGGCCGATCGAAGGCGCCTCATTCAAGGTCGGTATCAAAAAAGCTACTCGTTCCACTTACTCCCTTCCTTCCAAGCGACGCGTAGCTGTCATCGTTCGACGCCCTATCACACTTTGACCGGTTCCAACTACAGCAACAACGATCAGCCACGATCATCAGCTTCGCCATATTCACCGGTAAACTTTCAACTTCACCTCCAATCTGGTCGCCTCAAAGGATTAAACGGGCGCTACCGCTTTCCTCTAACCGCTTTCCTTAATAAAAGACGCCACCGAAAGTATTTAAGCGCTCCGACGTGAATTTGTGCACTAGATTGCATTTAGAGGGCAATATTGCAAAGAAAATACTTGTCTGGGGGCAAGATATATAAGCGGACGCGACATTCGTTGACAAGATTTACAACAGGCGACCTCCTTGACCGAATGAGTCAGGCTTGTCGACGACGTCAGCATTCTGCTGCGCGAGGTGCGTGTTAAAATGAGCGCACGAGGAAGCATGTTGAAGATACGTAAGAGGAAGAAAATGAAAACACAGCGACTGATAACCATCGTCGCGGTAGTAGCAATAGTTCTTTCCCTAAGCGTTGTAGGCATTTCGGCAGCAGGAACTTCGATCGCAAAGCCCACATCACCTGTAGTGAAAAAAGTAAACATTGCCAAATTACCAACAGTCAACAAAGTCAACAGTAATGTGAACACTCAGTCACAGACAGCAGTGAACAAAGTCAACGGTAATGTGAACACTCAATCACAGGTAAAAGTCAACAGTAATGTGAACACTCAGTCACAGACAACTGTGAACAAAGTCAACAGTAATGCGAACACTCAATCACAGGTAAAAGTCAACAGTAATGCGAACACTCAATCACAGGTCAGCAACGTCAACCCAACCAGGGTGCAGGATCCAAGCCAAGTGCAAGTAGTGCACAACGTTGTGACCCCAGTGGTCAACCTGTATCACACACCCACCCCTCCACCGTTTCCGACGCCTACCCCACAAGAACCAATATTCACATGGTTGTCGCAGGTATTCACCTGGCTCGGATCGCTCTTCCACTGGATATTCGGATTCCTGTAACTACCGTTTAGGGACTCTAAAATGGCCTGCAGTCGACTTTCGACTGCACGCAGACAGACGGCCCGTTCCGTACGGTGGGGAGGCAGCAGGGGAGCACCCACCACGGCTTGTGCCGATAACGGCAAAGGCGCTTGTGGCGCTGTCTACTTCGGGTGGCACCTAGGGCTTGCTGCGGGTAGCCTACACAGCGTGAGTTTGAACCGAAAACCGCTCCAGACAAGGATTTAACGCGGCGGTTCAGTCTGTCGGTCTCGGCAAATGCTATATGGGTGCTGCGCAATGATACCGTTTAATGAGCGAGTCTGACCGTCCGCTGCGCTACGCAGCGCTCGTTATCATCGTACTGGTTCTCGCGGCGATCGTGCTACCGTCAATCGGCGTGCTGAACGATCTGGGCTACGTCGGGGCGAAAACCTACCTTCTCGTACTGCAGGATAACACTGAGCTCAGAAACACCGGCGGCCTTTTGGCGTGTGTAGGCTCAGTCGAGATTCAAAACGGCGCGCTACAGAATCTGAAGCTGTATTACGCCCCTAGCAACACCTACGCAAACGGCACACTGAGCGCCGCCGTCAATATCGGCGGTCCCGAAAGCTTCACAGAGTTTTACAATTCGACGTACGTGCGATTCTGGGACATGAACGTCCAGTACGACTTCGCCACGTTCGCCCCCCTTTACGCCTCGGCGTGGCAGCAATTGACTGGACAACACTCCGACGGCGTCATCGGGCTCGATTTGACGGGCCTGCAGGAACTCCTCAAAGCCACAGGACCTGTAACGGTCGCCAATGAGACGATCACGTGGCGGAACGTCATCGATAGGGTGCATTTCGCTGACGTCGCCGCGAAGGGTGTGGAGGGAGAACCCGCCCTGAACGGATTCTTGGGGCAATTGGCGAGCAAGATTATTACGGCCGCGCAAACGGCCAATCCCGTCGGAAAGCTCCTCCTGCTCAGCACCCTCCACACGCTCGCTCAGCAACAGCATCTCCTCATCTATGCACCGGGCGCCCTGACCAGCTATGACGGCGCGATTCAGACACAACCTGGCGATTACCTGTACGTCGTCGATGCAAACTCCGGCGGCGCCAAGGCAGATTTGAACGTCAACAGAACGATTACGTACGACACCTATCTCTACGATAACGGCACGCAGACGTCAAACGTAACCATAACCTATGCGAACAACTGCGGGTGGACCTACAAAGTTTTCACGACGACGCTCGTGCCCAACGATGCAGTGCTGCTCGATGCACGATATAACTCCTCCTACTACCTCGGGCCGCTTGTGACCTATGCCGACAACCTCACCACCATCTCGTCGTACGTCGAGGTCCCGGCGCACGCAACGGCCAACGTCACGTACGAGTACTCGCTTCCCAGCACGCTCCTCCCCGCTGGCGTGTTTTCCCACTACGACCTCTACGTCCAGAAACAGGCGGGGATCGATCAGTTCACCCTCAACACCGCCGTGACCCTGCCTCAAGGAGCGCAACTCATTCACGAGTCAAACGTCGGCAACGGGATCGTGGCAAATGGTGACGTCCAAGTAGAGGTCATCTATCGGTAGAGGAGCAGAGGTTCATGAGACGACGTACCAAGGCAATCGCTGCATCCGCTGCAGTAGCGATAGCGGTCATACTAGCGGCCATCGTCCTGCTCGCAACGCTTCAAACCGCCTTGACGACTGAGTCAGCACGTAACGAGCAGAATCCTCTGTACGTGCAGCCCCAGCCGAA
>Ga0187876_1000796_pt1 | contig 30341 bp, 19 predicted proteins | sample June2016WEW_17_4_FD_133000 | JGI IMG/M metagenome (GOLD analysis project Ga0187876, IMG submission 133000) | Peatland microbial communities from SPRUCE experiment site at the Marcell Experimental Forest, Minnesota, USA - June2016WEW_17_40 | ecosystem: Environmental > Terrestrial > Soil >...
GCAACGCGAGCCCGTCCAGGGGCGGCCCCTCTGGAGGCGGCGTACCGCCGACGCTGGTCCGGCCGGTCGTTTTGTCGCCGTTTTGCGAGCCCTCCAGAGTAAAGATGTGGGTAAAGATAAGGGGTGAATCCCGGGGTATCGGTGCTACGCGCGCCCGGTTCCGGGGGTATCAACGCCAACTGCGCGCGCTCCGCGCTTGCTGTCGCCTGAATTGACGCCGCAGCAGCGCAAAGACCTGAAGCGGCTGCGCGCCATGCGGGACGAGGATATCGATTACAGCGATACTCCCGAGGTCGCCGACTTTCACGGCTTTCATCGCCCGGAGTTCTACCGTCCCGTCAAGGAGTCTGTGAGCTTGCGCCTAGGGTGAAGCCACGATGAAGCCCGCACGTCATGTCTTGGCGATGGGGTTGGTTGCCGGCAGGCCAGGGGGCGAGCACGATGCTCGCGGCCCCGGAAGCGTGCGGCTCGATGCAGATCCCGCCGTGGCTTCGGTCTATTCGGTGTGCTTTCCGGCGAGCAGCTTGTGGACGGCTTGGAGGAAGCGGGTCTGCTGGTAGGGTTTCACCACGAAGTCGCGCGCGCCCAGTTTGATAGCCTCAAGCACGACCTGCTGCTGGCCGACCGCCGTGACCATGGCTACCCGCGCCCAATGGTCCATTGCCATGATGCGCCGGAGCGCCTCGAGACCATCCATGCCCGGCATGGTGATGTCCAGCACGACTGCATCGGGGTGGTGTTCAGCGTACATGGCCACGGCCTCAATGCCGTTCGCCGCTTCGAGTGCGGCATGGCCGTCGTCTTTGAGAGCTCTGACGTTGCGCATGCGCATGAACGCTGAGTCATCTACCACGAGCACTGTTGCCATCCTTGCCTCCGTTAGACCGCGATGCCGTGGGGCTTGATCGGCTGTGTTGGAACGCGCCGGATTCACGCTTGCCTGCTTGCTCTACGAGGGTGCGGTCTCTTCGATCGCCTGGAGGTCCGCAGGCTCCCCGGCCCACAGAGCAGCCTCCCTACGCCATGCGCCGCGCCAAGGCTCAGCGATGAACCAGTTGCATCTGTGAGTTAGTTTACCGCTCTTTGCCCGCCAACAAGAAGGTGAGAGCGCCCCGGGAACCGGATACACTGTCAGCGACCAGATCAGGTCCAACGAGATCGCCGTGTACGGGGGACCGCGAAGCGCGGCGCGCAGCCACGGCGAGTAGAGGATGGAGGAGAGAGGCGTGACGACGAGCAGCGGAGCCCTGCAGCGACGGGTGTGCTTGGTGACGGGAGCCACTTCGGGCATTGGCCAGGCCACCGCTCGGGGTCTGGCCGCGCTGGGCGCCACCGTGCTCGTGGTGGGACGCAGCGAGGCGAAGACGCGGGCTACCGTGGACCAGATCAAGCAGGTCACGGGCAACCCGTGCGTCGAGGGCTTGCTTGCCGATCTCTCGTCGCAGCAACAGGTTCGCGCGCTGGCAAGCACGGTGCTGGAGCGTGCACCCCAGCTCCATGTGTTGGTCAACAACGCCGGGGCCATCTATACGAAGCGCAGCCTGAGCGTGGACGGCATCGAAATGACCTTCGCCGTCGACCACCTGGCTTACTTTCTGCTAACGTCGCTGCTGGTGGAGCGGCTCAGGGCAAGTGCGCCGGCACGCATCATCAACGTCGCATCCGATGCGCACGCCCATGCCAGGATCGACTTCGACGACCTGCAGGGCGAGCGCGGCTACCGCGCGTTTCGTGCCTATGGGCGGGCCAAGCTCGCCAACATCCTCTTCACCTACGAGCTGGCGCGCCGGCTAGCGGGGAGTGGGGTGACGGCGAACTGCCTGCATCCCGGCCTCATAGCCACCGGCTTCGGGCACAACAACAGCGGCCTGCTCAGCCTGGGGTTGCACATTGCAAGTCCCTTCATCAAGAAGCCGGAGCAGGGCGCGGAGACCTCCGTCTACCTTGCGTCCTCGCCGGAGGTCGCGGCGGTGAGCGGGCAGTACTTCGTGAACAAGCGAGCAAGCAAGTCGTCGCGCGTCTCCTACGATGTCGAGGTGGCGCGCCGGCTCTGGAGCAGCAGCGCCGGCATGAGCAGCCTGCGCGAGCCATTACTGCGTGGAATGTGAGCGACCCATGCCCGAATGCCCTTTTTGTGACCTCATTGCTGGCTTGAGTCCGGCGAGTGTGGTGTACGGCGATGGAGCGGTCATCGCGATCATGGATATCCGCATGTCGTGCCTCGTTTCGCGGGTGACCACGTGCGGAATCTACAGGCAGACGGGTCGGTGCAATGTCGCGGGAGGAGCTGGACCGCGCGGCTCTGCGGATTCGCACGGCCTGTACCCGGTAGCCGGGGTCGCTCGGTGGCTCGCTCGTCGACCACGGCTGCCGCTTGATGCTGAAGCTTCGGGCTGATTTCGCTCGGCGCCGGCTTTGGCGCGGCCAGCAAGTGCACATGCCTGCGCACCTATAGTGACGCCATGGTGGTGCCCGCATGGCGCGTCGTGGCGATGGAGTCTGTCGCCTGCGCGACTCGGGGACGGGCGGGACGCCCGCGCTCCCAGGTGTGCGCCCGCTCATGTAGATCCCAGCATGGTCTCACTACAGAAGTCAACGTGCTTGGATGCAGGCCCCAGAATAACACCCTAGGCTCATGAGCCACTGGCCTGTGACCCACCCTGCCGTGGGCGATAGCCCACCGTCGTGCGCTGCAGATTGATACGAATAGCCCCCAGGGTTGATACGGCTGACCGTGGCAGACAAGCGACAGGGGTGAAATGATTGGGCATATCGAATGCAAGCGGACTCCACCGGCCCGCTTGCCAGTTTCGGCTACATCTGCCCCCAGGCATGTCGACCGGAGAGGATCGTGCCCATGATGAAGCGACTGCTCGTGGCGCTTGCCATCCTGGCGCTGGTCCTGGCGAGGATTACTACATTTCCCCAAAGCACCGTGCCGGCCGCACAGGCCTTGAGTCATCCGGATGTCGGCGTGTCGGGTGGTGGCTTCGGCGGGGGATCGGGTCAGCAACGTGTAATGGCGTCGACACATCTTGCCGTCATAGGCGCGCCCGGTCCGGCAGCCCAGTCCGGCACGAGCGCACCAGGAGCAGCGGCGGCGGGAGCGATCGGCCACGCCGCGCCGGCGCTATTCGGCACGATCACCGTCACCCTCACCGTCGTGCTGCCGCCATCGGCCACGCCCGTGGATACCGACACTTCAGTGCCTGTGCCGACAGACACGCCCGCGGATACGGACACCTCAGTGCCTGTGCCAACATACACGCCCACGGCTACGGACCCCCCACCGCCTCCGCTGACAGACACACCCACGGACACTGATACCTCAATGCCTGCTCTGACAGACACACCCACGGATACGGATACGTCGGTGCCTACGCTGACAGACACACCCACGTTCACGCCCACGGCCACGGCGTCGCCCACAGCCACGTCCACGCCCACGGCGTCGCCCACAGCCACTCCCACGTTCACGCCCACGGCTACGGCGTCGTCCACAGCCACGGCCACTGCCACTAACACCCCAGTGCCCACGCCGACAGCTACGCCCACGGCCAGACCCACCGCAGTGCCTACGCCGCCGGCCACGCCCACGGCCACCCTCACTGCCACGCCAGCGCCATCGGCCACGGCAACCTCTTCGGCGACCGCACCGTTGCCGTCGGCCACGCCCACGGACACTCGCACCCGAGTGCCTGCGCCGTCAGCCACGCGCACCCGCACCGCGACGCCGACACCTACGCGCACTCGCACCCGCACCGCGGCGGCGCCGGCCACGCGCACGCCTACCCGCACCGCTACGCCCGCGCCGTCGGCCACGCACGCTCCCACTTTCACCGTTGCATCGTCGGCTGCCATTCGAGAGTTCCCGGTGGCCGCGGGCGCCGGCGAGCCCTGGGGCATGGCACTCGACTCGAAAGGCAACGTCTGGTTCGCGGAGGCGGGATGCCAATTTGGCTTGTCGTGCACGACCCGGACGCCGCCCGGCGAGATCGGCGAGCTGCGCGCCGGGTCCAGCAAGCCGGTACTGTTCAGGCTGCCAAGCATCGCCGGGAACCAACCGATCTTCCTGGCATTCGATCGCTCCGGCAATCTCTGGTTCACCACGCCCAACAATAGTAGAATTGGCGAGTTCAACCCCAAGACCGGCCGGTTCGTGCGGCAGTGGCCCGTCACGGCGCACAGTGGCCCTTGGGACCTCGTGTTCGCGGGCGGCAAGATCTGGTACACGGAGCATCTGCAGTCCGCCATCGGGGAGTTTGACCCCAGCACGCACGTATTTCGCGACATCAAGACGCCCAGCAAGAACGCCCTACCGTACGGCATCGTCGCTAACGGCAACCTCGTGTGGTTCACGGAGAACAATCCCGCGGTAGCCCGCATCGGCGTGTTCAACATCTCCAAGCCGACTACTGCCGGGATCTCGGAGTACAAGATTCAGGCCTCCCCGCCTTCCAACCTGACGCCCCACCTGATCGCGATCGACGCCAAAGGGCACCCCTGGTGGTCCGAGGGCTTCGCGCACGCGCTGGGCACGCTCGATCCCAAGATCGCCAAGCCCGGCAAATGCGGCAACGCGTCTGGGGACTGCAGGGGCGTGAGCGAGTTCACCCTGCCGCCGGCGACCAAGTGCGGCAACGGCGGCACGCACGTCGCGGGGATCGTCCTGCAGGGTGGTGGTAAGCTCGTGTGGTTTGACGACTCCCTCGACGCGCAGGTCGGCAGCTTCAACCCCGCTACCAGACACTTCACCATCATCCCCCTGGCCAGCTGCAGCGCCCATGTCCAGGATGGGCTCCTCCTAGACCGCACGACACGGCCGCACGTCTGGTGGGACGAGCTGTTCGCAGACCGTCTGGGACGCTTGACACAGTAGCGGCGCCGCCGGCGTGCCCAGGCCTGGAGACCGCAGCCATGGCCTACAACTTGCAGTTCACCGACGACCGGATCGCCGCGCTGTACGACGAGTTCTATCCGCCGGCACAGCAGGATGACCTGGCCTTCTATCTCCCGCTGGTGATGGCGGCAGGTGCGGTGCTCGACGTCGGGTGCGGGACGGGCGCGCTGCTGCGCCGCGCGCGGGAGGATGGACACCGCGGGCGACTGTGCGGGCTCGACCCTGCCAGCGGCATGCTCAACCAAGCCAGGGTGCGATCGGATATCGAGTGGGTGCTGGGCGACCTGTCGTCGATTCGATGGGAGTGCGCGTTCAACCTGGTCGTCATGACCGGTCACGCCTTCCAGGAGCTGATTACGGACGAGGAGATCCGCGCGGGGCTGGCCGCGATTGCAGCCGCGCTCACCGTGGGCGGTCGCTTTGCCTTCGAGACGCGCAACCCGCTGGTCCGGGCGTGGGAGCGATGGGAGACAGACTACACGGCGGAGGTGACCGACGCGAATGGCGCCCTCGTGCGGTGCGAGTACCGGGTGGAGACGCCGGTCGTGGGGGATGTCGTGCGCAGCAGCAGCACGTTCAGCAGCACCGCGTGGGATCGTCCGGTGGTGAGCCGGGGCGCGCTCCGGTTCCTGGCAGCGGACGTGCTGCGTGCATTTCTGGCTGATGCCGGCCTGTCGATCGAGGCGCAGTTCAGCGACTGGACCCGGCAGCCGTTTACCGACGCGAGCCCGGAGATCATCACCATCGCCCGGCGGGATTAGCCGGCGGGTTCCGTCATAGCTGCACTACGCATGGCCGCAGTATTTGGAGATCGGCCGGGTAAGGGGCACGGCAGCGTGGTGAGCCGCGGCACGTCGAGGCTATGCCTGCACGGCATCGGGCTCGATCGCCCGCAACAACCAATCCAGCGCCTTTCGCTCTGCATCGGGATCATCGCCGCCGACGTAACGTCCGGTCCCAGCAAGCCCTGACTTCTTGGTCAGGCGGGACGTTTGTAGGGCTGTAATTTGATCGGCAAACATCACTACCCATCGTCCTAAGCCATTCCTCGTCAGCCAAGCCATGTTCTCTTCGACCAGTGCGGAAGTTTCTGGAGAGTAGGGCTTCGCCGTGCGCTTGTCTACCAACATCGCGAAGCTCTTGAGGGGGGCAACAAGCTCCTTGAGCTCCTTGTAGCCGGCCGCCATTTCAGCGAGACTGACAAATCCCGTCACGGTCATCCGGATGCCGTAGCTTGTCTTGACGCTGCTGACCACCGTTGCCTCCTCGGGCATGCTGCCCGGCCGAGATCTGCAAGAGTCCGTGTGACCGGGCAAAGGTCTCGCAGCCGCGAAGCAATCCAAATCCGTCTGACGGGCTGCCGCAGCTACGGTCGCAGGTTGCACACTTGGCCCGGTCTTGCATGCCAATATGCTCGCTCAATGGTAGCAGACGCCGTGCATGCTCATTCACGCGCCGCGACGGTGCGCACCATCGCTGGGGTGAGGACGAGAGGATTACCGCGATCGAGAACCGACCAGCGCGCTACCATCACTCACACGAGGGTGCGATCGCGGCAGCGACGCCGGCGTGGCCCTCACCAGAGTGGCGGGAGGGACTGATGGCGGAGACGGCAGCACCGGGTGCATTGGACCAGCTCAAGCGCGAGCTAGAGGGAATCGCCGATATTGAGCGAGCGGCGGCTGTACTCGGCTGGGACCAGCAGACACAGATGCCGCCGCACGGGGCTGCAGGCCGCGCTGAATCCCTGGCGGCGCTGCGAGCCATCGCACATGAGCGGCTCACCTCGGCCAAGCTGGGTGCGTTGCTGCAGCAGGCACAGGAAGCCGTCTCCGGTCTCGATCGCGATAGCGACGACTACAACCTCGTGCGCGTAATCCGCCGAGACTACGATCGGGGCACACGCGTCCCCGTTGAGCTCGTTGCCGAGAGAGCTCGAACCGCTGCGCGGGCCAACTCGGTCTGGAAAGCGGCCAGACGCGACAACGACTTCGCCGCGTTTGCTCCCTGGCTGCAGCGCAACATCGACCTGTCCCGCCGCCTAGCCGAGCATCTCGGCTACGCGGAGCGCCCCTTCGATGCGCTCATCGGTCTGCGGGAACCGGGTCTGACCACGGCGGCGGTGCAGGCCATCTTCGCTACGCTTCGCCCGGCGCTTATCGACCTGATGCAACGCATCGCGCCGCTCGCCGCTACTGTCGACGACGCACCCCTGCACCGCGTGTTCGACGAGCCCACGCAAGAGCGACTGTGCCGAGACGCCGTGGCGAGATTCGGTTACGACTTCAGCCGCGGTCGTCTGGATCGCACGGCGCATCCGTTCGAAACCTCGTTCGGTCGCCAGGATGTGCGCATCACCACGCGGTTTAGCGAGCACTTCCTGCCCATGGCGCTGATGGGTACGATGCACGAAGCAGGGCACGGCCTCTACGAGCAAGGCGTGGGCGAGTCGCTCGATCGATCGCTGCTCGACCACGGCGTGTCGTCGGGCGTGCACGAGAGCCAGTCGCGCCTGTGGGAGAACTACGTTGGTCGCGGCCTCCCCTTCTGGCGGTTCTACTACCCTGTCGTCCGGGCTGCATTCCCGGAGGCTCTGGGCGACATTGACGTGGACGCATTCTATCGCGCCATCAACAAGGTCCAGCCGTCGCTGATCAGGGTCGAGGCGGACGAGGTCACCTACTGCCTCCACATCATGCTGCGATTTGAGCTCGAGATCGCGCTTTTCGACGGCGAGCTGCGTGTGCAGGATGCCCCTGAGGCATGGAACGCGGCCATGCAATCGTACCTGGGCCTCACCGCTCCGACCGACTCAGACGGCATTCTGCAGGATGTGCACTGGGCATCGGGACTTGGCGGCTTCCAGGGCTATGCTCTGGGGAACATCATCGCCGCCCAACTGTGGGAGGCCGTGCACCGGGCATTCCCGGACCTCGACGAGCAGCTGGGCAGCGGCCAGTTTGCGGGCTTGCTCGGCTGGCTGCGCGAACACGTGCACCGGCACGGCCGCAAGTTCGATCCGGCGGACCTGATCCAGCGGGCTACAGGTGCCCCCCTCACTGCCGAGCCATACCTTCGCTACCTGCGCGCCAAGTTCGGCGCTATCTACGCCCTGTAAGCCGGACAGCTCACGGTGGGGCTGTGCCACGAGAGCCATCGCGACAGCCGCGTCGTTGCCATCCAACGCCACACTAGCTCGGTGATTCGGTCTGAGTGGCGAGGGTACGAGGTATGCGCTGGGGGCAGGGGATCGCGTGGACGAGGCCGATGATGGTCGGCCTCGTCCACGCGCCGTGGTCTCATCCCGGAAGCTGCAGGAACTGCTGGCGAGCGCGGATAAGGTCGTCCAGCTGCTGGAACGGCTGATCGAGCAACTGCAGGGCATCCTGTGCCTCACACTGTTCGGCGGTGAGGGCACCTACCTGTTCAGCGATTTTGCCGGTCGCGGTCAGTAGCCGGTAGTCGAAATCCAGCAAGACGTTGAGCCGCGCCTGTTCTTCGTAGTAACGTCGCCACACCTTGTCGCTTGACGGGACTGCCATGCCCCGGACGCGGGCCTCCAGATCGGAGACACGGGCACGCAGCAGGCCGAAGTCCCGCAGCTTGCGCAGCGTCGCGGGTGGGGGATACGGGTTATCGCGCGTCGCGGGTGGGATGTACAGGCGCTGATAGTCGCTCTGCAAGGATGCCAAGGCGTGCTCGGCCTCACTCAACGAGGCGCCGGCCTTTTGCCGGACCAGCAGGTCGTCTGCTCGCGTCTGGTTCTTCTTGCTGTAGAAGTTGTAGCCGTAGCCCGAGAGTAGCAGCTCGATTTGCTGCACAACCGGATTCGGGTTATGCTGGTCACCGCTCACGCTTGCGTCCCACGGCTCCCCGCATGCCCGCCCGAGTCGGCCGGTGCCGAAGCTGGTCTGAGGTAGGCGTCGGCGGAGAGGATGGGGTTCACCCCGCCGATGGAGAAGGGCTGGCCCACGGCCATGTTGGGCGCGCTCACACTGCCGCGCTCCGCCATGATCAGCGCCGTGTAGTAGCGCACGGCGTCCAGCTCGCTCAGCCCGAAGGCCTTGAGCGAGATCAGCGCCTTCATGCGGTCGTCGCGCGGGAACACCAGCACTTTGACCGTATCCAGGGTGATGCCGTAGGTGGTGAGGAATTCCTGGAGATGGCTGTGCACCAGCTCGGTGAGGTCGTGGATCTTCTCGTTGACCTGCTCCAGGGCGGTCACCTGCACCAGCTGGTTGATGGCCTGCTCCACCACCGGCCCGGCGTAGTAGTTGACGTCGTCGGTGGTGAGGAAGTGGCCCTTGTAGGGCATGTGCTGGATGAGCTTGACGGCGTCCTCGGCCGAGGCGATGTGGATGTAGTAGTCGGCGCTGTAGGCCATCTCGGCCATCTCCTCGGAGAAGGCGATGCCCTTGGTGGCGATCACCAGCTTGGCCCGGCTGACGTAGAGGGCCTCGTACTGCCAGGGGCTGTCCCCGCCGTAGAAGTTCTGCACGATCGAGCCGAAGAGCAGCTTCTGGGGAGTCTGCACCGGGTACTGGCCGGTCTCATAGACGTTGAGGATGGCGCCGCGCGACTTGAGCACGCAGAAGTGGTTGCTCTCCACCGTGAGCAGGGAGCCGTTGAGGATGTCGTTGCGGGGGTAGTGCCACATCACGACGTTGGGTCCGATGACCTCTTCGCCGTTGTCCGTCAGGGTTGAAATGACGTGTCGTATGCCAGCCACGATTCCGCCTCCATCTGCTCGGCCCACACCAGACCCGCGCCGCCAACTACCGGGCACGGCCGTCTCGGCAGGCACACGTGCATTCTACTCCCAAAATGTTGCTGCAGTATCGCAGCTCTCCGTGCCTCGATTCAGGACAGCGCCGAACCCGGGCCGTTTGTGTGCAGAAGCCGCGCTTGTGTGCAACTGTACCGTCGCGCCGCCCAAACAGCCATGTGCTACGTCATGCCTGGAGCACTGAACGCTTGCCCTTATACTTAGTAGGGGCATCCGGGCAGACCGGGAGGTTCCGAGGTGTTGACATGCAAAATCTGAACCTGCAGGATCTCGATTCGCTGAGCGACGTATGCTTCGCGTTCGTCACGGATCCACACCCTTCGCGGAGTGCCTACCCGGCAATCGAGTCGTTGCTGGACATTGCGCCGCAGGTTGTGGAGGTGCTGGAAGCGATGGTGCTGGACGGCGTCGACGAGCAGGGCGAGGTCGACGAGTATCTCCAGTACGTGTTCGGCTCAAGCAGAATGTAGGACACGATACCTCGATCAGCGTGCCGTTGCGGGTGCTCGCGATCAAGAGACGGTGTTGCGACCTACACCGTGCAACGCTGTGTGGCATATTCCTTCAGATCACGACTGCATTTAGCAATTCTTTAGCATTGCTTCAGCGTGCTCTCATCCGTACGATGCACAGTGGGAGATGATGAAGGCAGGAGCCTGGCGTTTCCGCGATGTGGCATGCTCTCGCCAATGTGGTCAATCGGGAGGCGCGAGGGCAAGTGCCGCAGGGCCGCTGGCGCGAATGGCGGGGTCAGCGGGGCCTTGCGGAGGAGCCTGGGCCGGGTTGCCAGAAGGCCCTCGCGCCGCAACAGGCACAACTTGGCGATGGGAGAAGGCATGAGCGACCCGACACAGGTAAGTCAGGCAGCAGATCGGGCGCATGATGCAGCCGACCAGGCAGGTGTCAGCCCTCGGGTGCTGGTGATCGACGACGAGCGCAGCATCATCGACGTCATCCGTATCGGGCTTGGGCTACAAGGCTTTGCCATCGAAGGGGCGAGCACCGGCCTGATGGGGCTGGAGATGGCGCAGCGCATGCGGCCCGACGTCATCGTGCTGGACGTGATGCTCCCGGAGCTTGACGGGTTCTGCGTGTGCCGGCGCTTGCGGGCCCTTTCGGATGTGCCGATTATCATGCTCACGGCGCGCGACGAGGTGGATGATCGCATCCTAGGACTGGACAGCGGTGCCGACGACTATGTAGTCAAGCCGTTCAGCGTGGGGGAGTTGGCGGCGCGCGTGCGCGCGCAGCTGCGCCGCCGGCGGCCGTGCAACGCCGATGTGCTGCGGATGGGGGACCTCACCCTCGACCATAGTGCGCGTGAGGTGATAGTGGCGGGCCGGCAGATCGTCCTCACGGCACGCGAATACGAGCTGCTCCACCTGTTCATGCGACACCCTCGCCAGGTGCTCACGCGCGACGCGATCCTGGAGGGTGTGTGGGGCTATGACTATCCCGGCGACGACAACATCGTCGACGTCTACGTGCGCTCGCTCCGGACCAAGCTCGACGATCAACCGCCACGCCGCATTCAGACGGTGCGCGGCGTGGGCTATGCGCTCAAGGAGTAGCCAGGTACCGATGAAATGGCTGTTTGCGTACTGCCGGCATCCCTGGCGGGCCGTGGGCCTGCGCGGCCGGCTCGTGGCCGGCTACAGCGTGGTGTTCGCCGCCGTGCTGCTCGCGATCGCCTTCGGTGAGACTACGATCGTGCGCCAGGTGCTCGTCGACGATCGCAAAGCCGAGCTGGCTCGCGCCGCGGACGACCTGACCTCGTTCCTGAGCCCAGAAACGGTCATGCAGGGCTCTGTCCAAGGAGTGACGCGGGTGATCGCTAACTTCAGCCAAGGGTCTGTTTCGGGTGGGGGGGTTAAAGGTGCTATGACTCCCTCCGTAGCAGCCAAGGAGCTGGTCGTCACAGGAGATAGCGGGCTGGTGCTAGCCCTCCTCACCACGAACGGCTCGGTGGTCTCGCGCACGTCTGGTGCCGACGTGGACAATGTGGATCCCAGGGCGCTGCTGGAGGCGACGCAGGTTGCCCATACATCAGGTGCATCCAGCACCTACGAGCGCGCCATCAGTGGGACCACGTACCTCGTCCAAGTTCGCACGCTGCAGGTGGCGGAGACCTTCAGATCCCAGTCGGTGGCAATGGCGGCCGCCGGGCAGACTCGCGGCGCGTCCCCACAGATACTGGACGTTCCGGTTGCGCCCGCCGTGGGCGGCGGCGTCAAGGTGATGCAGCTCACCGCACTAGCCGCGGCGTCGCTGCGCCCAGTCGACGACACCGTGAATACGCTCTTGCTCGTCACGCTGACTGCCAGCGCCCTTGGGCTAATCCTGGCCGCAACAGCGGGCCTCGCCGTAGCCCGACGTGTCCTGCACCCGCTCCAGCACATGACTGCAATGGCGCAGGCAATTGCCGCGGGCGGTGATGGCGCGCTGGACCAGCGTCTGCATCTGCCGGCGCAAGGTGACGAGGTGGGCCGGCTGGCTGGAACCTTCGACCAGATGCTGGATCGCATCCAGAGCACGATTGCCGAGCGCGAGCGTTCGGAGACGCGGCTGCGTCACTTCGCCGCCGACGCCTCCCACGAGCTGCGCACGCCGCTCGCAGCGGTAAGCGGCTACACCGAAGTGCTGCTGCTGGGTGGTAAGGACGATCCGAAGATTGCCGGGCACGTCCTGCACCAGATGGAGGGTGAGCTGGCGAGGATGAATCGTCTCATCGGCGACTTGCTGATGCTTGCCCGCCTTGAAGCCGGCATCCCGGTACATCTGCAGGCACTGCCCCTGATGCCGCTGCTGGAGGGGCTGCTGGAGAAGGCACGTGTGTTAGCTGCCGGCGCCGGACACAAGCTCGTCATCGAGGCCGGGACGCAGACGGGCGAGGCCGCGGGCCTCACGGTGCTGGCCGATCCCGATCGCCTGCAGCAGATCATGCTGAACCTGCTACACAACGCTGTCAAGTTCACGCCGGATGGCGGTCGCATTACGGTGGGCGGGGCGCAAGTCAATGGCAACGTCGCCATCGCCGTGACGGACACCGGCCCGGGCATCGCCGCCGAGGAACTGCCGCTCCTGTTCGAGCGTTTCTATCGCGGCGACAAAGCTCGCACGCGCGGCAGCGATGGCGATGCCGGAGGCGCGGGCCTGGGCCTGGCCATCGCCCAGGGCCTGGCGCAGGCGCAGGGCGGGCGCATCGACATGGCGAGCACGCCGGGCGCCGGGAGCACGTTTACGGTCGTGCTCCCGGCAGCGCCGGACGCCGCGTGATCTGGCGTCTCGGACGCCTGCCCGTGCGCGGTGTCGCCTGCATCATGGATGGTGTAGGCCAATGCTGTTTGGGCGGTGGGCGGTAGGATAGCAGGCACCACCGCCGGCGTGGCCGGGACAGCGGGCCGATGACTGTGACTCTCTGCCAGCAGCTGCCAAAGGCGTGTGTCGGCCGGCCGCGTCTTTAGCGAGCTCTCAGCATTCGCTAATCGTCTCCTCAGAAATGGCCCTCATACTTCGAGACGGAAGGGTTGCTGCGCGACGGCCAACAAATGCCCAGCCGCGGATGCCGCAGTCGCATTGCGCAAAGCCGCGCAAGACCCGCGCCGAACCGATATCGACGACGTGAAAGGAATCGCTCATGAGAAGGAAGAGAGTGCTGGCGGCACTCCTCACACTTCTGGTGCCCGGATCGGCGGTCGCCCTCGCCTCCGCGCCCCTGGCAGGGCACGGGGCTGGGCCGAGGGCCGCGGCCGTTGCCCTGCACGGCTCAGCTCACGCCGCTGGGCACGCTAGCGCGGCTCGGGACGCTTCCACGGTGGCGTCCATTCCCGCGAGCATGGTGGCTCTGGTGGTGCGTGGAACCGTGACAACGGCCGCAACCTCCTCCGGGACCGTGCAGGACATGGCGCAGTTCCCATTGAACTTTAGCGGGTCAGGCACGGTAGGCCATGTCTACGTTACCGCCGGCCAGCACGTGACGGCCGGACAGCTGCTGGCCACCTTGAGCGAGCCATCGCTCGCCGCGACCGTGGCCCGCGACCAAGCGGCGCTGGCCGTCGCCAGAGCGAGCCTGGCCAAGACGCTGGCGCCGCCGGCACAGGATACCGTGGCGGCAGCCCAGGCCGCGCTCGACGAGGCGCAGGCCAAGCTGGCCTCGATGCAGGTCGGGGGCACAGCCAACGCCATCGCCCAAGCAAGAGCTGCGCTCGACCAGGCACGGCTCAAGCTGGCGCAGATGCGGGCCGGGGGCAGCGCGAGCAGTATTGCCCAGGCGCAGGCGGCCCTCGACCAGGCACGGCTCAAGCTGGCGCAGATGCGGGCCGGAGGCAGCGCGAGCAGTATTGCCCAGGCGAACATCGCCTTGCAGGAAGCGCAGCTCAAGCTGAGCCAGATGAAGGCCGGCGGCAGCGCGAGCAGTATTGCCCAGGCGAACATCGCCTTGCAAGAAGCGCAGCTCAAGCTGAGCCAGATGAAGGCCGGCGGCACAGCCAGCGCCATCGCCCAGGCGCAGGCTGTGCTGCAGCAGGCACAGCTCAAGCTCGTGCAAATGAAGGCAGGGGGCACCGCGAGCAGTATCGCACAGGCCAGGGCCACGCTGGCGGATGCGCAGTCCAAGCTCGACGTAATGAAAGTGCCGCCCGATCCGCACACGCTGGCCCAAGCCCAGGCCAGTCTCGACGAAGCGAAGCAGCGGCTCATCGCCTTGCAGCAGCCGCCGAATCCGCAGACCGTGGCGCAAGCGCAGTCCAACCTGGACAGCGCCAAGCAGGCGCTGACGGCGCTGCAAGCCGGGCCCGACCCCAATACGCTGGTGCAAGCACGGGCCAGCCTGGACGAGGCCCAGCAGAGGCTGGCGGCGCTGCAGGCCCCACCCAGCGCCGGCACAGTTTCCGAAGCGCAAGCCAGCCTGAACGAAGCCAACCTGGCGCTGGCGGCACTGACACAGCCGGCCAGCACGGTGACTATCACCAGGGATGAGGCTTCACTTACCCAAGCCCAGAACAACTTGAGCAGCCTGACGACGCCGACCTCCGGAAACATCACGGCGGCCCAGCAGCAGTACTATGCCGATTCCGATAAGGTGCAGTCGGCGCTGGACGCGCTCAACGCGCTGCCCGTCAACACCACGAGCTTGACCGAGACCTCGGTCTATCTGGATGCCGAGGCTACCTACGCCAGTGCCCAGGCTGCATTGGCCAGGGACCAGGTGGCACTGGCAGCGCTCAGTCCAAGCGCCACCGATGGCAATCTCGTGCTGGCGGAGCAGCAGGTAGCAGCAGCGCAGGCCCAGTTGCAGCAGGACCAGTCCCCCACCCCCTCGGCGCTGGCGTTGGCCCAAGCGCAGGACAGGGTGGCCGCGGCGCAGGACGCGCTCAACGCCGACCAGGCCGGACCGAGCGCCACGGACTTCGCGCAGGCAGTGGACGCCGTCAACGCGGCACAGGCTGCGCTCGCCATCGCGGGAGCGCCCGCCAAGGCCACGGACCTGGCCAGGGCGGAGGACACCGTCACCAATGCCCAGGCGGCGCTGACCACCGCGACCGCACCGGCCGCCAGCACCGATCTGGCCACGGCTCAGGACACCATCGACGCAGCCCAGGCGGCGCTGTATACGGCCGAGCACCCCTACACAGCTGCTGACCTTCAGCAGCAGCAAGCGGTGGTGGTTGCGGCGCAAGCGGCGCTGGCCAACGCCATCCAGCCCAACTCGCCCACCGACATCGCCAGCCAGGCGCTTGCCGTGCAGTCTGCCGAAGCCGCGCTCAAGGCCGCCGAGCAGCCGTACTCGCCCACGGATATTGCCAACCAGGCGCTAGCGGTGCAGGCTGCCGAAGCCGCGCTCAGGGCCGCAGAACAGCCGAACACCGCGACCGACATCCGCCAGCAGGAGGACGCCGTGACGAGTGCGCAGGCCGCCGCGGCTGCCGCCAGGCAGCCGAACACCACAGCCGACATCCGCCAGCAGGAGGACGCGGTGAAGAGCGCTCAGGCGGCGCTCGAGGCGGCCAAACACCCCTATGCTGCGCAGGACATCGCCAGCCAGGAAGCGATGGTGGCTGGCGACGAAGCGGCGCTGGCAGCCGCTCGCCAACCGAACTCGCCCCAGGATCTGCGCCAAGCCGAGGACGCCGTCGCCAGCGCCCAGGCCAATCTCGACGCGGTGGAGCACCCCTACACCGCGCAGGATGCCGCCTACGCGCAGGCTCAGTTCGCCCAGGCCACGCAGTCGCTGCAGCTCGACGAGGAAGCGCTGACCAGCGACACCGAGCTGCGTGCTCCGGCCGCGGGCACGATCCTGGCCGTAGACGTCGCCCCCGGGGAGGCCGCCCCGAGCGCGGCCGGCAGCGCCTCGAACGACGGCGCCATGACGATTGCCACGGACAGCCGACGGGTGGTGACGGCGAACGTGGCCGAAGGCGACATCGGCAGCGTCGAGCTAGGTGACTCCGTCGACCTGAGCGTCGACGCGTACCCCGGCAAGAGCTTCAGGGGCACGGTGACGTCGCTCCCGTTTGAAGCCAGCACCGGTGCCAGTGGCACTACCTATGCCGTGCAGGTGACCGTCGACGGTCCGGCGCGCGAGCTCCTGCCGGGCATGGCAGCGAGCCTATCCATTATCACGGCCCAGGCCAGGAACGCCATTGTGGTACCAAGTACTGCCATCCAGACCACCGCCTCCGGCAGATTCGTGGACACAGTCGATCAGCACAACCATGTGGCACGCGTGGCGGTGAAGACTGGGGTCAGCGATGCGAGCTACACGCAGATTCTCAGCGGACTACGCCCAGGCCAGCGCATCCTGCTGTCGCAGCCGCCCACCCAGTGACATCGCATTGACAAGTGCCCGGTACGTCAAGGAAGGATAGCCAGATGGACACACTGCCCGACACCGAAGCAACTCCAGCCGCGCCGCCAGCAGCCACGATCTTCGACGAAATGCCGAGCTCCCAGCTGATAGATGAGTTCCCCGCTATCGCGCCCACGCGCAAGCGCACCCGGATTACCTGGATCGCCGTCGTTGGCGTCGCCGTCGTAGCGGCCCTCGTCGCCGCAGCCGCAATCTTCGTGGCATCTCGTCCCGGCAACTCGGCAAGTCCGGGCGTGGCAGCCGTAGGGTCGACGCCGACAACCACGACCCAGTCGACAACCGCCGGCCAATCGTCGCAGGGCGGCAAGTCATTCAGCAGCGCCCTGGCGTATTCCGTTTGCATGCGGTCGCACGGCGTGCCGGACTTTCCAGATCCCGGCAGCCAGGGTGGCATCTCTATCAGCATCCATGGGACCGGCAACGGCGACCTCAATCCGAACGCGCCACAGTTCCAGGCCGCCCAGACGGCGTGCGCGAAACTGCTGCCGGGCGGCAACCTGACGCCTGCGCAGCTGGCGCAAGCGCGATCCCAGGAGTTGAAGCTGGCAAGTTGCATGCGCGCGCACGGGATCAAGGATTTCCCAGACCCAAACAGCAATGGGCAAACCGAAATCCGGATGCACGCAGGTAGCGATCTCGATCCGCGATCGCCGCAGTTCCAGGCGGCCCAGAAGGCCTGCCAGTCGGTCTTGCCGGGCAAGGTCGTCGGTGGAATGTCATTCCAGGCCGGACCGGCCGGAGGTGCGCAGGCCTCTGGAGGCGGGCAGTGAGCACGGTGCCTACCGCCGCCGGCGCTGCGCGTGAGCTCGTCGCGTCACGGCAACCGCACGGTAAGCGCCGGTTGTTGCTCGCCGGCGCGGTGCTCCTCGTGGCCGTGCTAGGGGCAGCCGGCGCTGTGCTCGCAACCGGCCGGTTCGTCGGAAGCGGGTCACCGAATGGCGGTGTGACCGACAACGGCTCGGCCACCACACTCCAGCTGGTGACGCAGGGACCGCTCACCCAGCAGACCAGCGTCTCGGCTACTATCGCCTATACGGGATCGTACTCGGTGGTCAACCAGGCAAGCGGCACAATCACGGCCCTGCCAACGGCCGGCCAGATCGTCGCGCAAGGCGAGGTGCTGTATGGCGTAGGAGGGGCGCCGGTGGTGCTGCTCCTGGGCGCCACGCCCGCGCACCGCGGCTTGCAGGAAGGCATGAGTGGCGCGGACGTCGCCGAGCTCAATGCCGACCTGGTGGCCCTGGATCTCGCCACCCCAGTGCAGCTGAACCCGGCATCCGACTACTTCAGCGCTGCCACGGCCCTGGCCTTGGAGCATCTCCAGGCCAACCTGGGCCTCAACCAAAATGGCATCCTCGCGCTCGGCCAGGCCGTGTTCCTGCCAACCGCGGCCCGAATTACGACCGTCTCACCAAGCCTTGGGGCGACCGTCGTACCCGGGCAGCCGGTGCTGCAGGCCACCTCGCCTGCCAAGCTGGTGGTCGTGCAGCTGGATGCGGCGCTGCAGACGGGCGTCGAGGTGGGCGACCCGGCAACTATCACGCTGCCCGATAACCAGACCACTCCGGGCACGGTCTCGAATGTCGGCACCGTGGCCACGAGCACCAGCGGTGCGAGCGGGTCGAACGAGACGGCCACCGTCGAGGTCGACATCACGCTGGACGACCCCGCTGCCACAGGTGACCTGGACCAGGCGCCGGTGCAGGTGGCCGTCATCACAGCACGCGTGGACAACGCCTACATCGTGCCGGTGAATGCACTGCTAGCGCTGGCGGGCGGCGGCTACGCCGTGGAAACCGTCGACGCCCGCGGCGTGCATCACCTGCTGCCGGTCACCCTGGGGCTCTTCGACGACGGCGATGGCACGGTGCAGATCTCAGGATCGGGCATCAGCGCCGGACTGCAAGTCGTGGTGCCGTCGACATGAGCGTTCCGGTGCGTGCGCAGGCTTCCACGCTGCCCAACGACCCGGCCACGCCGGGCGCAGCCGGCGCGAACGGCTCCGAGGAGCGCCGCCGTCCCGTACTGGCGCTACGTGGGGTGACCAAGGCCTACGGCTCACAGCCGCCGGTGGTAGCGCTGCAGGGCGTGAGCTTCAGCGTGTACCAGGGCGAGTTCGTGGCCATCGTCGGCCCATCCGGATCGGGCAAGTCCACCCTGCTGCACCTGATGGGCACGCTCGACCGGCCCACGTCGGGGCTAGTGGCTGTGACCGGCCAGGACGTGTCCCGACTCAGCGATGGAGAGCTGGCCGCGTTGCGGGCTACCCGCATCGGCTTCGTCTTCCAGCAGTTCTTTCTGGCCGAGCACGCCACGGCGCTGGAGAACGTGGCCGACGGCCTGCTCTACGCCGGGGTGAGAGCAGATCAGCGGCGGGCGGCAGCGGCCGAAGCGTTGGCACGGGTGGGGCTCGCCCACAAACTCCGTGCGCGTCCCACTGAGCTCTCCGGTGGCGAGCGACAGCGGGTGGCTATCGCGCGCGCCCTCGTAGGCCAGCCGGCCATCCTGCTGGCAGACGAGCCCACCGGCAACCTGGACAGCGCCTCAGGCGCATCCATCTTCGCGCTGCTGCAAGAGCTGCACACCCAGGGAACGACGGTGGTGGTGATTACCCACGACCGGGACCTGGCGGCGCGCATCCCCAGGCGGGTGGAGACGCGCGATGGGCGCATCGTCGCCGATACTGCCGATGCGGTGCCGGCAAGCGAGCGTGCTGCTACGGTGGTGCCGCCCGGTGCACGCGTGGGTGCTGCAGTGCACGCCTTGCTGTCCCCTGCCAGGTTGAGTTTGGCGGACCTGATGCGCGTGGCCACCGTGGGCTTGCACACGCGCCGCCTACGAGCCGCGCTCTCGGCCCTGGGCATCGCGATTGGCGTCGCTGCCATCGTGGCCGTCCTCGGCCTCTCCGCATCCTCCCAGGCGGGATTACTGGCGGAGATCGACCAACTGGGCACGAACCTGCTCACCGTGACCAACGGCCAGAACTTTCTCGGCCAAACCGCAGAGCTGCCCAAGGTCGCGCCGGGCATGATCGCCCGGATCGGTCCGGTCTACCAGGTGCAGTACACCGGCGTCACCTCTGCCTCTGTGTATCGCAACCCGTTCATCCCGAGCGTCAACACCAATGCGCTCAGCGTGCAGGCAGCGAGCCTGAACCTGCTGTCCGCCGTGGGCACCAGCGTGGCGCAGGGCCGCTACCTGAACGCGGCGACGGCCACCGAGCCCGTGGCCGTGCTCGGCGCGGCGGCGGCCCAACGCCTGGGGATCGACGGCGTCTTCGGAGGCGAGCGGATCTGGCTAGGCAACCAGTGGTTCTACGTGGCGGGCATCCTCAAGCCAGCCGTGCTGGCTCCCGAGATCGATGCCTCCGTGCTCATCGGATTTCCCGCAGCCCAGCACTACATGGATTTCGACGGCCACCCCAGCACTATCTACGTGCGCGCGCAGACCGACCAGGTTGCCGCCGTGCAGGGGGTGCTGGCTGCCACGGCTAACCCCGAAGCGCCAAACCAGGTGAACGTGAGTCTGCCATCGGATACCTTGGTTGCCCGCGCGGCAGCCCAGAACGCCCTCAACGGACTGTTTCTAGGTCTTGGGGCGGTCTCCCTGTTGGTGGGTGCGGTGGGAGTAGCCAACATCATGGTGATCTCGGTACTCGAGCGCCGATCGGAGATTGGGCTGCGGCGGGCGCTTGGCGCCACGAAAGGGCACATCAGAAATCAGTTCCTCTCCGAGGCCGTGGCGCTGGCGGGCTTGGGCGGCGTCGTGGGCGTGGCCGCCGGCGCGCTATCAACCGCGGTGTACGCGGTGACCAAGGGCTGGATGACCACCGTGCCCGCTGTGGCCTGGGCCGGCGGCTTCGCCGCGGCGCTGGCCATCGGCGCCATAGCCGGACTGGTGCCCGCGTTACGCGCGGCGCGCCTCTCGCCCACCGAGGCCCTGCGTACCGTGTAGGCTCGCGATCCGCCAGTCTGTGTGGCAGTGTGCCACGGCATGGCACGAGTCTCGGCACCGCCGGTTCTGCGCACCCGCCGAGGTGGCCGCGATGGCACCGCATGTCGGTGGCCATCGATCAGCCACCAGCTCAGCCCGCACCCGCCGGAGACAGGTGTATACTAGGTGCAACGCACAGGAAGCGGTCCGGGAGGGAGGCGCTGATGCAGGCCCGCCAAGGCGATGCTGCGCTGCTGCAGGACCCGCTGGCACAGGAGCTGCTGCAAGCCAAGGTGCCGGCGCGCCTTGCCTACAACGGGGCCGATGGCACATCCCACGTGATCTCAATCGGCTTCCACTGGAACGGCCAGGAGGTCGTCGTCTGCACCACACCTGACTCGCCCAAGATGCAGGCACTGAGAAATGGCGTCAAGGTAGCGCTGTCTATCGACATCACGGACAGTGCGACCAGGGCGCTACTGATCCGCGGCTCGATCCGCATCAATGAGGTGTGGGGCATGGCACCGGAATACGCGGCAATGACGCGCCGCGTCATGGGCGAACGGCAGGGCCAGGACTGGCTTGACCACATGAAAGGGAGGTGGCCGCGCACCGCGCGGATTCTCATCAGGCCGGAGTGGGTCGGATTGCTGGATCTCGACGCGCATTCGCCCGACCCGCCGCCATCGGTGCATCGCACAGTGCGACGTTCCTAAGTGGTGCGCCTGCCAAATCTGGCCTACATCCTCTCGACAACGGGGCGGCCTGAAGGCCGGAGTATCAGATATGGTGCGAACTTGCCGGATGCACCACTTAGAGTCAAGCTTCGGTGATGCTCGCCAGGTTGGAGCGCGTTAGCGGCAGGGTCTGTGGCCGGCAGATCCAAGCGCGAGCACGATGCTCGCGGTCCCAGGATCGTGCCGCTGCTGGAGATCCCGCCGTGCTTCGACAGGGTTTGACATCCAAGACTCCGACCTGCAGGCCGGAGTCTTGGATGTGGTGCGAACCTGGCGGATACGTCTACACGCCCGTGCCAAATGACGTGGCGAGATTCTTGGGGGCAACTCGCGTGTCAGTGTGTGGCGATGGTATAGAGCCTCCCGCTGCTGTGACCGGAGACGTCCGGGAAGTAGAGCATCTTGGCCTGGGTGGGCAGGGCGTGGTAGGTGCCGGCAGTGGTCAGGTGGATCTGGTAGCTGTACTGGTAGGTGCCGGCCGGCAGGTAGTCGGCGAATAAGGCGGCACGATCGTCGCGCAGATCGACGTGTGAGATATACCAACTGAGGTCGGTCGTGCCCTGCGGGATGGTGGTGAGCGAGGTGATGCTGCTCAGCACGCTGGTGGTCTGCAGCGTGGGATCCACGGGCTCGGCGCCCGCCGGCAGCGGATCTTCGATCTGCAGGTAGTACAGATCTTCAGGGGCGGTGATCGTGAGCACCACGCGGAGATCCGACCCTGCCTGGCCGTGGCCACCGCCAATAGGCTCGTAGCGGCGGTTGACCACAATGCCGTGCTCGACAGGCGGGACCGTGGTCACGGGCTGGTAGGTGTGCAGCGTGATGGAGTAGGCAATTTGCCCGCTGCCGCCGGCACGCTGCAGGGTAACAGGCACGCTGGTGAGGCCGGAGAGAGCCGCGAGCGGGACGGTGAAGGTCTGGTCGGTGCCACGGTTGGCGTCACTTATGGTGCCGGCGCCAATAGTCTTGCCATTGACCTGAATGCTGAACTTGGTGGTGCCACCGGCCGGCTTGTTTTGCATCGAGTAGTCGACCAGGGCGCGGATGGCCAGGGCCGTGCTCTGCGTGCTGTCCCACGAGCCGTCCAGCTGCTGCGCTTTGAGCCAGCGCACGGCCGCCATATTGAGGGGGTTAGAGGGGTCGAGCTGCGTCAAGGCGTCGAGGATGGTAGAGGTGGCGGAGTCCGCGCCCTCCATCATGAACCAGTCGGGCGACGCATCCGACCAATGCCCCTGGTTGTCGAACTGCTGCGCCGCGCCGTCGATGCTGCCAAGCAGCGCCTTGACTCGACCGTCGCTCGTGCCCGAGATCTGGGCAATCGCCTGCGCAAGGTAGGCGCGGGCGAACGGCAGCATGTTCTGGTAGTGGGTGTACAGGTCGCTTGCAAGACCGGGATCGGGGCTGCCGGCCCGTCCCAATAGGTACGTGACGTATGCCTGGAGATCGTAGGTGTAGGTCGACGATGGGATGTAGGTGAAGAAGTAGGATCCATCCGAGTTCAGGGTGGTGGCCCACCTCTGCACGTAGGCAACCGCGTGGCTCAGGACAGAATTAGCGACCGTGTAACCCAGGCCCTTGAGCGTGAGCAGGCCGTCGAGCACCCAGGCACTCGCGTAGGGGTCGCTCAGGTCCTCAGGCCACCAGCCCCAGCCGCCATCGCTATTCTGGTAGCCGTAGAGCTGCTGCAGCCCGCTGCTCACTGCCAGCGGCACGCTCGCGGCGAGACCGGCGCCGACGCCGCTGACCGAGCGCGGGAGCCGCACCGCTTCCGCCAGCCCTACGATCCTGCTGGTGGTCTGCTCCGAGCACTCGTACGGGTAGTTTGCCAGGAAGCTAGCGGCACCGCCGATGCCGGAGACCAGGGAGGGTGAGAGCGTGACCGTGAGGTCGCCTTCATCCGGCACCGTGCCTGGGGCTATGTCCACCGTCTGCGTGACCTTAGTGCTGAGTAGCCCGCTGGCCGCCGAGGTGTCGAGAATGCTGTTTGCCTCGACCGGCAGGCTGACCTGCAAGCTATCGCCGAGACTCGGGTCGCCAATGGCTTGGGCCGTGAACAGGAAGGTCTGCGTGCCGACCGCGTCTGCCTGCACGGGCCACTGCACCAGTTTCGAGCCGCCGGCCGGCACTGTGACCGTGCTCGTGTAGTCTTTCGCGGGCACTGCCACGCCCGCGAGAGAGCCTCGCGTGGTCACATGCAGGGTGACGGCGACGGTCCTGGCGGCGCCAGTGAGGTTGTCCACCACGGCGCCCCCGTTGGTGGAATCGTCGAGCGTGAGGAAACGCGGCAGCGCGGACTCGAGCAAGAGGTCCTTTGAAGCGATCAAGTCCATGCTGTTCTCACCCACCAGAGTGGAACTCGTGCCGCCCACGGCGCTGAAGGTCCAGGTGGTGAGATTGTCGGGCAGCGCGATAGTCACCGAGGCGTCGCCGTTGGCGTTGGTGACGATGGAGGGGTTCCAGTACGCGGTATCCAGGAACTTCGCGCGAGTTGGTCCACCGTTGCCGGGGCCACCGCCGCCGCCACCGCCACCCTTGGAGCCGACCTGCTGCTGGAGATTCAGCCGGTCGATGTACTGGGTGAGCGAGCCGGCGCTCTCCACGCCAAGGTCACGCTCCTGGTAGAACGTGTCCATCACGTCGAGGTTGGTGCTCGCGGCCAGCGCCAGCACGGCCTTGTCCACGAGCGAGAGGGCGAGCTGGGCCTGCACCGGATGGCCGGCCGCGTTGGCGGTATGCACGGTGAAGGTGACCTGCTGGCCGGGCTTTGCCTTCGGCGTCGAAGCCTTGATCGTGATGTGCAGGCTGCGAGCCGAGACATCGACCGGCAGGGTGATATACCCCAGCTTCCACACCGGCAAGCTGGTGTCGGAGCCCGGGCCCTTCACGAGCGTCACGCTCACGTAGACGTCCGGGGCGTAGAGCCCCGCAATCGGCACGCTGATGCTGGAGCTATTCGTGGGCAGCGTCAGAATCCAGTGGCTCAGCACGCCGCCACGCTCCACTGTGACCAGGGCGGTCATGCCTGCCAACGGCGCGGTCACGAGAATGTGCGCCACGTTGCCCGGCTTGTAGCTCGTCTTGTCGGCCACCAACCGGATGCGATCGTTGTTCTGCGCCTGCCAGGGCACGAAGGCCTCCGACGCGGACGCTACCCACAGCGACAGCTTGGAGGTGGACGGCCGGCCGGCGCCGTCGAGAGCGGTGGCTTCCACGACGTACTCGCCGCCGTCCTTGGGCGTGAGCAGCACGGTGGCCATTCCCGCGCTATTGCTGCGAACCGAGTACCGTGCCACGAGCGTATCCACGTGGCTGGACTGCCAGTAGTAGAAGCCGCTGCTGTCCCGCACGTAGCTGCTCAGCCATTTTCGCTCGTACAGCTTGACCGTAATCGGGACACCGCCGGCGGCCCGCGAATCGTCGTCGGCAACCGTCACGAGCTTGACGGCGTTCGGCTTGCCCGCGGTGAGCACGTAGTCCGCCGGCTTGATGCCGACGTACACGGCAGACTTGTGCACCACCACATCGGTGTGCTGCGCGACCTGTTGGTTGTCGGGTCCGGTGAGCACCGCTTCCAGCGTGAATTGCTGGCTCACCGGGCTAGCCTTGACGTTGCCCGGCACCGAGAAATGGAAGTCGCCGTTGCCATCGGTCGTGCCGGTGCCCTGCGTCACCTGCTGGCCACCTGAGCTCTGCCCGGTACTATCGACCCAGTCGTTGTCGCCGAAGCTGTAGTCCGGGAACAGCGTGCTGCTGAAGAGGAAGTCGTTCTCCGTGAGGTCCCAGGCCACCGGGGCATTTGCCAGGGGTGCGCCGAAGTAGTAGTTCGCGCGCACCTGCACGCCGACGGTCTCGCCCTGGACGTAGTTTGCGTTCTCGCCGCGATCGCTGATCACCGTGACGGCGTACGTGGGCGTCTGGTAGGCGGCTACCTGGAAGCCGCTGTCGACGACGCTCACGCCAAGCTTGGCGTCTATATCGTAGGTACCCAGCGAGGCGTTGGCTCCCAGCACCAGCTTGCCGCTAAAGCCGCCAAACTTGTCGAGGCGCACCGTTGCCTTGTAGATGGCCAGGTTATTGGGATCCGAAATGGTTATGTTAAGTGGCGTGCCGCTAGCCGGCATGCTGTACTGGCCGTCATTGTCCTGGCGTGCGATGCCCTTGAAGTAGAGGGTCTGCCCCGGGCGGTAGATGGGTCGCTCGGTGGTGAGGTACATGCGCACCGGCTGCAAGTAGGGGGTGTACGGAAGGTTGAAATCGTATGGACTATCGCCATCGTTCCAGTAGAGCGAGCAGGCCGCGACATCGGTGCGATGGGTCAGCTCGGCCATCAAGTTGTGGTACAGGAGCGAATCGTCGCTGGGCAGCCCCTGCACCGTGGCTTGGAAGACCCCATCGTTGCGGGTCGTGCCGCGGGCCCATACCTGCCCCTTCTCATCGATCACGCGGACAGACTCACCACCGACAGGCCTGCCGCTCTTGAGATCGGTGGCCCAGACGAATACTTGGTGCTGGCCCACCTTGAGCGTTACGGAGGTCCGGGTGATCAGCACCAGCAGGTGGTCCATCGGCGTGACGCCATTCAATGGCGCCCAGGCGTCAACGAGGTAATACCCGGGAGGCAGCGGCTGCCCGCCGGCAACCATGGGCTGGCGCACCAAGATGCTCTGATTGAGCGGCGCTTGGGATGCCACCTGCCAGGTGACCAGAGGCTGAACTCCGTCGGGTGGCTCGCCTTGCCAGTCGGGTGGCGGATTGCTCTCGTAGTATGCGAACTGATCGGCACTCAGCCGGAAGGCGTTCAGCGTGACGCTCGAGAGGTTGACGACGCGCGCATAGAGGTTTGCGCCAAGGTAGGCATCGTAGGCGGCTATCGAGCCCTGGCTTACCAGTGACACGCTCGACGGCGCGGGCTGGGTGGTAAAGGTCAGGGTGTAGCGCCGCGGCAGGGATTGTCGCGCGGTGCCAAGGCCCGTTGGCTCGATACTGACGGCGTAGGTAACCGACGGGAGGAAGTCGGCATACACGTTGACCGTGGTGCCGGCATCGTCGGCGTAGACGTTCAAATTGTCCACCTTGGGGCTAACGCGTACGGCGCTCGAGATACGCTGCTGGTCGATAGGAGCCGCGAACACGATCTCGATGCCTTTGTTCGGGTTGACGTCGGTTTCGCCAGATGATGGGATTGTGCTGCTGACCGTGAGCGGTCCGGTCACGGTGTACTGCCAGCGGTACGCGGCCTCCATGGCCAGCGGCCCGGCCGTGCTGCGCACATCCGGCCCCTCGGCCACTGCTACCTGAGCGCCGAGGGCAAGCGCCCTAGCCGGGCGGAAGGTCATGACGGTGTCCTTGGCGGGCGGGGGCGGCGGAGTGGGTCCGTTGTAGTTGGCTTGCGCCGGCACGGCAGCGTCCGAGCCATTGGGCTGGGTGGCGAGCAAGGGGCCGTTCCAGGTAAAGCGGCCGGGCACCTTTGCGCCGTTAGCACGCAAGGCGAACGCTGCCTGCGCGGACGCGTGCTGCACCGGCTGGTTGAACACAACTTGCACCTCATCGCCAGGTAGCACATATGCGGTGCCGGCGGCCGGCACCGCGCTCAGCACGGCGGGGCGGAGGGTATCGAAGCTGAAGGCGTACGAGTGCGGCAGCTGCGCGCCATCCAGGGCGGTGACGCCGGGCTTCGTGGTTACCCGATAATGCGTGGCGAGCGCCAGTCCGCCGGGCACCTGGTACGTCCATATGCTCGTGTTGATCCAACGTCCTTGACCGGGCGCCGCGGGCGAGATCGTGGCGGGTGCGTGCGCGCCGGCAACACCCACGTCGCCCAGCGTGACCATCGGGCGATCGAACGTCAATGAGATGAATCCCGTGGCAGGCACGTCGACCGTGCCGGAGCTGGGACTGCTATACAGAATCCGCAGCGGCGTGAGCGCCGCGGCACCTTGGCCCGATTGGAGCAGGGTTCCGGATACCAAAGCGATGATGAGGACGAAGCGAGCCACGATCTGCAAAGTTCGATCGGCGAAGATCTTGTGCATGGTACGTTCACACCTTTCAACAGCCCCCGGCTGCGGCCGGGATGGCAGAGACAACGCCGGCTGCGGCCGGATGGATCGCATGTCAGTAGCTCGTGAGAAGTCTGGGAGTTATGCGCGCAATATTGTCCTCATCGAATTGTTCAGGCTGCCTCCACTATCATGACATCTCTCGACACGAATCACAACGGCGCTTGCGGCTCGATCACCTGCACGGTAGCCACAGCGCTACGCACCAGCCGGCCCGACGCGTCGCGCCCAACTGCCTGAATGTGGTGCGTGCCTACCTGCAGCTGCCAGATCCAATTCCCACTGCTGCCGCTCAAGTGAGCCATGCTCCGGCCGTCAACCAGGATCTGCAAACTGCCGGGCTCGATGGCGGTCGAGCTGACGTCCACCGGGATAGCTTGGTACTCAAGCGGGACGGAGAGGTTCAGCTGGTATTGCGCGCCATTGGGCGGCGCGCTCAGGCTCACTGCCGGCTGCTGGGGCGCGGGATGAACGGGAGGTTGCGGCTGCGTCCCGGCAATGAACACCTCGTCCTGGCGATCCCGGCAGCTGCTATCCGGCGGAAGACCGGTGCCAGGGCAGATAACCTCGTGCACGATGCCCGAGGGCACGGCGAAATCGCGTGAGGGCACATGCTGGAGCGCGGCCTCCATGAAGTCGTGCCAGATTGGAGCCGCCCCGGAGATGCCGCTGACGTCGCGCATGGCCGCATTGTCCGCATTCCCCACCCAGACGCCCGCGACCAAGTCCGGCGTATACCCAACGGTCCAGTTGTCGTGAAAGTCGGTCGTCGTGCCGGTCTTGGCCGCGGCCGGGCGATCGAGCAGCAGGGGGCTGTCCGGCCCGAACTCCGGCATGCGCGCGGTGTTGTCGGACAAGATGCTGGTGATCAGGTACGCGACCTGCGGCGAAACAGCACGCCGGCCGCTGTCAGGCTGCCAGTTGTACAGCACGTGGCCCTGGCCATCGGTCACGCGCAAGATTGCCACCGGATCGTGGTGAATGCCCGCGGCATCGAAGCTGGCATAGGCATCGGTCAGGTCGAGGAGGCTCACCTCGCCACCGCCCAGCGTGAGCGCCAGCCCATAGCGATGCTCGTCGTTCATGGTAGTGATGCCCGCGGCGTGCGCCACGGTAAGCATCGCCGGTATGCCTACCTGGCTCAGCACCTTGACCGCCGGCACGTTGTAGGAATTCGCGAGGGCAGTGCGTATGGTGACCCAGCCATGGAACCGCAAGTCGTAGTTCTGGGGCTCAAACGGCACGCCTTCCTTGGTGGGGAAGGCGCTGGGCACGTCGTCGATGAGCGTGGCAGGGGTCATGGGGGTGCCGCCCTTGGTGGTGGAGCGTGAAAACGCCGCAGCGTAGGTGAACGGCTTGATGGCCGAGCCGGGCTGGCGCGGCGCCAGCGCTACGTTGACCGCCCCGTCGATGCTGCTGTCGGCGTAGTTGGCGCTGCCGACCATGGCCAGGATCTGGCCTGTACGCGGATCTATGGCAACCAAGGCACCGTCATTGACGTTGTGTTCTTGCTGCAGCTGCTGCACGTGCAGCTGTACAGAGGCTTCTGCTTGCTGCTGGAGGTTCAGGTCGAGGCTCGTGGTGACTTGCAGCCCGCCTTTTTCCAGGGCTTCCTCGCCGTACTGCTGCTCGAGCAGCGAGATGACGTAGAAGACGAAATGAGGAGCGAGGATTCCCTGCCCGGCCGCGGCGAGACCAAGCGGCTCGGCCACTGCTTGCTGCTCTTGAGCAGTCGTGATGTAGCCGTCCTTACGCATGAGCTGCAGGACGGCGGCGCGGCGGGCACGGGCTGCATCCGGATTGACGAGGGGATTGTAGAGGGTTGGCGACTGTGGGATTCCGGCGAGCAGCGCGCACTGGGCCAGATCCAGGGTCGAAACCGGGCGGCCGAAGTAGGCTTCCGAGGCAGCTTCGACGCCGTAGGCCATGTTGCCGTAGTAGACATTGTTCAAGTAGAGCGCCAGCACGTCGTTCTTCGACAGGCGCGTGGCCAACTGCAGTGCCAGTGCCACCTCGTGCAGCTTCCTGCCCAGCGTCCGCTGGTAGCGGTCGTCCGGTGGCAGCAAGATGGTACGCACCAGCTGCTGGGTGATCGTGCTACCGCCGTACGCGGGGCTTTCCAGGCGCACGTCGAGGAACAGCGAGCGTACCATGGCGCCCAGGTCGATGCCCGGGTTGCTGTAGAACGACTCGTCCTCGGCCGCGACGGTCGCCTGGCGGAGGGAAGCGGGAATTGCGCTCAACGGCACGGTCACCCGGCGGCCGCCAGGACCGACGATCTCGTAGAGCAGATTGCCGTTGCGATCCATGATCCGGGTGCTGGGGGCCGGCACGTAGGCATTCAGGTTGCCGGGCAACGGATAGATCAGGAACAGCGCAATCACGCCGGCAACGAGCAGCAGGATGACAGCGCCCAGGATGGCCGCGGCCCAGCGCAGCAGTCGCCAGAGCCGCCGTCTGTGAGTGCGTTTGGCTCGAGCGCCCGAGCCGAGCCGGCCGGCCGGCACACCATTGGCACACGGAGCGGCCGAGACGTCCTGGCCCCCGGGTAGGGCAGCTGCTTGTCCGGGCGCGCGCGCATCCAGCGTGCCCGCGTTTGCCTCGCCAGGCCGTACCGTCTCGCCCGTCGACGCGGGCGCGGCGCCCGCGCCCGCGCCCCCGGATGGGGAAGCGATCTTGTTCGAATCAGGCGGCTGCATAGTCTGAGCTCGCTTCACACCGTGCGGATGGCACGGCGTTCACAAGAGATAACGCTCGAACCAGCAGTCGGGTTACACCGGCGCTGTCCTGCTTCGCTCAGGGGATGCCATAGTGGACCCATAGGTTGACCGGCGGCTCGAGCGCGCAAACGGGGGCAGGCGCGGCCCATAGGGTGCCCCGCGCGCTCCCGGGCGTGGTACGACAAGCACATAGTCGGGGGGTAGGCGAGACGCCCGCGCCCATGTTTACGTGCCGTAACGCCGTGATTAGGCGCTCCGGGCACGACGCCGAAATGTCTGGTTGAGATCACGAGAATCCGAGCAGCTGCAGAGCCTTTACGCACTGAGGTAGCAGCGCA
>Ga0187876_1000802_pt1 | contig 30178 bp, 29 predicted proteins | sample June2016WEW_17_4_FD_133000 | JGI IMG/M metagenome (GOLD analysis project Ga0187876, IMG submission 133000) | Peatland microbial communities from SPRUCE experiment site at the Marcell Experimental Forest, Minnesota, USA - June2016WEW_17_40 | ecosystem: Environmental > Terrestrial > Soil >...
GCCCAGCCCGATTAGATCTCGACCGCCGGCTACGGACCGAAGCCTTTGGCCTATCCCGCAAAATGACGCTCACTGGCCGCCGCGCGGGCTCGAACGGCTGGAGCGGCTACCTAATTAGGCAGCGTATGCAAACTGCGTATTGGCAGTTCTGTTTTTCCGATCGTTTTACGGGAGCTCGGAACCCGGCACGCCTCCCCACCCCGATTCAATCCCGTCGAATCCGTTGCGCCCCCATTCTTGAGAAGCACGGTGGGTACTACAACTCCATTCTATCATCAGCGATAATCGAGGTATGCGGAATCGCAGCCTTCGCTTTTCGTTGCTGGTGGCCGGGCTCGCCGGCCTGGCGCTTTCCATCGCCTGGGCTTCCGGCCCCATGACCGAGTTGCAGATCGCCGTAAAAACCGAGGGCGGCCACCCCATCGACCGCGCCGAGGTCATCGTGCGCTGGAGGGCCAACGCCAAACACCCCGCCGCCCGCTACGGCAAGGCCGTCAACACCACCTTTGAAATGCGCACCAATCAGGACGGGATAGCGCGCGTGCCGCCCATCCCGCAAGGCGACATCCTGATTCAGGTCAACGCCAAGGGGTACCAGACCTTCGGCAAGGTCTTTGTAGTGGAAGAGGACCAAAAGAGCATCGACGTGGTTCTCAATCCGCCGCAGCAGCAGTACTCGGCGCACTGACGCGGGATGCCGGGCGAAGACCGCACGATCGCCAGCGAGAGCCTGCCCGCTCTGCTGTTTTTCGAAACGCCGGAGCAAATCTACGTCCGCGTTTTCCGCACCCTCCGGCCGCGCGCGCCGCTGCCCAGCCTGCGCGTCGAGTTTTGCCAGTTCGCCAACGCCGACAGCTTCATTGCGCTTCGCGACGGCTGTCTCCGGGTGAGGATCAGCGACCTGCTCGCCGGCGCTCCGGCTCCGGTTACCGAGGCGCTGGCGTTCATCCTTCTCGGCAAGCTCTACCGCAAGCCGGTGCCACGCATGTACGCGCACCGCTACCGCCTGTATCTGAACCGGCGCGACATCCGCCGCCAGGCGCAACTGCTGCGCCAGATCCGCGGGCGCAAATTCCTTTCCGGGCCCGCCGGCCAGTATCACAATCTGGAGGAGATTTTCGAGCGCCTCAACGCGAGCCACTTCGATGGCTTAATGGGAAGGCCGCAACTGGGCTGGAGCCGCCGGCCCGCGCGCGGCATGCTCGGGCACTTCGACCCCTCGCACAATGCCATCGTGATCAGCCGAGTTTTCGATCAGCCGGGCGTTCCGCTGCTCGCCCTCGAATACGTGCTGTTCCATGAGATGCTCCACCTGCGGTTCCCGGTCAATCATGCCGGCGCCCGGCGCCGCGTGCACAGTCGCGAGTTCCGCGAGGCTGAAAAGAAGTTTCCGCGGTTTCAGGAGGCCAAGGAGATGCTCAAGCACTTGTAAGCGGACAGTCTTCCGCTGCGCCGCATTTCCCGATTGCCAATTGGTTTACGCCGCCAGGCCGACCGGCAGCGCATTGCACAGCTCGGTTCGCACCGCTTCGAACACGTGCACCAGCCCGCTTACGTCAACCGAGCCAATGCCCCAGCGGTAAAGAAGCAGCCGCGCGCGCGCCGACGCCATGCCGCATCCAAATGCCAGTTGTTGATGGAATAGCGCCGCGGCAAGGTCTGGCCGGTCCTCGCGCGAATGTACCATCAGCACCTTGAGAGCGACTGTGGCCCTGCCAAAATCGGCCTGCAAACGCTGCAAGTATCCCTGGAAGACCTCACATCGCTCGCGGCGCAGCTTGGCGGCCATCTGCCTGTCAACGCCGGGTTGCAACCGCAGGAACTCGAGATCGCTGCCATCCAGCAGCCGCAACATGGGCCGGTACCGCTCTCCGGAGAGATTGGCAATCCACTCTGCCGTCACCGGCAGAGTGCTGTTAGTGAACGCCACGCTCCGGATCACGAGCCCAAGCGCGATGAGCAATCCCGCCGAAATCAGTATTGCCACAACTACCGCATCCACCATCTGCACTCAATAGTAGGGTAATGGTACAGATAAAGCAACCCCATTCAGTACTAATAGTGCTAATTAGCTAAACGGCAATTAAATCTTAGACTTGGCGGGAAACTCGCAGCAGCGCAGCGTTGACTGCATCCAGCTCCCGGAGGATTTTTTCCTCATCCCCTGATCCGAGCAGGGGTAGGTGCGCTGGCACGTTTTCCCCGGCTGGGTTGAGCAGCAGCAACCACGCCCCCACGCACAACAGCGATACACAGCTCAGAGAGAGACTGAGTTCGGCCGACAAGTTGATTCCCCAGAGCGCGTGCAGCAACAGCCCCAGCGCGGCCGCTAGAAAGTATAGGGTGAAGATCGCCGCATGCACCACCACGTTGCGGCTCAGGGGAATGGGAAATCGGCTGAGGAATAACAGCATCAGCAGGATAAACACCACCAGGCTGAGATCGATTCCCCGCTCCAGGGCGTATTCGTAACCCAAGTCTCTGGAGCGTTGGGGCATAGCAGGGGTGAAACGTGGCAGCAGCGCCAGCACCGAAAGCACTACCGATGCCGCGCTGGCCGTGTACATCACCCAGCGGCCCATGGTTTCCATGCCGCGGTATTTCTTCAGAATCAGCCGGTACAACTCCGCCACTAACAGAACATAAAAAATCACAAACACCGGCGACGTGACCAGGAACAACCAGAGATAAACCGGCGACCCGGTGTCGACCATCAAAGGCCAAACGAAATTCGGAACCCGCAAGACGAAGTAGGCGAAGAAAATAGGATATTTCCGCCAAAGCCCGTTCCGATAGAGCTTGGCAGCCACGAGAGCCGATCCGAGCAGCAGCAGTATTTGGACGTATTGCTGGATCGTGGCAGTCGGCATGTGCTTGGGGTGCTCAAGGCGATTCTACCACTCCAGACCGCCTTGAGCGGCCCACGGCACCACATCGGCGCTGCTACTTCACGTACTGGCAGGGGTTACAAGTCGGGAAGGGATTTTCTGCCTTGTTTGTCGCTGTTGCGGAGGCAACGAACGACAGCACCACAACCGCCAGCAGTGCCAACTTTTTCATGGGAGGGATCCTTTCGCAGTACTAAATACGTACTAAAACACGTACTATACTAGGCGGAACTGTACCGTTATAGGGTGAATTTCGAAGAATATTTCCGCTTGTGGAACACTTTGGATAGGTCTGCAATGCTATCGGAATGCAAGCATTGCCGGAAACATCCTTAGGTGTAAACTGAGCAGTACACGCACGAGTATGCCGGATTTTGGTACAGTTCGGGAATCGAGTCAAGGGCTTGCGGCTGAGTCGCTGCGCCGCGTGTTGGCCACTATTCCAACAGTGTTCGGACAGTTAGCCTATCTGGCTTCCCTGCGCGACCCGACCACTGGACATTACTCGCACGAGCAATTGTCCCCATTTGTGGCCGCCGGCGACCTGGATCGGACGGTGTTGCAGTACCATAACCGGGTTTTTTCGCAATGGCTCGCTTGCAGCCTGGCGGATCAGAAAAACGACTTGGGCGAGTACCTGGTATCCAGCGGCGCACCGCGCTACGCGAGTTACTACCGCAACCTGGCGCCGGTTGCCGCCTGCGATGTCGAGCGCTTGCTCTATTTCACGGACTTGGAGACGCTGATGGACCTGCTCCGCGTCGAGCGGGACGTCGTCTTTTCGATTGCAGCAGCATCGCCACTCCAACGACCCGCCCAATAACGTCCACTTCCCGGGGATACTCGAAAACAGCCGCCGCGTGCTGCGACGCGGGATGCGGTTGCACGATTAACCGGCCGCCGGCCAGCGTGCACCACCCGCACAAATAGCCCTCGCGGGATTCCAGAAAGTAGATCGGCCGTTCCTGCTCATCGCTCCAGCCCCCACTCTGGATCTTGCGGTGCCGGTCGTCAATCGCTACCACCGAACCGGGGTGCAGGATCGGATACATCGACCAGTCTTCCAGGCCGATCAACCCATACCGGTACTCCCGCACGTCCAGGCCGTTCAGGAAACTGAGCGGCATTTTCCCGAAGCGCCGCACAAACTGGCTCAGAAAAGTGGTCCGAGTCCAATCCACTGCGGCGTCCCGTGGTTCGGGAATCAGCACCCGAGGCCCGGCGCCGAACGCCGCCAGGTGAGTTGGATTCAGCTTCACCTGCAGCGCCTCGCCGGTCAGTCCATCGACCGGCACGCCGTACCAGCGCAGCACGTCCTCCAGGTTCAGCCGGTAGATCGCACAGAGCGAATACAGCCGAAAAATGTTAGGCACCGTGCCCTTGTTTTCGATATCTGCCAGCCGGCTTAACGCGATCGAAAACTCGCTGCCGTGGCGCCCGGCAATCTCATGGCTCGCCTCCACCACCTCGCGATAAGTCAGCCGCAGGCGCGCCCGTGCCCTCTTCAACCGTTCTCCGCCGCGCTCCATGATATGATCCAGGCTGGGTGTCCGTTCTCCGGCCCCCGCCCGGAATTATACCTTGGCGGCCCGGCCACATCAAGTAATTTTAAGGCCGTTTGTTCTGAATTTGGAAAGCGACGCCCCAAACAGTCAACGTGAGAATTATCATCGGTATTTCCGGCGCCAGCGGTTCGCTTTACGGCGTGCGGCTGCTGGAACGGCTGCGCGCCATCGAAAACGTGGAATTGCATCTCGTCTGGACCAGATCGGGCGAGAAAACCCTTTTTTTGGAAACCGGAAAGAACATTGCCGAGATCCGAACACTCGCGGACTACTCCTACTCGCCGGAGGATATATCCGCCAGGCTCGCCAGCGGTTCTTACCCCGTCGATGCTATGGTGGTAGCCCCTTGCTCCATCCACACCATGTCCGCCATTGCGCACGGCCTCACTTCCAACCTGCTCACCCGTGCCGCCGACGTGACTCTGAAGGAGCGGCGCCGGCTGATTCTCATGGTGCGCGAAACCCCATTCCATCTCGGCCATCTCCGCAGCATGACGGCGTTGGCGGAAATGGGAGCCATCATCGCGCCGCCCATCCCCGGCTTCTACCATCACCCGCAAACCGTCATGGATCTGGTGGATCACAGCCTGGACCGCGTGCTCGATCTGCTCGGCCTGCCCGATGACTCCATTTGCCGCTGGCAAGGAGCCGGGCGATGAAGGGCCCGCGCCCGCGCCGCTCGCGTGCCGTGGCCTTCCAAGGCGAACGCGGCGCTTTCAGCGAACAAGCTGTCCGCCAACTGCTGGGGCCCTCCGCCGCGGTCCTGCCCTGCGTGCGCTTCGAAGACATCTTCCGTAGCCTGAAGCAAGGCAGCGTGGCCGGCGCCGTGGTACCGATCGAAAACACGCTAGCCGGATCGGTCCACGAGAATTACGATCACCTGCTGCATTTCGAATTGCCGATCGTGGCCGAGACCAGCGTGCGCATCGTGCACAATTTGATCGCCACCAAAGGCGTGGCCTTCCGCCAGATCAGGCGCGTGTTCTCGCACCCGGTGGCGCTCAACCAGTGTCTGGATTTTTTTCTCGCCAACCCGCAAATCGAACGAATTCCGTACTACGATACCGCCGGCAGCGCCAAAATGATTGTCGAACAGGGGCTCACCGACGCCGGCGCCATCGCCTCCGCGGTGGCCGCGGAAATTTATGGAGCGCGCATTCTGCGCAAGTCGATCGAAAGCGACCGGCAGAATTTCACCCGCTTTTTCCTGCTACGCACGCCCGCGTATGCCAGGCGGCATCCCGTCCGCGTGCCGTCCGGAACCGTTTGGAAGACCTCGCTAGTGTTCAGCACGCGCAATATTCCCGGAGCGCTGTTTCGCGCCCTGAGCGCGTTCGCCCTGCGCGATCTCAATCTCACCAAAATCGAATCCCGCCCGCTGCGCGGCAAGCCTTACGAGTATCTCTTTTATCTGGACTTCCTGGGCCACGTCGACCACCCCCACTCCCGCAACGCGCTCCGTCACCTGGAAGAAATCGCCGACTTCCTGCGCGTGCTCGGCTGCTATCCCAAGGGCGCCTGAGCTGGAGGCGGCCGCATCTGGCGTTACACTGGGGCAATGGCTGATCCGACTGAGCCGCTGCTCGACGATGTTCCCATTCTGGCCGTGCGCGATGTCGTCCTCTATCCCGGCGCGATGTTGCCCATCACCGTCGGCCGCCCCAGTTCGGTCGCGCTGGTGCAGAGCATGGGCGAGAACCGCTCGCTGGCGATCGTCTCCCAACTCGACCCGCGGGTCGACGCGCCGCAGCCGAAGGACCTGTACGAAATCGGCACCCTTTGCGTGATGCACAAGGCCATCCGTGTGCCTCGCGACAATTTACTCCTGTTCTGCGAGGGCACGGCGCGCATCCGCATCCGCGAATTCACCGCAACCGAGCCGTTCCTGCGGGCGCGCCTCGAAAAGCTGGAGGAAGTCGAGCCAGCCTTCACCCCCGAAGTCGAAGCGCTGCGGCAGAACGTGGTCAGCCTGTTTCAGCAGATCGTCGCCGCCTCGCCCAACCTTTCCGACGATCTTTCCGCCACCGCTGCGCAGATCGTCGAGCCCGCCCGGCTGGCCGATTTTGTGGCCGGCAACCTGCCCACCCTGGTGCACCTGGAGCGCCAGAAACTGCTCGAAGAGACCGACGGCCTGGCCCGGCTCAACCAGGTTCTGCGGCACCTCACGCGCGAGCTCGAACTGGTGGAACTGCGCGGCCGCATCCAATCCCAGGTGCAGGGCCAGCTTTCGCAGAGCCAGCGCGAGTTCTATCTTCGCGAGCAACTCAAGGCCATCCAGAAAGAGCTCGGCGAAAGCGAAGACGGCACGCGTGACATCGAAGAGCTGCGCGCCAAGCTGGAAGCCGCCGGTATGACGCCGGAGGTCAAGACCGAAGCCATGCGCGAGCTCGACCGCCTGGCCCGCCTTTCCACCGCGTCTCCCGAATACGGCGTCGCCCGCACCTATCTCGAATGGATGGCCGCGCTGCCCTGGAGCGTTTCCTCCGGCTCGCCGGTCAACGTTGGCCGCGCCGCTGAAATCCTCGATGAGGATCACTACGACCTGGAAAAGGTCAAAGACCGCGTCCTCGACTATCTGGCGGTGCTCCAGCTTCGCCCTGTCTTGAAGGGCCCCATCCTGTGTTTCGTCGGGCCGCCCGGGGTAGGGAAAACCTCGCTCGGCAAGTCCATCGCCCGCTCCCTGGGGCGCAAGTTCGCGCGCATCTCCATGGGCGGGATGCACGATGAGGCCGAAATCCGCGGTCACCGCCGCACTTACATCGGCGCGCTCCCCGGCCAGATTATCCAGGCGCTGCGGCGCACCGGCGCCAACGACCCCGTCTTCATGCTCGATGAGGTCGATAAGCTGGGCCGCGATTTCCGCGGCGATCCAGCCTCCGCACTGCTCGAAGTCCTCGACCCCGAGCAGAATTTCAGCTTCCGCGACAATTACCTCGATGTCCCCTTCGACCTATCCAAGGTCTTGTTCATCACCACCGCCAACGTGCTCGACCCCGTTCCCGACGCGCTGCGCGACCGCATGGAAATCATCTCGCTCGAGGGCTACACCGAGCACGAGAAGGTCATCATCGCATTCCGCTACCTGATCCCGCGGCAGATCACGGAAAACGGTCTGGAGGCCGACGGCGGCATCCAGTTCTCCGATGAGGCCGTACGCTTTCTCATTCGCCGCTACACCCGCGAGGCCGGCGTGCGCAGCCTGGAGCGCGAGCTTGGCTCCATCTGCCGCAAGCAGGCGCGCCGCATTGCCGAAGGCCATCACGACAAGCTGGAGGTCACGCCGCAGGTCGTCGAGCAGGATTTGGGCGCCCCGCGTTTCCGCACCGATACCGAGGTCGCCGAGCGCACCCGCCGGCCCGGCGTGGCTGTAGGCCTCGCCTGGACCCCGGTCGGTGGCGACGTCCTCTTCATCGAAGCCGGCCGCATGCCCGGCGGCAGCAAGGGCCTCATCATGACCGGCCAACTGGGACCCGTGATGCAGGAATCCGTGCAGGCCGCCCTCACCTGGGTGCGCAGCGCCGCAACCCAATACGGCATCGACCCCGAGCTGTTCAAGACCATCGACATCCACATCCACGTCCCCGCCGGCGCCATCCCCAAAGACGGCCCCTCCGCCGGCATCACCATGGCTGCCGCGCTGGTGTCGATGCTGACCGAGCGCCGCCTCCGCCCCAACCTCGCCATGACCGGCGAAATCACCCTCACCGGCCAGGTCCTCCCCGTCGGCGGCATTAAAGAAAAGGTGCTTGCCGCCAAACGCAGCGGCATCCACGAAGTCATCATGCCGGCGGAAAACGAAGTCAATGTCCGCGAAGACCTGAAGACCGAGCACATCGCCGACATGACTATTCGCTACGTCAATTCGATGGAAGAAGTGATTGAGTTGGCGCTGGAAGAAGTTGAAGTCCCGGAGCCGCGGTAGTACGGCGGCCGCAATTGGTCCGCAGCTCGCCAAGCTGCCCCACATGCAACAAACATGTTTACAGGGCCGCCGACCTGAACTAATCTGGTTGGTGCCTGGAGGAACCATGACTCGCGCCAAGCGCGCCCTCGTTTCTGTTTCCTTTCTTTCCACTCTCGTCCTGCTGTTCGCACTCCCGCCGTTGCTGCGGGCGCAGCAGCCTTCACAGCCGGCGGTGCCGTCCGCCCCTCCGCAGACCCTCGCGGCGCCATCCTATCCCGGAGGAGTCATTACCGAATATTCTCCGGGGAAAGAGGCTTACCAAAAGGCGGTTGCTTACTCCAGTGCCCACGAGCTTCATTTGTTCGTCGACGCCTTGTACGGTCTGCTGATTCTCGTATTGGTGCTGAGCTGGCGGCTCGCTCCGAAATATCGCGACTGGGCGGAGCGCGTCTCCGCGCGGCGATTCGTGCAGGTCCTGATTTATGCACCCGCACTGCTGGTCACCGTGGCCGTGCTTGGTCTGCCTTCCGACGCTTGGGACCACTCGCTCGACCGCCGCTTCGGACTTTCCGTGCAAGGCTGGCGATCATGGTTGGGCGATTGGATCACCGGCCAGGTGGTGATGCTGGTGGTCGGGGCCCTCCTGGTCTGGATCCTCTATGGCGTGATTCGGCGCAGCCCGCGCCGATGGTGGCTCTACTTCTGGATGGCATCGATTCCGGTGCTGCTGGCGCTCTTCTTCCTGCAGCCGCTGGTGATCGACCCGCTGTTCTTCACCTTCAAGCCGCTCGCAGCCAGCCAGCCGGAGCTCACCGCCGCAATCGAACGCGTTGTCCACCACGGCGGCATGGACATCCCGCGTTCGCGCATGTTCGAAATGAACGCCAGTTCCAAGATGACCGGGCTTAACGCCTATGTCACCGGTTTCGGATCTTCCAAGCGCGCCGTCATCTGGGACACCACCATTCAGAAGGCCACCACCCCCGAAGTGCTATTCGTTTTTGGGCACGAGATGGGGCACTACGTCCTGCACCATGTCCCCAAGGAGATCGCCATCGACGCCGTCATTCTGCTGGTCCTCATTTTTCTCGGTGCTCGCATCTCGACTCGAATGCTGGCCCGCTGGGGAAAGCGCTGGGCTATCCGCGGCCTCGACGATTGGGCCTCGCTCCCGCTTTTGCTTCTCGTCCTGTCCGGGCTGGCCTTTCTCGCCACCCCGGCCTTCAATGCGGTCAGCCGCCATTTCGAGCACGAGGCGGATCGTTACGGGCTGGAAGTAATCCACGGGATAGTGCCCGACGCCGGCCAGGTGGCGGCACACTACTTTGAAAAAAGCGGTGAGATCAACCTCGCCGATCCTAAGCCCAGCTCATTCGACAAGTTCTGGATGTGGGACCATCCCACCCGGCCGGAACGCGTCCACTTCGTAGCCACCTATGACCCTTGGTCGCACGGCGAAACGCCGAAGTACGTGCATTAGGTGGACTTCCTGGAGCAAAAAAAGGCGAAATAACTCTAGGCTCGGCGAGCCTGACAGCCCGCGCCACGCGTCGAAAGACGCGGGCAAGCCCCACGTGGAGGCTTGCCCGCCCGGTCTGACTTAGAACCGGAGGTACCCACCAACCTGCAACTGTCGCGGGCTGGAAGCGGTGCCGGTGATCACCGCGTAGTTGTTGTAGTTCACGGCTCCGGTCGTCGCATTAGTCAGCCAACAGCACGTGGCGTTGGGATTGCTAAACGTCGGAGTGTTGGTGAGGTTGAACGCGTCGCCGCGCAACTGGAACGTGACTCTCCCTTCCTTGAAGCTGAAGATGCGGGAGAGGCTCTGGTCCAGGTTGAAGAGGCCAGGGCCGAACAGAATGTCTCGGCCGGTGGTGCCCAGCACGTTGTTTGGCGGATTGGCGAACGCAGCGCCGTTGAACCAGGGGCTATTGGCGCCGATGCCGCCCAGAATCGCCACGTTTGAAAGGACCTGGTTCGCGGTGGCGCCTTGGCCGCCAGCGTTGATTTGGGAGCTGGTCCCGATGGTGAACGGCAGGCCGGTATACCAGCTCAGGTTGCCGCTGAGTTCCCAACCGCCGATGATCCAGGCCGCGGCACCATGATTGAACATCGTGTGCCCTTTACCGAACGGCAACTGGTAGACGTAAAAAATCTGGAACGTCTGCGCGCGGTCGAAACCGGCGAGTTGCTTGTTCAGGTTGTACGACGTCGGGAAGGCGCGGAACAACGTGGCGTCGCCGTTGTCGCCATTGGCTTCATCGATGGCCTTGGAAAACACGTAGTTGACGCCGATGATCGACGAGCCGATGCTCTTCCGCAGTTGGGTCTGCAAGGCGTTATACGTCATATCGCCAAACGGCTCGTACATATTCATGTCGCTGGTGACAAACGGAGCGAGTTGGCGGCCGGCGTTGCCGGTCCCGGGAGCCGATCCGTTGATGTTGACGCCCTCCATAACGTGGACGCCATGCGTGCCCACGTATGCGGCTTGTGCAACCAGGGTTGGAGAGAATTGGTGCTGTAGGGTGAGATTCCAGCTCTCGTAGTACCCACGGTCCATGTACGCGGGAAAAGTGACCGTGCCAACGCTCGGCAGGTAAGTGGTTGGAGAGGCACTGGTCGACGGCTTAAAGATGCCCGTCGAGAGAGCTGGAGCGGTTGGCAGTGGAAGGCCGTCGGACAGCGATACCTGCGTGGCTCCATCGGAATTCGGAACGCCGGCATAGCTGATGAATTGGTACGACTTGGGCGGAGTGTAGTCCTCGTTGATGATCGAAGGGAAGGCATTCCGTTGGTTGCGCATGTTATCGGGATCCACGGTAATGCCAAATCCGCCGCGAGCCACGGTCTTCGATCCCAAGCGATATGCCAGGCCGAAACGCGGGGCGGCGCCCTTCTTGCTAGCGGTGGCGCCGGCATCCCAAGGCACACCGCCCTCTCCGCCGATTAGAATTTCGTCGGTTGAGGGATCGAATCGGGTCGCACCGTAGATAGCATGGGAGAAGATTGGATAGTATTCCCACCGCAACCCATAGCTGATGGTCAGATTCTTGGTCGCCTGCCACTGATCGCGCGCGTAGGCGGACCAGACGGAAAAACGCAGGCTGTTCGGATTCTCGACCTGCGTGATCTTGCCCGTGTGGGAAGGAAGGCCGAGCAGGAATTGGGCCCAGGAGTTGTATGGGTTAGCGACGGCTGCACCGCCGTTAAGCGCCGTCAGCGTGCCGTCGAACCCGAAGGTGCCACGCGCGGTGCCGAACGTTCCGCCCTGTGGCTGGAACTGGTTGAGCGCGAACCTATCGTATTCGAAACCAAAGCGCAGGTTGTGAGATCCCTTCACCTTGGTCAGGTTGATGGCGGTCGTGTATTGGTTGTCGCGGAACTTGAACGGGCTGCCGGTATTGGTATTGCCCATGTTGGCGACACTGCTGACCTGGAATCCCGGGATGCCCTGATAATCCACGCCGGTCCCGTTGGTGCCGGGAATTTTCAGCGTGTTGGTTCCGAAGTCCCCAACACCCTCGTCGCCGTTGGCGCCGATGCTTTGGCGGGTGTAGCCGACGTTTCCGTCCACCAGCAGCGTGGGCGAAATGGTATCGGTGAAACCGGTTGCGGTGGTCTGAACGAGGCCGCCGGCGTTAATGGGGTTACCTCCGCCAAACGCGTCGCCTTCGTCCGCTCCCAAGACGAACGGGGCCACAATGTTGATAGGCGAGAAGCTGTACCGGCCCCACACCATCGTCTTGTCGGTGGGGTTGTAGTTGACCTTGTAATCCCAGTTGCCGCGATTGTATTGGGTCCCGCCGTAGGCGTCGTAGTTGTTGGTGAACGCGCTCGGCCTGGTCAGCGCGGGCAATTGATTCGTCAAGATTTGGGCCGCGGAGTTGATCATGCTGCCGGGAATCTGATTCCCTGCGAACGGGATGCGGCCGGTGCCATCCGCGTTGCCGCTGAATGGATTGTAAATTGTGGCGGGAGTGGCGCTGAAGTCCCCCGTGCGCATGGCCCCCGTGGGCAACGTCAAGTTCGTGTCGGACGCGTATAGCCGGCGCTTCGTGGCCATGTAGTCGAGGAAGAAGAACAGCTTGTTCTTGCCGTGCACCACTTTGGGAATCCAGATCGGGCCGCCCAACGCGAACCCATAGTTGTTGAAGATGTTCTTGCCCAGCCTGCCGGGATGGGAGAAAACGTTATTCACCGCGGCAAGGTCTTGATTCTGGTTGTTCTCGTACACCACGCCGTGCAATTGGTTGGTGCCGGACTTGATGGTGACGTTCGTCGCCACGCCGCCCGCAGCACCCTGTTCGGCGTCGAAGTCGTTGGTGCTCACATCGACGGATTGAATGGCTTCCGGGGGCGGCACGTAAGCCACGTTGACGGGCAGCCACGGATAGGAAATGGCGGTCCCGTCCAGCTTCGTGTTGTTGCCGGTGGAGGAGACGCCGTTCATGAAAAGCGTGATCGCGCGCATCGGATTGCCGGCTTCCGAATTGGCTTCGGGGCTGGCGATAATTCCAGCGCCGGGAACCAGGAACAGCAGGCGCTGGAAATTCTTGCCTTCACCGCCGGTAACCGGCAGTTCTTCTATTTCTTGAGGCGTGACCTGCGCTTCGATGTCGGCTTTGTCGGACTGCAGCACCACGGCATCGGCTCGAACCTCCATCGTCTCGGTGGTTTTCGCAATCTGGAGCTGCATGTCCACGCGCCGAACTTCGTCGTTACTCACCTGTACATTGCTCTCGGACACGGAGGCGAACGCTCTGGCACTAACCGTGACCGTGTAAAGTCCGGCTTGGATGTTGTTGAAGCGGTAAATGCCGTGCTCGTCCGTGACGGATTCGCTATGCACATTAGTGCCTGTGTTGACCGCCTCTACTTTCGCGCCCGGAATTGCGGCGCCAGTGGGATCAATCACGTTTCCGGTGAGCGATCCGTAAAGAACCTGCGCGTGCACCGCGCAGGGAAGCAGAAGTACCATCAGCGCCAGTGCCAGCACCAGCGATACACACCGCTGGCTCTGCCGCGACTGCCGCCGCTTTGCTTGAACTTCTAACCTCGCTACTCTCATTCGTCGACCCCCAAACATTTCTCTGAACTCCCTATTCCACAAGTAGCCTAACCCCTTTTGCCGTTGGTCTTGTCCGTTGCCCGAACCCCAGAAGCCGCTCACCGGCCCCGATTCGCGACCCGGACTTGAGGCTTGCGGCTCATACGGCCGCTCGCGTCCTCGTCTCCTGCCGATTTTGTTATAAGCTCGAACAAATTATCCGGCATTTGGCTTTGCAGATCAAGATGTGATTTGCACTTTGCGATCCGAAACAAGCGAAAAATCGATCAGGCGGCGGAAAGTGGAGGGAGTCCTGTAGCGGGTGGGAGGTTCGACCACTGGCCAGCAGTGATCCGGCTCAAAAACGCCGTAGCTTGCCGCAAAATACTGATTCATAATGTATTATTTGCACAGCACCTGCTGCCAGAACGGTCACGGGTGGAAGGTTCAGGAGGGCGCTCGACGCATAGCAGCACTTTGGCGGGGGTGGCACCTGGGCTTCAGGGAGGGTGCCGGCCAACGAAACCGAATGCGGCCCACTGGGGGTATTAACCGACGTTCAAATTAAACGATCCTGAAGCTCTGGTTCAAACCGGTGAGGGTGAAAGGGCGCCGAAGGCTGGCGCGCTGCGCGGCCGAGCAGGCACGCAGGCGTCACTTCGCCGCTCCCGGAAGCAGACTGTACTATTCCATACACTTCGGGCGAGTTCGTGCCGGTGTGCAAGAGAGCACTCGCCCTGCCGCTTCACGCGAGCCGCAGGGATACCTTGCCGGATTGGGATTGCCTCAGGCCTGGAAAGAACTGCCGCAGCCGCAGGTAGACTTGACGTGGGGATTGTTGAACTTAAATCCAGCACCCTCCAACGTCTCGACGTAGTCCACTTCGGCGCCGTCCAGATACAGCAGGCTCGCCTGGTCGATGTAGACCTTGAGCCCACCGTAATCGTAGGTCTTGTCCAGCATGTTGGGCTGGTTTTCGAACGCCATCGAGTAGCTGAAGCCAGAGCACCCCCCGCCTACGACCGCAATCCGCAGTCCGGCCGGAACCGGCTGCTGCGAGCTCATGATATCCTTCACCTTGCCGATGGCTCTTTCGGTTAATTGCACCATCCGTTTAGACTCCTCTGCGGGGTTTGCCCCCCGTTGGTATTATACACAGGCGAGCCGGGCACTCGCGCTTTCATACATTTGGATGAAGTGGCGGGCGGTCGGGTCGCGAAAAATGTGAAAGCAGAGCCGATCCTTCGGCCGGCGGCGGGAAAAACGATGGTTTGGAACCCCGTCCCGCCGTCTGGCAAACTAGTATGGATCTGTCGATATCTGAAACCCTTACCCCGCGGCTGACGTCCGAAAGCATGTATGGGGACGGCCACCGGCACGTTGGCGATTCCGGGGTTCGGCAGCAAGCTTGCGGCAAGGCCTAGAGTGGACTATCAGAACACCCCGGAAGGCGTCCTGGTTAGCCGTGCGCAGGCCGGCGAAGAGGGCGCGTTCCGCGAGATTGTGGAGCGGTACCAGGCCAAGGTATTTTCCATCATCCACGGCATTGTGCGCCAGCGCAATGACGTGGAAGACATCGCCCAGCAGGTGTTCGCCAAGATCTACGTTTCCATCCGGAATTTCGATTTCCGCAGCTCGCTGATCACCTGGATTTACAAGATTACGGTTAACGAGTGCTTCGATTATTTGCGCAAGCGCAAGGTGCGCAAACTGGTTTACGAAAGCGATCTCAGCGAGGACGAAGTGCGGCGGGTGGAGAACTCCGAGCCCGCTGTGAACCGGCAGACACCGGCCGACACCAGCCTGGCGCAGCGGGATTACGTTGTGAAACTCCTCACCAAGGTATCCGAAGAGGAGCGAATGCTGCTGATGTTGAAGGAAGTGGAAGGTTACTCCGTGGAAGAACTGGCGGAGCGAACCGGGATGAACGAGAACACCATCAAGGTGAAGCTTTTCCGCGCCCGCCAGAAGTTGGTCAAGGCGGCGCAACGGTTGGACCGCCCCGCCGGGTTGACGCCGAATTGAGACCGGTGCGGGCGGTGTTTCGGGGTTGGTATTTGGGCCTCCGGAGCGGGCGGCTGGAGTGAGTAGCACACCCGCGGTGAGGCAGGTTCCGGGCGTAGTATTGCAGGTAGTAGGGAAGAAACGTATGCATCGGGTGGTGATGGAGAGCCTCGAAGAGTATCTCTCCGATGTGCTCGAGCCGGCGGCGCGCCGGCGCATCGAAACTCATTTGAGTGACTGTGTAAGTTGTCGTGCGGAGATGGACGGTCTGGCGGACGTATCGCGTTTGTTCGGCGCCTTGCGGAATGAAGCGTACGAGCCTGCGCCGGGCTTTTATGCCCGCGTGGTGAAGCGGATTGAGGCCGGTACCGCGCCTTCCCTCGGTCTCTTCGGCTTCGACCTGGCTTTCGCCAGACGGCTGGCGTTTAGCTGCATGCTGACGCTGGCGGTGTTAGGCAGCGTCCTGGTGTCGCGGGAAGTCACCTACCGCGGGAGTTTCACACCCGAGGCGGTGTTGTCCCAGGACAACGCCGCGGAGGCAGCCGGTAGCGCTCTGGCGCAGGACAACATGCTGCTCACGCTGACCGCGTATGAGCGGTAACTTGATGGACAAGGCCGCCGCTCGCAGCACCTGGAACCCCAGAGTGGCCGGCGCTACGGTGCTGGCGCTGGTGTTTCTGTGCGGCGTCGTCGCCGGCGCGCTGGTGATGAACCTGGGCTTGCACGAGCGCCTCCACCGGCCAACGTTTGATTCCCCCGCCGGTCGCACTCTCTACTTCGAGCGTCTCCGCAAGGAACTGGATCTGACGCCGGCCCAGGCCGATCAGATGCAGTCCATCCTCAACGACTTCTGGCAGTACTACCGCACGGTGCTGAGCGACAGCAAAGCCCGCATTGACCAGGTGCTCAACCCGGAGCAGCGCCGCAAATTCGACCGCATCCTGCAGGAAGCGCAACGCTAGTAATCATTGGCTCGGCCCCCGGCGCGATTGACACCCTTGGTGCCGGTCGCGACAATGGTCTTGCCTATGCCCCGCCGTCGCTGGCTGCCGGTCCTGATTCCCCTCTGCGCTGCTGTGCTGGCATCTTGCGTCGATCCTGTGTGGGAAGTTCGTACCTATCCACTGGGCGAGAAGGTGACCATCGGTCATCTGACGTACGTCGGCGTCGAGACGCAATGGTACCCGGAGTTCGGAGAGGGCCCCGGCGCGCGAGTGCCGCGGAACCAGTTTCTGCTGGTGCGGCTGAGCGTCAGCAACGGCGGCAGCGCCCAGGCGGCGGTGCCGAATCTCAGCGTGGAAGACAGCGACGGGCACCGCTTTCCCGAGCTGACCAATGGGGACGGCGTGCCGGATTGGATCGGCGCGGTGCGCACTCTGGCGCCCGCGGATTCGCTTGCCGGCAACGCTGTTTTCGATGTGCCTGCCGGCCACTACAGGCTGCACATTCTCGATGAAGAGGGCCAGCATGAAGCGCGCATCGACCTGCCCTTCAATTTCTCCACTGCACCGGAGGAGGATCCGGATCAGGAACTGCCGAAAACTTCGCCCGCTCCGGCCAAGGAGTAGGCAGGGCAACATTTCCGGCGCTTTGTGAGCAGGCAACCAGCCGCCAAAACCTGACCCCAGGCGGGCTGGGACGGCGAGAAGATTTAGAATTGAATTATGTGGGCCACCCTGGCCGCCCTCTTACTCTTGCTGCAGGCCTCCGACTTCGCGGCCGAAGGGCTGAAGGCGCTCGGATCGGGCCAGTATGAAGCCGCAGCGGAAGCTTTTCGCAAAGCGGTGGCGGCCGATCCTTCCAATTACGCCGCTCACTTCAATCTGGCCCTGACTTACGGATTCCTGGCGCGCGACGAGGATGGGATTGCGGAGTATCGCAAAACCCTGGAATTGAAGCCCGGCCTGTACGAAGCCGAGCTCAACTGTGGCATGCTGATGCTGCGGCGCAAGGACGCGGGCGCGGAGGCGCTGCTCGAAGCCGCCGCCGTGCAGAAGCCCAACGAGTTCCGGCCGCGCTACTACCTGGCGGAAGCCGAAGCGCAAGCCGGTGCCCTCGATCGCGCCGAAGCCAGCTATCGTCGAGCCATCGAGCTGGACGCCAAATCCGCCGCCGCAGAGTCCGGTCTGGGCCACGTGCTGGCGCTCGATGGCAAGCTAGCGGAGGCGGCGCCGCATTACCGTCAGGCGGCCACGCTCGATCCCAAGTACCAGGGCGAGCTGCTGGAACTGGCCGCCGCCTACGAAAAGGCGGCCCAGCCCGCCGCGGCAATCGCCATCTACCGGGAATTCCCCGGCGATCCCGCCGCGCAGGCGCACCTCGGGCACCTGCTGCTCGAGGGCAAACAATACGCCGAGGCGGTGCCGGTTCTCGAAACCGCCTACACCAAGGAGCCGTCCACAGCTAATGCCGTGGCGCTGGCGATGGCATATACGTTTTCCGATCAACCCGCCAAGGCGGCGCCGCTCATCCAAAAAGCGGTGGCTGCCGAGCCCGGCAACTTTGACTTGCGGATGATGTATGGCCGCACCTTGCGCGACGCGCACCAGTTTCCTCTGGCCGGCCCGCAATTCGCCGAAGCAGCGAAGCTCAAGCCGGACGCGGTGGCCGCGTGGCGCGAGTTGGGCGACGCACTGTATATGGCGGGGGACCTGCCGCGGTCGCTGGAAGCGTTCGACAAGGCTCGCCAGTTGGGCGAGAACAGTGCAGGCCTGGCTTTCATGCGAGCCATCATTCTGGACAAAATGCGCCAGTTGAAGCCGGCGCTCGAAGCCTACGAACAATTTCTCGCTATGAGCCAGGGCCAGCACCCCGACCAGGAATTTCAGGCGCGGCAGCGGGTGCGGATCATCCGTCACCAGTTGGGGGAACATTGATGTCGCGCGGCCGCTGGGTGGCGTTAGTGGCGTTGGCGTGGATGATAGGCGGCTCCCGCGCCGCCGACCTGACACGGGCGCGCGCCGAGCCCAACCTGGAAAAACGCGCGCGGCTGGCCCTGGCCGAATCGGACGCGGCCTTCGCAGCCGTGCGCTCCGACTATCAACATGGATACACCGACAAGGTGGAGGCTGACGCCGCGCAAATCGTCGCGGCCGTGGATCTGGCCGATCTCTCGCTCGATCAGACGGGCAAGAATCCCCGCAAGAGCCCCCGCTGGTTCAAGTATGCCGAAATCCAGACGCGCGAACTGCTGCGCAAGCTCGACGCTCTGCAGCAGGACATGAGCTTTTCCGAGCGGCCGCTGCTCGACAAAACCAAAGCGGAAGTGCAGCGGGTGCACGACAAGCTGCTGATGGGTCTGATGGAGGGCAAACCAAAATGAAGGCGCTGACATACTCGGTCTTGTTCGCCTTGCTGCTGGCGCCGGCGGCCGTGGCGCAGCAGCGGCGCGATTTTCTTACTTCCGACGAGGCGGATCAGATCCGCGAGGTCCAGGAACCGAACCAGCGGATGGCCCTGTACGCCGGCTTTGCCCGCCGGCGCGTCGACATGGTGAAGGATTTGCTCGGCAAGAACAAGCCCGGCCGTTCGATTCTGATTCACGATGCGCTCGACGACTACAACCGGATCATCGATGCGCTCGACGATGTGGCCGACGATGCGCTGCAACACAAGACCGATATCTCCGAGGGACTCAAGGCCGTGGCCGGCGCCGAGAGCGAGGTGCTGCCCGTGCTGCGCAAGATTCAAGACAGCCATCCCAGGGACGCAGATCGCTATGACTTCGTTCTCAAGGACGCCATTGACACCACCAGCGACAGCCTGGAGCTGGCACGCGAAGACATGGGGCAACGCGAGCGCGCCGTAGAAGCACGCGAAGAGCAGGACAAGAAGGCCCTGGAAGAATCCATGTCGCCCGCCGAGCGCAAAGCCAAGCAGGAAGCCGATCAGAAGGCGGCCAAAGAGGAACAGCAACGGAAGGCGCCCACCCTGTACCGGCCCGGTGAGAGACCAGGCGACAAGCCCGCCGCTAAGTCTAAAGACCAGACTGACAAGAAGGACAGCGGCGACACCCCGCCTAACTGACGCGCAGCGCGCCCGGCGCGAGTGGCTGTGAAGGCGCCACGACGCTGCGAACAGTGGGTGAGTTATGCCGGCCTGCGCCGGTTATAAAGGAACCTTGGATTACTTGGCAGCAGTCTTCTTCGCCGCCTTCTTAGTAGGGGCTTTCTTGCCGGCGGATTTCTTCGCTGCGTTAGGCGCCGGCGTCCCGGCTGCTTTGGAGGCTTTCACCGCCGCCCAGCGCTTTCGGGCCGCTGCCGCTATGGCCCGTCTGCCGGCGGCGCTCAACCTGCGCTTGCGCTTCGCCGGCGCGGCCGGGGCGGCGCTTTCCGTGCGGCCTCCTCGCAGTGTTTGGCGAAGGTCCGCAATCTGAGCGTCTATCTTTGCCTTTTGCGTTTCAAAGCCCGCAATGGCGGCGGCGATGATTTCATTCGTGAGTGTGCGTGCCATACGTTTTCCTGAGTCCACCTTCTTGTATCATTCTGTCACACATTGTTGAAGGCCGAGACGAAATAATGTTTCAGTTGCCTGTTTTGCCGGACGACGCAAGGCGAAGCTCAGTCAGTCACGCGCCAGGCTTCGGCGCCGGAACGACCAGACTGCCAGCAAAAACCAGATCAGCGCATAGTCAAGGCCATAAGTCAACGTGATGGCATGCACGTCCCAAGTGATCTTCTGGAGCGAGGCTTGTGTGATGGTGAGAAACCTGCTCTCCGAAAGCAAGGCAGTCGAGGGAAGGAGTGTGTATACGACCGTCTTCAGCAGGCCCGGCAGAAAGGCCGGGGCGCGCAGTCCAGGCTGCACCATGAGTGCCAGAATCGCAGTTACCAGCACGATGCCAAAAGCCATCACCGGGTGCATCATGGTCACCAGAAACATGGCAATCGCGCTGCAAATCGCATAGCGGACGAGAGGATAAACAATCAACACCCACGGGGTGGTCTGAATGTGCTCGCCGCCAATCCACGCCAGCAGGTAACTGAACCCGAACGTGAAGAGAACATAGACCGCCATCAGAAGCTGTACGCCGAGATACTTACCCAGCAGAAACTCCCAGCGGCGTACCGGCCGGGCCAGCACTGCCAGAATGGTGCCGGATTTCATTTCGTCGGCCACCGTGTCCGCGGCCGACCACGCCGCCAGCAGGCTGCCGAATCCGCTGATCATCGACATCAGCGCTCCCACCAGTGTGAGCACGGGCGATTCCGTCTGCCCGGCGGTCTGCCCGCTCATCGCTTTCATCATCAGCAGCGGCGTCATAAACAGGAGGAGGATGCAAAGGAAGATGGCCACAAACAGAATGATGAGCTTGTTGCGCAGAAAACCGGCGAACGTGTTGAGCGCGATCACTCGAACCTTCATGCGTCCCCCTCGCGATGCTCCACCACTTTCAGAAACACCTCTTCGAGCGAGCTTTTCACCGGGTTGATGCTGACCACGTCGCATCCGGCGTTCCACAGCGCCTCCACCATCTCGCGCTTCCGGGCGGCATCGAGAACGATGCGCACACCGTTCGGACCGCGCTCCACCACCGCTCCGCTCGCCGCCGCGGCCTGCTCGATCTCCTCGGTGATCCGGTCCGCCACAACCTCGACGCGATCGCCGGTAGCCAGCATCTCCTGAAGACGGCCCGCGCGCAACAGCCGGCCGCGGTCGATGATCACGATCCGGTCGCAGATCTGCTCCACCTCCGGCAGTATGTGCGAGCTCAGGAAAACCGTCTTCCCCTCCGCTTTCAGCGCCAGCAGCAATCCCAGGATTTCCTTCCGGCCCGCCGGGTCGAGCCCCGAGGTTGGCTCATCGAGAATCAGCAACCGCGGGCTGCCGAGAAACGCCTGTGCCAGCCCCAGGCGCTGCACCATCCCGCGCGAATACCTGCCGATCTTCATTTCCTCATAGCCATGCAGCCTCACCTTGGCGAGCAATTCCGGAATTCTCGCGGCGGCTTCGGCAGACCAGCTCCCCGCCAGGGCGAGGTGAAAGCGCAGCAGTTTCGGCGCCGTGAGGTATTTGTAGAAGGCGAAATTCTCCGGCAGGAATCCGATCTGTTGCTTGGCGCGCACGTCGCCGGGCGCGCAGCCGAGCACGCGGATCTCACCCGAGTCCGCGAAATGAAATCCCATCAACAGGCCGATGGCGGTGGTCTTGCCGGCTCCGTTCGGCCCCAGGAACGCGCAGACTTCGCCGGCGCCCGCCTCGAACGACACGCACGAAAGCGCGGTGACTTGTTCCTCGCGGAACATGCGGCGGTACACCTTGGTCACGTTTTGAAATTCAATGGCTGCCGCTGGCATCCGCCGCTCCAGTGATGGGGTTGTAGTTCTTGATTCCGAGTTGCTGCGCCAGGATGATCTCGAAGCCCGGCGCGAAGCCCACCTGCCCGTGCAGCACCTTGCCGTCCTTGTCAATCACGAACAGAGTTGGAATCGCGTCCACGCCGTAGGTTCGCGAGGTCTTGGAGGTGGGATCGAGCAGCACCGGGAACGGCACCTTCAACTCGGTGGCCGCAGTCTGAGCGGCGGCACGGTCGTCGTCGATGTTGATGGAGACGATCTCGTAATCGGCGTCGCTTTTGTGAGTTTGCCGGTAGAACCTGGCCAGCGCCGGCAGCTCCATGCGGCAGGGCCCGCACCAGCTCGCCCAGAAACTGACCACCAGCTTCTTGCCGCGAAAGTCGGCCGGCGACAGCGTGCGGCCATCGAGCGAAGCCAGCCGAAAATCCGGCGCTGGCTTGCCATCGAGCGCAGTCGCCTGCCCGCCATGCCCGTTCAGCCTGATCTCAATCGCCTTGGCCCGCCAGGTGATCCAAACCGTAAACGCCGCCAGCGCCGCGAGAGCCGCAATAGCAGACGGAGAAGGCCGGGCGCGCATTTCAGACGATTATAGCCCTATGCGGCGGCATGTGTGACTCCATTTCACACGACGGTTCCAGTAAGTGGTTTACATTGATTGCGCGCCTCGCGGCACGCCGAGTGCTCCGTCCGCCGAGTGCTCACCCGGCTGATCTTTCTCATCGCGGCACTTACCTTCTCTGGCACGGCGTTTTGTCAGAGCCTGTCCATCGGTCTTGTCGGCGGAGTAGCGGTTACCGATGCCTTCCCCACAGAGACGATACCCGGAGACTTTAACGGCGTCATCATCGACGCACGCTACTTCTCACCCGCCAAGGACTACATCGCGGGCGTATCCATCGAGATGCGCTTCACTCCCTGTTGGTCGCTGGAAGGCGATGGCATGTTCCGCGAGTTGCACCTCACCATGGCCTCCGTCGCGCCCGACGGCACCCTGTATGGTAACTCTCCTTCTCCGGTTGTTACCTGGGAGTTTCCGGTGCTTGCTAAGTACCGCTTTCGCCTCGCGAAAGTCAGCCCGTTTGTGGAATCCGGCCTGTCTTTTCGCGGCGCTGGGAACCTGAACGGCACCACTCCGTCAATCTTTGGCTTTACGGCCGGCGCCGGGTTCGAGAGGAATCTGCGCAGCCTCAAGATTGCCCCCGTCGTACGCTACACACGCTGGGCTCCGGACCCGCCCCAGCAGTATGGTGGAGGTTCGGCCACCACCAGGCACGACCAGGTCGAACTCCTGGTCGGCCTCAGCCCGGCCGGCGAATCCGGCGTGCGGCCCCGGCTTAGCGCCGTTTCAATCGGCGCGCTTGTCGTTACGAACCTGACGGGCGCTTATTCCAACGAAACCAACGGCCTCAAAAATACCAGAGGCGTGATCGCCGGCGGGTTGCTGGAAGTCCACCTGCCGCGCGCGCTTTCCGTGGAGGTGGACGCGATCAACCGTCCGACGCGTGCCACCGGTGTGTCCCTCGACCGGGATGGACGAGTCGGAACCTTTGACGTTAGTAGCTACACTTGGGAGTTTCCGGTGCTGGCGAAATACCGGCTTCCGCTGCGGGTTCGCGGCCTGCAGCCGTTCGCCGAAGCCGGCCCGAACTTCCGGCTGACCGGATCGCTCACGGACTCATCGCGGTATGGCGTCTTGGCCGGCACCGGCATCGAGGCCCGATTGCGCCGCATTCGCATCGCCCCGGCGATTCGTTTCACGCGTTGGGGCCCCGACCGTTTCCCGGACGACGGCGGGCCGTCGCGCAACCAGCCCGACTTGCTTGCCAGCGGCGCTTTCTAAGGCCGCCGAAGCCGGCCCTCCTGGGCCGCCGCCCAGGTTTGCTTCGTCAGACGCACGGGGGCTGTGCGGGCACAAGCCGAAGGCACCGGGGACGCCTGACTACTGTCGGGACTCAGGCAACCCCTCAATTGTCCGGGCGGCGTAGACTTTTATCCGGAGGAAGTCACAGCATGAGCTTAGACCACCGAGAATTGCAACTGATCAAGGTGATCAAGGCATATGCTGACACAGCGAAGAGTTACCGAGCAAGAAACCCGAAGAAGCCCGTGGCAGGCTACCTGTTTCCATTTACTTACCCAAGCGCAAACGAATCGCAGCCCGGGACCTTCACCCTACTTGATTTCCACTTCGTCGATGAAGAACTCGAATTTGCCCAGGCCCGCCGGGCCCAGGAAGGCCAGGCCGGAAAGGTCGTGGCCGTCGGTGCCTAGGCTCGCGAACGAGAAGGTGTACTGCTTCCACTCGGGAGTCGCCACGAAGCTGCGGAAGGTCGGGTTTTGGCCTTGGGTTTCGGTGAAAACCAGGAAACGGCAGGTTTTGCCATCGCCTTTAGCCCAGAAAGATATGTTCTTCTTATCCGAGAGATCGGCGGGCTGCGACATGCCGCCGCCGGGAAAGTAAAACGCCCCGGCAAAGAGGAAGCCGGCGCCCTTGACGTTTTCACCGTCCACGCGCATGGCTCCTTTGCTTCCGTTAGCGCCGCCGGGGACCGCCTCCATGGTAGCGGTCGATTTGCCGCCCATCACTGAATCGGTCATGACTTCCCATGAGCCGAAGTTGGCGGCGACTTTAAGATCGTCATAGTTACTGACCACGCCGGATTCCGAACCCTTGGGACGCGGGGCCACGGGCGTTCCGGCCTGCCCGTTCAAGTCCGTCACCTTGAGTGAAACTTTCTTAGTGTTATCGGAGCTGGGGCCGACCATGATGTCGAAGATCCCCGGCTCGACCACGCGGTGCATGTCGGTATTCAACATGGAGAGCGTGCGCGGGGTAATGGTGAATTCGACGGTGCGCTTTTCTCCCGGTTTCAAGCTGACGCGCTCGAAGCCGATCAACCGCATGACCGGCTGTGTGACCGATGCCACGCGCTGGTGCAGGTAAAGCTCAGCAACCTCGTCGCCTTCGCGCGAGCCGGTGTTGGTGATATCCACCCGTGCCTTAGTCACACCGCCGGTCTCGATTTGCGCCGGCTCGAGGCGCAGGTTGTCGAACTGGAACGTGGTATAACTCAGCCCGTAACCGAACTGGAAGAGCGGCTTTCTGGTGCTGAACTCATAAGTGCGGTCGTCGGACGGCTTGTGGTTATAGAAATCGGGCAGGTCGCCGACCGAATGAGGAAACGTGATAGGCAGTTTGCCGCCCGGGTTAACGTCTCCGAACAACACGTTCGCGGCTGCGGTGCCGCCTTCCTGTCCGAGATACCAACCCTCTAAGATGGCTGGCACGTGCTCGGCGACGTAGTTAATAGAGAGTGGCCGGCCATTGATCAGGAAGACTACCGTAGGAGTTCCGGTTTCAACCACGGCTTTGACCAGGTCGTTCTGAGCGCCGAGCAGATCGAGCGAATCACGGTCGCCCAGGTGGTATTCTCCCCAGGCTTCGCGGTTGGTGCTTTCGTTTTCGCCGACCACCAGGATGGCGACATCGGCCTTGCGCGCCAGCTCGACGGCGGCAGCGATCTTTGGCACCTGCGCCTTCGGATCGGCCAGCTTGACGTTGTTCGCAAGCCATCCGCGCCAGCCCTGCGGGGCGGTGGTGATCTGGCAGCCTTCGGCGTAAACCACCTTGGCCGCTGAGCCGACCCGCGCGCGAATGCCATCCAGAATGCTGACGCCGTGTCCCGGTTCGCGGGCGTACCCGCCCACGTGGACGTCGGCGGCGTTGGGACCGATGACGGCGATGGTCTTGAGCTTGCTAAGATCGAGCGGCAGCAGGTTCTTATCGTTCTTCAACAGGACGACGGCCTCGCGCGCGGCCTCCACCGCCAGCTCGCGATGCTCCGGTCCGCTGGTGATCTTTTCGGTATAGTCCGGGTCCACATAAGGATCCTCGAACAAGCCGAGGCGGAACTTGGCGGCGAGCAGGCGCCCGGCGGCGCGGTCCACTTCGCTCTCCGGCACAGCGCCATTCTTGACCTGTTGGATCAAGGTGCGATAGACGGAACCGTCGGAGAGGTCGAAATCGACTCCCGTGGCCAGCGCCAGGCGCGCGGCTTCGGCCATATTGGCCGCCACGTGGTGGGTCTGTACCAGCATCTGGAGCCCGTCCCCATCGGAGGTGATGTAGCCGCCGAAGCCCCACTCCTGGCGCAGGACGCGGTCGAGCAGCCAGTGATTGATGTGCGACGGGATGCCGTCAATTTCGTTGTAGGAAGCCATAACGCTTCCCACGTGGCCCTCCTCGACGGCGGCCTGAAACGGCACCAGGAAGTTTTCGCGGATGATGCGTTCGGAATAATTGCCGGGAGCGGTGTTGGTGCCGCCCTCCGGCTGGCCGTGCACGGCGAAGTGCTTGGCGGTGGCCATCACGTGGTGATTATTGATATCGAATTCATCGCCCTGCAGGCCCGTGACGGCGGCGACGCCCATTCGGGACGCCAGGTACGGGTCTTCGCCATAGGTCTCTTCGGTGCGTCCCCAGCGCGGGTCGCGGGCGATATCGAGAACCGGAGTAAATACCTGGCCGACGCCGGCGGACCGCGCCTCGTCGCCGGCGGCGGTGAAGACGCGGCGGACCAGCGCCGGATCCCAGGTGCTGGCCAGGGCGAGCACCTGCGGGAAGCTGGTGCTGCCGTTGCTCATGAAACCGTGCAGCGCTTCGCCCATGAATAGCCACGGAATCCCCAGCGGAGTTTTCTCGCGCAGGTAGCGCTGCACCGCGTTGCGGATGATCGCGCCCTGGCGCGGCGTGACTGTCGAGTTTTCGTTATAGAGCCCCTGCAAAACGGCCCGGGCCTGATCGGGGCGATAGGCGCCAGTGGTATCGAGTAAGGAGAGGTTCCGGTTCTCACCCCCGCAGATCTCGTCCACCTTCTCTTCCAGGGTCATGCGGCTCAGCAGGTCCGCCACGCGCTCATCGATGGTCAGCTTCGGATCGCGATACTTGGGCGTGGCGGCCGGCGCGGCGGCTGCGGGCTGGCTCCAGGCGTTCGATGCGAAGAGAAAAGCGAGACTCAGAAAAGCGGGAGCGAAAAGGCTTCGATGGCGGCGTGGCATTTCGTTTCTCCTGTTGAGTGGCGTGGCATTGGGGTGCACGGATTCGCTGTGCGGCGGCCGGGCCCACTCGGATGGTTACGCAGCGTTCGGCGGAAAGTTCCGCAAGGGGCATGCGCATGATCGACCCGTGATGGCGGGTCGCAATTCACTATGGTACAACCGGGCGGTATGATTGGGGCTGATATGAGCACCGGGACAGCCATCCGCGCGCCGCGAGGCAGCGCACTTACCTGCAAGGGCTGGCACCAGGAAGCGGCCCTGCGCATGCTGCACAACAATCTCGATCCGGAGGTGGCCGAGAAGCCGGACCAGTTGATCGTCTATGGCGGCACCGGCCGCGCGGCGCGAAGCTGGGAGGCGTTTCACGCCATCGTGCGCGCGCTCGAATCGCTCGAAAACGACGAGACACTCCTGGTGCAATCGGGCCGGCCGGTGGGCATCTTCCGCACCACACCGGAAGCGCCGCGGGTGCTGATCGCCAACGCCAACCTGGTGGGCCACTGGTCGAACTGGGACGAATTCAACCGCCTGGAGCGGCTGGGCCTCACCATGTATGGGCAGATGACGGCGGGCTCGTGGATTTATATCGGCAGCCAGGGCATCGTGCAGGGAACCTTCGAGACCTTCGCGGCAGTGGCGCGCAGGCATTTCGGCGGATCGCTGGCGGGCAAGCTGGTGGTATCGGGCGGCATGGGCGGGATGGGCGGCGCTCAGCCCCTGGCGGCGGTGATGAACGGGGCGTGCTTCCTGGGCATCGATGTTGACCCGGAGCGCATCCGCCGCCGGCTGGACACAGGCTACTGCGACCGCATGGAACGCAGCCTGGACACGGCGCTGGCGGCGCTCGGCGAGGCGCAAGCGCGCGGCGAAGCGATTTCGGTCGGCCTCGTCGGCAACTGCGCCGACGTGGTGCCGGAACTGGCGCGTCGCGGACTCATCCCCGACGTGCTCACCGACCAGACCAGCGCGCACGATCCGCTCAACGGCTATGTGCCGCATGGCATGAACCTGGAAGCAGCGGCCGCGCTGCGAGCCGCCGATCCCGCTGCATACGTGAAGCGCTCCACCGCGTCGATGGGCGTGCACGTGGCGGCCATGCTGGAATTGCAGAAGCGCGGCGCGGTGACCTTCGATTACGGCAACAACATCCGCGTGCAAGCGAAAAATGCCGGAGTGGAACGCGCTTTCGATATCCCCGGTTTCGTGCCCGAATATATACGCCCGCTGTTCTGCCATGGCCGCGGTCCGTTCCGCTGGGTGGCGCTCTCCGGCGACCCGGCGGATATCCATCGCACCGACAAGCTGGCGCTGGAATTGTTCCCGCGCGACGAAACCCTGGCGCGCTGGCTGCCGCTGGCGCAGAAGCGCATCCAATTCCAAGGGCTGCCGGCGCGCATCTGCTGGCTGGGATACGGCGAGCGCGCCGAATTCGGCGTGGCCATCAACCGGCTGGTGCGGTCGGGAGAACTGAAAGCGCCGATCGTGATTGGCCGCGACCATCTGGATGCAGGCTCCGTGGCATCGCCCTATCGCGAAACCGAAGGCATGCGCGATGGCTCGGACGCGATCGCCGATTGGCCGCTGCTGAACGCGATGGTGAATATCGCCGCCGGGGCGAGCTGGGTGTCGATCCACAACGGCGGCGGCGTGGGCATAGGCTATTCGCAACATGCCGGCATGGTGGTGGTGGCGGATGGGACGGCGGAAACCGAGCGGCGCCTCGAGCGCGTGCTCACCACCGACCCAGGCACCGGCGTGATGCGCCACGTGGACGCGGGTTACGATGAAGCCGTGCGGTTCGCGAAAGTTCACGGCCTGAAGATTCCGATGCAGCCCTAGCGCCGGCGTTTTTCGTGAGCCCGAAACCGTATGCCTCGACAACTGGTAGAGTGCGTTCCGAACTTCTCCGAAGGCCGCGACGTGGCCAAGATGGATGCTATCGTCGCGGCGATCACGGCGGTGCCCGAGGTGACGCTGCTCGATCGCGAAGCCGATGCGGATCACAACCGTTCGGTGCTCACCTTCGTGGGGCCGCCCGCGGCGGTGGCTGAGGCCGCCTTTCGCGGCGTGGAAAAGGCCGTGGCGCTGATCGACCTCACGCAACACCAGGGTGCGCACCCGCGCATCGGCGCGGCCGACGTGGTGCCGTTCATTCCGATTGAAGGCGTCACCGTGGAAGAGTGCGTGCGCCTGGCGGAGCGCGTCGGTGGCGAAATCTGGAGCCGGCTGAAGGTGCCTGTTTACCTGTATGAGGCCGCGGCGCGGCGGCCGGAGCGCGTCAACCTGGAAAACATTCGCCGCGGGCAATTTGAAGCGCTGTTAAAAGAGATGGGCACCGAAGCCAGCCGCGCGCCGGATATTGGCGACCCGGTTTGCCATCCCACGGCCGGTGCCACCGTGCTGGGGGCGCGCAAATTCCTCATCGCCTACAACGTCAACCTGGGCACGCCGGATGTGGACATCGCCAAGCGGATCGCCAAGACCATTCGCTTTTCGAGCGGAGGTTTCCGCTTCGTCAAATCGATGGGCGTGATGCTGGCATCGCGCAACCTGGCGCAGGTTTCGATCAACCTGACCGATTTCGAGCAGACGCCCATGCACCTGGTTTTCGAAACCGTGCGCCACGAGGCCGAGCGCTACGGCGTCCAGGTGGTGGGCAGCGAAATCGTGGGGCTGGTGCCGCGCAAAGCGGTCGAGATGGCGGCCGAATATTTTCTGCGCGCCGAGAATTTCCGGCCGGAGCTGGTGCTGGAGAACCGCATCGCAGACGCGATTTCGAAGCGCAGCGGCTTGCCGGAATTTCTGGATGCGTTGGCCGCGGGCACGGCCACGCCCGGCGGCGGCAGCGCCGCAGCCGCGGCGGCGGCGATGGGCGCGGCTTTGGGCGCGATGGTGTCGCGGCTGGCGAAGCTCGATCCGGCTGCGTTTGAAGACGACCGCGGCTTCTTCACCGCCGCCGTGGACCGCGATGCGGCAGCTTTCCGGCACGTGATGGCGGCTTACAAGCGGCCCAAGGACGAGCGCGCGCCATTTGTGGAAGAGGCGCTGCACGGCGCGGCATTGGTGCCGCTCGAAGTGCTGGAGCGCGCCGCGGCGCTGAACGCGCGGCTGGAAAAGCTGGAGGTGCCGGCGCGGTTTTCTTCCGACCTGGCAGTGGCCAAGGCGCTGACCGCCGCCGCCAAAACCGGCGCGCTGGAAAACGTGCGCATCAACTTAGGAAGCATCCAGGACGCGGAGTTCAAAGCATCGGTGGAAGCAAGGTTGCGTCAATCGGCCCCGTGATCGGAGCGGCGACCGTCAGTACCTACATAGCTAGGTTCTTGCCGAAATTGGCAGAAGTTCAGCGGGAGGGCGCAGTAGCGAGCTCCGGAATGATGACCAGCTCCTTGAGTTTGAGACCCAACGCCACGACC
>Ga0187876_1000805_pt1 | contig 30080 bp, 18 predicted proteins | sample June2016WEW_17_4_FD_133000 | JGI IMG/M metagenome (GOLD analysis project Ga0187876, IMG submission 133000) | Peatland microbial communities from SPRUCE experiment site at the Marcell Experimental Forest, Minnesota, USA - June2016WEW_17_40 | ecosystem: Environmental > Terrestrial > Soil >...
GACCCGCGCCGACCCAACCGCGGGCACGCTCGGCGCTCCGCGGCCAGTCAATGGTGGAGCTGGCGCTCGTCGGCATGGTGATAGCTTCCATGTTGCTTGGGATATACGAACTCGTGACGATGTACACCACCTATGGGGCGCTCGAGGAAGCCGCGCGCTCGGGCGCGCGCATCGTCTCGCTGAACTACTCGGATGCCGAGACCATTGACCGGGTGACCCAGTCGCTCGACTCGCGCGGCCTCAACACGGTGACCGGCGGCCAGTGCGACGTGAGCGAGATAGACATCTACGAGGCTATGGACCGGAACAACCAGGCGCCCTCCGCGCCGCCTCCCATGCAGCAGTACTACCTGTCGCCCGGAGCCGACACCTATGGCGGCGGTTGCGTGGCCGTGCTCAACGACAGCTACTCGCCGCCGTTCGACCAGACCACGCGTAACATCGTGGCGGTTGCAGCTCAAGGGCAAGAACCTGCCACCGTCGGGGTGCGTGTCACCTACCGGTACCACTACCGCACGCCGGTGGTGCGCGTTTTCGGGGCCGTGTACACCTTCAGCGCCTCCGCGATATTCGCGCTGGGCGGGGACAATGCGGACAATTTCCAGGCCATCGTGCCGCAGAATCCGCCGGCACCGCCGCCGGTGCCCGCCCCGCCTTCCGGCCTTGCCCTCTCGGCCGCACCCGCTCCGTGGGGCTACTCGGTGATCAGCCCGACGATCACCATCAGCCCTACCGGGTCGAACCCGATCACGACCACGGGCGTGATGCTGCTCACGAACACTACCACGCTTTCGAAGACCGGCACGTTGCCAACGCCGCTGTCGGTCACGGTTACCGGCGCCATCACAGGCACAATGGTTGGCAGTACCTACACGCTGACCAAGACCGCGAACTTGTGGAGCAGTCAGCCGTTCACCGGGACCGGCGTGCTCACGGCTACCGCGCTCGCGGGGACGTCGGCCATCTCCGAGACGTACTACGATCCGTACGACCCGGGTGCAACACAAGCCACCCATGGCTACACCCTCACGTGGACGGTTCCGTACAGTCCGGCGTTGTTGACTATTCCATCTGCCGGCTTCCTCGTGTATCTTTCCCATCTGGGCGCGGCGCCGTCCGCCGTGCCTGGCGTGTACCCAGGGATGACTGTACCCATTTCCAGCGCTAACGTGATCAGCAGCGGCACTTTGCTACAGTTCTCATACCCTTACACCGGCTTGCCCGCGGTCTACACACCCTATCAGCCATACCTCTCGCCCGGCGACTACTTCTACGTGACCTCAGTGCTCACAGGTGTCGAATCGCTGCCCTCGACCCCTCTCACGGTCACGACCACGATTCCGGAAATCCCTGTGCGGGCGCCTCCCACGTACACGCCGCCGCCGGGCAATTTTGAAGTGTCGTTGCCGCCGTGCGACGCCAATGGCACCTATCCGGCGCAGCTGGGCATCACGATGTCCTGGGACGCCGTGCCGGGTGCCGGCGGGTATATCGTGTCGTACGTGCACTTCTGGGGCGCGGCACACAATCCCCAGTACTCCACGTCCAACCTGGCTGGCACGACATCGGCCCCATATGCGCAGGTCTTGTACCCACCCGCGGGCACAACCTACTCGCCCAGCGGTGGCTACAGTGTCGGCGACTACTGGACTGTAGCGGCGGTAGTCAACGGGGTGCCGTCGCAGTCACCGGCAATATCAGCCGCGGCAACGCTAACCTGCGGGCCCTCGAGTCAGTAGGGCACTCGATACTTCCCGCAGCCCAAGAAGAAAGGGCCCGACATGGACGTCAACGCTGATCCTGGTTCAGAGAGGGCCCTGCGCGGGCAGATTCTCGTGATGTTCGCCTTGCTGCTGGTTGTCCTCCTCGCCATGGCCGGCCTCGGGGTCGATGTCTCCCGCGCGCGGCTGGCTGCCGAGACCGTGCAGCAGGCTGCCGATGCCGGCGCCGATGCCGGCGTGGCCTTCCTGCCCGGCAACACGGACCTCGCAGCGCAGCAGGCAGTACAGGTATCAACAGAGAACAATGTCAGCTGCAACCCCAATCCAACCACGGCGGTCACTAACACGACCGTCTTAGGACCCGGGAACGAACGGTACGTCTATACCTGTAACTCCGGCACGCAGATTACAGTCGATGCCTATGCCACTTCCGACAAGCTCGAGGAGACGATCCAGACGCAGGTTCCGTCGTTGTTGTTGGGAGTGGTCCACCGATCCTTCTTTACCGTAGTGCGCACTGCGGATGCGACGTACCAGGATCCGATTCTCATGGGTGCACCAGACCCTATGCTGGGGTACGCTCCATACGTGACCCATGCGTTCGACTACACGTGCTCTACAGTCGACAAGACCAACGGCTGCACCGGCAACTACGGCAGCACGTACGTGAACACGACCGCTCGGTCCCAGGGATTCTGGCTCGAGATCAAGGGTCCGTACGACGGCCTCGAACATGGCGATGCCTTCAGTCCTTACTTCGAGAACCACCGCATCGATCAAATCCTGGATGCGGCGGGTCACACCGACGGCACCATCACGGACCCGTGCCAGAAAGTGAATAACCAATGCGTGGATAGCTACGGCAGCGTAGTGACCCTCAATCCCTACTACAACTACGAGAACATCAGCGCGAAAACCGGGCTCACGGGCTATAGCTTTCTGTTCACTATTCCGGGAACACCCAGCGGTCACACACCCAAGAACGTGGAGCTCAAGGTGCTCGACCCCCTCGACGAGTGCTACTACGACCCGAGGCAACCCGGCGGCTCTGGCGACATGGTTGGAGGCACCTACTACAATTGGGGCACCGCAAACACCATCACCGGCGCTGGCGGCGCGACTGAGGGAAATGACCAGTTTGACCAATGCGGGGCACCCGGATCCGATGTTTCCAACGCGTCGGTCACGTCCGTCAACTACAGCGGTAACAGTATTCCCAATTGGTCTAGCGACTATCCGACATCGCTGAGCTTCGAACTATACAAGCCCGTCTACAGCCTGAGCAGTAATCGCGTGCCGGCCCCGGCCGGCGTTACAGCCACCGGCACATACACGATGACCCTTGCAAACTCTGCCGAGACGGTGTCCGGAGCAACGCTGCTCAGCAACACGTATGGCATCCAGCCGCTAGTCCTTGGTCCAGAATTCCAGACGACATGCAACAACGGTACTGGGGGCGTCACTGCTTGTTCGACTGCGCATCCGACGTGTACAGGACTTAATGCTCAAGCTCAAGTAACATTCTGCACTCCATACCACCAATACCAGTGGCTCAACCTGGCATCGGTCGCCAATGGCTCGTCGAGCCCGGCATACGTGATGCTGGTGATCAACTCTGTCGTAAACCAAGGGAACTTCACCGGAGCACTGTCGGCGACCAATCCATATGTTGGTACCTATGGCACAGGCGGAAATGTATTCTCTCTTGGCGTGTGCGCCCAGGACAGTTCCTTTGGACATGAAGGTAATCCAACCGACCCCGCGGCGTGGATGGCAGGGCAAGACACTTACACGGGTTACAACGGCGTGGGCACCGGCGCGGGCGGGACTACGGACGGTTGCCAGGATCCGAATGTGACTGCCGGTTACGCCACGGGATACATGGTCAATGCCCTGCAGGGCATGTGCATCATGAGCGAGGTCAGTGGGGCAGCGGGGTCCAGCGCCTATATCCCGTTGGGAAAGATCCCGAATCAGTTTGCAAACGGCACCGTCAGGGTGGGACTGTACGATGCCGGCGACGTCAACGGCACGCTCGAGCTTGGGTTGCTGGCCCCACAGGACGGCGGCATGGCCCACAATACGGGCGACCCATGGGCGGCGGTGCCGGCCAACTGGACCACGGCCCCGATCACCAACACTGTCTCCGAGCCATTCCAGCTCGACATCGCAGCCCCAACAGGGTCCAACTACAGCCCCATCGGCAATTCGCGCGACCTCAACAGCGCCTTCTGGCCGCAGACCCAGCCTGCTGGCGACTACAACGCCGCGGACCATCCCTGGTTCGACGGTCCCCAGTACCCGTCCGGCGGGCCAACCACGAGCATGGTGAGTGCGACCCCCGGCTCGTCCAGCTTCTCCAATGGGACATGGCTGGACTTCAACCTCGCGCTCCCGGCCTCTTACACCACGCAGACCAGCACATACGGCAGCTCGTGGTGGAAGATGAACTACTATACTGGGGCCGGCAGTTCCGGAGGGACAGATTGCACAACCTGGTGGATGAGTAGCAACCCGTCCCCCATACACCTGACTAACCATTAGCCTCTTTGGCTCGCCGTGCGAATCGTCTCGACCACCGTGGCGTCCGCCAGGGTCGTGGTGTCGCCCAGTTGCTGCTCATTGGCGATGTTGCGCAGCAGCCGGCGCATGATCTTGCCGCTGCGGGTCTTGGGCAGGTCCGGCGTGAACAGGATATGCTTGGGTCTGGCGATGGCGCCGATCACCTTGGCCACATGCTCGCGTAGCTCCGTGGCGAGCTGTGGGCCTGCCTCTATGCCGGCTTTCACCGTGACGAAGGCGAAGATGGCCTCGCCGGTCACCGGGTCGGCCTGGCCCACCACCGCGGCCTCGGCCACGCGCTGGTCGTCTACCAGCGCGCTTTCCACCTCGATGGTGCTGATGCGGTGGCCGGATACATTCATCACGTCGTCCACGCGGCCGAGCAGCCAGATGTAGCCGTCGTCATCTATGCGCGCACCGTCGCCGGCGAAGTAGTAGCCTGGGAACCGGCTCCAGTAGACCTGCCGGTAGCGCTCCGGATCCTTGTAGATGCCGCGCAGCATCGAAGGCCACGGCTTGGTGAGCACCAGGTAGCCGCCACCCCGCTCGATCTGCTGGCCCATCTCATCAACCACCGCGGCGCTGATGCCGGGCAACGGGAACGTCGCCGAGCCCGGCTTGGTGGCAGTCACCCCCGGCAGTGGGCTGATGAGAATCGATCCGGTCTCGGTCTGCCACCAGGTATCTACGATCGGGGTCTTGCCGCTGCCGATGTGTTGCTGGTACCAGATCCAGGCTTCAGGATTGATGGGCTCGCCCACCGAGCCGAGCAGGCGTAGCGAGCTGAGGTCGTGCCCCTGCGCCCACTGCGTGCCCCAGCCCATGTGCGTGCGAATGGCGGTGGGCGCGGTGTAGAGTATGGTGACCCGATACTTCTCGATAAGCGACCACCAGCGGTCGCGCGCGGGGAAATCCGGCGTGCCCTCATACATCACGCTGGTGGTGCCGTTGGCCAACGGCCCGTACACAATGTAGCTGTGACCCGTCACCCAGCCGATATCCGCTGCGCACCAGTACACGTCGTCGTCCTTCACATCGAAGACCGCGCGATGGGTGCTGGAGACGCCGGTGAGGTAGCCGCCAGAGGTATGCACGATGCCCTTGGGCTTGGCGGTCGTGCCGCTGGTGTAGAGGAGGTAGAGCAGGTGCTCGCTGTCCAGCGGCTCGGCGGGGCAGGTGGGACTCTGGCTGGGAACGACGTCGTGCCACCATCGGTCACGTCCCTCGACCATCGTAACAGCGGAGCCGGTGCGCTTCACCACGAGCGCCGTGGTAATCGTAGGCGTACGCTGCAGCGCCTCGTCCGCGTTCGCCTTGAGCGGTACCACGTTGCCGCGGCGGTATCCGCCGTCGGCGGTAATGAGCACTTTCGCTTCGGCATCGATGATCCGATCGCCGAGTGCCGTTGCGGAAAAGCCCGCGAACACCACGGTGTGGGGCGCGCCAATGCGCGCGCACGCCAGCATGGCCACTGGCAGCTCGGGGATCATCGGCAGGTAGATGGCTACGCGGTCGCCCCGCCCGACGCCAAGCGACAGTAACGCATTGGCGCACCGGCCGACCTCATCCTGCAGGTCCTGGTAGGTGACGGTGCGTGCGTCGCCCGGCTCGCCTTCCCAGTAGTAGGCTACTTTGCTGCCCTTGCCGGCCGCCACGTGGCGGTCCACGCAGTTGTAGGCGACGTTCAGCTTGCCGCCCACGAACCACTTGGCGAACGGTAGTTCCCACTCGAGCACGGTGCGCCAGGGCTCGAACCAATGCAGGCGGGCGGCTTCCTGTGCCCAGTATGCTCCCGGGTCCGCCGCGGCTGTCCCATAGATGTCGGCTGAGCCGATATTCGCGGTCCGCGTGAATTCGGGAAGCGGCGGGAAGCTACGTCCCTCGTGCAGAAGCGTCTGGATCGTTGCCGATGGCTCGTCGATCATGGCCTCACCCTTCGTATTCAACTACCAAACTGATTGCCAAAGCGATAATCTGGTTCTTCATATTGGCGGGCCAGTGGGGGGGCGAATTGCATTCGTCCGTGGTGCCCCAGGCGGAGGTTTGCAATACACCCCTACGCCGTTTTCGTGCCAAACGTACGATCACGTGCTTAAGCGAAATCGGTAGGTCTGAGTGAGCTGGACAAAGACGGAGGTGCGTCCCTATCTCCATGTCTGTTTGCCGGCGCACGCAGATCTCGCTTTGTCCTTGCCTTAGCGCGGGTTTATGAGGCGCAATTAGCCTCAGCCTGACACCACAACTGGCCCCAGCCGCTGCACGCTGCCCTGCTGCCGCAGCTGCAGGCCAACGGGACGCCGTGAATCTAGAGGGGCCTGTGCGGCCTCCCCTATTCCAGAGCATAGCATCGGGTAGTCTATTTCGCCGGGCTCAACTCCCCAGAGCGTTCACCACCGGAAAGGCGAGGTAGCCAATCAACGCTGCCATGGGGAGGGTCAGCAGCCAGGCAATCACGATATGGCCGGCAACACCCCAGCGCACGGCCGAGAATCGCTTGGTAGCGCCAACGCCCATCAGGGCGCCATTGACGACGTGGGTCGTGGATACTGGGAAGCCCCGAAATGAGGCGCCGATAATCACCAGCGCGGCGCTGATCTCGGTGGCAAAACCCTTGGGCGGATCGACCTGAATCACGCGGTGACCCATCGTGCGGATGATGCGCCAGCCGCCACTGTAGGTGCCCGCCGCGATCGCGGTTGCGGATGCCGCGATAACCCAAATCGGCACGTCGAAGCTGCTCAGGTAGCCGCCGCCGATGAGTGCCAGGGTCATGATCCCCATCGTCTTCTGAGCATCGTTGCTCCCGTGACTGAAGGCCAGGAATGCCGCGGAAAAGGGCTGGAGATGGCGAAAGAACGAGTGCACATGGTTCGGTCGATGCCGGAAGGCCAGCCAGTAGATTGCCAACATGATGCAGCAGCCGACCAGAGCCCCGAGTAGCGGCGAGGCGAGCCCAGGGAGCAGCACCTTGTTCCAGGTGCCGTCCCAGAGCACATTGGCGGTACCCGCCGCACTCATCGTGGCGCCAATCAGCCCGCCAATGAGTGCGTGCGAGGAGCTGCTGGGCAAGCCGAAGTACCAGGTCGTGAGATTCCAGCAGATGGCGCCGATCAGAGCCGCGAGCACAACGGTGGCACCATGCGTGGTAGGCAGTCGCACCACGCCTTTGCCAACGGTCGCCGCGACCTTCGTGGTGACGAACGCGCCGGCGAGGTTCATGACTGCCGCAAGTGCGAGGGCCCGGCGCGGGGATAGCGCCCTCGTGGCGATCGACGTGGCGATGGCATTGGCCGCGTCGTGGAACCCGTTCGTGTAGTCGAATGCCAGCGCCACGATGATGACGACGACGACCATCAACTCCGAGCTATGCATTCTTGATGACCAGGTTCTCTATGACGTTCGCCACGTCTTCGCACTTATCGAACGCCTTCTCCATGAGGTCGTACAGGCGGTTCCACTTGATGACCTCGAGCGGCTCATACGCACCCGGCGTAAACAGCTCCGAGATGGCGTTCCGGTACAGGCCGTCGCCCTCGTTCTCGATACGATTGACCTCGATGATGTAGGGCTTGAGCCCCTTCAAGCCTTCGAGGCCGTCGATCGCCAGCGCGATCTGGTCGGTCGCGGTAACCAGCAAGGTGCTCGCCTCCAGGAGGTACACGCTGGGCACCTTCACGCCGTACAGCACGAGCATCGCGGCGATTTCCTCGATCAGGTCGATCACCGAGTCCAGCATGCTGGCGAGCGCGGTGATGTCCTCACGCTCGATTGGCGTGACGAAGGTGACATTAAGCCTGTGGAAGATCTCATGCGTAATCCGGTCTCCTTCGTGCTCCAGTGTGGTAATATTCGCGGCCTTCGCCTTGACCCCATCAAAGCAACGCAGCATCTCGGTTAGGGCCAGGGCCGCCGCCACGACATTGGCGGCATCATCCTTGAAGAGCTTGTAGAAGATCCGTTCTTGCGGCATAAGACTCAAACGCATGAGACCTCCAAAGCGCGAGAGGTATTGAGCACCCGAACTATTATACCCGCAGCGACTACCGGCACTCTGTAGGCGGCGTCCATCCGCAAGCTCTATCCTGAAAGGAGGCAACGTTGGCTTGCAGACTGGAGGTAGGCGGATGGAACTGGGTATGGTCGGGCTGGGCAAGATGGGCGCCAATATGACGACGCGCTTGATGCGGGGCGGCCACCGGCTGGTAGTAGTGGACCGGAATCCGGCGGCGACGGACGCAGCCGTCAAGGAAGGCGCCGAAGGCGCTGCGACCACCAAAGCGCTGCTGGAGAAGCTCGCCACGCCTCGCGCGGTCTGGGTGATGGTGCCGTCCGGCGCGCCAACCGAGGAGACGATTCTGGATCTGGCAGGCGCGATGGCGCCCGGCGATACGATCATTGATGGAGGCAACAGCAACTACAAGGATTCGATGCGGCGAGCTGCCGCGCTCGAGCAGCGCGGCATAACTTTTGTGGATGTGGGCACGAGCGGCGGCGTGTGGGGACTGACCGAAGGCTACAGCATGATGGTTGGCGGCAACAAGGAAGCAGTCGAACGTCTGGCGCCGATCTTCCAAACGCTTGCTCCTGCACCGGACAAGGGTTGGGGCCGAACCGGTCCCAGCGGTGCCGGCCACTTCGTGAAGATGGTGCACAACGGCATCGAATACGGCCTGATGCAGGCATATGCCGAGGGTTTCGAGCTGATGCGCAACAAGACCGAGCTCGAGCTGGATACGACGCAGATCGCCCAAATATGGCGATTCGGCAGTGTCGTACGCAGCTGGCTGCTCGATCTCATTGCGAAGGCGCTGACGGAGAACCCTGGCCTGACCGGCGTGGCGGCATATGTGCCCGATTCCGGAGAAGGGCGCTGGACCGTGGCCGAGGCGATCGACCTCGGGGTATCGATTCCGGTGATCACACAGGCTCTCGAGACCCGTTTCCGCTCGCGCACCTCCGAGCCGTTTTCGGATAAGCTACTGGCGGCCATGCGCCATGAATTCGGCGGTCATGCAGTCAAAGCAGCACAGTAGCCTGCGTCCTCCCGCTAGTAGCCGTAACTGTAGGTTGCCGTCGGTACAGGCATAGGCGGCGGTGCCGTTGTCGGCATGGGCGTGGGCGGTACCGCGGTCGCGGTCGGCACGGCCGGCGCCGGTGTGAGGGTCGGAGTCGGCGGCACCGCGGTAGGCTGCACCGTCGACGTAGCTGGGACCTGCGCTGGTGCCACTGTCGCGGTGGGCGGCACGAGTGTTGGCGTGGCCGATGGGGTGCTCGTCGCGCTCCCGGCGGCTTGCGGGTGAAGCGGCAGCGTGGTCGATAGCGCTACGGGGGCAACGACGACCCACCATACGCCGCCCACGCCCTGCCCATTCATGTCGCCCGGTTTCTTGTCCTTGCTGAAGGTATAGAGCGGTTCCCCGTCGTAGGTCACCTGCCGGGTACCCTCCGTGCGTGGTGCCGCGCCCAACGTGCCGGCGATCCCAGCGATGGTCGCGCTGGTCTGCAAGATGCCTTTAGGCACCACCAAGGGAGGCCAGAACTTGGCGCAGCCGCCGGTGCAGGTGCTCTTGTTCTTGGAGTCGGTTGCGAGCACGTACAGCGTCATGCCCTGATTTGTCACGAGAATGTGAGCCGCTGCCGTCTTGACAATGGGGTCGGAGGCCGCGGAGGTGTGTGGCTGGCTTCCGGCGGCGGCGGCAGCTATCGAGGCCAGCGAAGTGAACAGGATGATCGTGCCGGTTGCAAGAGCGAGCCGCGCGTGCCTGAATCCATTCATGACCTTCTCCCTATCGTGTCAATTTGCACAGTGATTTCTCAACAAGTACATACGCATACGGTTTCACGTTTAGGTACACTTGAGGCACCGAGCGCGACCATGAGGCGATTCGGAATGCAAAACGGGTTGCGCGGCCGAGGTGACCGCGGTGCAGCGTTCCACGGGAGGGCGATCTGTGCTGGAGGCCTACGAGGACCTGACCCAGCTGCGTGCCAGCCGATCGCTAACGATTTATCGAGGAAAGAGGCGCGCCGGCGGCGCGCCGGTGCTGGTGAAGGTGCTCGCGGTCGAGCCAGGCTCGAGCCACCAGTCCCGCTTGGCCCAGGAGTGGCAGGTACTTGGCCGCTTGCAGGGCGTCGCGGGCGTTCCGCAGCCGGGCCGGCACGAGACCGGTCCAGAAGGTGAGCTGCTGGAGCTCGACGACCCCGGTGGCGTTTCACTGCGCTCGCTGCCGCTGGCGGGGCGGCTGAGCTTGTCCGCATTCCTGGATCTTGCGTTGCGCATCGACGAGGTGTGCAGTGCGATACACGAAGCGCAGGTGGTGCATGGCGAGATCATGCCGGGCAACATCGTGTTTAGTGCGGGCACCGGCTCGGTCCAGATCGTGGACTTTGGGAACGCCTCGCTGCTGTCGAGACAATCCCGGCCGATCTTCGAGCCGGGCATGTACAAGGAGTGGCTCGCCTATATCTCGCCCGAACAGACCGGCCGGATGAATCGGGCGATCGACTACCGCACGGACCTGTACTCACTAGGCGCCACGCTCTACGAGCTACTTACCGGCAAGCCACCCTTCGTGACGACAGATCCCCTGGAGCTGCTCTACAGCCACATCGCACGCGTGCCCCGACCTGCGCACTCAGTACGCCCGGACACGCCTGTTGTCCTCTCGCAAATCTTGCACAAACTGCTGTCGAAGAACGCGGAGGATCGCTACCAGTCGGCCAGGGGCCTCATCGCGGATCTCGAGGAATGCAGGAGACGACTCGAGGCCACGGGCCAGATTAGCGAATTCCCAATCGGCGCGCACGACTTTTCGGGCAAATTGCTGATTCCCGAGAAGCTGTATGGGCGGGCGCACGAGCTTGGCGACCTGGCCGCCGCGTTCGGGCGTGTGGCCGCGGGCAGCACCGAGCTGGTGCTGCTCACAGGCTATCCCGGCATTGGCAAGAGCGCGCTGGCTCGCGAGCTGCATCAGCCCGTGGCAGCCTCCGGTGGAGTCTTTGCGGAGGGCAAGTTCGACCAGTTCAGTCATGATATCCCCTACGCAGCGCTGGTCTCAGCGCTCCGGCAGCTGACGCGCCTGGTCATGGCCCGGCCCAAGGCGCAGGTTGCGGAATGGCGCCGCGATTTGTCTGCGGCAGTCGGTGCCCACGCAACCGCGCTGGCGAACCTGATCCCCGAGTTGGCCTTGCTGATCGGGCCTTCGCCACCTCTGCCCGAGCTTGGACCAGCCCAAGCCCGAAACCGGTTTCACTTGACCGTGTGCCGCTTTATCCAGGTGCTGGCATCCCCTGCCCGCCCGGTGGTGCTGTTCCTCGACGATGTGCAATGGGTCGATCCAGCCTCGCTCGAGCTGTTGCAGCTCGTACTCAGCGATCCGAACGTGCGGCATCTTCTGGTGATTTGCGCATATCGCGATGCCGACGTGTCCTGCTCGCATCCTTCCATCCCGATGTTCGACCAGCTCGAGCAGCAGGGGACACGTATTGTCCGCATGTCGCTGGGGGGCTTGAGTGAACCGGACGTCGAAGCCCTGCTGGTGGAGAGCCTGCATCGCGCGCCGGAAGCCGTGCGCCAACTGGCAGAGTTGCTGGTGCGGAAGACTGCCGGCAACCCCTTCTACGTCCGGCAGTTCCTCCACGCGCTCGTAGCCGAAGGGCTTTTGCGGTTCGACGTAGCGGATCGCGCTTGGCACTGGCCCGCGAGTGCTCTGGCAAGGTGGGAGCGGATGTCCGAGAACGTGGTCGACTTGCTGGTCGATCGATTGCGCCAGCTCCCGCCCGAGGCCCATCAACTCATCGCCATAGCGGCCTGCATTGGCAGCCACTTCGACGTTTCCTTGCTGGCGGAAATATCCGGCCAGCCTGCCGACGCGCTGACCGCGCCGTTGGTGACGCTGGTGGCCGGCGGTTTTCTGATTCGAGTCGCTGCCGATGATGCCTCGCCAGGAGGGACATTCGCGTTCTGCCACGATCGTGTACAACTGGCTGCGCGCATGCTGCTGCCTGATGCGCGCCGGTGCCAGCTGCATTTGGAGGTCGCGCGCCGATTCGACATGGGCGGTCTCTCGGCAAGCTCGGCGCAACTGTTTGCCACGGTCGAGCACTACGTCGAGGCACTGCAGGCCGTTGAAGATCCAGATGAATGTCGCCGCGCCACCGACCTGCTGTTGCGTGCCGGGCATGAGGCTATCCACGCCGCTGCCTACGAGGCAGCGCGCCGGTTCGCTTCGCTCGCTCGCGCGGCCAAGTGGCACGGAACCCTCGACCTTGATCGGCGGTTTGCGGTAGCGTGCCTACAGCATGCCGCCCTCTATGGTTTGGGACTGCTGCGCGAGGCCGACCGGATCTACGCCGAGCTAGAAGCAATGCCGGTAGAGGCCGCGCGCCTCGCCGAGTCGGTGTGCCTCCAGACCATCAGCCTATCGCATCGCCGCCGCTTTGCCGATGGAGTCGATCTTGGGCTGGATTTCCTGGCGCGCCTCGGGCACGGGCTGAAGGCCGACGACGTTGAGGCGACCCTAGCAGCGGAGTTGAGCCGATTCTACGAGCTCATGTGGGATGGCGCACTCGAACGAGTGATGGACGCAGCCGCGCTAGAAGATCCCAATCTCGTGGCGGCTCTCAAGGTTATGGACCGCATGCGCGCCACGGCCCTGGCTTACAGTCCCGCTATCGCCTACGCCCTATCCCTGCGCATGACCAACAGTGGCCTGGCGCACGGGTGGACTGAGGCGTCTCTCACCACCGCGTACGCCGTGTTCATGGCGCTGGTCGGCCTGCGCGGTGATTACACCACGCCATACACGCTGGCGCTGCATGTCCTCCCGCTCACACAACGCCACCCCGAGTCGCTGCACGCGGGGCGACAGTACTACCTGTTCGGAATGGTTATCAGTCATTGGTTCCGGCCCTTGGAGGAGGACGTCGGCCATGAGCGGCGCGCATACGCGGTACTGGCGGCAAACGGTGACATTGAGTTTGCGTCGTTCACCTACGCCGCCACGCAAGCTGCACTGCTGGATACGGCACCGGCCCTCGCGGGTCTGGAGCAGGAGACAGAACGGGCCCTTGCTTTCGCGCAGAAGCACGAGGATCGGCATAGCTACGGCACGTACCTCGTCTACCGCCAGCTCGCCCGCGCCCTGCGCGGCGCGACATCCGCGCTTGGCAGCTTTGATGATGCCGAGTTCGATGAGCGGAAGCACATTGAAGCGATCTGCAAAGATCAACAGGCGATCTTCAGCTACTTGACAATGCGCGCATTGGCGGCAGCGCTGCAGGGGGACGACGATAGCTGCCGCGATCTGGCGGGCATGGCTCGGCCCATGCTCAATCACGTGGCGGGTTTCTACGTGAGCGCCTTGCAGAACTTCCTCCACTCGTTCGGGATCTGCCGCCGCTTGCAAGTGCCGAGCGTTTCAACTGCGGAGCAAGAGGCGCTGGCGCGCCAGCTGACGCAGAACCAGGAGTGGCTCCGCAAGCGGGCTCAGGACGCGCCAATGAACTTCGAGCATCTCTATGAGCTGATCGAAGCAGAGCGAGGGTTCAACGGGGTGTTCTCGGCTGCGGCGCGCGCGTATGAAAAGAGCATTACTCTGGCAAGAGAGCGCAGCCGCCCCTGGCATCTGGCGCTCGCGTATGAATGCGCCGGCCGCTTCTACCGGCACCACGGCATAGCAGTGGCCGCGGACGCCTATGAGGCCCTGGCAATCTCGACCTATGCCGCCTGGGGAGCCAGCGCCAAGGTCGATGCGCTGACGGCCGGAGCGAGTGCGCGGGACCGGCAATTCGTGCGTATCTCCACTCCGGCTATAGGCTTCAGTGCGCGCGACCTCGATCTGGAGACGCTAACGCGGACCTCACTCGACCTAACCGTAGCGCTTCGCGTCGACGACCTGGTGCTGAATGTTGTGAGCGTGCTGCTGTCGGCCGCCGGAGCCGACCACGTGTCGCTCGTGGACATGCGGGAAGACGTACTCGAGATTCGCGCCCGGGGGCATACCGACCCCGAGCACCCTGATCGCGTCGAGACTGCAGGGCAGCTGGCTCTAGACGCGACGGAATTGCCGGGGCACGTCCTGCAAATGGTGAGTCACACCGGCGAGCCCCTGCTGCTGGACGACCCCAGTCACGATCCCGACCTGTCGCAAGATCCGTACTTCCAGCACCACCAGCCACGCTCTATGCTGTGCTTTGCAGTCGAACGGCGCGAACCCTGCAAGCGGTTGGTGTACTTGGAAAATAGCTTGATGCTGGGCGCTTTTAGTCCTGAACGAGTGCGCTTCTTGCAGGCGTTAGCTACACAGATGAGCATCACACTGGACAATGCCGAGATGCACCAGCAAGCGCAAAGCGAGCTGGCGGAGCGCGTGCGAGCCGCGGAACACCTGGCATACCTGCGTAGCGACTTCGTGGGGGCGGTGAGCCACGAATTGCGCACGCCGCTCACGGCGATCCTGGGCTTCGCCGAGGTATTGCAGCGGCACTGGGACAAGCTCGACGACGTGCAGCGAAAGGCGCGCCTGGCGCGCATAGTGGCCGCCGCCAACAGGCAGAAGCGACTCGTCGAGGACCTCCTGCACGTTACCCAGCTCGATGCACCCGAACGCGAGCTTCACTTCGAGGACCTGACGGTAGCACGGCTGGTGGCGCGAGCTATCGAGACCGTTACGCAGAACTACCCCGGGCAGTGCATCGATGCGGAGGGCCCGGAAGATCTGCACGCATGGGGCGATCCTGAGCAGACCGAAGACATAGTCGCCAACCTGCTGGACAATGCCGCGAAATACTCGGTGGAAGGGAGCCCGATCCGGGTGGTTTGGGTCGAAGAACAGCAGCGGGCAGTGGTGCGTGTGCGCGACTATGGCCCAGGAATCGCTGAAGAGGGCCAAGGCGTACTCTTTACGCGCTTTGGCCGCGTCCCCGGCAGCCGCGTGCGTGCCGGCAGGGTCGGCACCGGCCTTGGGCTCTACCTGGGCAGGCGGTCAGCCGAAGAAATGGCCGGCAGCCTGGACTTGGAGTCTACCGGTGAAACGGGATCGGTGTTCGTGCTCCGTCTGCCCGTTCGGGCACCTCAAATCGAAACCTCTGGCCATACCAGATGTTCATCAGTAGCGCCATCTGCGCCCGATACCCCAGTTTGCCAGCGTCCAGCGGATGAACATGTAGACCATGTTGATCCGGAATGGGAGGCGCCGGAGACGGCGGGGTGAGGTCGCGATCCAGCTGCCGGTGACCTGGCACATGGGCACGTGCTGCCGGCGGATACGCAACAGGAACTCCCGATCTTCTGCCAACTTCAAATCTTCAGCAAAGCCGCCCCGTTCGAGGAACAGGTCACGGGCGCAGTAGAACATCTGCGCCTGCAAGGAAAACAGCCGCTTGCCGAGCTCCATCAGACCGAAGAACGCCCGGTCGACGGTGTCGCGCGAATCGGCGACAACGCTGATGCTCCCCGCGGCAAACCCTTGCTGCGTCCAGCGCATGACTTCCGCCACCAGATCTGGCGCCAGGCGAGAATCGGCATCCAGGAAAATGATCCACTTCCCGCAAGCTGCCGCGGCGCCACGGTTCTTGGCACGCGACACGCCGGGAACCGGCTCGTGCACCACGCTGGTGGGCAGGTGCGGTTGCTTGGCACTGAACCGCCGGACCACTTCCACGGTCGTGTCGGTGGAACCGTTGTCGACGACCACGATCTCCAGCTGCTCGCGCGGCCAGGTCTGCGCGGCAACCGACTCCATTGCCATCTCGATGTACGCTTCCTCGTTGCGTGCCGGGATGACGATCGAGACCTCAGGAGCCAACGAGATCTCCACGACTCAGCCCGTTCGCGGCGAGCGCGTCGCTCACTATTTGGAGGACCGCGCCGCGGTTGAGCTTCTGGTGGCCGTTGGCCATCGTTTCGAGTGTCGCGTGCGCCAATGCCAGCGGAATCACGCAGAACTCCAGCACAGGGCCGGGGGACAAACGGCTGGTGTACGTTTGCGCCAAAGCCAACTGGCGGTAGGCATACGTGCGCACCTCGTCCATGCCCCAGCCACAGGGGAAGAAGTCGACGCCCCGCTGCAGGTCCTCGGTGCGATTCCTGAGGATGTTAACGGTCTGAAGGGCGCGGCCAAACCCCACTGCTTCAACCCGGCTCGTCTGTGTGCCGTCGTACCACGCCCATAGGTCGGATAGTAGCAAGCCCACCGATCCGGCGACACTGAAGGTGTAGCGATCGAGATCGGTTTCGGTGCGCACCTCCCAGGCGTCCTCGGCCCAGCCGGCCATGCGTTCTGCCATGGTCGAGGTCGCTTCCCAAACCCGCGGCGCGATTGATTCTGGGGCGAGGAGCGCCCAATCGCCCACGCGCAGTGTTACCTCTTGCAGGCTGGACGCCCAGGGCTCGAGCGCCTCATCGAAGCTGGTACAGTCGAAATCGGTCTGCAGCACGCGGCTGATCGAGCGCAGGATCATGGCCTTGGTTTGGTTGTCGAGGTCCGGATGGTCTTCAACCTCGTCGACAGCGCGAAGACACAGGTATCCGGCCATGACTGCATCTTGCAGACCCCCTGCCGGGAGGCGGCTGATCGGAATGTAGAAGGTGCGGCTGGTCTCTCTCAGAATGTCGAGCGCCTCATCGCGGATCAGCAATGCCTGTTCCTTTCTACCTATCTATGCCGGGTCGTCATTCGTCCATTCAGCTTCTGGTGTCTCATAGGACCGATTCGTCGAGTCTGCCCGATCGGCCCCTTTTGGTCGAGTCAGCGGGTTCAGCCATCCGTGATGTTCTGCAGTCCGGCGTTCAACACGCGCGCCGCTCGTAGCGCGTACCTGGGCGCCGTCTGGACAAGCCACAGACCCTGCGTGCGGAGGGCAGGCTGGCGGAGGGCCTCGAGCGGCCGTTCCCACAAACGGGAAATCTCATTGCGTGGCCCGTCCAGCGCCACGCGGATGGTCGCCACGGAGGTCCCTTGCGACGCGGCTTTGCCCGTTTCCATGTCCACGCTCGCGAATCCCCGGCGCGCCCAGTATGCCCGCGCTTCCCCGACCACGAGCGTGCTGGATGTGAGCATTGGCCGGGTATCTGCGGGCAGCCGCATTGCCCGAGCCGCGGCCACCAACGCCTGCACGATACCTGAATCGCACTGGAAGCTGCGGCCGTCGGGAAGGCCAATCCGCGCGGGTATCAGCACGGTTCCCGGCGGCACGTCCTCCGCCAGAGCGCCGGCGAGGCCGCAGATCACCAGCCTCGCGCCGCCGGCAGTGCCGCGCCACCGCGCCAGGCCCACACCGGCCCAGGTAACGTCGCGAATTGGGAGTGCGCACGCGGCCGCGAGGTACTCGAGTAGCGTCGGCGCCAGGATTCGGAGCCGGCCCATCTTGCCCACATCCCCTCTCTACTGGGCATACCCGTGGTCGTAGTACCACTTCACGGATCGCTCCAGCGCTGCTTGCACGGAGGTCGAAGAGTAGCTGAGCTGGGATCGCGCCTTAGCATCGCTCACGAACATGTAGTGCCGCGCCATGCGCACTCCCTCGAGCGGCACGAGGGGTGCATCGTCGCTGGTGCGGCCACGATGCAAGAGGCGAAACTGCAACTCGCCAGTCCAGCCCAATGTCAATGCCAGGCCATAGGGAATGCGCATGCTTGGCGGCTTTCGTCCACAGGTCTGGGCCAGCACCTGCCACAGCGCCTGAAACGTCAGGTTCTCGCCGCCGACGAGGTAGCGCTCGTGCGGGGTGCCGTGTTGCAGTGCCAAGACGTGGGCCGCCGCCACATCTTCCACGGCCACCACGTTCATGCCGCCTCCCAAGGACGCGAAAATCTGTCCGCGCATGAAGTCGACGATCAGCTTTCCTGTAGGCGTGGGCTTCCAATCGGCCGGGCCAACCGGCGCAGTGGGGAGCACGAGTACCGCGGGCAGCCGCGCCGCCAGCGCTACCCGTTCCTGCTCGCACTTCGAGTAGTGGTACGGCGAGCCCTTGCCCTCGTCCGCGAAATCGACTTCGGTAGCCGGCCGGCCGTCATGGGCCGGGCCCACCGCGGCCGAGCTTGAGGTGACCACGGCGCGCTCTACTCCCGCGGCAGCAGCTGCCTCGAGCACGCCCTTGCAGCCCGCCACATTGGTGCGCCAGATATCACCGCGTCGGGAGGGCGAGAACGAATACAGCGCCGCCACGTGCACGAGATAGCGGCAACCGTTCATCTTCGGTATGAGCGCGGCAGGTTGCCGCAGATCGCCGTGCACTGGCACACAGCCGTCGAGCGGCGGCAGTGATTGTGAGCCGGGCCGCACCAACGCGCGCACAGTGTAGCCGGCTTCGAGGAGGGCTCGGAGTACATGGCTGCCTACGAAGCCGCTGGACCCCGTGAGGAATACTGCGTCGCCTGCTGCCATCCCGCCCCTACGCTCTCAGCTGTCACCGTCGATTCAGCACCGGCAATGTCCGCAGGCTCCCGCGCACGACATCGGCAGTAGCGCGCACCGACTGTATCGGCGAACGCATGGTCGCGGCGACGGCCGAGGGCTCGTAGCCGCAGTGGGCCATGCAGTTCGCGCACTTGGGATTCTTGCCGCGGCCGTAGTGCTCCCAGTCGGTCGTCTCGAGGAGCTCCTGGTAGGTGCTGGCGTAGCCCTCAGCCATCAGGTAGCACGGCCTCTGCCAGCCGAAGACCGAGTAGCAGGGAATGCCCCAGGGCGTGCACTGGAAGTCTATCTTGCCTTCCAGAAAGTCGAGGTAGAGTGGAGAATGGTTGAGGCGCCACTTGCGGCGGCGGCCGCCGGCGAAAGCCTTGCGGAAGATCTGGCGCGTACGCTTCACGCCGAGAAAATGGTCCTGATCCGGTGCTTTCTCATACGCGTAACCGGGAGAGATCTCCATGGAATCCACATGCAGCTCGTCGTTGAGGTAGTCGAGCACCGCGCGCACGCTGGCGGCATCGTCCTGACCATAGAACGTCGTATTGGTAGACACGCGGAAACCCCGGCGCTTGGCTTCCTTGATCGCTTCAATCGCCTTATCAAAGACGCCATCGCGCGATACCGATTGGTCGTGGCGCTCGCGCAGCCCGTCCAGGTGCACCATCCAGCTGAAGTTCGGGGAGGGTGTAAAGAGGTCCATCTTCTTCATCATCAAGAGCGCATTGGTGCAGAGAATGACCATGCGCTTGCGGGCGAGGAGGGCCTCGACGATCCTATCGATTTCCCTGTGCACCAGCGGCTCGCCGCCCGCGATCGAGACGACCGGTGCGCCGCACTCTTCGACGGCGTCGATGCACTGCTGCACGCTCAACCTGCGGGCCAAAATACCGTCTGGGTGCTGGATCTTGCCACAGCCCGCGCAGGCCAGATTGCATTGGTACAAGGGCTCGAGCTCGAGCACCAGGGGATACTTCTGCCGGCCCTTGAGGCGCTGCTCGATTACGTACTTCCCGACAATGACGTCTTGCCGCAGCGTGAGAGCCATTTCCCCCGCCTACTCTCTCTCGCACCCCGAATACTGCACAACCACCAGTATACGGGATTGTATGATGGTACTCTAGCTTGTGTATATGCAGAGTATGCTAGGTACTGTGCATAATGGGTCGGGATCGAGTCGAAACCTGATGGGTGGGATTGCATGATGGACCCGGCGATAGAATCTGCCACGCGCTGGCTGCTGGACCGCCAGGACCCCGCGGGCTGGTGGTGCGGCGAGCTGGAAACCAACGTGACCATGACCGCCGAGCACGTCCTGCTGTTACGTTTTCTGCGACTGGACGCCGAGCTGGACCGGTTGAAGGACGGTGCGGTCCGGCACATCTTGAGCTGCCAGCGGGAGGATGGATCGTGGAGCCTGTACTACGCCGCGCCCGCGGATCTCAGCACGACCATCGAGGCGTACGCGGCACTCAAGGTACTGGGGGTCGCTCCCGCGAGCCATCCTATGCAGCGCGCGCTTGCGGTGATTCACCGGCTTGGCGGGGTGACAAGAGCCAGGGTCTTCACCAAGATCTGGCTGGCGCTGTTTGGCCAGTACCCTTGGGCAGGCGTGCCAAGCATGCCGCCGGAGCTTGCCTACCTTCCGCCGTGGATGCCACTAAACCTCTACGATTTCTCCTGCTGGGCGCGTGGCACGATCGCACCCTTGCTTATCGTCATGACCCGCAAACCAAGACGACCTCTTGGCTGTTCGCTGGCGGAGCTGGTGGTGCCCGGCACCACGGCGGCATTGCGGCACGTACCGGGATCGGGATTCTTCTGGTGGACCGACAAGCTGCTCAAGCTCTACGACAGGTTTCCCTGGCATCCAGGTCGTGCCACCGCACGCAGGCGACTCGTTGACTGGATCGTGGCGCGCCAGGAAGCCGATGGCAGCTGGGGCGGCATCCAGCCGCCATGGGTCTACTCGCTGATTGCCCTCAACTTGGAGGGGATGCGTCCCGACAATCCTGTCATGCGCCGCGGCATCGAGGGATTGCACAAGGTATTCGCGGTCGAGGATGAAGGCGGCTGGCGGCTGCAGGCCTGCATGTCGCCGGTTTGGGACACGGCCTGGGCCATGCTGGCATTGCGCCGCGCGGGCCTGATGCCAGACCACCCTGCGCTGTGCCGCGCGACCGCTTGGATGCTGCAGGAGCAGATCGACGGTGGCGGCGACTGGCAGGTGCGCGCCGGGAACATTCCCTGTGGCGGCTGGGCGTTCGAGTTTGACAATGACACCTATCCGGACATCGACGATACCGCGGTCATCGTGGTGGCCCTGCTCGAAGCAGGCAGGACCTGCGGGCACACAGCCGGCGGCGCAGGCGTCCCCGGGAACACAGCTGCTGGCAGCTCGATCTCTGGGGGCGCGGGCGTCTCGCCCACCCTCGTGAGCACCGCAACGGCGGCTCCCGGGAGGGCGGACATCCTGTCCGCCCCATCCCACGGCAGCGCAGCTGCCCCGCCCGTTGCTCTGGTGGACGACGCGATTGCCCGCGCTGCCCGCTGGGTCGTGGCCATGCGGTCAAAGAATGGCGCGTGGGGCGCGTTTGACAAGGACAACACCTGCGACTTGGTCTACAAGCTGCCATTTTCGGACTTTGGGGCACTACTCGACCCCCCGTCCGAGGACGTCACGGCGCACGTGCTGGAAATGCTGGCCCACGTCGACGTGCCTGGCCGCACCAGACTCATCAGGTCCGCCGTAGCCTACCTGCGCCACACCCAGCGCCCGGATGGCTCCTGGTTCGGCCGATGGGGAGTCAACTACATTTATGGCACTTGGTGCGTGATGACCGCGCTTGCCGCGCTGCGCGACGCCCAGGGCTACGCCGTGCAGGACATGATCGATCGTGGCGCTGCCTGGCTACTGGCACACCAGAACGACGACGGTGGCTGGGGCGAAAGCTGCTACTCCTATGAGGACGCCTCGTTTGCCGGTGTAGGCGAGAGCACTGCCTCGCAAACGGCGTGGGCATTGTTGGCCCTGCAGGCCGCGGGCCTTGGCGCGCACGCTGCCTGCGGGCGCGGCCGCGGCTACCTGCGACAGACGCAGGTCGGCGGCACCTGGGACGAGCGGTACTTCACCGGCACTGGTTTCCCCAAGGACTTCTACATCAACTACCATTTGTACCGGCACGTATTCCCGCTCATGGCACTGGCAGGTGGCCCGAGTTGAGCCGCGTCTTCGGCTCACCTACTAGAGGTGGGCCTGGTCAATGGCAGACTGCAGCGACTGAACATACGATTCGCTGGTGTACGTTGCGCCCGACACGCCGTCGATGTTGGCACTTTGGGCTTGCAGTGTCTGACTCTGCAGTATTGGGACTGCCACGCCGTTGATGTATGCGGACCGCGGGTTGTCACCCGGTGCTGCGATGTTCACGCCGGTAATCTTGCTGCCGCTTACGATGATTGTGGCCTCCACGGAACCATAGCGATTCCATTCCACCGTGCCCGCATACGTTTGCGGCGCGGTGCCGGCCGGCACGGTGGCGCCGGACGTGGTTCCGGCCACGGAAGTGGCTTGCGGGCCAGGTGGCGTCGTGACACTAGCACCCGCCGGCGTCGTACCTGCCGGCACAGCTGTGGGCGGTGCGGCTGTGACTTGGGTGGTGGTGGCGGGTCCGCTGGCTGTGACCTGCGCGCGGTTGAGTATGTCGGCTGCGGTGATGAACGGGATAGCGGTAGCTGCTATGGTCATCAGCGACGGAATTAGGCGGTAGTTTCTCGATCGCAACTTGCGGATTCCTCTCAGGTGCTCATAGTGCACAGCGCACAAACGGCGCTAGAAGGCAAAGTCATCCATGTGAATCCGTTCGGGCGGAACGCCGGCCCGCAGGGCGCTACGTCGCACCGTCTGCATCATAGGGCGTGGGCCGCAGACGAAGATGTCGCGCATGGCAATGTCCGGAACGAGGCGGCGAAGGTGCTCGGGCGACAATGCCTGCGAGCCGCCCACTAGCCGGCGCCCGCCGACGAGGTAGCGCAGCGCCGCCCCTTGCTTCCGCGCCAGCTGTTCGATCTCGTCGCGAAAGATGAGGTCGGCAGCGCTGCTGGCACGATAGATTAAGACGGTGTGGCCGTGTATCTCTTCGAGCAGGGCGCGAATTGGCGTAATGCCGATGCCGCCGGCAATCAGCACACTTGCATCCTGCGTGCGCGCCGCCTCCGTGAATGAGCCAAAAGGCCCTTTGGCGATAACGTAGGTGCCTAGCTTGATGCCGCCGATGCGGCTGCTGAAGTCTCCCAGCGCCTTGACCGTGATGCGGAACGACGTGCCGTCCGGCGCAGCGGAAAGCGAGAACGGGTGCGCTTCGTGCCATCGCTCGCGGTCAAGGAAGCGCCATTGAAAGAACTGGCCGGCGCGTGCGTTCAGCCAATCCAGATGATGCCCAGTGATACGGAGGGAAACGACGCCAGGGCTCTCTTGGATGACTTCTGCCACCCGCAGCCGATGCCATAGGCTGCTCAGCGCGGGCTGTCCGACTCGGAACAGGAGCACAAGCTGCAGCGTGGCGACGTAGAGTGCCAGCCAGAAGGCAGCGGCTACGGGGTTATTGAAGAACACGGTGCCCGCTGGGACCTGGTGGAACCAGGCGAGCAATATGCCCAGGTATGACATGAGGTGCACCAGGTACCACGTCTCGTAGCGAAGACGCCGGCGTACGATGACGATGGACGTAAGCGCAACCAGGATCAGCATGATTGTCCCGAACAGCGCAGTTACCATGCCGGGGTAGTTGGCAAGCAGGATCAGCGCCTCGGCCGGCACGCTAATCCCGTCGGTGATGGCATAGCCGAGCGTGATAGTCGCCACGTGCGCCAGTATCAACGCCAGACACAGCTTGCCGTTGAAGCGGTGCCAGCCGGCTAAGCGATCGAAGCCTGCCACCCACTCCATAAACGGCAGATGCGCCATGAGCAGCACCTGCAACAACAGGAGATAGGCACCAGCCAGCCCCGTAATGCGGCCAATGCTCGTCAGGAGCGAGGCCTCACTGTGCACGTCGGCGATGCCGCCATCCTGCAGCCATAGCCCCACCAGGACCATCGCGATGCTCAACAGCACGGAGCGGATGGTCCACGCCACGATCCTCTTCAGATCGCCGTCCAGCAAGCGTTGCACTGCCGCGGTATCGCGCTCGGACATCGTGGCGTCGCGCGGCGGCGCCGGGCGCACGACGGTTGCGCGATTGCCGAAGCTCGAGGCAAGCTCATTGTCCAACACAGGCCATTCACCTCGCGGGCCGGCGGCTTTGAAACCGCCGGATCCTGGAACAACTCCAATTTCCGGTTCAAGATCCAGATTACCGTGCCGGCATGACGGAAACCTGATCGATTCGCTGACAGAAACATGACAATGGTTCGCATCTTGCCGTCCGCGGGCAGCCGCTGTACGCTGTCCCCAGGGCCGCGGCTGAGCGCGCCTCGGACAGCCTTTCCTGGCGCTGCCGGCAGAAAGCATAGGTCATGACCGACGGGCCTTCGGCTTCCGCATCGACGCCGTGGAGGCGCGTGCGGGCATGGCTATCGAGCAACACCATCATGCAGCCATGGCAGCCGTCGGCCCTGCGCCGCCCCACGTTCGGCTACGTGGCGGCCGCCGTGGTGATCGCGCTGTCAGCCGGCCTTACCTACCTGAGTGAGCACTACCTCCCGCCGTTCACGTTTCACGGCATGCTGGCCTTTCTGGCAATATTGGGCATAGCGGTCCTGTGGGGTTTGGCACCGGCTCTGCTGAGTGCCGGCCTCAACGCCCTGCTGCTGAACTTCGTCGTCACCAGACCAAACTTGGATGTGGCCCCGGTGAGCCTGTCTGCAGTCGCCGCCGACTCTCTAATGTTCCTGCTGACGCTGTGCTTCGGGCTGGTGACCGCGGTGGTTGGCTACCTTTTGGAGGCACGGCGCCGCGAACTGCTGGAAGAGCGGGCTGAGCGTATGCGGGCCCATGCTGAAGCGCGCGCCGAGCGCGATCACTTCCAGCAGATTATCGAGCTGTTACCCGAGGCGCTCATACTCTACAACGATGCCGCGGAGCGTGTCAGCCTGAATCGGGCAGCCGCGACGTTGCTCGGCCCCGACCTGTTGAGCCACGCGATTGACCCCACCTACCAGGCACTGCGGCACCTTAACGGAAAGCTCTATGCCTATGACGAGGTGCCGATTATTCGGTCGTTGCGTCGTGGCGAGGTCATGGTCGGCGAGCAGCTCTTGCTGCGGAGCACCCCGGAGGGCGCCGACATCCCCATCTTGCTCAGCAGTGCACCCTTGCACGCGGCAGACGGCACTACCCGTGGCGGCATGGTGGTGTTTCAGGATATTAGCACGATGAAGAAGCTGGAGCAGCAGCGTGATCGAGTGCTGGCCATCGTGGCACACGACCTGCGGAACCCACTCACCAGCATCTCCGGCATGGCTCAGCTCCTGCAGCTGCACGCGGAACGGCTGGAGGAGCCGGTGCGCGAGCGCTTTGCCCATAGCTTGAAGACCATCGAGACGGCAGCGCGTGGCATGGCCACCCAGATAGGCGATCTGCTCGACTTCGCCCAGGCGCAGACGGGTCGCAAGGTCGATCTGGCGCTGGAGCCCACCGACGTGATCGCGCTGCTGCGCGGCGTGCTGGCGCAGCATCAGCTATCTACCGACGAGCACACGCTAGAGCTGCGTACCGCGGAAGACAGTATCGTCGCCCTGGTGGATGCGCGACGCCTGGAACGCGCCGTCGCGAATCTCGTCGTCAACGCCATCAAGTACAGCCCCGAGGGTGGGCCAGTGGTGGTGGCCGTAGCACAGGGCGGCGAGTGGCTGAACATCCAGGTGAGCGACCGGGGACTAGGCATTCCCAGCGCCGACTTGCCGCGCATCTTCGAGCAGTACTTTCGGGCCGGCAATGTAGCCGCAACCATTCCCGGCACAGGCATTGGGCTGGCTGGCGTGCGACACATGATCGAGCGCCACGGCGGCACCGTGGCAATCGAGAGTACGGAGGGGGAAGGGACGACGGTGACGATTCGGCTGCCGCTGCCGGAGGATGCCGGCAAGCCTCGCGGCGAAGAACGCTAAGTGACTTCCGGCCCACGTGCCGGTGCGGATCGGCCGTAGCAGTGGACATGGCGGTGCAATAGGATCCACCTATAGCCGGACCTGGAGGTGTCTAAACTCGCGGAGGTGGCATGGCGCCAAGCCCCACGCAGAACGCGACCGCGCTGCCGGGCGAAGACCTCGGCATCCTCAGTTCGCCGGCCCAGCGCAGGCTGGCGCTTGGCGCCGCTCTAGCGCTGGTGGCAGCTTCGCTCTTCATGGTGCCGTGGTCCGAGAACGTGCTGCCGCCAATGATGGGGTTGCTGCCCGTCTCCACCACGTTCGGCTGCATGGCGGATCTTTTGACGGCAGGAATCCTGCTGAGCCCCTTTGCCGGAAACCGGCGCGGCCCGCTGGCGCTGCTCGGCGCGACGTACCTCTATTCGAGCTTCGCGGCGGTGGCTTTCCTGCTGACGTTCCCCAACGTCTTCTCGACGCAGGGCCTCTTCGGCGCGGGATCGCAGACCGCGACCTGGCTGTATCAAGCGTGGCGCTTTGGTGTGGCGCTGGGCATACTCGCCTATCTCGTCGTGGATGCGGTTGCACCGGAGTCCGGTCGGGAGTCGCTGCGTTGCTTGCGTGGGCAGCGAGTCGTGCTCGTTCCACTCTTGATCGTCCTCGTGTTGCTGTTCCTGGCGCTCTGCTTCCAGGGCAACCTGCCGACGCTCATCGTGCCCGGGGGCTACTCCACGCTCAACAAAGCTATCATCCTTCCGGCAGGGCTGTTGGCGTATGCGCTCGTCCTTGCGGCGGTAGTGCGCCAAACGCGTTGTCGCTCGCTCCTTCATCTGGGCGTGGCGATGTCGCTGTTGGCGACGGAGTTTTCCCTCTTCCTCGGTGACGTCGGACGCGCCCGCTACACCCTCGGTTGGTACGCTGCGCGTGCCGACGCGTTGATCGCGTCGCTCGTCGTCGTCACCATCCTTTTTGTCATGATTCGGAAGCTTTATGCGACGCTTATCGCCTCGGAGCAGCAGTTCAAGCGGCTAGAGGCAGCGGAGCGGGAAGCCAGGTTACGCGCCGAGCAGGCGCTACGGGATCGCGAGTCATTCCTGGCCGTGGCGGCGCACGAGCTCAAGACCCCGCTCACCAATCTCCGCGGCTTTGCCTACACCCTGCGCACTGCGATGGACCGCGATGGCGCGGTTCAGTCCGATCGCGCAAGGCTCGCACTACGCGCTATTGACGACCAGTCTGAGAAGGCGGACCGGCTGATCCGCCAGATGTTCGATCTCACGGTCATTGAGGAGAGGGGGCTGAAGCTCGAGCTAGCCCAGGCCGATGTATCCAGCCTGGTCAACGAGGTGGTCTCGGCGGTGCAGCTGCGCACGGCGATACACACGCTACGTGTCGTGACATCTGGTGCCATCCCCGCGGTCGTGGATGCACTGCGATTGGAGCAAGTACTGGTGAATCTGCTGGACAACGCTATTCGCTTCAGTCCAGAAGGTGGGCCGATTGTCGTGGAGGTTGGCTCTCCAGCTCTGGACACTGTGTGCATTAGCGTGCGCGACCGGGGCATCGGCGTGCCGGGGGAGAAACGTGCCCACCTCTTTGAGCGGCTTGCACCGGCGCACGCGAGCGAGTATCGTTCAGGCCTTGGCCTGGGGCTGTATATTAGCCGCAGGATCGTGGAAATGCATGGCGGCACGATTGCGGCGTGTTTTCCCGCGGAGGGCGGATCGCTATTCATCGTCACGTTGCCGCGCGTTGCGAGCAGTTAAGGGGATCTCAGGATGGCCGGCCCGAAACGGGTGATGGTGGTAGACGACGATGACTTTGTGCGGTTCTTTGTCGAAGAGGCACTCACCGACAGGGGCTACGAGGTGATCGAGGCGCGCAATGGCGCGGTTGCTCTCTCGCTGCTGGGCTCTGTACAGCCCGACCTGATCCTGCTGGACATGCGCATGCCCGTCATGGACGGCTGGCAGTTCGCGGCAACCTACCGCGTCTCGCATCCAGGACCCCATGCACCAATCGTGGTCGTGACTGCAGCTGCAGATGCCGCAACCTATGCCGCCCAGATTCAGGCTCAGGCTCATCTCAGCAAGCCTTTTGCCGTGGACGACCTATTCGACTGCGTGGCGCACCATGTCGGGTCCGCGCAGTAGCTTGAAGCTCTGATCATGATGAGTGACGTGCCGCCAGACAACACTTCGCCGGGCACGGAGCCTTTTGCCAGATGGCTCGGGTTGCCCAGCACGGATGCGCAGCGGCGGGCAGCCGTCGTCGGGAGCGCTCTGCTGCTCGGCGTGACACTGGTCGTCGCGCGTCTGGCTTCGGTGCAGGGTCCGGCAGTGCCTGCCTACATCGCTGCCACCGTCACGCTTGCAGCCACAACGAGCCTCCTCACCGCGATTATGCTGTTGAGTCCATTTGCAGGCCGGCATGGCGCCGGCCTCACCTACCTGGGCATGGTCTTTCTGTATGCGACTTTCCTTTGGGTCGCCTACATGGTCACGTTCCCTGGGGTGTTCTCATCGCAAGGACTGCTCGGCGCGGGACCTCAGACCGCGATATGGCTCAGTGTGCTCTGGTGGGCGAGCCTGCCGTTGGGCATCCTGGGATACGTGCTGGTGGGCGCCGGCATGCGCCCGGCACAGGAACGCGCCGCCAGCGGCGATCTTCATCTCACCGCCCGTCAAGCCGTGCTGTGCCCGCCGCTGGTGGTCATCCTCGTGACCTTCGCGGCATTGCACTTTCAGCAACTGCTGCCGGTGCTGGTGGCGCATGGTGCCTACACGGCGCTCTATTCACACGGCCTGGTGCCGGGCGTCTGGCTGGCGAACGTCGTTGCCCTGGCCGCACTCGTATGGCGGACGCGTGCTCGCACCCTGCTCCACCTTGCCCTCTGCGTCTATGTGCTTACCACGGTGCTTGCGCTCACGTCGTTTGCCACCAGCCACGGCCGCTATAGTGTCGGCTGGTACTTCCTGCTTCTAGATGTGCTTATCTCGAGCGCTGTCATGCTCAGTGTGCTGCTCGCTGAGATCCGTGTGCTCTACGCCACTGCCGAGCGGATGCAGACATCTGTTACCCGCGAGCGCGATCACCTGCAGCAAATCATCGAGATGCTGCCCGAAGGCGTCATCATCTACGATGCAGTCGGGACGCGTTTGAGCCTAAATCGTGCCGCGACCGCGATGTTTGGCGCCGATCTGTTAGGACAGCCACTTGCAGAGGACTACCAAGCGGCGCGACGACTCGACGGCACGCTGTATTCGCGCGACGAACTGCCCGTGGCGCGCTCTATCCGCACGGGCGTGGTCGTGGTGGGCGAGCAGATGCTGCTCCGCAATGTGACCACAGGCCACGAGATCCCGATCTTGGTCAGCAGTGCACCTTTACATGCCGAACACCGGTCCTCCCTGGGCGGCGTAGCCATCCTTCAGGACATCTCATCCATTAAAGCGAGTGAGGGCGAGCGGGAACAGCTGCTGGCGCAGACAGAATTGGCACGGCAGTGGCTGCAGCAGATACTTGACGTGCTGCCCGAATCGGTCGTGGTCTACAATGCCGATTCGCGAGTAGTTTCAATGAACGACGCCGCTGTGTCTCTGCTTGGCCGGCGTGCCGAGGACTGCCCGCGCGCCGAGCTCGACTTTGGGCTTCGGCTGTCCGAGGGCGTCCCAATCCCCCTGGAAGACACTCCTGCGATGCGAGCTTTGACGGTCGGCGAGATTACTCGCGGCGCCCGGGTCACCGTGCGCCACGCAGCCACCGGTGGTGATGTGCCCCTGATAACCAGCGCCGCTCCTTTGCGCGATGCCACTGGGACCATCACAGGCGCGGTGTCGCTGGCGTCCGACATCTCGGCCATTGCGGAGCTAGAGGGGCAGCGCGATCGGGTGCTGGGGATCGTCGCGCACGACTTGCGCAATCCGCTCACCAGCATCGCCGGTATGGCCCAGCTGCTCCAGATGCGCGCGGGACGGCTGGATGAGCCGGCGCGCGAGCGCTTCCTCAAGGGCCTGCAGAGCATCGAGGTGGCTGCACGCGCCATGACTGCGCAGATCGCCGAATTGCTCGACTACGCCCAGGTGCAGACTGGTCGCGAGATTGCGCTGGCGCTGGAGCCCACGGATGTCGTCGCGCTGCTGCGGGACGTGCTGAAACAGCACCAGCAATCCACCGACGAGCACACGCTAGAGTTGCGCAGTGCCGAAGAAAGTATCGTCGCCATGGTGGATGCCCGGCGCCTGGAACGTGCGGTCGCCAACTTGCTCGTGAATGCCATCAAGTACAGTCCCGCCGGAGGGCC